>SDBT01020673.1_pt1 | contig 10291 bp, 8 predicted proteins | sample 2277101 | NCBI WGS metagenome assembly SDBT01 (sample SAMN10404973, study PRJNA504765) | marine sediment metagenome | isolation source: marine sediment core GS10_PC15, 103 cmbsf | place: Arctic Ocean: Southern Knipovich Ridge | collected 2010
ACTGAGCGATGAGCCAAACGAAAACCATCATCGATACTCGGTCGTCGCAGTTGTTGACGTTCAAACGAAAAGTGAGAACGAAAGACGCTGATGGTCATTTGGCAGAAGGAACGCCGCTAACACTTGCGTCAGAAGTCATCGGAGACATTCAACCGCTAGATGGAAAGATGAGCGAGTCAACTAGCGGAAGCTCTGAAAACGAAGGCGAAAAAACTCACGTTTGTTTTGTTCAGGATCGAGTGACTGTAGCTTTGAAAACAGGGAAAGATTATATCGAAGACGAAAACGGAGTGAAGTATCTAATCGTTTTCATTCACGATTTTCGCGGAGTTCCGCAAGAGTTTGATTTAATGAGGGAAACCGATGGCGGGTAGATTGGCAACGGGCAAGGTCGCCGTTATCAATCGTGGGATTTTTTCTCACGCTAGAAAAGAGTCACTTGCCGCTTTGCGATTCGCTGAATCGTTTGCCTTGGCAAGAAAGGCAGGCAGAAATAGATTAGATACTATTTCGCTTGGAAAGTTAGCAAATACTGTTGGCGGTGAGAAGGGGCGCGTTGCGTGGATTGCCTTGCTGGAATTCGCGCTGCAAACCTTGAAGACCTATGGAATCGCGTTTGGTCCGTGGAACGATCAAACCGGCAACTTGCGCCGCTCATATGTAACTTTGGTGATTGAACGCTCACCGAAAATGAATGGTGGGCCACTAGGAATTTTTGCCAACGTCGCAAAATACGCAGAGAAGGTTGAAGCAAGACCTAAAAAGTGGGTAGTGAGCGGGTCAGTGAAAGCGAATCAGAAGTTTCTCAATGCTTTTATTGGTGGCGGTTTGAAATTTTCTGAAATGAAAAAACGGGGCGCATGATGACTGATCGAAATGAAATGGTTGTCACGCAAGACGACGTTGCTTCTGCCGCGTATCATGTTGTCAATAATGATTCCGTACTTCAAAATTCAGATCATCTGAATTCTGTAGACAATGTTTTCAATAACGATGTTCCGAGAACGGACAGCTTGCCGCGAATGTTAATTGCGGCAGGACAGATCATCGTTGATCCAGATTCGATGTGGCACAGTATCACGTTGGATTGCGAAGCGAGAGCCAGAAATATTGACGATGGAAAGGTAGCTGATACTGTGCTTCTTTCCAGACTGGCAAAACGTGTTTGCTTTCTACTCGTCGGGCAAGGTACTATGACGCGAGCGGGAATGCGGTTCTATGAGGTAATACTGGATACTCTTTTTCCGGCGTTACCTGCGCCCGACACGAACAAGGAAAGTACGGTGTTGGCTCGGCTAACGGTTGTCTGCCGCGCCATTGAAACGTAAAAGACAACCGATTTCGGAGGAAAGGTAGTATGGCAAACTGGACTTCGGGCAATATGTTCAGTGGCGGTGCCGACCTCGTTGAGATCGACGGGGCCAATGCAGGAGGTACTACCGGGGGAATCAGAATTCGGCGTGAGGTTGATTGGCTCGACTTTGAAGTTGACCAGGACACCATGATCGTTCGGAAAGAACTGATCCTCGGTAAGATGTTCGTCGAAACCGCCTTGTTAGAAGGGACGTTGGAAAACGTTCGCAAGGCATGGGGCATTCCTGCTGCCGCACTCGTTTCAAGCTCCCTGGAACTCCGAGAGTCATCGGGGGGCGAAGAAATCGAGTTCAAAGCGGAAGGTCCGACCGTTACGGACGGAACCAACACAAAGCGCGTGTATCATTTCGGTCGCGTTGTTGCTCTTGCCGATGGGGAATATAACATCGACAGAGGATCACCAACGCAAATGCCGCTTACGCTTGAAGTGCTTGCGGAGAGTACCACTCCCGCGCGTTTCGGCGTAATGTACGACGCGCCGTAAACAAAACGAAGGGAGCGGTTAAATGGCGAATCGGTGTGCCTTGTGGTTCCCCGGCGAGCGCGCCACAGGGGTTTATGGTTATGGACGAGTTCGCGTTCAGACTATAGATGCCCTGCGGCGCGCTGGCTTCGCTGTCGTTGATGGCGGCTTTGAAGCGCCGGAAAACGTCATTCAAATTTCTCACTATCAACCGTTCAACTCCGAACGGTACGAGAGAGTTTGGAAGCCTCGCCCCGAGGCAAAATTCCGAATTCTCTACACCACTTTTGAATCAAGCAATCTGCCTGATGGTTGGGCAGAAAACGCAGCACTGTTCGACGCGATATGGACAACTTCCGCGTTTTGCGTTGAGTTGTTTGAGCGTGAACTTGGATTCATCGGGCGAAGTGATATTCCTGTGTTTTGCATACCACACGGAATCGATTCGTTTCAATTTCCACCTCTCGACAGACGTTTCACAGATCCGCGTCCATTCTTGTTCTACACGAAAGGCATTCACCCCGCCGACCGAAAACAAGCAGACCAAGTTATGCGCGTGTTTGAAAAAATGGACTTCAAAGGCAGGGCGAAGTTGCTTGTTAAAGCCACTCCATCTGCACACAAGAGAGGGCAGTTCCGAAACTTCAATCACGTTACGCTCGTAAGTGAATGGTGGACAGACCAACAGCAACTCGGCGCGTTGTTCAATGCAAATTGTTTTGTTCAACCGACTCGATGTGAAGGATTCGGACTTGAACCGCTTGAGGCGATGGCGACCGGATGCCCTGTTATCACAACTCCGTATTCTGGAATTCGTGAATACTATCTCGGAGCGCACGAACTCTTTGAACACATCAATGTGGAAGGCGATTGGGGAAAGCATTCCAAAGGTCACTGGTACAAAGATCCGACTATTGAAGTCGGCGGAAAATCAACCTACGGAATCTCATTGCCGTTTGTCGAAGGGCCAGCATTTTACAATGCCGCGCTTGAGGATTACAAAAAACAACTGGAACTCGGACAAATTCCAGAAGAAAATCGTCGCCCTGAACTCGAAAACGACGATTGGGATTTCGGCGTTGACGCGATCATCGAAGATGACGACCTGGCGGCGGCTATGGAGTTTGCCTACAAGGAAATCCTGCCAGTCTCGGAGATTGCCAAGCGATCAGCCTACTACGTTCATCGTGACTGGACCTGGAACCACGCTGTAGGGCCTATCGTCCGGTCACTAGAGGCATTGGGTCTACTCGACTCCGTTCACTGGTCTAAGGGTGAGTCTACGAAGTGGCTTGACTTCATCAATCGGGCGAACGTAGACTCCGAGTTCAAGAACTGGCCCTTGACCGTAGGGACCGAGGAACTGGCTAGCGAAGCAGTTGTTGACGATGATTCGTTCTTGAAGGTGTAGCATGGATCTGCGAGCCAAAGAACAAAAGCATTGGGAAGACGCTCTTGATTTGTGGAAAGCAAAACCTGGGCTTCACGAAGTCAGACTGAGGGCTGACAATTATTCCTACGAAAAAATGCTTGAATTCTGTATCGTCAAAGACCTCCACATAGCACGGCAACCTGATGTTGATTTGCCGCCTGAATTATGGAATCGCCACGCTCGTATTCTCGAAATTGGATTCGGGCAAGGCACCGGAATTCAGGCGGCGATTAACAAAACGCTAATCCCCGAAAACGAAATTGTCGGCATCGAGGTAATTCCCGAACATTATGAAGCCGCCAAAGCTCGATTCCCAAAAGCTCAACTTTATTTGCTGGATGGAGGCGTGGAAACGCTTCCTAACACATTAAAAAGTTGGGCGGCAGCAGGTATTAGATTCAATGTGATCCTAGCGAGACACGTTATGGAACACATACCGAATCCGTCCTCAGTGCTGGATGGAATCAATGCCTTGCTCACCGTTCCTGGCCGGTATTGTCAAGTCACTCCTCCTTGGAAGTGGGACGAAGAACCGGCACACGTTACGAAACTTCCGATTGAATCCACCACGGAAGTAAAATATAAGTGGGTTCGCAACGTGAGACGTAGAGTTATCACGCGCCATTGGAATAGAAGCGGTTGGCCGGATCTCCTCGCCAACTCGCGATTCGCAATTACAGAAGGCGGATCGTGGGGGGCAATCGCACACGCTCAAGGTCACGAGTACTACCTGATAGCGCGTAAACAAAGTAAAGAGGAGATAGAAAATGGGAACAGCACAAGAGAGCCCCAGCGTAGATCAGCCTAACGCTACCACGACAGCGCCACCGCCACCGCCGCTCTACACTCCAGAGCAGCGCCAAGTCGATCCTGTCTTTACCGAGTTCAAGGAAAAAATAGCAGAGAAGGCGACCGAGCGGATTAAACTCGCCGAAGATCGTATGAATGATGTCCCCGTTGAGTACGAAATCGGTGGCGAAACTTACGTCTACACTTCTCGCCCTTTGGGATATCTCAACTTGATACTTGAGGAGTTCATGTCGCTTCGCACTATTTTCGACGATCTTCGCAAGGCGGTGTTTGCGGAAATCGAAAGTGGCGCACTCAATGACGACGGAACCGAAAAAGTGCAAGTAACAGGCGAAGAGTCGAAGCCTTTGGTCACGCCTGACGACGTAAACGAGTTCTTTGTCAACAACGGCAAAGCGGGAATCGCAGTCATGGTGCGTATCGCGCAACTGCTTGTCGAGCCTATCGACAAAACGGCTCCCGGTCCTCCACCGACAACCCTGAAATTGACTGCGAAGGCTGCGGAATGGGGAATGACTTCAATCACCTTTTCCAAAATGCTATCGGAGTTCTTTTCGCGGGATCTTATGACATCAGGAGACAAACTAAAAAACCTGATAGGGCTCGGTCCAGCGTCGTAGTTCGTGAACTAGCCGCGCTCGCCGGAAGGTTTTTCCATTGGAAACCGGAATACACGGTTTGGGGAATCGGGATCGGCACAGCGCGGGAAATGTTTATTGGACTGGCCGAGTCTTATGGTAGCGACGAAGAGGGCAATAAAAGCGGTGGTGGGGTGATGCCCGACGAAATGTTGGGAATCATTATGGGTACAGGTTGATGGCAACAGGACAAGCGATCGACTCACTTAGATATGAAGTCGGCATCGACCCAACGAAAGCAAAACGCGGCGCAGCGCAACTTGGCGCAATGTTCAATCGGATTTCCGGCAGAGCATTGTTCGTCGGGGGCGCAGTAGCGTCGATTGGATTTGTTGCCTTTCTCTCCATGAAGAAGGCAATCAAGATTGCCGAAGAGTTTGAAACTGCTTGGGCAGAAGTCTCCACGATTCTTAACGCGACTCGCGGCGAGAACGAAGCCCTTTCGGAAGCGATTCTTGAACTCTCAACGATCATTCCTGCGTCGGCTCCCGCATTAGCGAAGGGTTTCTATCAGACGATTTCAGCCGGAATTATTGACGCAGCCGATGCCCAGTTGGTTCTTGAGCAAGCAGCAAAAACTGCTACCGCAGGACTGACTACAGTTTTCAAATCCGTCGATGTGATTACCACCGTACTCAACGCTTACAAAAAGGAAGCGAAAGAAGTAGGAGACGTTTCCGACGTTCTGTTTTCCGTGGTCCGTGAAGGTAAGGTTACATTTGATGTCCTCGCCGATAGTATCGGCCTTGCAATTCCTTTTGCCGCACAAGCAGGCGTTTCGATTGAAGAACTCGGAGCCGCGCTCGCTACATTAACCAAGGGTGGATTGAACGCACACATCGCCACGACTGCCTTGCGGTCTATGCTCGTTCAGATCATCAAGCCTTCCGATCAGGCGATTGCAGTTTCCGAAAAGCTAGGAATCCAATTTGATACGACCGCTTTGAAGGCAAAGGGTCTTGGTGAATTCATTAGGGAGATCGGAGAGAAGTCGGAAGGAAGCGAAGTAATCCTCGCTCAACTGTTCGGGAATATTCGTGGTCTTGCTGCCATCTTTGCCCTTGCAGGAAACCAGGCCGACGAGTTTGAACGAATTCTCGATATCACTACGAACAAAACATTGTTCGCGGCTGATAAAGCGTTTGAAAGAATGATGGAAACGACATCAGCGCAGGCGGCAGTCGTCAAGAACGAGCTTAATCTGGAATGGAAAAAATTCGGCGACAATCTACTTACTGGTGTCGTTCGGCCTTTGCTGCAAACAGTCGATTCATTTGAAACTTCTAACAAGGAATTGGTGGAAGGGTCCAAGAACCTCGGCAAGCGGGTAGCGTTTATGAATAACGAACTACCTAGTCTGATTGAGAAGTATAAAAAACTAACTCTCAACACAAATCGATCTGCTAAAGAAAACGCTGAATTAGAATTCATCATCACAAGTGTTACGGATGCTTTCCCAGGCTTGATTGCTAAGATCAACGAGCATGGGAAGGCGATGGAAATTAACCTCGGTAAATTAAAGAGTTACAAAGATGCGCTCAACCTGCAACTTCTCACCGAAAATGAAAAGGTACTCGGATCGTTAATTGAGCAATGGCAAGCGTCAAGGAAAGCTGCGACTGAGGCGGCGGAAGCGGTTGAAGCACTTCAAGATCCGCTGTGGTGGACTGGCAAGGGCACAGGTGATGTGACAAATAAATCCATCGAGCTTGCAAAGATATGGGGAGTTCTTTCGGTTGAAGGCAAAAATCTGGCAGGCGTAGGCGAAACGCAAGCTGATGCAATTAACAATATGAACAATGTCGTTTTGCCTAAAGCTATTTCAGAATGGCAGAAGGTAGGACAGAAGCAGTCGGCACTTGCTGATATTTTTGAACGTTCTGTGGCTGGAATCGTTGAAGCGGCTGGACTCGGGGACTTGTTATCGCTGTGGGTTCAGTGGCAGGAAAGTATAGACGACACTTCGCGCAAACAACTGCCGATGCTCTCCTCACAACTATCTGAATTACAGTTGAAATTGCAGGCGATATTCAAAAGTGACAACTTGGAATTAGGAGAAGTTAAACAGTTGCTTCTCGCTGTAGATGCGATCATAAAAGGTAAGGGTTTCCAGTCCACCGTTGTTCCTAGCAATAAAAAAGAGTTGAGTGCGGCAGCGAAACGAGCGGCGGATATTTACCAAACGGAATTTGAACGGAAAGAAAACGAGATACGCGAGTTCATTGAAGGCATGGCAGGGAAGTTCGGCGAAGCTGCGTGGATTTCATTCCAAGAAGAACAGCCGGAAGCATTGGCATTCTTTGAGAGACTGTTCAGGAAACGCAAAGCACAAGAGCGCGAACTTGCGGAAGAGAATGCCGAACAGCTTGTGCGATTCCTTGAAGAAAAATTGGCAAAGAGTGAACCTCTTAGTGCTTTGCAGTTAGGTTTAGCGCAAGCTATGGGTGTGAGTGGTGATTTCACGCCACAGTTTGATGTAGTGGAAGCGCGAAGAACTCTTGAAGCGGCGATTGCAGACATCGAAACGTCTATTCGGTTTATCGATAGTGATGTGAAGGCAAACATTATCTCTGCCGGGTTGGGAATGGAAGACGTAGGCAGTTTGATAGACGAGTTGCCGGAAGAGTTGAAGGAAATAGTAGCGCGGCTCTTACTTAGAATGAGAGCGTCGGGCGCGGACATTTCGGACGCTGACATTCTTCTTTTGTTAAAAGCTATCGGTGCCGAAGGCAAAGCAAGCGCAAAAGCTATTGACCAACTCGTTAGCGGATTAGACTTGCTCGGCAAAGCGTTGCCAGGGATCGGCGGTACGGTTTCGTTTTTGACTGGTGCAATTACTCGGTTCGCTCAAGCGTCAGCATCAGGCGCGGGGCCTATTGGATTTGCAATAGCCGGAATTTCCACGGTCGTAGAGTTGTTTACGGGATTAGGAAGTAGCTTCGACGAAGCGGCGGTGCGAGCGCGAATCTTTGACGAAGAAGTTGATGAACTTGCTAACTCAATGGCCGAGTTCAGCGCGGCAGTAAAAGATGATCCTGGTCCTGCGTTGCTGCGACGGTTAGAGCAACTGGAAAAGGCGTTGGCTGTCGCGCAAAACTCAGAGTTGTTCAACCTTCAAGGGCAGCTTAATCAAGGTGTTGTTGATGCTATTAAGTCAGCGTTCGCAGCCGCAGGTCTGAATCCCGATTTGGTTCTCGACTTGATTAAGCTCGGCGATCTTGAGTCATTTATTTCGCAGGAAGTCAGCGTGGTTCGCCAAGCGATTCTTGATCTCGGCAAGTTTATTGTCGATTCGTTTGCTGATGTAATGGAAAAGCTGCGTTTCGAGTTCGATCTATTCGACATCGATGATCCTGCACAAAAAATCAAAATGTTCTTGGATCAGGTTCTTGAAACAACCGGCATCGACCTTACTGCACTTGCCAATGTCGGCGCAGAGGAAATGGAAAAGGCAATCGAGAACATCGGTGGCCTTGTTACCGGATTGATCCCCGGCCTGGATGAAATGATCGAAAGGATCAACAGCGACACTCCGGTACTTCTTACTGGAAAGCCGATAGGTCAAGATGAAATTAACCAAATCGCCAAGGCGTTAGGAATTTCGGCTGCCGACGTTGTGCGGTTGCTTGAGAGTATGTTGCTCGGAAGCGGATTAAACGGCGACGAACTAAAGGCTATGATTCTTGAGCTTGAAAATCTGAATGACGAACTGAATGACGCGAACGAAATAGGCGAACAGAATCTTAGTGTATCGCGCAATGTGACAATTACCGCACAGCAAGGCGATTCGATTATCGCGTTGATGCACTCGTTCACCGTTATGATTCGCTCGATCATGGATGCGGCGTTGCAATCGGTTACAGTGTTGCGTAATATTGAATCGATGTTAGGATCAGGCGGCGTAGGTGGATCGACAACAATAAACGCCAACGTGCAGATAAGCAGCGGCAGAGGTTCGATTCAATCTATTGCCAGGGCTTCCGGGGATGCGGTTGCGGTAGAGGTAGAAAGTCAGTTGAGAGGGAAAGGGTTCAAACTGATTGGGCAGGGGAGATAGACGATGCCTTACGATCCAACAATATATGGGCCTAGCATCCTCATTGACGGAGTTGATACACGGCAGATTTTTGGTTTCGAGCCGCTTGATCCTGTGGGGCGTTCAAGCCTCGCGTTCAATCGCCGCGAATTTGATTTGCCATTTCGCCAAGGCGTGGTTTCGCAAGGCGGAACTTACGACCCTACTACCGTTGCCGTTTCTGGCTGGATCGATAAAAGCAAACTGTTTGCCTTTTCACGTTTTCTTTTTACCGAAGACACTCTACGCCCGACACGCGCAAGAGGTCGCCGGTCGTTAATCTTTTGGGATCAGCGAGAAGTCGAATACACCTTCGACACGGTAGCGTCGTTTAGCGAAAGCGAATTCACTAAGCGTTGGATGGGATCTACCTACATTAAGGTGACGATCTCTTTTGACATCGTTGGTGCATTCCCTAATCAAGCTGGCACATCTGATTTCGGAATTAGTTCTCCGTGGCGTCTGAGTCCATCGCCACAAAACGGACAGTTGAGCAACCCTGCCTTCTTCAACGTTTTTTCGTCGCTAGGCGTTGGCGCAAGAACGCATGAAAACGTTTCCATGAAACTCGGCAAGGCTGATGCTGGACTGAAATTGATTTCGTGCAAAACGGGTCCGGTATCTGCGTTTGAAAACGGACTCAAGATGAAAGACATCGAAGGGAACGAGTTTGCAGGCGCGATGTATGAGCCGACTGAAATACTCACCAATCCCGACTTTGAAGACGGAAGCGTAACAGGATGGTCGGCAGTCGGATCGAACAGTCACTTTGCGCCGTGGGGCGGCGTGATAACGGACGCTTACGAAACAGACCGCATACTTAGCGGATCATATGTCGCTTCGATCAAAACGAGCGGAGCAGACAGTGGAATGAAGCAAGACTTCGGAGCGACTTCCGGCAAGCAGTATACAGTGCGCGTTGAGTTTTGGTTCACCGGAAGCGTATTGACGATTCAGTTTGGTAAAGCTGGAACCGATGAAGGGCTCGTTGAAAAAACATTCGCAGATAACTCGACGTTCAATAAGCAATGGATCTCTTACGAGTTTACAATGGAGGCTCTAGCTACAGAGGATTATAGGATTCAAGTCATCGCTGCGAGTTCCGGCACTGAAATCTTTGTGAATAAAGTTAGTATCATCGAAAGCATTCTGCTGAACGGATCGATGGAAGGAACGTTTGTCAGTGGGTTGGCTCCGTCCTGGTCTAAGAACGGTGGAACGCCAACTGAATCGTCAGACGTTCATTCGTCCGGTTCTTCGACTGCGCGAAAGTCGCAAAAGATGTCGTATTCATTTACGTCGCATTACATTCGCCCGACCGCTGCGATTTCGTTGACCGCAGATGGCGTTTACTACTTGAGCGGTTGGATCAAGCGCACCGCAGGCGTTGGCAATTTTCGTATACTAAACGGCGCAGCAAGTCCGATTACGAATTGTTATTATGAAATGTGGTTTGCGGCGCAGAATACTTGGTACAGGTTCACTTGCATCTTTGACAC
>SDBT01020674.1_pt1 | contig 10290 bp, 8 predicted proteins | sample 2277101 | NCBI WGS metagenome assembly SDBT01 (sample SAMN10404973, study PRJNA504765) | marine sediment metagenome | isolation source: marine sediment core GS10_PC15, 103 cmbsf | place: Arctic Ocean: Southern Knipovich Ridge | collected 2010
TGCCTTTACTCATGAGGTTAACTTATCTGTTATTGAAACTCTGCGTAAACAAAAAAACCAGCTCTTTCCTGCTATGAGAGAGCTGGTTTTGAAGTATATTACTTCGGGTGGGTGAGTAGTTACCAGATATGAGCTTTACTTTTTTGGGGTTTTGTGGTATGAATATAGAGGTGTTCGAAGAGGTTGATTAAGTGGCTTGTAAAAATAAAGATGGAGGGAAAAAATGAACTTTAGATTTAATGTAGGTGGCATGATGGATTCTATCCGTTTAACAGATGAAGATATTAAAGGAATTCTTAACGGTAAGGTTACAGAGATTGATATTAATACCTCAAAAGTTACAGGTAAGTTAGGAGTTTTACATATGAAAGGATATTATGTAATATTTGGGTGGAAAGGAGAGGAGCATAAACGTGTTCTTAGTACAAAAGAACACAAAAGTAACCTGCCAGGAGCGCGATTAGAGCAATTTAAGAAACTCCTCGAAGTTCCTTGTACCATAAAGCATATGGCGAAGATTATTGATGTCGACGCAAGAACTATACGGCGTTATATAAGAACATTAAGGGTGTGTGGTACCGAGGTCTATCGTGATAAAGGACCAATACCAAGTACTTGGTGTTTGTATGAAGGTGGTATAAAGCCCTCTGTGAAAGTAGTCCTGCTATTTGGAACAACTGATCAAGAAATGACTGCTGAAAAAGTAGGAGAGATTTTTGAACCAATTCGTGAAATAGAAGGTGTGATTTCGGTTAGAATATCAGTAGGTCGTTATACTAATAATCCATCTTTTATGATCGAGTGGCCAATGGAGTTTTTGGAGGATGATGAAAGAAATATCTACGTTCTTTCAAAAGTCACTTTACTTGCTCTACAATATTTGAAAACTGACGAATTCGTTCATGTTGGAATTTATGGATGATCAACATACCGCCAAAGGTGCAATCGTGCATCTTTGGCGGGTTTTTTTATGCTTGGAAGGAGTTTAGCTCCTTCCACTTTAGGGGGCTAGACCTCTTGTGCTTGTGGATAAAATTGGGGGAAATAGGTGTTGTTTTATGCTTGGTTTTTTGGTAAAATAGAAGCATAAAGAGGTTTTAATATGGACTTAAAACAGATCCAAAAACAGGCGGAAAAGGATATCAAGCAGGCGAAAACCTTGACTGAACTAAATGGTGTGTATAAGCAGTATTTAGGTAAAAAAGGCAAGGTGTCTGAGGTTTTTGCTTACTTCAAAGGTTTTTCTGATGAAGAGAAAAAGAATCTTGGCAAGGAAGCAAACTTGGTTAAAGTAAGTTTAGGTGAGATGTTGGAACAGAAAACTCAAGAGGTTAAGAATAAAGAGATAAACGAAAGTATTAAGAATGAAAAGATAGATATTTCTAAGCCTGGAGAGAAAATAGAGATGGGTCACTTACACCCAATTACTTTAGCTACTAGAAAAGCCATAGAGATTTTTACAGCCATGGGGTTTGAGGTAGCAAGCGGGCCTGAGATAGAATCTGAATGGTATAACTTTGATGCTTTAAATATCCCTAAGAATCATCCAGCCAGAGATATGCAAGATACTTTTTACCTAGGGCAAAAGAATAAAAAAGGAGAGGACTTGGTTTTAAGAACTCATACTAGCCCAGTTCAAGTAAGGTATATGGAAAGCCATAAACCACCTTTTAAAATTATTGCTCCTGGTAGGGTATTTAGAAATGAAGCTACAGATGCTAGCCATGAGGCTCAATTTACTCAACTAGAGGGATTAATGGTGGGTGAGGATATTTCAGCAGCTAATTTTAAAGCGATTATTGAGGAGTTTTTAAAAAGGTTTTTTAATAGAGAAGTAAAGATTAGATTAAGACCAGGGTATTTTCCTTTTGTTGAGCCTGGCTTTGAAATAGATGCTCAAGATGAAAAAGGCAATTGGCTGGAGTTAATGGGGGCTGGAATGGTTCACAAAAATGTGTTTAAAGCAGCTGGTTTAAACCCTAAACAAGTGACTGGTTTTGCTTTTGGGGTAGGTTTAGGCAGATTGGCGATGATTAAACATAAAATTCCAGATTTAAGAATGCTATACCAAGGTGACTTAAGATTTTTAAAACAGTTTTAATAATGAAACAAAAGAATATAAAAAAAGATAAGTTACCAAAGAGTTTTGAGTATCTAATGTGGTCTTATAAATTTAATGAGGTTGACGCTAAGAAAGACAAAGAAAGAATTATTATTAACACTATTAATTATGGGCAGTGGTATCACTGGCAGTGGATAGCAAAGTATTATGGTAGAGATCAGTTAAAAAAGATCATAAAAGATGTCCCACAAAGCGAGTTCAGAAACGAGAGAGCTTTAAATGTAATTTCTTTAATTTTGGGTATAAAAAAAATGCGTTATGCAACTAGAAACGATAAAATTAGAACAAAGGGAGCTTTTGCCAGAGCTTAAGAGATTTCCCGAATTTTACTTAGTAGGGGGCACTGCCTTGGCTCTTCAGTTAGGTCATCGTATTTCTATTGATTTAGATTTATTTACTGACAAGGCGTTACCGTCTAATTTATGGTCTAAAGTGCAAAGAGTTTTTAAAAACTTTAAAATTAATAGGATAGTTAATAAGCCGGATCAATTATCAGTTATTGTTGGTAAAGTAAAAATTGATTTTGTTTCACATAAATTTCCTTTTATTATAAAACCAAAAGTATTTAAAGGGGTAAAAATAGCTAGCCCAGTTGAGATTGCTTTGATGAAAGCATTTACACTAAGTTTCAGGGGGACTAATAAAGATTATATTGATTTATATTTTCTAATTAAAGATAAACATACTACTTTACAAAGGATAGCTAAATTAAACGCAAAAAAGTATGGCGAAGAATTTAATTTTAATTTATTTTTACAGCAGTTACTTTACTATCAGGATTTAAAAAAAGAGCATATCGAATTTTTAAAAGAAAAAATAACAGAAAAACAAGTACAAGAATTTTTTAAAAAAGAAATTAGTAAAATGAAAATCTAAAACAAAATTATGATATTTGCTCACGATTGGTTACAAGACTATATTTCAAAAAAGATACCCAAGCCAAAAGATTTGGCTGAGCTTTTGACTTTTCATAGTTTTGAGATAGAAGGGGTAGAAAAGAGAAAAGGGGAGTGGATAATTGATATTGATGTTTTGCCTAATAGGGCTCATGATTGTTTATCGCATATTGGTATTGCCAGAGAGTGTGCTGTTTTACTAGGCGCACAGCTAAAATTGCCAGAGGTTAAATTAAAAGAAAGCAAAAAGATAAAGATTAAAGACCTGGTTAAGGTGCAAGTAGAAAATAGAGAAGACTGTCCTCGCTATGGGGCAAAAGTAATGCTAGAGATTAAAGAAGGAAAAACTCCTAAGTATATCAAAGAGAGACTAGAAGCCTGTGGCTTGCAGTCAATTAATAGTGTGGTTGATATTACTAACTATGTTATGTTGGAAACAGGTCAACCAATCCATGCTTTTGATTTGGATAAGTTAGGTAAAAATATAGTAGTAAGGAGGGCTCAGAAAGGGGAAAAGATTAAAACTTTAGATGATAAGGAGTATGTATTAGATGGTGATATTTTAGTAATTGCTGATAGTGATAAGCCGGTAGCGATTGCGGGTATTAAAGGGGGAAACAGTACAGGTATTGATAAAGATACTAAAAATATTTTAATAGAGGCAGGTAATTTTAATCAAGGAATAATTAGAAAGGCTTCTCAATTATTAAAACTAAAAACAGATGCTTCTGTTAGGTTTGAAAATGAGATAGATCCAAGTTTAATTGACTATGCCCTAGAAAGAGTTTGCCAGTTAGTAGGGGAGTATAATAAAGGAGAGGTGGCTGGGGGTATGATTGATCTATATCCTAAGAAAGTTTTACCTAAAAAGATTAAACTTGATTTAAATTATGCAAACAAGTTGCTCGGCTTAGAAATCCCTAAACAAAAATCAATATCTATTTTACAAGCTCTTGGTTTTAGAGTAGGTGAAAAAGCTGGAGGGCTTGAGGTGTTAGTGCCAACTAGGCGTTTGGATGTGAACACACAGGAAGACTTAATTGAAGAAATAGGCAGAGTTTATGGCTATGAAAATATTCCGTCAGTTTTTCCTAATGTCAGCTTAAAACCACAAGAGAGAAATAATGATGTATTTTGGCAAAGCAATATTCAAGATATTTTAAAACAAGCTAATTATCTAGAAACATATAATTATTCTTTTATTGGCGAAAAAGATAAAGAGATTTTTAGTTTTAAAGATGAATTAGTAGAGGTGGTTAATCCAGCTAGTTCACTAAATAAGTACTTTAGACCTAGTTTAATGCCTAATTTACTTAAAATAGCCAAAGAAAACCTAAAGCAATTTGATGAGGTAAAAGTTTTTGAAATAGGCAGGGTAGCTGTTTTAAAAAAAGGCATTAAAGAAAAGAGTATGTTAACAGCTATGCTGATTAAAAAAAATAAAGGAGATAAATGTTTTTATGAGCTAAAGGGTATGGCCACTACCTTGTTAAATAGTTTAGGAGTGAGCGATATTTGGTTTGATGAAGTAAAACCTACCCCAGAGGATTCTAAAATAGATTTATGGCATCCGGGTAAAAGGGCTGAGATAAAAGTAGGGGATAGAGAGATTGGTTTTTTGGGAGAGATACACCCAATAGTTAGCGGGGCTTATGGTCTTAGTCAAAAAGTGTTTATGTGTGATATAGATTTTGACCAGCTTTTAAACGTAGTTAGTGAAGAAAACGAATTTCAACCAATTTCTAGCTTTCCAGCTACTTTAAGAGATTTAGCAATATTGGTGCCTATGGGTACAAAAGTGGTTGAGATAATGAATGTGATTAATTCAGCAGGTGGGGAGATAGTTAAAGATATTGATTTATTTGATAGCTACAGCGGAGAAGGTGTGCCAGATGGAAAAGAAAACTTTGCCTTTCATATTGTTTATCAAGTATTAGATAGAACTTTATCATCAAGAGAAGTAAATAAAACGCACCAAGAGATTATAGATGCTTTAGAGCAAAATCTTTCTTGGGAGATAAGAAGATAATTCATCCTTAATTTATTATGGCAATTAAAAAACCAACAATTAAAAAAATTACACTTACCAAAAAGCCTACTAAGAAAAAAGAATCCAGTTATGGAGCTAGCGATATTCAGGTTCTAAAAGGATTAGATCCAGTTAGGAAAAGACCAGGTATGTATATTGGCTCTACTGGTTCTGATGGTTTACATCATTTAATCTGGGAAGTTGTGGATAATAGTCTAGACGAAGCGATGGCTGGGTATTGTGATCACATAGATGTGGTTCTTTTAGCAAATAATAAAGTTAAAGTAAGTGATAATGGGCGGGGCATTCCAGTTGAAACACATAAACAAACTGGTAAGTCAGCTTTAGAAACTGTGATGACAACTTTGCACGCTGGTGGTAAATTTGGCAGTGATGCTTATCAAGTTTCTGGTGGCTTACATGGAGTAGGTATCTCAGTAGTCTGTGCTTTAAGTAAATTTAGTAGGGCTGAAGTAAGGCGTGATGGTTTTGTTTATGCTCAAGAATACGCTAAAGGTAAAGTAAAAACAAAATTAAAAAAAGAAAAGAAGTGCCCTAAGGGTCATGGCACAACTATTATTTTTGAACCAGATGAAGAGATTTTTAAAACAGTTGTTTTTGATAAGAAAAGAATTATTAATCATCTTCGTCAGCAAGCCTATTTAAATCCTGGGGTTAAAATCACTATCAGAGATGAAAGACAAAAACCATTTTCTAGCTATTCCTTTTATTTTGAGGGTGGTATAAAATCTTATGTAAAATATTTAATGGGCAATAATGAGCCTAAGAATGAAACTACTTTTTATACCAAAGGAGAAAAAGAAGGTATGCTAGTAGAGGTGGCTTTACAATACTCTAAAGAAATAGAATCATTTGAAGAAAGTTTTGCTAATAATATTTATACTGGGGAGGGCGGTAGCCATTTAACTGGTTTTAGAACTGCTTTAACTAGGACTATTAATAACTATGCTAGAAAGAATAGCTTCCTTAAAGAAAAAGATGAGAATTTAACGAGTAATGATGTTAGGGAAGGCTTAATAGCCACTATTTCGCTTAAAATTAGAGATCCACAATTTGAAGGGCAAACTAAAGCGAAGCTTGGCAACCCAGAAGCTAAAACAGCTGTAGAGGGTGTTTTTAATACAGCGTTTACTGAGTTTTTAGAGAAAAACCCCAATGATGGCAGAGCAATTATTGAAAGTTGTTTATTATCTGCCAGAGCTAGAAGAGCGGCTAAAGCAGCTAGAACTACTATCTTAAGGAAAGGAGTGCTAGACGGTTTAAGCTTACCAGGTAAGCTGGCAGATTGTGCCTCAAAAGATCCTGAAGAGTCCGAGCTTTACCTTGTGGAAGGAGATAGTGCGGGCGGTAGTTGTTTTTCTGGAAAAACAAGAGTTGCTTTAGTTGATGGCAGGAATATTACTTTTAAGGAATTAGTTAAGGAGCATAAAGAAGGAAGACAAAATTTTTGTTATACCATACAGCACAATGGACATATTGGTATTGCATTAATTTTACATCCAAGGATGACCAAAAAGAATGCTAGGGTTATAAAAGTGATTTTAGATACTGGTGATGAATTAATTTGTACTCCTGATCATAAATTTATGTTAAGAAGTGGTAAGTACAAGGAAGCCCAAAATCTTTTAGAAACAGATTCTTTAATGCCACTATATAGAAAATTTTCTAAAAATGAAAAGAAAAAGAGAGGCGTCCTAGACGGGTATGAAATGCTCTTTGATCCAAAAGCCAAAAATTGGATGTACACTCATGTAGTTTCTGATATGTTTAATTTTGAGCATAGAGTCTACAACACTACCGGAGGTGGACAGAGACATCATGTTGATTTTAATAAGCTCAATAATAATCCAACGAATATTCAAAGGCTTTCTTACGAGAAACACATGAATACTCATTACGCATACATAGAGAAGACATTGCATCGACCCGATGTGATAGAAAGGGCAAAAAAAACAAAACAGACACAAGAATTTAGAGAAAGGATGAGTAAAATCATGTCTACGCCAGAAATGAAGAAAATGTTAAGTGAGAGAGCTAAAAAACAATGGGAGAATAAAGAGTATAAAGAGTTTATGGGTAAGAAGTTTTTAGAGTTTTATAAAAACAACGAGGAATATAGAAAAAAGAATAACCAACAGCTTAATCAAGAACAAAAAAAGTATTGGTCTAGCGAGGACAACAAAAAAGCACAAGCCGAGAGAGTGAAGCAATATTTTATAGATAATCCAGAGCATAGGGAAATGTATTCTGAAAAAGCTAAAGAGCAATGGCAGAACGAGGATCTATTAAAGTGGAGAAGTGAAGAAACAAAAAAACAATGGACACCAGAGTTTAGAGCTAAAAGAAAAGAATCATATAATAGAACTTACTTAAATGAATCGTTAAAATTATTGAGAGAAGTTTTTGACGAAGTTGGCGCTATTGATAGCGAGCAATATGATGATTTGCGTAGAGAAAGGAGTAATAAGAATGCTTTAATGTTTCAAACTGTTTGTCAAAGATTTTTTGATAATAGTGAGCTCAAGTTGCAACAAGCAGTTGAAAATTATAATCATAAGATTAAGAAAATAGTCAAAATGACTAAGAGAGTTGATGTTTATGATTTAGAAGTGGAAAATACTCATAATTTTGCTTTAGCTTCTGGAGTCTTTGTCCATAATAGTAAAATGGCGAGGGATAGGCGGTTTCAGGCGATACTGCCACTTCGGGGTAAAATCTTGAATGTGGAAAGAGCTAGACTAGACAGGATTTTGACCTCTGATGAGATTAAGAATTTAATTATTGCTATGGGTACAGCTATTAGCCAAGATTTTGACATAGAAAAGCTAAGATATCATAGAATTATTCTGATGGCCGATAGTGACGTGGATGGTGCACATATTCGAACTTTGCTTTTAACCCTATTCTATCGTTACTTTAAAGAAATAATTGAAAAAGGTTATTTATACATTGCTCAACCTCCGCTTTATAAAATACAGCTTGGTAAGAGAATGGAATATGGTTATACAGACGCAGACAAAGAAGAGATTTTAGCAGATATGAGAAAGGGGAAATCAGAAGTAAAAGGAATTAATATTCAAAGGTATAAAGGTTTAGGTGAAATGAACCCAGATGAGTTATGGGAAACAACTATGAATCCAGAAAACAGAATTCTCTTAAAGGTTACTATAGATAATGGTAAAGAGGCTGATCATTTGTTTGATACTTTAATGGGTAAAGAAGTGATGCCTAGGAAGAAGTTTATTCAAGTACACGCTAAAAAGGTAAAAAACCTTGACATTTAGTAAATAGGGGAGTAAAGTAGGGGTAAATAAAGCCCCGTTCTGAGGGGTTTTAAAAAACACGAAAATTAGTATTTTATGGGTAAAATCACAAACTTTTTTAAAGAAGTAATTACTGAAGGGAAAAAGGTTGATTGGCCAAGTCGCCAGTCTACCCTAAAGTTTACAATTATTGTTGTAAGTATTTCTTTGATTGTTGCAGCCTTTTTAGGTACGCTTGATTTTATTTTTTTAAAATTATTAGGGTTATTTATTCTTTAGGTTTAATATAAACTTATGCCAAAACAAAAAATACAACAGGGCAGAAATTGGTATGTTCTTCATACTTATCCTGGCGAGGAAGAGGCAGTAGCTCGTAATTTAAAGCAAAGGATAGAAAGTTTAGCCATGGAAGAAAAGATATTTAGTGTCTTGGTGCCTAAAGAGAAAAAGATTAAGATTAAAAATGGTAAACGTAAAGTAATTGAGGAAAGAATTTACCCAGGCTATGTTTTTATTGAAATGATTGTGACCGATGATTCTTGGTATGTAGCTAGAAACACGCCTCGAGTAACTGGTTTCATTGGGGCTGGCACTACGCCTATCCCAGTCAGCCAAGCAGAGGTAGATATTTTAAAACAGAGAATTGGTATAGAAGCTCCACAGTATAAAATAGATGTAGAAATGGGTAGTTTGGTAAAAATTAATGACGGTCCATTTAAAGATTTTGAAGGTAAGATTTCTGCAATTGATGGAGAACGTGGTAAATTAAAGGTTTTAGTTAATATTTTTGGGAGGGACACCCCTGTGGAAGTAGATTCTCTGCAGGTTAAGAAATTATAAAGAGATGGTTACAAAATGATTCCGCCTTCGAAATTTTATAATCGGAATATATATTTTATTCAATACCGATTACAAGGTTCTGCGAACGTAATCGTAAGCAGGTTCTTATATTTTCAGATAGCTACGAGAGTCTAAGCCAATTGATTGGCTTAGACGAACGTTTTAGGCGAAAGACTCCTCTCGGAGCCGTTAAAAAACGTTCCAGAGTTCTGGTTTTTAATAAAACCAGAACTACATTCAGAAAGACTTGAAGCCGTAGCAGAGCTACGGTGAAAGGTTTTTTACGCAGTTTGACGAAGTAGCTACTCTGAAAGATAGAATTGTAGTAGAAATCATTTTGTAACCATCTCAAAGAGTTTAATACACATATGGCAAAAGAAATCGCAGTAGTAAAATTACATATTTCAGCTGGTAAAGCCACTCCAGCTCCACCTATTGGACCAGCTTTGGCTCAACATGGTATTAATATTGGTGACTTTTGTAGCCAATTTAATGATGCCACAAAGGATAAAACTGGCTTTACTATCCCAGCCGTGGTGACTATTTTTGAAGATAGAAGTTTTAAATTTGAACTTAAAACACCCTTAACTTCCCAATTAATTAAAAAAGCTATTGGCATTGAAAAAGGTTCTGGTGAACCTAATAAAATAAAAGTAGGTAAAATCACCAGAAAACAACTTGAAGAAGTAGCCAAAGAAAAGATGCAAGATTTAAATACCAGTGACCTAGACCAAGCGGTAAAAGTTATCGCTGGCACTGCCAAGAATATGGGCATTGAAGTTGTTGAGTAATAGCATCTAACTATTTATGAAAGGATACTTTGCTTGTCCAATCCTTGTTGGACGAAATCATAATTTAGCTTCTGAATTGGTGTTGTTTATTGAGAATCTTGGGCATCAGATTTTAGATAGACATGTTATATCCGAAATGTCGGAGATGCGTGTAGAAATGTCTAAAAATAGTGGGATTCCGGCTGAGGATTTGGATATGTTTGCTGTGCGTAAACAAGATTTGGAATGGGTAGATGAATCGGAATTTATGATTTTAGAGTTTACAAATGGTAGCTGGGGAGGAGGTATTGAATTCCATCAAGCAACAGTTGTGAGAGGACTTTTAGGT
>SDBT01020675.1_pt1 | contig 10290 bp, 2 predicted proteins | sample 2277101 | NCBI WGS metagenome assembly SDBT01 (sample SAMN10404973, study PRJNA504765) | marine sediment metagenome | isolation source: marine sediment core GS10_PC15, 103 cmbsf | place: Arctic Ocean: Southern Knipovich Ridge | collected 2010
CTTCTAATACTTAGTAACCTTGACCCTGTAACATTAGATTCCCACCGGAACCCTCCAGTCAGACGTACCTTATTAATTCCTTCTGGAATAGTAAAAATAGTTTGATTCCCAGTTACATCAAAGAAATCAACAGTATCATAAAGGACATCATCAAATAACATGGTGGTGAATTCATCATTTCCATACGTTGCTCCACTAGTAGTGGTAACATATGCTCCTCTAAATTCTCCCCCTCCCCCTCCTCCTCCTCCGCCTGTATGCGACGTTCCAGAAACAGTAATTGTCTGCCCAACTGTAGTAACAGCAACTTCTCCAGCACCTTCAATAGTGATGGAATCGGAGATAGTATTTATGTCTGTAACACCCCCACCCCCTCCACCATCTGCGAGAGCTACTGGAAGTCCGGACACAGTAAGCGAGGTAGATACGTTAATCGTACCTATGGCCAGGGGATCCGCAACATCCGAGGTCGTCCCCGTAGCCACTGGTACTCCAGAGACAGTTAGATTATCAAAAATTCCTTGGTGCGACTTTACCTTATCCCCATCAATAGTGGTGAATTGTATATCATCAAGGCCGGGGGGAGGGGTAGTCAAACCCCAAACAACCATGTTAACGCCACTAGTAGTTACCCCGTTACCTGTGTCCTCTGCTTCCCGATGAAAAAGACTCCAAGTTGTTTCGAGAGGAGTATTTACTGTTGCAAATAAAAGAGTAGCAGGTTGCGTGATAGCGCCGTCGAGGCCACCGCGCGAGGCGACACCTGCGTCCGTTCTATAATCCTCATCCTGGGTGGTTTCGTGTAACTTATAGGCCACCCGTTCTGCCCCAGCAGTTCCTACGTAAGTATCCGGGTTGGCCAATACTAAAATTGATTCTTGTTGATTGGGGGTATAGGTAATAGACGTGCTGGGTATTTCTGTATAGGCATCTGTAGAAGCTACAAGGTCGGGGGTAGTTCTAAGCCCAATAACCTGATCAAACAAGGTCGCGTCTATAGTTACAATTCTAGCACGCGTAAAGTATGCTGTATTGTTTGCTAAAGCCTTTCCCTCTATTCTAGCTGTTCGCAGCGTCTCAGTGGTATAGGGGACTAATCCTACATATATAAAATCTAGCCATTCCTCGTGGCTAAGATCCGAATCGGGTGTTATAGACAATGATGTAGAGACTACATCTAGAGAATTACCCGCATGTACACGAAAACCGACCGGTATACCGTTTTCCGAAGTACCTTCCGCTGATGCAAAAACAAGATAATCTTTGTCAGAATCTACAGTAAAGGTGGGAGTGGAAAGCACCGTTCCCCAGCTAGTAGGACGGCTTACCTCCGCAGCCCCGACCGTCTCATTGTAATGATAATCAACTCCATCTGTCAAGCCCATGGCACCTAAAGGCATAACTACAATACTCATTGCAGTTATTGCAGCGGTGAAGCCTAATTTAGGCTGTATATATTCTAAGGTTACCGCATCAATCCCATTTCCAGTAACTATCGCGAAACCTGCTAAATTAGCACTACTCCATGTTCCATTGGTATCGGGATCTTCATTAAAGAAAAATTGGCGAGCAAAACCAAGAGTATCGTTTTGCCACCTTGCACGTAGATGTACCTCGCCGAAATCATTCAATGAACCGTGTCCTGCAGAAGCCCGATAAAAAACCAGATTATCTCCTATTGGGAGGGGCCCAGTATTCACCCCGAGATCCGTCCAAGTATCCGCTGTATACTCCACATCAATGACGTTGTCATTAGAAACCGAGATAGGTGGGATGGTCGTACTTGAAGGAATCTCACCCACAATTACAGTCCCTGTAACGGTAAGGTCTTCCTTAAAATCTACATCACCGTCGCCAACCATAGTTCCACTAACCGTAATCCATGCTAAATCAGACAAACCGCTCACGGTCGCGGTGTCTTGAACCACTAAATCTCCGTAACTACTAAGAGTACCTGCTACATTTAAATTAAGGGCCACACCATCAACGGTTAGATCCCCGGTAATTGTAGAATTTCCAAACTCATCCCGAGGCATAAAATGCTCGATTCCAGAAACTCCCAACATATGTTCCAGTGCCAGTGTCGCATCCTTGAGTTCATTGTGATGCGCTGCGACAATTGTAAAGTCTACGTTGGTATTTACACTATGCACAGCAGCATCAGTACCGTCTGCACCACGAATAGCCCCTGTAAAAGAGGTGGGGGTAGTAGCAACATACGCAATAGCCTCGGTAGCAGTAATATCTGCACCAGTAAGAATACTAATAAAACCTGTAGAGGGAAAACCAGACGTTGTTACTACCGGTATTGTAGTAACACTCGCGTCAATACCTGCAGCGAGACGGGTCCTAAGATTATTACCCGTTAAGTAGAGAGAATCATTGTCGTCAAGTGTGTCTGGAAAATTTGCCATTGGTTTTTATGCAACCCCCGTCGTACGAATTTTCGTAATAGTTCCCGTAACCAATGCTTGGTCACGAGTATTTTCTTTGATGAGTTTATCTTCAGAAGATATTTCCTGGAAATGAGTACCAGATGTTACGTTATCCACTAATCCAAAAACTACCACGGATTCTGTAGACGCAGTGTACTCGGTACCCGAATCGAATGCTGCGCTATTGGAAAAATCTACGGATACCACCGCCTCGGAAGAGCGTAAAGATTTTGTCTGGGAAGAAGCCTCCGAACCTTGCTGCTCCTCTACCACGAAATCTCCTGCGGAGGTAGCAAAGGATAGTAGATTAGGGCTTCCTGGGGAAACTGCGATATCTGTAACGATATGAGATGGAAGGGCAGGGACTGAGCCTATAGTATTATACTCAAAGTCCATTAGAATAATACCCGTTCCTGAAGAAGAACTCAAGTCGTAATTGACCTCAACTCCCGAATTAACCACTGTCCAATATCCTTCTTCCGCAGCAGTTAACTTGCATGAATTAGATCCCGACGTTAATGCCCGTGTTGCGCCCAAAACGGTGTGTACTTGATCCACTAAATAGTCTACTCCCGCAGCAGTGCTGATGAGTAGTCTAAAGGGGATGGCGTCCAGATCGTTTATTTGATTGGACGAGATTGACGGGGAACTGGTAGTTGTATATACCTGAGTAAGTTGGGATGAAAAATTTACACCTGGGCGTCTAACATTTGCCCAATCTGCAGAGTAGATACCTGCGGTCGAAGTCCCCACATATATTTGGCCAAAAGCGGTAACGAAGTCCGCAGCAACTGTGGTGATTTGTGTACCAGTAATAATCCCAGAAGAAATGACTTGTCCAGAGAACAAGTCGACTATATCAACCCCGTCACCCGTCGCCACAAGCGCGTAATGGTCCTCTGCGATGAAGATATCGAGTGCCCCGGACCCTGTGACCAGGGGGGTTGTGATCGTGTAATACTTCTCATCAGGGACCTCGAAGCCTTGGAACCCGGTAACCACCTTACACAGCCTCCAGTTCCCAGAAAACCTTTAGTCTTCCAGTTTGATCACCGATCACCTCTCTCTCAGGGATATTAGTCCGTAAGAAGATATTCTTAGAGCTATTAGCGGGGATATCCGAAACCCTAATCCCTTGAGACACTCGAGATTCGATCAGGTAGGGAGTATTATATCTCCCCGGATCACTGTTAAGACTATACTGTATTTGGGCAAATCTACCAGTCGGGAACAAGATACTATCCTCCTGAACCTGTACATATGCCAAAGTTCCTGCCAGAGTTCCCCACACAGGATCACGCTGTGTAGCAATGCTGGGAGTATTAAGCAGAAAACCCGCGGTATCCGCTGCGACCTCCTCGATCATGCTATGGTTGTGTAGATGAAATAAGAAATAGTCAGTTGTAAATTCACCATTTCTTGCGAAATCTCTTGAGTGTATTGATAGGTAATTGTTAATCATTACAAAACTATCCCTATCGGAGGCGTAAGTCCAGTCCACATACTTCCTTAACTGCTGCTCGAAACCCGCACCCGTCCAATTGGTCAATAAAGACGCATCATTTAAGATAAACCCCTCAGACAAACCGGGGTTCACAAACAATTGATCTAAAGTTTCCTCTGTAATAGATCCTTGCGCAACAACAAATGATTCTGTAGGAGGCGTACCTGTTCTGGAAATAGATATGGTATATATCGCGCTACCTGTCGTAAAGTAAAACAGATCATTTGCTTTACAGTAAGTAAAAGTCTCTACCGGTACACTCGGGTCCACCAGTATAGCAGATAACCCTGGCACCGTAGTAAGATCTACACTATGGACAAACTCAACATCGTTGACATTCTCCGGATCCGAAGGATTGTTTCCAAGTCTATATATCTGCAAAATCAACCCTTTATTCGAGTCTGTAGTACCCTGAGTTTCTCCGGAAGTAATAGAATAGAAATAAGGTGCTCTATATGTAACCGTACGCATATTCTGTAAATAGCGATCAGCGAGAGCAGTGGTAACTTGTAGACCTGCATCGACCAGGTCCTGGGTCAACTGATCATTACGCCAAAACACGTCCTTAAATTGGCCATCTAAATCCAGTATCAGCCCGTTATATGTTCCTGCACCCACGCTAAATTCATCTTCGCGAGATATAATGTAAAGCTCCTCTCTATCATAATCCGCAACCCACCCCGCAGGCTCAAAGACATTTATATCACCACCACCTGCACCATTATTGGTATGGAAATACGTAATACTTCCAGTAACATGTTCGGTTCTTAAGTAAGTACCTGTTTCGAGATCATATGCACACCAGGAGGGCCTCATATCCGAGGATTGAGTTCCACTGATGAGCAAATTCATCAACCAAAGCTCTTGTTTATTTTCGTGATACAGCGCACCCATAGCTATATTCTCTATGCCCACGTCCCCCTGGCCAGTTGCAGACGACTCTCTGCCTGAAACTTCCGCATTAAACAACCCAATGATATAATTTGAATCATAGCTAGGATCAGAAGCTGCGGGGATATCGGTAGGATGTGCACCTAAAGCAAATTGATTTATTCTTCGTCCTAAATTTACGGCAGTGTTAGGAGGTGTTGAACTTGCTCTGGCTTGAACAGTGTCAAATGCTGCTGAACCTGATACATCTATAGACGTACCATTCTCTTCTTCCGTGTCAAACTGAACCGATAATAATGCAGGGTCGCCCCCACCATCAAATATGGGGGTAGTGTACGTACCGTTTGCAACGTACTTGCCTGCAGATATTGCATCGAATTTTATTGCAAAGCGTTGGCCAGTTACTACCCAATTGCTAATGTTATTAAGCTCCGTACTTAAACCCGCATTACTTTGAGCACCATTAATATCTATAGTGTCTACGGAAGCTAAGCAACCGGAGGTAACTGTTATAGCACCATCAGCAATAAATTCAGGCCCTATACTGGGGCCTCCCCCCGCAAAGGCATCACTACTGTACCCGTATCCTATCATATCTCCGGGCTCCGCCCCCCACAACACCGATTGCTTCGTAAAAAGTGTTCGCTGGCCGAACTCATCTCTATCCCCAGCAACCGCAAACTGAAGTACTTCAAAAGGATCTGCACCATTGACCGATGCAGCAGTATCATCATACTCAAAACCATCTACCCAACGAACCAAAAACCAGCCCGCATTGTCTACATTTCTTGGAGCTCTTACAGTAGCAAACACTGAGGTTATAATACAAGATTCCTTAACTGGGTTCTCTGTATTAACTGCAACCGCATACGTATTTCTCCCCGTACCCGCACCTCCCCCCATAAAACTACCAGATATCACAGGACCCAGCTGTAGCGCAACTCTTTCTCTCTTGTCTCCATGATAAGCTTCTAAAGAATTCATGATGGAAGTGATGCCTATACCAGTGGCGGTTGTGTAATTTTGCACTTTAAAAGAGCGCATTACTCCAGACCAAGTAGGAACATTACCCACATCAAAAGTAAACGTCTGAGATTCCCCTGTAAAATTAGCTCCAGGTGTCAACGATAGAGTTGAACGCGCAGAATCGTAGAGGGTATCAGACTGGTTTCTCCAAAAAAGACGCGGCCCTTCTATAAAATCACTTGTTTGCAGAGTTGGGGAAATTAGTACAACTTCAATTGTATCGTAGTCCTCTGCGCGGAAAGGTAAAAAATCATTGCTTATATCCGGCACAGAGTCCGGGCTCAACGCTGCGCTACTACCGAAAGTATTATCTATCTTAAAAGCAGGGCTTGTGTTTGTACTGATGTTTCCTCGAATAGAATTTCCTGGAGAACTCAAGGAGGTAAAGCCGGAGCTACTCCAACCAGCTACGCCTCCTGAAAAATCAGTCTTATACGCTGTCCCCGAAACGGTTCGTAAATTAATAAGAGGCGTATCTGCTCCTTCATAGACACCCCCCTTAAAAACACCAAGTGAATCCTCCTCTATCCAAGGCGTGTTATCCGGCTGAATAGCGGACTGTGTTTGTCTACCAAACCACGGCCCGTCAGCCCTAGTGCTAATCTCAACATTATCATCACCTTTGTTACCCGTGTTATCTATAAATACAGATCCTTGTGCCGTCTTGGTATAGCTATTAAAGAGAGGCAAAGTAGTTATTTGAGTAGAAGGTTGCCCTATAGGCGCATCATTTATCACAACCTCTGTCTGAGTACCTGTTGTTCCAAAATCCACCAGCGTATCATCATTCAGAGCTCGCCATTCCTGAACCAATCTATCGGACGCAGCGTTGTGCTCATACCTTATATAACGAGGTGCTCCTGAAACAGTAGTTCCCGAAACAGGACCCTCCCAAAGACCTGCAGACCCCGTCATGGTTATAGGAAAGAAATCTACATTATCTACACTAACTGACATATCAAAGTTAACGTTACTAGGCTCGTCGGTATAGAGCTGTAACTTACTCAACTTCCAACGTGCGCCCAGGTCAGCATCTAAGGAAGTGAAAAAAGTACCAGATACCAAGAGGGCGGTGGTTATAAAATCCTCATCAACAAGGTTATTGATTTCAGAAATAGACACCGTCTGGGTTCCAGACACAGTCCCGCCCGGAGCAAGAGTATTAGTTACAAAACCTTCACCAATTAAATTGCGCTCTGCCATTAGTCACATTCCTTTAAGGGAGTCTTCCATCGTACCAGTAACGATGCATCCCGTTGTTCGTCCCCTGTTAAACCTCGAGGTATATTAGTTCTGATATATACAACAGCGCTTTCACCTGGGGAAACGTCCTGAACAACCAGGGGTAGTTCCGCTGCCCCGACACCTGAAAAGTTCACGCCATCCGTAGAAATTTCAATCAGCTCGGAAGGAGTCAAAAGCTGTGTTCTAGTCAAATCTACATTATCTATATCGCTAAAATCGCTCTTAGGATAGTTATAGATCTTTAGGTTTTCAATGAGGCCCCATGAAGACGCGGTATTCTTAGCGGGTTGGGTAGGTACCGCGGTATAAAGGAGAGCGGTAGAGTTATCGGGAGTAGCAGCAAAACGCTGTCCAACCTCTCCTCCAAATGATAGAGTTGCACCTCCTTCGCGAATAGCATTCCACGAAATATCCGTCCCGAACACGGGCTCACCGTTTATATATAGAGCTAGGGTGGCCCCCACCGGAGGAACTCGGCTCTCCGCATCCCAAACTAACGCCACGTGAAAAGTTTCAAACCTGGCGAATCGAAACAAACCCACTGAAGTAACAAACTGAAGCAGCTGCTCTCCGTCATACACCATAGACACGAAACCTTGGTTAGGTCTGTAGAATAGGCTGAGAAACTTCCCATCCGGCCTAACAATACGAAATAGCGCAGGTATAATAGGTCTATCTGCTGCCAATCTTCCGCCAGTATCCCAATCAGGTTGGAACCAAAATTCCACAGTCCCTGTGGCAATATCTATACCTTCGAGAAATATACTAAACAGCTCACTGTTGTTCAAATATAGGGAGGGTGCAAATTTACAGACATCATCAAACCTATTCCTAACAAATCTGAAATCGTCTAGTGTAAGTTTTAGGTCCTGACTTCCTTTGTTACCTCTGAACTCTACCTCAAAGAATCTAATACCAGGGGCCTGCTCCGGCCTACTGGAAAAAGTGCCATCAACACTTGAGGTAGTAGTTGCACTCTCCGTAATGAAGTCAACTTTACTTTCCCCGGTATTAGAATCAAACTGAAAACCGGGCTGGAAAGGTATCTCAGAAATATCATCCGCATCTGTAAACTGTAATTGTAATTCGTTCCAACCGGATTGCAAAGATAATCTGCTAAAATTCCATTGGTAAAATATCTCACTGGAATTTCCTAATTTGAAATTACCAAAGCTGGTATCCAGAAGAGACACATCATTAATATGAATCCATAAAGAAAAGAAATCCCGTTTAGACCATAAAGTATCGTTACCTCCATCTAACCCATCAGCTATAACTTTAGCAACTGCATCTGTATCTGCCACATAAGTTATCTCAGTGGAAAACGCGTTAGTTCCTGAGGGCCTTCTAGTGGAAACCTGGTCTATCCTAGTAAGAGGGGTAATCCTCTCCTCTTGTTCAATTAACCTAAGCTCACTCAAAATAATAGAGTTAGCATCCTCCTGGGAACCTTGGGATGCCGTAATCTCAAATGTAAAATCTTTAGCAGTGATAGGCCCAGACGACAACGTGCCGCTAAATGTTGTAGCAGAAATACCAGACCCTACCAAAAGAGTCTGTTCTATACTACCCACTGTTCCCTTTAGTACAAAATCTCTCGGGGCACTGGTACTAGCAGCAGAGGATTGTTCTCCTAAATTGGGGTCCTTCTCCCATTCTAATCGTGTAATTGATCTGGCAGCGGGCAGAGAGATAGTAATTGTATCCGTAAATCCTGTGGATTGCCAATAAGTATCAATCTTTCCATCTTTAATTTTAGAAATCTCATGCCCCCCGGTGGCAGTATTACTACCAAGGGAAGCGGATAGCATGTGATTGGTTTCTATAAGACCTGTAATAGAAGTTTCTTCTGTGACCTCCTCGTACATAACAATTTTCGCAACTCTAGTCTGGGGGCCACTGACCTGAGCAAAGGTTGTATTACTCTGCCCCGTATCGGGATCTGTTTGAGTCACAATGCTATCGTCCACGTAAACACTACTAATTATTCGTACTCTTATTCCTTTAACGTCTACAGCCTCAGGGAAAATGTGGGTAAAACCTAAACCGTCTTGGAAAGTGTTTACATTGGAAAAACTTGCCTGAGAAATACCTACCCAACTGCTATTTAAATTAGGATCCAGGGTAGAACCATCACTATTCTCTTTTAGTTTTTGAAAATTAAAGCTTGTAGGATAAAAATCTTCATCGAAGCCAAGAACTTTAATAGCCTTGATCGACTTAGTCTCATTAATATCAGTTTGTGTATTTCTAAAAACTCGCCAAATAGAATGAGGAAAAGCATCATCTGGATTATTCAAACCTGTGATAAGATCCCTAACTTCAATACCCCACACATCCAAAATCGCACCCAATGAATCGAATTTTCCATCAAATGCAAGATAAGGGGAACCTATGTTATTAGCAGTGGTGGGGGAACTATCCCCAAGGGAACCTGCAGCAGAACCATAATCCTGCCCATCAATGACATCGCTATGAAGGCCTAAAGTAAACTCGAAAGTGGAGATATCTCGCAACGCTGTTTTAGTATTCGAAAACCAGCTTGCATTTTCTGTAAACACTTCGGGACTTCTAGGGGCTATTGTGATATAAAATAGTGCCTGTCCCGGGGTCTGGAAATTATAACGCTTGGGGGGATCTCCAGTATCATTTACTAGTAAGGGGGCACCCCCCTTCACCGCAACCCAACGAACTGGAAAATCCGGAACGCCAGCACCGTATGCTTGGAACGAAATAGTTTCAGGTCTTTCCGAATCATACGCGGGTATAGAAGAATATGCCCAATCCGTCTCACTGTTTGGGAACCAATGCTGTGTATCAGTACTACCTATTCCCCCTGCGGGAGTTGCAGATACAAGATCATGCCTATTGCGAATGGGTGTGGTGGAGTTGCTGATTAAATAATCCCTGCCAAGGTCAAGCGCAATGACTGGATAATCCGAATAGTATACAAAAGTGATGGTTCTATTATCTGAAAGAGTAGTTCCTAGATCGTCCCAGGAAGAATTATATCCTACGGTGGGAATTAAGGTCTTAGTGATATCTGGATAAATTCTAACTTGGTTTAGTCTTGCCTGAGGAATGGAATCCACAAAAGCCCTAGACGTCCACTGTGTTGAAGACTCACATAACGCAGCGTCATCTACTTTAATAGTCCCACTTTTAACAAAGCTAATCGTAATTGCATTA
>SDBT01020676.1_pt1 | contig 10290 bp, 32 predicted proteins | sample 2277101 | NCBI WGS metagenome assembly SDBT01 (sample SAMN10404973, study PRJNA504765) | marine sediment metagenome | isolation source: marine sediment core GS10_PC15, 103 cmbsf | place: Arctic Ocean: Southern Knipovich Ridge | collected 2010
TATCACGAATGGATTTAAAAAGACAGCAGCTTTCTTTGGAGTAGGCAAGAAGGCTTATGAAGGGACTATTGATGATGATTACAGACCGATACCAGTAGAAGAAACTCAAAAATCATTAAAGCAACCAAGCGAAATACCAAGCAAGGCAGACACAATCAAAGAGATTGACGACCTTGATTTAGACGCCGAGATAGCCAACCGCAATAGGGTAACAGATGATATTTTTGCTGTAGGTGAAAAGAAAGGCTACTCACAAGGAACAGTAAGGTCTGACTTAGAAAAAAGGTATAATGTTGATATTGGGATGATTACTATTGCACATCTAACTGAATATCTTGTAAAGATGAAAAACGCACCAGCTAAAAAATGAGAGAGTTTAGAGAAAAAGATCATACCTATTGGGTAGACGGAAAACAGTATGTTGGGGTGAATGAACTGCTTGAGAGTGAAGGGCTAACTCAGGACTTAGCAAGGTTCATCCCGGCAGAGAAATTAGCTTATTGTTGCGCCAAAGGTAAGGCAGGACATAAAATCGCACAGTTGATTTGTAAAGGCACTTTGGATGAAAAGACGATAGATAGTCGATTAAGCCATCAAACAGCCGAAATTAAGCGGTTTATGGCTGATTTTGAGGTAATTCCTGCCTATACCGAGAAGGTTCTTTGGGACGATAACAAAAGATTTGCCGGAACTTCGGACTTACCTGCCTGCAAGACTAACAAAGGTTTGGCTATCGTGGATTTTGGTTTCGGTCAGACCAAACATCATTTGCATTTACACGCTTACAAATTATTAGTTAAGGCTGCGCTTGATGTGGATATTGAGACTCTAATTGATGTTCAATTCCCTGAGGAGGGGAGGTATAAGGTTAAGGTTTATAAGCCTGAAAAGAAGATAGAGATTTTAATAATGTCGGCATTGATGTTATATAATTTTAAAGCAAGGAGGATGTAATGGGTGAAATAGCTGACGGTATAATCGATGGTGAATTTTGTGAGGAATGTGGAACTTATATTGGTGAGGGTTGTGGATATCCTCGTAAATGCGAAAGTTGTGAGGAGGGAGTAAATGGATAAAACCAGTGTTAAATCGGAAACCGCAGTAGCTCAAGAGAAATTTGATGAATTAGTCCCGGTGCTAAAATCCCCTATTGTTACAGTAAGCAACCAAGATGATGTTGACTTCTATCGAGGAGAAATTACTGTTTTGAAAGAAGGTAAAAAAGTTATTGAAAAATCAAGAAAAACCATTTCTGAACCTCTTGAACTTGCGAAAAAGAATTTACAGGCTCTTTTCAGCCCAATGAAATCAAAAATAGATATTGGGATAGGCAGTCGAGAGTCAGCTATCCTAACTTATAGCCGTAAGCAGGCTGAGATAGCTCGTATAAAAGAGGAAGCTATCAAAAAAGAGCAACGTAGAATCGAGGCAGAAAGAATAGAGAAAGAAGAAGAACTCAAAAAGAATCTACCAAAAGAAGAAGCTGAAAAGAAGATTTCTGAGTTAAAAGAAGAAGCTGAAGTCAGTGAGCTTTCTGGTAGCCTTGATTTAGCCGGAGCTAATGCTGGCAGAGCAGAAGTAAAAGGTATGGTTGTTTATTACAGTGTCGAGGTTATTGATAAAACTAAACTACCTATGAACTTTCTAATGGCAGATGAGAAGGCTTTAAACGCACAGGCTAGAGAAGATAAGGATAAGTTTAATGTGCCGGGTTGTAAGTTAGTTAGGAAGGAAAGAATTAAGGGATAATGGACTTAAGAAGCAATCAGCAAAATAAGCTTTATTGGAAATGGATGACTATTATCGGTGGGGAAATAGGACACACCAAAGAGGAAATGCACTATGTCTTTAAAAGACAATTCCTTGCCGATAAAATGCCTCCCTTACAGAAAGATGAGTTTATGGAATATCTACAAGGCCTAAGCAAAGAGCTAGCTACTACCCGGAGATTAGATAAAAAAGAAATGATGGAGTATATGGATAAGGTCTACGAACAGGCAAAAACGCTTAACTACACCTTGCCTCTGCCTGAGTTTCAAAATAGGGAAGAACCAAACGAGGTAGATTTTGAGTCTGAAAGCTGATAGTTTACGCTTAGAATTAAATAAACTGATCCAATCCTACAACGGAGATATTGTCCCATACGATAAATGTTGGGAGCTTACAATAAAACTCAGCTACCAAAGAGGTAAAAACTACAAGCAAAGTAATATGGAACGCAGGTTAAGAGAGAGCGAAAGCCCGGCAGTAATGACAATGGTAAATTCTAAAAATTATATAATCGGTTATGCGTGGAAGCATAAGAATTTTGAGAAGCCAAAAATGTCTTTAGAAAAAGCTTGACAAGTTTTTCAAATCTGTTATCCTATTCATAGGATAAGCTATGAAAAATAATCAAACAAAAAAATTAGGCGCATCTGGCGAGAGGGAAACCTCACTTGGCATAGCTTATCCCTTGCCTTTAGCTGGGTGCGCCGCCTTATATTATGCCATACGCTAATATTTACTATGTCAAATTAAAGCTCGAACTCTTAAATGAGAAACGCTTCATTTTTGACCTTACACCAGAACAACGATACCTCTATATTGGACTCCTTTTACTAGCCGGAGATACCAAGAATAAGATACCAGATGATGAAAATTTTATCAAAAATAGACTCAATCTACCGAATCCAACCTCAGAAATACGGGATAATTTAGAGCTAGTAATTCGCTTATTTCGTGGAATTGTAAGAAAAAATGGATACCTTAAGTTTAAGGCTTTCAATAAGTTACATAACCAAATGAAGGATAGCCAAAGGATAGCCAACGATTATCCAAAGGTAGCTGTAGATAAGGTTAGATTAGATAAGGTTAGAATAGAATATATAAAGGCTAAAGATTGGGAGAAAGAAATTAAAGAAAACCCGTCTTTAGAGACTGAAATCTACAAGCGTTGTAGTAAGGCCGCCAAGAGCCTTTTACTTGCTTGTGGTGGGGATGCGGACAAGGCCTGCCTAGCGATCAGGAATATGAAAGAGTGGTTTGGTGGTCTTCGGCTTGAGTGGACATTAGAGACAGTATGCAAACATATAGTTAAAGCACTTCGGGGGGTTTGTCCTAAATGCCACGATACAGGAAAATTTAATAATAAGGTTACAGGTTATACTATAACTTGTGATTGTAAGGAGAAAAAATGAAAGAAATTAAACTTAAGGACAAAGGTCTAGATTCAGGTTGGGTATTGGAACTTTTTAGTGAAGATTCTCGACAAATTCAAAAATGGGGTTATCAAATTCATTCTCCCTTTGCTTGGTTGGCCTTTGCTACTGAGGAGCTTGGAGAATTAAGCGAAGCTATGTCTGAGTATATTTATAGGGGTGGTAGCAAAGAGGATATTATAAAAGAGGCAATTCAAGTAGCTACATTAGCTTTGAAGATTGCTAAAATGGTTGATGAATTAAAGGAGTCAAAATGAAGATACTTTTATCAATTAGTTTATTAGCTAACACAATTTTTATGGCGTTGATGAGTGATTGGAATGACGGGATAATAACTTGGGAAGTCCCTTGTGTGTTGATTGGAGTACTTACTTTTGTAATAGTTATAACATTTATAATGGATGATTGGGATTAACCAATAACCCTATAAGGAGATAAACAATGATAGCAGAAGTAAGTAAAGATTTTTGGTATCAATTAACAGCGTGGAAAAAATCAGAGAAAGAATTAGAGTTTGCCTTAGTGCAATTCAGGGACAACCCAAATAGGCTATGTTGTATAAGAAAAAAACAAGGCAAAGTAGCGGTATTTACTAGAGGGTTGAATTACCCTGAGAAGAAAGAGAATAAGCCGATATAAGGGATAGAGGATAATAAGGAGGTAGATTATGGGTATAGTAGAAGCTTTAGGCGGAGAAAGGGGGGCAAATGTTTTTGCTGGTATATTTATAGGTTGTGTAATATGTTCAACTATAGCATTGATGATTATAGCTTGTAAAATATAGGAGGCAAATTAGGAGCATAGCTCAGGAAGCTAGAGAGGAGGTAAGCATGATAAAAATAGAAATAACAATTAGGAACCCTAAAAAATTAACAGAAGGTTATGTGATTAGTAAAGGTATGGACAAAGACAGAGTATGGATAGAGAGGCTTGATGGCGAAGGTGGCGATTTCAGACCGCAATCTTTTTATGACTGTATTGATAAGTTTTACAAGGAGAATTTCTAATATGGAAAAAGAATGTCCCAACTGCGGAGCAATAATAGAAGGCGTAGATGTTAAAGGTGATGGAGTAAGTTTAACCTATATTTGTGATGAATGTGGGTGTGAAATAGCGGAAAAGATATTATCGGAGAAATGATTAAGCCTAGCCCCAGACAACCTTAAGGCAGGTTAGAAAATGATTGACCAAAAAGAAGCTACTAAAAGATATAGAGATAAACTTAGAAAGGAAAGACCTTGGTTTCTTACTTTATTTAGTGTCAGATCAAGATGTAATGGTAAAAATACGAGATATTTTAAAAAAGGTATTAAGAACTATTTGACTGAAGAAAAAATTAAATATATTTGGTTAAGAGATAAGGCAGGGCTATTAGATAAGCCAAGTATAGACAGAATAAATAATGACGGGAACTATACTTTAGACAACTGTAGGTTCATAGAAATGAAAGAAAATCAAAGGCTTGGCGGTAAAATTGGTGGTAAGTTAAAGAGCCAACTCAAAGGAGCAAAATGAAGAAGAAGAAAAGTATAATCGGTTGGACTCAAAGAAACCCAACAAAGAGTTTTAAATTTGTAAAGAGTGAGCGTTATCAATGGTTATTCATAACTAATATTTTCAGAGGGAAGACACACTTTAAACCTTTATGTATGGGAGAAGCTAAAAAAGTCCGTATAACAATAGAAGAAATAAAATAGAGACCAATAGGAGGTAAGAGATGATAAATTTTATAGGACTTTTAATTTTTCAAACAATAATAACTATTATTTATTGCCGTATTACTAAAGCACCATTCTGGGTAGTTTTATGCGGAATTTTAATAGGAACAGGAATATATCATTTAGGGAAATTGTTAATTTTTGGATAGCCCAGACCAATAAGGAGGTAGGAGATGAAGATACTTTTATCAATTAGTTTAATAGCCAACACAATTTTTATGGGATTATTGGCTAACTGGAAGAATGATGGGGCAACTTGGGAAGTTCCTTGTATCTTTATGGGAATATTTACGGTTGCAATGGTTGTATCATTTATAATAGATAGCTGGGACTAACCAAACAGAAAGTATATAACGAGGAGGAACATGAGTAAACATACTAAAGGGCAGTGGAGAAGGGGATTCACTTATATAACTAGAATTACTCAGCATTGGGGGCAAGAACAACTTGATAGAAATAACATTGAAGAAGGAACGAGAATATTTGCAAATATGAGAAATTCAGATGAGGGTAGAAGTCGTATATTGATTGCACAATTAGATTTTACTGACCCAAACTACGAAGCCAACGCCAAACTAATAGCTGCTGCTCCTGAGTTGAAAGAAAGATTAGTTATTACTAATGACACTTTATCAGCAATAATCGAAGAATATAATGTAGGTAGTTCTGGTACAGAGCATTCAGGATTACAAATGGCACTTGAAGCCGTAGTTAAATATAATAAAGAAGCAATAACCAAAGCAGAAGCATAGCCAAAACATAAAGGTCGGATTGAGAGAAGGAGGGGGAGATGAATGATTTAATAAATAAATTTCATCGTTGGTTATCTATAAGACGGATAAAATATAAAATACATTTCTATCTTGATGAAGGAGAAAGTCTAAAACAATTTCTAAACTTTCAATGCGAGCCTCACTTTAGAGGGGAAATAAAAGCAAATATGAATAAAAGAGTTTACGAAAGACGAAGAAGAAAAAACCACGAATTATATGGGGAAATTATGTCTATAGTAGGAATGAATAAAGCACTTTTAGGTAACGAATATATCCGTGATTTCTATGAAAGTAATCAATAGCCTAACCACCAACCCAATATAGGAGATAAGATGAAGAAATTTAAAGGATTGATGACATCAGAGTCTTGTGAATGGTCAACACCGGATAATTTATTTAACAAACTTGATAAGGAATTTAATTTCGATCTTGATGTATGTGCTACTCAAGAAAACTCTAAATGTTTTTCATATTTTAATAAAGAAATGAATGGATTGGATAAGTCTTGGGTAAGACGAACTTGTTGGATGAACCCCCCTTATGGGCGAGAAATAGTTAAATGGGTAGAAAAGGCTTATAGAGAATCAAAAAAGAAGAATACTTGTATAGTAGCATTGTTACCAGCAAGGCCAGATACTCGTTGGTGGCACAATTTTGTAATGAAAGCTGACGAGATAAGATTTATTAAAGGCAGATTAAAATTTGGGGGATCTAAAAATTCAGCCCCATTTCCAAGTTGCATAGTAATATTTAGATAACCGAGTGAGGAGGAGATAGAGAAAATGTGCAATAAATTGTTTGAGTTTAAAATGGTTTTCGATCCAAGTGGTGGTGGAGGAATAAGTTATAAGCCTGTATTTAATTTTAATGAATTAGCCAAAAAAATCAGAGAGAGATTAGATGAAAAGAAGTAACTTGAAGAGGACAGGGCTGAAGAGGTCGCCTTTTAAACTGAAACGATCAAGTCTTAAGAAATACGGTCAATCAACCCATAGAGACTACTCCAGAAAGCCTGACTATGTCAAAGCCCTAAAGAACAAAGCAGAGATACTATGGAAAAAAGTATGCCATAAGAAATACGGCTCATTCTGCCACGTCAAAAGATACTACCCTCATATAGACATAGTCCACACCGAGACAATACAAATAGATCACTGCATTAGCCGAGCCAACAAATACTTCTTCTTTGATATAAGAAATGGGCTTCCAGTCTGCGACTCCTGCAACCAAGCAAAGCACTATAAGCTAAAATCAGTTGACCGGGCAATAGAAGAAATGGTAAGAACCAGAGATATTCAATGGTATAAAGATGCAGTATGGCTGGATCAGAGTGGAGAAGCTAATCTTAATTTCAGTAGTATTTGGTGGCTCGAAGAAAAGATAAAAGACCTAGAGGAACAATTAAATGAACATTAAACCAAAAAAAGCCTCATTCCACTTTAGCTTCAAAGTAGACCTCTCCACTCATAAGAGAGCCAATGAGTTAAGATTATACTTTAAATACATAATAAATCAGTATGGATTAAAAAAAGATGAGAAGTACATAAGTAGCCCAGAGATAAAATATGAGGTGAGATAAAGGAGGGAATGATGAAAAGATTAATAATTTTAATTATAGTTATACTCTGTATATGCTTTATTGGTTCTTGCTATGCGGAAACTACCAATGAAGATTTAGCAGAACACGGAGAAAATGTAATATGGTGTTGTATTCAACTCGTTCAAACAGCAGATACTAAAGAAGAAGCAGTAGAATTGCTTAAAGCATACTATAAAGCAGTAAAAGAGGCTAACGAAGAGATATTAGGGGGAAGTAACTAATGGAAAAAATATTTAAGATTGAATACCAAGAGCCGGGAGGATATGTTCCTAATTTAGAACATCGTATTGCACTTTTATTTTCTGGTTTTGTCAAAGTAACAGAAATCCCTAACAACTTTTGCTTTGCCCCAAGACAAGTAGCCCCAGAACAACATCAGGAAGAACCTAAGAAAGACTACTGTGAATGTAAAGAACCGATGAACCTACCAGAAAATAATTGGTGCCTAAGATGTACTAGGCCAATAAAGGATTGGAAAGAACCGGATGTTCGTTGTGATTGTGGTACTAAACCATTAAAAGTCGGAGATAAAAAATTTAATATATGCTTACATTGTGGAAAGAAAATAAAGCCTGAACCTAAACCCAAACTCCCCCCTATCCCCACTACCAATATGAATAGCTTTGAAAGCGTTTGGGAGTATCTTAAGAAGCTAAAGGAGGCTACAGAATGAATTGGAGAGGATTTTGCAAGCCTATTATAGAAACTGCAATCAAAGAAAATCCTACTACAACGGATAAAGAAATAAAAAAGATATTAAAACCGTTATATCCTTTCGGAGAAAGAGAATATTATCCTTATAAAGTATGGCTTGACGAAATAAAAAAGCAATTAAAGGCACGGGCAAGAATGAAGGAAAGCCCTAAATTACATTTTCCAAAGGAGATTAAATGAAATACCTACTACTATTATTAGTGTTTGTGGGGTGTGCTGATTGGACAATAGCAACTAAAACTAACCCAGAAATCTGTAAAGAAAATTGTGAAAAGTTAAGCAAACAATTTTTTAAATACGAATATGGAGAAGCGTTTGGTAGTAGTCAAGAATGTTGGTGTTTAGAAGGTAACAATACAAAACAAATCTATTAAATGAAACTCTGTAACTGCAAAACTATTTCTAAAGATACATACAAGAAACTAGACGTATGGTATCACAAAGACTGTCACCGAGCCATAGAACAACCTAGCCTATACATACGCATAAGGAACTGGTTCATTTGGTTCGTAAGTCCTGTGGAGGACAAATGACCAAAGATAAAAAATGCGAATGTAAAGAACCTCTGCCTTGCCATTGTTATAAAGGGTGTAATATCTGTATGAAATGTAAGGGAATGATACGAGGACTTAACAATAAACTATTCAGAAAAATCTACTGTTCAATAATGCCTCACCTTCCAAGACCTTACTGGACTGTATCTACAATCAATATGGTGGATAGGTTTATAAAAGACTACAATATAGATACTGTCTTTGAGTGGGGCAGCGGAAGGTCAACTGTTTGGCTGTCAAGGCGTGTAGGTTTTGTTTTATCAATAGAAGATAATCTTAAATGGGTTAAGAATTATAAACAAGTGAATATAGGGTTACTACATATTTCTGACGAAGCGTTGTATGTCAATTCAATAATAGACTATGGGCCAGACGGTTGTATATTCGACCTCGCAATAATAGACGGTTCTTATCGGGAGAAATGCTTTGAGTATGCTTTAGAGAGAGCAAGATACATCCTCTTTGACGACATTGAAAAATACCCTCATTTAAAAAACAATGTAATTGTAGAAGCAGAGCCTAATTTTATGGGTAAGTATGCAGTAATAATGAGGGGGAAAGGATGAGTAAGAAAAAAGAATTAAGTAAAGATGCACAAGAAGTTCTTGGTATTATTCTGGGTTTTCTGATGGTTATTTTAGTTCCCATCATTGTTTTAAAAACTTCTTACCCTGATATACGGTTGGATGTTTGCTTAAAATATGATGGCTGCTTTTGGTATTACTATCAATATGATGAGTATGGAGAAGAATTTAATAAACAATTAGAGATATTGGAGAGGAAATAAAAACGGTAAGTATGCGGTGATAATGAATGGAAGAACTAGCAACTAAATTCAAAGAAATCGTTATGATAATAGGAGCTGTGTTCTTTCTGGCAGTAGGGATATGTTTACTTATAGACGAGATAAAGAAAGGTTGTTCAACCGATGAACACAAATGGAGTAGACACACATTAGGGAATTATTGTTTAAAATGCGGACTAAGAAGGAGGGATTATGAGTAAACTAAAAGACTTCAAAAAGTTTATACAAGGATGGCCGGAGAAGAAAGATTTAAGTAAATGCGATTGTAAGTATAATAATGCTTGTGAAGAATGTTTAAGGGCTATGTCTTTCAACCAAGCCCACGAAATCTTTAGCAACCTACCCTTTAACCCTGCTGAGATGATTGATTTGGATGAACAAAAGATAATGGATATAATCCACCAAAGCGAATTATGCCAAAGTGCTAATAAAAATGCGGACTGGCCTGTGAGAAGGGAAAGGAAATCAAGATTAGCCCAAGCCATAGTCAAAGCTTTCAAGGCAGGGGGGATAAGTAGGGAGGTGTTGAAGTGATAACAGACCTTTTAAAAATATGCCACAAAATAGCAAGAGATAAGGGGTTTTGGGATGTAGAGCGTAATGACGGTGAACTAATAGCTCTAATGCACTCTGAACTATCAGAAGCTTTAGAAGGATTAAGAAAAGGAGATTGGAAAAATGTTTCCGAAGAAATGGCAGATACAGTAATTAGAATATTTGATTTTTGCTATGCTCGTGATATTGATTTAGAAAAAGATATTTTAGGTAAGATAAAAGTTAATAAAAAAAGAACTTATAAACACGGAAAGAAGTTTTAATAACCAATAACCGATAGCATAGGAGTAGTATGGACAATTATATTTTAGTTGAAATGGCAAAGGCAGGTTATGAAACAATGTTTGAGGAGAAATGGGAGGACTTAGCCG
>SDBT01020677.1_pt1 | contig 10289 bp, 15 predicted proteins | sample 2277101 | NCBI WGS metagenome assembly SDBT01 (sample SAMN10404973, study PRJNA504765) | marine sediment metagenome | isolation source: marine sediment core GS10_PC15, 103 cmbsf | place: Arctic Ocean: Southern Knipovich Ridge | collected 2010
CTATCGGGAGCGTATCCGGAGCCGCAAGCTTAGATTTGCTCTGTGGAACAGGAAATTTCACCTTAGAAGGAGCGACGGGCTCTACCTATGACATCTCATCTACAGGAGTTAACACCGGAACTGTCACTATCGCTGCCGGAACAGGAGCTCGAATTGTTAATCTGGCAACTGGAGGAACAGGGGTTAAAACTGTAAATCTAGCCACCGGTGCCATCGGCAATATTATCACGATCGGGAGTGTTACCGCAGCTGCAAGTTTGGATTTACTTTGCGGAACTGGAAACTTCACATTAGAAGGAGCGACGGCCTCTACCTACGACATTTCATCTACTGGGGTTAACACTGGAACAGTAACAATTGGTGCTGGAACAGGAGCTAGAATAGTCAATTTAGCCACTGGAGGAACAGGGGTTAAAACTGTAAATATAGCCACCGGTGCCATCGGTAACATCGTCACGCGAGGAACCGTTACTGCGGCTGCTAGTCTTGACTTACTCTGTGGAACAGGAGACTTTACTCTAGAGGGAGATGTAGCCTCTACATATGACATTTCATCTACTGGGGTTAACACTGGTACAGTAACAATCGCTTCAGGAACTGGAGCCCGAACACTAGAACTCGCCGCTGGTGGAACTGGAATTAAAACAATTAATATTGGTACTGGTAGTACAGCTGATGTCATCACAATCGGCACCACAGATGGTGCAGGAAGCACTACAATTGTAGCCGGAACAGGAGACATTATCCTAACTGGAACGGTTAAAGACATTCAGACAGAGCACATCTTTAGTTCTGGTACTGATTTAACAATAACTCAATCTCCAATCATGCAGTCCGCTCTAACTACTGGAGCAGCTCCTTCGGGTGCGGATGGCGACGTCAATCTAATGTATCTACAAGATGGATGCTTAATGGAGCAATTTATCATTGGTACTCAGACTATAATCGCTCCTCGAATGAGTGCTCTTGGTCTGAACATTGAATTGGATAATACTAACGCAGAAGGTGTGGAATATAACTTTGGCGCTCGAGCTAATGCTAAGCATGCCTTCACTATCGGAACCAGCCCAGCGTTCTTTTTCTCAGCCACTCTCACGGTAGAAGACCTTAGTGGGTGCGGTCCTTTGATGGTTGGTTTTAGAAAGGTGGAAGCAAATAATAAAGTTATTATTGACTATTCTGATTATTTTTGTGCAGGTATAAACACCGCTACTTCTATCACCGAGGTAGTTCTTTTAGATGAATTGGGCGGAACAGGACAGACAATTACTAATAGTACTACTGTTTGGACTGGGGGGGACACCGGAACAACGACTATTAAGGTTCTTGTTTCAGCTGCAGGAGTTTGTACTTACACAATCGATGGTGTAGCGCCGGCAGTCACAAATGCAGTGACTTTCACTGGTGCTGACGTCGTAATGCCATTTATCCATTTTCTCAATGGCGCTGATGTGGCTGGAGAAGTGGACTTAACTGCGATGAGCTGTGGATTTCAAGCATAGAATAAATAACGGGGAAGTGTACTGAAAATTTCTAATCTGACGAGGAGAAAACATGGATATCACTACTCATAATCGTATTGAACAATCACTAGAAATTGACGATCATTTGTATTCTTTAAAAATGCCCTTTGGAGTCCCCATAGACGAAGCCTTGGAAGCATGTGGGTTTTTTGCAGCCGCATTAACCAAAATGAAAAAAGAAAAAGAAGAAGAAAAAGAAGAAGAAAAAGAACCATCTTCAATAGGCGAGAAACCCTCATGACATACAACAAGTTTATTAAAGTTGGTTTTGAAGCTGCTAAAGGAGATGATCATACCGGAGCGGGCGCATCCTATGTAGCTCTAGGAACAGAAACCACTAATCCCGTTTATGCTCTTATTATTTCATCTACATACGACACCTCTGTCTTTTTATCCATTGATGGCACCAACAATCATATTTTTGTTCCTCCAACTACAATGGAACCAATTAATCTGGGAGGAAATAAAGAAGGCACAGGAAAATTTGTTCTTCCTGCCGGTACTCAATTTTACTTAATACAAGGACCTGATGGAGCTCCCACTACTGGAGATCTCTTTATTTCCTTCTTAATAGGAAGATAAAATGGCATTTGGAACACGCGTAAACTTTGATGCAATAAGAGAGATTGTGGCTGGCTCCATCTCCGGCTCTTATGCCGCATTAGGAGTACCCACTACGGGACACGCTCGCATTCTTTCTGTGAATAATGCTACTGAACAGGAAGTATACATTACTTTTGACGGAACCACAGACCAATTACGAATGGCTTCCAATTCTTTTAAGCTTTTGGACTTATCTTCGAATAAAGTTCGTGATGACGGCCTCTTTATTGCCGTTGGAACTCAAATTTCTGTAAGATTTGTAAGTACTACTACTGCCGTAGGAGCTGTTTGGGCGGAAGTTATGTACGCCGAAGGAGGAAAATAGTGTCTCAGCAGGGTCGACTTCGAGACGTAGCTTCAGCCTTAGAGACGTTAACCGGGGACACTGGTGGCATTGTTTTGCCGGATGGAGCCGGAAATATTGATATTTTGGGGGGAGACACCACCACCGTTACCGGAAATCCCGGGGCTTTCTCTCTTACGATTGATGCTGCTACTGGCGGATACCCTATTACCCCATATGTTGTGGGGCCTGCTGGGCAAGCTGGATATGCCACAATCCAAGCAGCCGTTGATGCCGCGACCTTAGCCGGTGGCACTAATATGATTTGGGTTCAGCCAGGAACCTATACCGAAAACTTAAATATTACTTCAAGCCTTACCCTCATGAGCGTGGACGGCATCGCTACCATTGACGGGCTTCATACTCCTCCTTCTACTGGAGATGTAACTTTTGATGGATTTATTCTCATCAGCGCTACTCATATTTTAGACTCTTCAGCTGTCGGAACAACCACCTTTAACATTAATAATTCTTTTATTATTATAACTAATGGATATGTTTTCAATATTCCTAATTGGACCGGAGACATATTAATGGATAATTGCGGGGAAAACAGTACTAATGATGGAGTAATTAATAATGTCACCGGCTCCTCAGATGTTAAAATGATAAATGTAGAAATGGGAGCTGGATCCGGACAAACCATGGAGCTTAATGGAGGAGGAGGATTTCTTCGTTTTGATACATGCAATATCAATTGTCCTGTGAATATGCTAGGTTCCGGAGATATTATTTTTCAAAATGGAGTCAAATTTGCTAATACGGTAACTATTGGAGGAAGTCTAACTGGTTTTGCCATCGATACAAATTTTAGGGCCGGATCCAATCAGGCCCTTGTTTTTGATACCTCTGGAAATTTGACCATTTCAAATGGAGAGATAGATTCTACCAATGATCCAGCCATTGGTGGGACAGGAATGGGAACCCTCACATTGACTTCAATTGCTTTTCCCAATAATGCAAATATTGGAGCATCAGTCACTGTAGGTGGAGGAATCAATTCCAGCGGGACGTTCAATACCATAGATCAAGCCGACGGCCTTACGATTACATCCGACAACATTACTGCCGACGGCACTTCTACAGATATCGACATAACCATTACTCCTAAAGGAACAGGAGCAGCTATTGTTCCTACTTTTCTTACCGTAGGAACTACCGTCGGCTCTTCTTTCCATACTCTTGAAGTTCAAGGCCATGTGGGGGTCATTCAAGCTGCTACAGCTACTGACCAACATGCCATGGAGATTACTGCTGATGCAGCAAATTTTGCAGATTTTAAAGCATTAGATATCACCTATGATACCGGGTCTATAGCAGCAGGAGACTTCCAAGCTGTTATACTTGTTAATGTTGACGAGACAGCTTCAACGGGCGGTCAAAATATCGCATTTAATGTTGATACAACGACCGAAGGAAGTGCAACAATAATTGGTTTGAAAACAGGTATTGGGATTAATGCAATCCACCAAGAGACAGGTACTTTTGGTAATATTGATGAAATATTAAATATCGCAGTTGATGTCACAGCCGCGTTAGCATCGGGTGGTGCAGGTAATATTTCAGGATTCGTTGCAGATAATGATACTTTTACTTTTGGAGACGCAGCTCAATGGGATGAGCTAGAAATTATTCTTACTACAGGAGCATCAGGAGGGGGTATCGCCCCGACTTTCGAATTCAGCACTGGGGGTACGGGATTCACTTCCTTCGGCCCGATTGATGGCACTAACGGATTTCGAAATACTGGAGTTATTGACTGGGAATCAGCAGATCTAGCAGGATGGGTAACAAATGACAGTGGTCGTTTCGAAATTAGAGTCACTCGAACTAGAAATTCGCTTACAACAACTCCAATTCTTGATGAGTGTCAACTAACCTCAGAAACTGAACACACGTGGGATAGTAACGGAGATGTAAATATTAATTCCCTCACTCTCGTTTCCCCTTTAACAGTTCCCAACGGAGGAACCGGAGTAGCTACACTGACTGACGGAGGGATTCTCCTAGGATCGGGGACAGGAGCCATAACGGTAACCGCCCAACCTGCATCAGGAGAGCTCTTAATTGGGTCGGTAGGAGCAGACCCCGTCTTAGCGACTTTGACAGCTGGGACTGGAATAACCATTACGGAAGGGGCTGGGTCGATAACCATTGCTGCTAACGACGGAGGAATGAGCTGGACAGAAGTAACAGGCACAACAGCGGCGCTCCTTGTAGACAATGGATTTATTGCTAATAATGCAGGCCTGGTAACTTTGACTCTACCAGCAACAGGGGCTGTAGGAGATGTAATAAAAGTAGATGGTAAAGGAGCTGGAGGATGGCTTATTGCTCAAAATGCCTCACAAACCGTGCATTTTTTAGCTCAAACAACTACCACGGGGGTGGGCGGAAGTCTAGCATCTACTACTCAATTTGATTGTGTTACCTATAGATGTATCACCGCAAATGCCCAATGGCTCGTAGAATCAGCAGTAGGAAACTTAACGGTAGTATAATGGATGGAAATAATAGAGGAAGGTCTTCTCTTGAGGCACTTACTAATTCCCCAGACTTTCAGCGTACTTATGTGCGCGACAGAGCTCCTACACGAGACGATTGGAAAAATTTTAAGATCTCAGATTTATGGATTCATAGAAATCTTTCAGAATCCCCTGGGTACGAATATTTTATTTTAGTAGATAAACCGAATAAAACTGGTATATGGATAGCCTTAGGAGAGACAGAAAATGGAAATGATAAGACTCTTAATGGAGGTTCAGGGAGACCCGATAGCCCTAATCATCACAGCAACCTTAGCCTTTTAATAGGACATGTCTCCAGGAAACTTAACTTTTGCATAGGTAATTTATGACACAAAATGCGTTAAATAACACGGCTTCAATTTTTGATGTCGATAATTTACGATTAGACGGAAATACGATTATTTCTACTGACACCAATGGAGATGTTGTAATTGCTCCTAATGGAACAGGAGATATCGTTACCGGAACCATCACAACAGATAATGTAATTTCAATGCTTCGATCAGCTGAAGGTCAATGGTTCGGCATGAATGATCAAACAGATGTTTTTGGGGTATTCAATTCTACTGGGACCCCCGAGGGAGGAATAACAGCTAACATCGGTTCTATTTGTACGGATACAACTAATGGCGCTATTTATGTGAAGCAAACCGATTCAGCTAATACTGGATGGACGATAGTTGGGGGAGGGACAGGACAAATAGTCCAAATTACTCAGTCCACTTCTACTGCTTCAACGGCCTCGACTACAGCGATGCCTTTTGACGACACCCTTCCTCAAATAACTGAAGGAGCTTCTTATATGACGCATACACATACTCCTCTCGATGCTGCTAATAAGTTGAAAATAGAATTTTCTTCTTATACACAATCTGCAGGCTCTAGAGTTGTTAGTGTTGCACTTTTTGACCAAGCCGATACAGATGCTTCCATTTGTATGGCTTGCTCAGGAGCGGGACAAATTGCTACAGGCGTTGTTTCTCTCTTTGTGGAAGTGGTGGCAGACGGCACAGACGCAATAACATATGAAGTGAGATTTGGCTGTAATGACACTTCTTCCGGTGGAATGAATGGAAATACAACAGGGGGAAGCAAATTTTCCACTGCGGGAATAGCAACATTAAGGGTTACGGAGTATTTACCATGAAGTTATATTATTTTAATGACGAAAGAACCGGATATTGTGAAGGCACCAGAGAAGACCAAGAAAAATATAATCCTAACGCTTTATTTGTAGAGCGAAGACCGGGGCCCGAATATTGGTATAATTTTGATAAAAACGAGTGGGAAATGACTGAAGCGCTTTTTAGGGAGTGTCATGAAGAAAGATTAATTAGTTTTCTGAGAGACACTTCGTGGTTATTAAATTCAGAAGACACTCCTTTATCAGCGCAGGAAAAACAAACTCTCCTTGATATTCGGAATGAGAGTATTCATTTTTTTGAAGGCGACTTTCTCTCTAAAACGTTGCCTATTTTCCCTCAATTTATAAAAAAATGGATAAAGGATGAAGAATCTCTTTGAGGGCGCTACCGTTGTTAGTATTGTATTTTTACTGTGTGCTGCTATTGGACTTTTTTTATTTAATGTTAATTCACAAGCTTTAAAAACCAAACATAGAAGGCGCACTGAAAAAAAAATAGAAAAACTAGAAAAAAAACACTACGATCTTCAAGACAAACAAGCTGACGAAATTGAATATTACAAACAGATGAGTGATCCAATGTGGTATCTTTATGAGGGGGACACCGAAGAGCAGCGGACAACTCCGGGATATTATTACCTCTACGACTAGTCTTTTGGAACAGAAATCCTGTAATGTCCAATTCCACTATTCTTTTTCACATATTGATCAATATCTATTCCATCCATTTCCATCTGATCCATGTCATAACTTGTGCGAGGAGCACACCTTGTAATAAAATATCCATTACAGGTGAAATTCCCATCATCTCCAAACTCTACAATCTGAGGCTTCAGTTCTTTTTTTCTAGCATCGGCAGTTTTACATACGGCAGCGTGATCACCATATTCTTGAAGAAGAGCTTTAAGCTCGGGGTCATGGACATGAATGTAGTCTTTAGGGGAAGGCTTTGGGGGACGACCCATTTGAACCCCTCTCCAAAACTCCAAAGCTTTTTCTATCATTTCCTTTTGGAGTGTAGGTTGAGCAAAGGCTTCTATGGTAGTACACGAATCATACCTATAATCCCATAAAGCTAAGAAAGCTCGCTCAGGTTTGCAGAGCATAATTTGCCATTGAATTTGATGCTGCCAATACAAAGGAACGTTTCTGTGTTCCCGGGCCATATCTAATATGTTATCACTGACCGGACACTTAATTTCAGCTAAAACCTTCTTATCCGAATCATATCCATCTAAAGAAGCTCTAAAAAAAGAATGCTCATTATCTTCTATACACAATGGTATTAGGTCTAGTTGGTTGTGTTTATTTATCCACTGGCGAGCTCTCTCTTCATTCTTAATTCCATGAGCCATTGCGGGATTAATATAGTCTTCTCCCTTAAACCCGCACTTCTCATCCCAGAGGGTAAGAGGAGTCTTAAACACATTGCTTCCCGTAAGCACTCCTATATCGGAAGCGCCTATGCCATTTCTTCTCCAATCAAGCCAGTCCTTTCCAGACTGCCCCTCTTCAAACGACACTATTTTCATGAAACTCCTCCAAAGCTAAACGAAGAGGAAGAAACGACGGCTGTGTCTTCTTTTTCCTCTTTTTCCTCTTTTGGTTGAGAAGAAGGTGCAAATGATATGGAATGAGCACTAATGGACATATCAATTTTGATGTCTCCAGTTTTGCTCTGATAGGTGGTAGGGGGACTAAGATCACCTGTAACGACGACACAGCTCCCCTTTTTTACATGAGGAAGAATAGAGGCGCATTGCTCACCCCAGCAGTTTACTTTATACCAAATAGTAAGCTTTTCACCTCCCTTACGGGTGTTAATGCCCACAGGGAAAGAGGTTACCTTTTTTCCATTGGAGGTAAACCTTTCCTCAGGATCTCTTCCAGCAAAGCCGATTATAAATAGTTTCTGCATCTTAGTCCTCCTTAGCTCTTTTGATTGAACGAATTCTTTCTATACATTTTGTATAGTGCTTAGCAGGGAGATCAGAAATTTTCTTAATATTGAATCCTTTAAAAAGACTTTCTAAAATCTCTGGGTGAGAAGAAAGCTCATTGGAAACAATTTGAAGCTGTCCCTTGTTAATTTTAGCAGACTCCACGGCGTCGTTATTTCCCGAACGAGGATTCTTCATAGCTACTTCACCATCATCATCTTCATCACTAGCTACCACTCCAGTCACAGCGGAATACATATATCTTTTTAAATAAGTAAGATAGCTTCCCATTGACTGGATGTCAGCCTTAGGGGGATTTACTGCAATATTGGATTCAATCCATTGACCCGAAGAGTGACAGAGGCGTGTATAAAGGAAAACGTCTCCTTCATCACTGGTTACAGTACGTTGGATAACGCATATCCCATTCTTAGACAAAAAGGGGCGCGACGCCCTTACGATGGATGCTAGATCAGCATACCGACTTTTGAAGTAAGGGTTAATGCTATCTGTTTTAGCAACTTCCATTTCTAGTTGAGCCTTTGCTAAGGCTTCAAAAAGCTTATTAAGCTCAGGTGATTCGCTTGGCTTAGAGGAAACAGACACGGCGTCTTTTTCTTCATATGCTTCTATGTTTGCAGGTAAATTCATCATTTCTTCCTTTGGGTTGTTATTGATGCTTGTCAAAATATCCTCCTAGAAAAGTTTGTCTTCTAGAATTTGATATAGGGTTTTCTTTATTTCTTGGGTAGCCTCTGCAACTTCCTTTTCAACTTGTCTATGGTGCACTACATCGACATCACACGGTTGCATGTGTTCGATCTCTTCCATTTGGGGAGTCATAGATTTGCTGAAGATAAGATACTTCATGCTATTCAAAATAGTTTCGGGAGACGAATGGTTTAAACTACAGAAAAGCTGCTCATATAGAGCAAAGACAGCCTCTTCCTCTGAGGAAAAAAGGCTTGTAACCCCCTCTTCTTCAGGAGAAATGTAGTCTATCTCAGAGAATATCTGTTCTTGATTAGGTAACATGGCGTGGTAGTCCTTTGTTTTGTTTGTCTTAAAATTAGTTTCTAAAGTTCAATTCCGTAGGCTTTGCGAGCAAGCTTTCTAATGTTGAAGGAGGTTCCTTTACATTCTTTAGCTTCATATAATAACTTTTCATAAATGCAAAGGCCCTTAGAAAACCAGTCAAGCTCGTCATGTTCCTGCTCATTGCCTGGGTCGAGCAGGTCAACCAACGCTCCGATTAACTCATGATCGGTGTTAAAAGCTTCTTCAAACGCTCTATCAAACGCTCTATGATGCGATTCCTCAAGCGCTTTCGCTATTTCTTGTGATAAGTTGTATATCATCTTTTTATCCTGTGTGGTTGTTTTAAATCTGTCCGTAGTATAGCATGTTGAATGACATAGAAGTCAAGGAAAAAGGTGTTGTGTATGGAAAAAAACAAAGATTCTATAGAGGATTTAAAAAAAATTCGTCAATTTATGAAAGAAAAGAAGATTTCTTTGAAAGGCTTGAGTATACAAATGGAATATAGTACATGGCACGTTATAAAGGTTTTTAAAGGAAGGCTTCCTTCCAGTGAGAGGTTTAGGAGGACACTATTACATGCTCTTCAGACCCTTCTACAGAAAGACCTACAAGACTTTTACAAACTAATGAGAGGAAAAACATGGATTACTTTCACGTGGGGATCGTTTCCCTCCAAGGAATTATTTTAGCGCTGATAGTGTATCTTATCAAAGATCGTTCCAATATGCGTCTAAGACTGGAAGAACAACATATGACAGCATTTTATTTTACTGAAGGCGTTTTGCAAGACTTCGAAGATAAAATAGAAAGCGCCCAACAGGAAGTTACTGTGCTCCAAAAAGAGCTTCTTACTATCCAACAACAGCAAGTTAGCTGGGTTAATACTAAAAAGAAGCTGCCCGATTCACGAGTACGCGTTCTTATTTTACACGGACCCGCTAACTCTGAAGAAGAAGCGCATCTTGATTCTACGAAGAATTTTTGGAAAGTGTTCTATAGAGGGTCCCCACAACTTAAAATGGAATTGACCCTTGCAGAAGTTTCTCAGTGGAAGCCTCTTCTAAATAAAAAAACGGCACCTAAGTAATCCTAGGCACCGAGACAAACACAAGGATGACTACCACGTCAGCCCCATGAAATAAAAATCCTACCAATCTAGTTGTTTTT
>SDBT01020678.1_pt1 | contig 10289 bp, 13 predicted proteins | sample 2277101 | NCBI WGS metagenome assembly SDBT01 (sample SAMN10404973, study PRJNA504765) | marine sediment metagenome | isolation source: marine sediment core GS10_PC15, 103 cmbsf | place: Arctic Ocean: Southern Knipovich Ridge | collected 2010
ACCATGGACAGGGACTCGTCCTCCAAAGCCGGTTTTATCTACTTCGTCTTCTATTTTGGTTGTTGAGGAGTTTGTTATGATTGATCTTTTTTCTGTGACTCCTAAAAGCCAATCTAAAAAGTCTTCAATTCCTTCTTTGAAATCTAATTTTTCCCCTTTGGTTTCATCATATGTTGGTAGGAAGAATTTAGTATCAATGAAAGTATTAAGCTGGACTCCATCTTGTGGGAGTGGTTTGGGCCATTTGTGATTTTTTTCAAATCCTAGACTTTCGGGATTTTGTAGAAGGGTTGTTAGTAAATATTCAGCAATACTTCTTACAAAGGTCATGTGATCTCCGTTTGAAGGAGCAGTAATGACTCCGGTCTCAGGATCTCTAAATCCATGGTCATTTGGATTTTCTTTTACTTCGGTTTGGCAAGTATTCCATACTCTTTGAAATTGTTCTGGCGAAAGGTTGAGATCTTTTTGAACTCTTCTTAGGTAATTTGCGGTAAATCCCTCTGCGCTTTTTTCTAGATTTGTAAGCGTGCCATCGCAATCTGCGGATACAATTATTTTTTGTTCCATTTTTTAATTAAAGGAGAGTAAAATATTTCATTTTTGAGATTAATGCAAATTCTTTTGCTGCGTGCGATTTTGTTGTGCGATTCCGGTCTTGCAAGTAAATGCGAGAAATGTTAATTTTTTTGCTGTTGAAAGCGTGAGGTGAGTAGAGTGTTGCGCGCTTCGTTCGTAATCAGGGTCAGTAGCTCAGTTGGTAGAGCAGTTGCCTCTTAAGCAATTGGTCGTGGGTTCGAGCCCCGCCTGACCCACCATTTTTGCAGAGGAAAGCCAAGAATTATAGATTGATAGTCGAGTCTAAGACCTGATGCTTGATAGGCAAGCGGTCCTTGGTAAAAATTACTACCATTTATTTGTCGGCTAATGTTAAACTATTGCAAGAGCAGATATTAAAGCATCTGTTAGGGTAAAATGAAAATGAAAAATCTATTACAATTATTGGTTTTCTTAGCATAATTATTTCTACTTGTGTTGATGTCTGGATGTACTTTAAATTCTGAAAAAATCTTACGAAGCGGTGATTTCAATGGGGAATATCAACATAGTTATTTATATGAAGAAGAAATCTATGTTTATCTAGGAAATGTATTTGTAGAAGGTTATACGACTATTGAAAAGATGCCAGAACCTTTTTGTGAGGACTGTGAACCTCGTGATGTCATTTTTTTTAATGTTACAAAAGTAAGAAATAATAATTTCGAGAAGTTTTTAAAGGAAGGGGTAATAAATACAAAAGAAGATGCAATTGGAATCGGTTGTATGGAAGATGATTTAATTGTATATGGCAATTCTTCTACTGCTTTCGGAGCTAAAAATTATAAGTTGTCCTATGAATTGACTAATGAAATAATGTCATCAACAGAAAATTCCCCAGTTGTATTAGAGTTGGAGATTCATCCATCTTTACCTGGAGGTGCAGGTCCTTGTTATTCTTGGGCAACACGTATTCACTCTGTCAGTGATGGGAGGGAATATTTTTTGGAGTTATAAGCTATAACTCGTATATCAAAGGGAGCTATGATTGTCGACAGGGCTATGTACCAAATTATTGATAAATATTTATGAATAAGAAAATTGAGAAATCATTACAGTTGATTGGTGGGCTTCTATTTTATTCTTTGTTGGTGGGTTTTGTACCTGGGTTATTGTTCTTGTTTGTAGAAATTTCTGATGCTTTGAATGGTTGGATATTTAAATGGACTGATTGGTTTTGGGACTTTTCATGGACAGTAAAAATAATTTCTTATTTGATTGTTGGATTTTTTATACTTATTTTTCTTGTGTATAGAGAAAACAAAAGAAAAAAATGATGAAAGATCATTTTTCCAAGACCAATTGTCTTTCAGACTAGTATTCTAAAAGTTGAAAATTGGTCAAAGCTTAGCTAATGTCTTTAAAGACAATCAATAGATGAAAAATTTAACACTTCAAGAAATCGAAAAAGCTATAAGACTTTGCATAGAAAATGCAAAGGAATTACTTGAAGAAGCAGAAATTTTATTTAAAAAAAAACATTTCGCACGAACATATACACTTTCGCAATTAGCTGAAGAAGAATTAGCAAAGGTAATGACTCTATTAAGAACAGGGATTGAAATAGCCTGCGAAGGAAAATTTGATTATAAATCTTTTAATCAACGACTCAAAACACACACAACTAAAATAAAAAATATTGAATTAATAAAACAAACCATCCCCACAAAAGGGAAAAAGAGTGACGAACTTAAAATCCAATTAAAAAAAATAGACAAATTCGCCAAATTCTTAAATAACCAAAAGAATAAAAGCATTTATGTCGGCTTCGACGGGAAAAAATTCTCAAAACCATCAGAACATTTCGATTATAAAAGAACAAAAACATATCTAGATGAAGCGCAACACAGCTATAGGCAAATGAAAAATTTTGAAAAAACTCGTCTAAAGGAATTAAAAAAACTACCAAAAAACGAAAGATTAAAAAATAGACTGAAAAAAGCACTAACAGAGCTAAAAACTGATCCATATAATGCCATGGAAAACTACATGGACAAGTAATTACCCCAACGGATGCTTCAATACCTGCCTCTGCAATTGGCTTACACTAGTCGACAAATAAATGGTCGTAGTTTTTCGCCAAGGACCAATAGCCTACGGAGCAGGTGGTTGTTGAAATTGATTTTGTGAAATAGGGAGGGATATGGTAGTTTTGAGTCTTAATTTTTAACTTATAACCATGGAATCTAAAACAAAGAATTATCCACCTACAGTTGAAGGATTAGATGATGATGCAGCTATGGAGGTTCTTATCGCAGAATTTGAGCATATTGATAATCGAGATTCTCATTCAATTATGGGGAGTAGTGAATTTAAAACTGTTAATGAGATGTTAGATCATATGAGAAGAAAAACGCCTGCAGGTTTAAGGATTCTTGAACTGTATAGGAAAGCTGAGGTAATTATGAGAGAAGCAGTTGAGCAACAACGTGATAGAGGAGTTGTTGGAGGTTTAAGAAGATTGTTAAATTTGATTAGAGTGGGTGATGCTACTGAACTTAAAGAGCCTGAAGATTCAGGTGAAGAAGAGCCTTTAACTTACACGAGCTTTAATTGATGATTTGAAATTTGTTAAGAATTTACCAGATACTCCAGTTAATGAAGTATCGATTTTACAATCATGGATATTTGAACTTGAAAGAAGTCTTCCTATGGTTGAAACAGGTCAGCAACTGGATGATTTTGTGTTAGCAGATATTAAGCACATAAAAGAGCGAGCCTTGAAAGCGATAGCTGGTGAAGGAATTGATTCTTAAGTCAAAAGGCTCTTGCCTATTAGGCTATTGGTTGTGCACGCTTCATTGTTTGCGTCATACATTTGGAAGTATCGCAATAGAGCAGGGGATTGGCTTAGTACAGCTGAAAGAGATAATGGGGCATAGTGATGTTAAGTCTACAATGATTTATTTGAAGATGAGTTCGAAGAATTTACAGAATAGAATTAACTCTCTTGAGTTATTTTAGTTTTGTGAATATTGACTAAAATTTTTACGTATGGATGTGACCACGTTATATCAGCACACCTATATTGACTTTTGTCAAACAGGGTGTATTATTGGTTCATAAAATCAATTTATGTTTTATGATTTGTTTAAATTTAAAAATTAGTTTGATCTCTACAACAACTACAACCACAGCTCCTGGGAGTGTGGCCGTGTAGTTGAGTTTTAACCACTACAAAAGCCTCGCTCTCAAAAGCGGGGCTTTTTTATTTATCTAAAAAATTTCTACAATGAATGATTACAGCAGTATTAGAGACCAGCAATGTCCAAATAAAAAATGTTCACTTTATGGCATTAGGTTTGGTAATAAAGTTGTTATCCATTCTAAGAAGGATGGCAGATTTAAGTGTTCTGATTGTGGGCGAACTTGGGTAGAGCATAAAAACGATTTGTATTTTGGATTGAGGGTTTCTAGAGAAAAAATCGAACTGGCATTGGTTTTGTATGAAGCGGGTAGAAGTGTGAGAGAAATTGCACGCGAAGTTCAAATTAGTCCAAGTACTGTTCAACGATGGAAATCTATTTTTGATTCTAAAATTTAACTTTTTAAAAATGGAATTCAAAGAAATTTTATCTTTATCTTTAAAATGCGAAAAACGACTAGAACAATTAAAAACTCTACCACAGAAGGTAGTAGAAATACGCGATCGGATTTTTCAAAAATGTATTACTGATATCACTCCTAAAATTCATTAACCCAAAATAATATGGAACAAAGCAATTACGCACAATCAGGAGTCCCTTCAAATAAAAATAAAGTTATACAAAAGCTTTTTGCCAATTTGCCAAAAAATGTTGGTAGAATGGGCAATTCTGGTCTTCATTTAAAAGAAGCTTTTATGGCAGATGGAGGTTCAATTCCAGATAGAATTTCTAAAAGAGTTCCAAGAATAATGAAAGCTCTTATCGTTCCAGATGCAGAAAAATCTTCAGTGCAAGGAGAAAGTCAGCCATTGGTTTTTAATAAGGATTTATTGATGAGGTTAATTAGGGAGGGGGAACAGGGAAAAGAATTGAATCTTAATATAGGAATGAGTGCTTGTGATGAAATATCTCCGATGTTTCCAGCTTATTTGGAATTAGCACTACAGAGGTTGAAGGAAATTGTTGCTATTGGTGTCTCCGCAAGATTGAGGATTTTTAGTACTGCTTCATTGTCGCCTATTTTGAATGGTGGTGATATTGATCAAGTCAAAGTTATGCAACGTGTACAGAAGGAACTGATAGAACGCTATGTTCATAGTTTTTATGCAGATTTATATTCGTTAGTTCATATAGAGGATGTAGAGCAAGAAGTTGAATTAATGCCTGAAGAGGAAGTAGCTAGGAGAGTGGATGGGATTCGTGAATGTGTTAGTGCTGATATAGTAAGAGAATTAGAATCATGTGGCTCAAATCATGGAGGAGAAGAGGGAAGAGAAAATTCTTTGGTTTATGCCGCGTATCATTCTAGGCCTGATGTTTTTCAGGACGAAGGAGAGGTAGACAATATTGTTTCAGTAGGAGGACCAGGTGAAGCATTATTCAATGAGGTTAGGTTTAGTCTTTTTGGTGATAATGGCAAAGTAAATTTGGGGATTGTAGTTCCCTCTGCGTTAATTAGTAGGAATCCATCCTATTTAAGGATACCTGATGGCGTTATGATGGAAGAATTTATTGAGGGGGATAGTGATCGTATGCGAGATTTTTGGAATAAACCTAAAGCTAAAAAGAATAAAATAAATGCTCCTGGATCTAGAGATTTGGTTCACATTGGTCGATGTTTGGGAGAAAGATCAGATGTGTTGGATGGCTTGGAAAAACTAAAAGCATTTTATCAAGCTAACCAAGATCTTTTATGAAAAGCATTGGAATAATAGGAGGTGTTGGTTGGTCTTCAACTATTTATTATTATAAACTGATCAATGAGAAGGCCAATGAATTAAATGATAATTTAAGTGCACCAAATATTCATATCAATAGTTTGGATTTCGAGCCTTTAAAGGAACTACAATTATCTGAAAAATGGAACGATACTGTGCCAATCTTGAGTAATGCAGCAAGTGAATTGGAGGCTGCTGGAGCTGATTTTATATTGATAGCTTCTGCCACAACAAATATTTCTTGTAAAGAAGTTGAGAATAATCTATCCATACCTTTGCTTGATATTGTTGAGCCTACTGCAAAAGCTATTTGCTCTAATGGTATTAAAAAAATAGGATTATTAGGTACAAAACCAACTATGGAACACTCCTTTTTTAGATCTCGGCTTATTGATTTCGGTATATCTACAATTGTTCCTTCTAGTAAAAATCGACAATTTATACATGATGTTATCTATAATGAGCTCTGTAGGGATATTATTAAAAAAAGTTCAAAGGAAAAGTATTTGAGAATTGTGGAGAATTTAGTTAGTAAAGGGGCAGAAGGGATTATTTTAGGTTGTACAGAGATTCCATTGTTAATTGGTCAAAAAGATATAGCAGTTCCCATATTTGATATTGCAAAATTACATGCTTTGGAGGCATTAAATCTTGCTTTGGATTGTGATGATCTTTGATGTTATAATAGATAAAGCAATTGTCCGTCGACCCTTACTGATAAATCTTTTAGGGAGATAGGTGATACCGCTTATGTTAGCCAAAAATTGTCTCTGGGAGTACTAGTGTTTGCCTCTTAAGCAATTGGTCCTTAAGTTCGAGCCCCGCCTGACCCACCAAATATCATCATATTATGCAAAAATATTTATTAATCATTGTTACGCTTCTCTTTTTAGGTTGCACTTCTGAAAGTGTTCCAGTTCAGCCGGATCCTTCTATTAGAGCTGACGCAACTCCGCTGGTCACTGAAGAAGTTATTGAGGAACCTGAGATAAAAGAACTTACATGTCCTCAGGGGAAATCTTTATTTCAGTTTAAGGATAGTTCGTTTAAGTTTTGTTATGATAATGAATGGGGGGATGTGAATGTTTTGGAAGTTAATGGAGGTGATGAAAATCAGGTTTTTTGGATTAGATTTGAAGAGAATGTAACTGAAATTTGGGTAGAGATTCCAGAATTTATTGGTTGGTATGAATCAGAAGGTCGTCATGATATTTTAGGAGGTGGGTATAATCGATTTTGTTTTACTGCTACTTGTTTAGATTTGGAATTGTCTGAAGAGAAGATAAAAGAGCAATTATTAGAACAGTATATTTTTAATGATCCTTCAAGTGAGGTTGATAATGTTACAAAGATCACAGTTTCAAATGCCCCTGGTGTTGAGTTTCGTTTAAAACAGTCAATTCCAGAGATGGATTGGGAAGTTGATGTGTCAAAGATTTTTGTTCCATCTGCTTTTTCTGGACATCATTTGACAATGTCTTCGGCTTTTTCTGAAAGGGCGGAGTTGGCGGAGTTGCTTGAGTGGATGAGGTTTTAGGTTGAATTTTAAAAATTCTTTACAAATAAAAAAGTGAGTGGTAATTTAATTTCCATTTTATAATTAAATTTTTATGGAATTTTTGCCCCATGACAACTCGGGACAGAAAGACCGGCCTACGGAGGTAACGAATGATCCAGAAATAAATGCGCTTGATTATCATCTTAGAGAAATGCTAAGGCAGTTAGATGATAGGACGAATGAAACAGAAAACGGAAGAGGGCCAAAAGGATTACGTCATGGGATTCGTGATGCAAAAGCAGCATTGCGAAGTCTTTTAAGAGAAATGTATCCAGACATTTCGGATCCTCGTTTAGCTAGGGATGGATTTGATAATTATAGAAACGGGGCGGAAGCTCCTGTGGAAAGACTGACTTCTCTTCGGATTGATGCGGATCTTCCTGAAAGAAATAGATTTTTTGATGGAATGCCGCCAGGGACAAGATTGAGATTAATTCCGAGTAGTACTAGGAGAAGGTTGTCTCAAGCCGAGGACCTTGAGGTTGAGTTTGCAGGGAGATATAAATCTGGACAGGATTATGATACCATTTATTATATTAAAGGATCCGATTCTACAAGGTATGAGACCTATACAGATGCTTATGGTTTTGAAATAGTTGACGAGGAAGAAAACCCTGAAAGATTTCAGAGTTTGCCTATTGATGCGACCGAAGATAAAGTAATTGAATTTTTTGAGGGCATGGAAAAGGGGACTGAATTGGTAGCGAGGGATTATCGGGGTGATACCATGGTGGTTAGATTTGATAAAGTTGAGAGTTATACCTCTACATTCGCGAGAATATCTGTCTTGAATGGGAAGGTTAGGTGTTCTTTATTTACTTATGATTATGCATTTGAACTTAAATAACAATTTTTTTCTGATAGGGCGGAGTTGCTTGAGTGGATGAGGTTTTGAGAATTTTGTGTTATAATTTCTTCCGTAATTTAACCTCTTTCCAATGAAGAAAAAAAATACCCATTCTTGGGAGCATCTTCAGCACTTTCTTATAGTTTTAGGTTTGATATTTGGGGTCGCTCTTATTTTTCACTTTTTTGATCCATTAGGGATTGTCGGCCGGGGGCAGGGGCAGGCTGATGTGGTGGCATATGATGATTATTATAATTCTGATCCTGAGTCGCCGTTTTGGGATGTTGATGAGACTGATCCGCATTATTATGCAGTTTTGCATGCTTATAATACTGGAGTTTTTGATGGTTATGCTGATGGGAGTTTTCGGCCGTATGATTATATAAATCGCGCTGAATTGGCGAAGGTTATTATGTTTTCGTTTACTTATGTTATTTATGATAATCCTGGAAATAATTTTGGATTTTGGGATTTGGACACAGAGGCCTGGTATATTCCGTATTTGTATTCAGCATATTTGAATGGAGTTTTGAGTGGTTATCCTGATGGAAGTCTTAAGCCGGCTGATACTGTAAATCGGGCGGAATTATTGAAAATTTTTCTTGAGGCCGCTGTTGTGCCATTGGAAGGATGTACGGAAGACATTTATTTAGATGTGAAAGCAGGGGATTGGTATTGTAAATATGCGAAATTTGCGCAGGATTATGGGCTTATGGGAGCGGATTACGGGTTTTTCTATGGAGAAGATTCGATGACCAGAGGCGATGTGGCGGAGCTCTTTTTTGCATATGATATTTTTTATCTGGGAATGCAATAAACCTTGCGACATTTTTTGAATCCATTATATTAGAGCTATGGAACATTTATTTACGAGCGTTAAAATTTTGGATTCTCAGTTTCGGGAATATTTTAGTTATCAGATAGGGGCCAATACGCTTTGGGATTTGATGTTGGCAGTGGGATTTTTTATTGTGCTTCTGATTGTTTTTAAGATTTTTGAAAAGATTGTGGTGTCGCGGCTGAGGAGATTGGCGAAAACTACGAAGAATGAGTTTGATGATGAGCTTATTGAAGTTATTGAAAGTATTTCGCCGCTATTTTATTTTGTGGTGGCTTTGTATTTCCCTTTAAAGGGGATTGTGCTGCCTGAAACAGCTGATAAGATTTTGGATGGAGTATTTATAGTGGTGATTGTTTGGCAGGTGATTCGGTTTATTTTGTCTTTGATTGATTTTGGGCTTCGTCGTTTTGTGAATAAAAAGGAAGCTTCTGGAGTGAAGACTACTTATCATGGAGTTCGGCTTGTGGCAAAGATTATTTTGTGGATTGTGGGGTTGCTTTTGATTTTGTCGAATTTGGGATTTAATATTACTTCTTTGGTTGCGAGTTTGGGGATTGGTGGGATAGCGGTTGCGCTGGCGCTTCAGAATATTCTAACTGATATTTTCAGTTCGTTTTCAATTTATTTTGATAAACCTTTTCAAGTTGGGGATTATATTGTTGTTGGGAAGGATGATGGAATTGTAAAAAAGATTGGCCTTAAGACAACTCGTCTTGAAACTTTGCAGGGGGAGGAACTAGTGATTTCAAATCAGGAGCTTACAAGTTCTCGGGTTCAGAATTTTAGAAAAATTAAAAAAAGAAGAAATACTATAAAACTTGGAGTTGTGTATGAAACTTCGCAAAAGAAGTTGAAAAGAGTTGGTGAGATTTTGGAGAAGATCGTGACTGGGACTAAGGACGTTGACTTTGTGAGATGTTTTTTTACTGAATTTGGAGATTTTAGTTTGAATTTTGAACTTATATATTACACGCTTTCACCTGAATACGTGGACTTTTTGGTAAAGCAGGAAGAGATCAACTTTGCAATAAAAGAGGCGTTTGAGAAAGAGAAAATCGAATTTGCTTATCCGACACAGGTGATTTATAAGAGGTAGGGATTTTTAAGCTTTAATTGCTTGTCTGAGGATTTGGGCCATTTTTTCGTAGTCTTTACGATGGATGCCGTCTTTATTTTTTGGAGGGTCAAGAAGGTCGAATCTAGGCGAGTTTGGTAAGTTTTTAAGTTGCCATGCAGTTATCTCGTCTATTGTTTGTTGGATCATTTTGGCTTTTTTAGAATTTTTTGCAGCCATGTAATTTAAGATGAATTTGTCAGCAGGAGCGTGAGTAGGGATTATAAGTTTTGCGTTATGTTTTTTGGCGAATGCAATGACCCACTCTAGGCCTGTTGCTGGTTTGTTATCTTTTGCTTTTTTTCCTATGATTTTTCTTTTGATTCTTGCTAGGCTTTCTTTTGTTACTTTGTTGCTTTCGGGTTTTCCTCTTTCGTTTGGAAAGTTATTTACACCACCACCCCAGAAGACGATAGTATCGTGGATTTCTTTTTCAAAAGTTTCTTTTAAGTGTCTGATCATCCAACC
>SDBT01020679.1_pt1 | contig 10289 bp, 8 predicted proteins | sample 2277101 | NCBI WGS metagenome assembly SDBT01 (sample SAMN10404973, study PRJNA504765) | marine sediment metagenome | isolation source: marine sediment core GS10_PC15, 103 cmbsf | place: Arctic Ocean: Southern Knipovich Ridge | collected 2010
GCAGCGCTTGCGGTAAACCAACCTTGCCGGCGATGGCACCGGAGCTGGAAGGCGACCTACTCTTCTGGTGGGCCATGGTCCACCGCTTCAGGATCCCAAGCAGAGGGACACTACCTGCTAGAAAGGGGTTCCTCCTCTTACGTTGAAGCCCCTTCCCCACTTGGCCTGGGGACCCCAGCCCTAGGGCCCGAAATGACGTGTCTCCCGCCTCAACGTGCACAGTCTCCGTACCCAGCCAGCGAATGACCTCAGTGCTGGCGGGCAAAACAGGGCGTCGGCCGTCTGCTGGGGAGGCAGACGACGCATAACGGCCAATCGATTCCCGGCGCGAAGCTGAGCATGTCAGTGCTCAGCGCAGTGCCCCGAAGGGCTGGCCCGTTGGTTTTCACGATAGTGCCCTTCAGGCAATGCGCGAAAACGCGTCCAGGGGCCTGAGCGGGAGCGCGGCGTTATGGGACGGAGGGATCAGTCCTCCTGCTCATCGGCTCCCTCGTCGCCCATTGCCCCGGCACTTGCTACCTCCAAGCGCCGGAAGAGAAAGCTGATCAGAGCGAGCTGCTCAAGTGCCTCTTCTTGAGAAAGAGTGCGCGCCGGGCCGTGACTGTACGGATTACGAAGGGCGGCCATAACGCCCTTGGTGAGATGGAGGATACCTTCCTGTTCAGCTCGGTCGGTTCGGTCGCGCAGTCTGTTCACCGCAATGGCCGGCGACTCACCCCCCAACGCCCGGCCGACAAGTGCCTGGCCTGTCTCGTCAAACGCTTGCGCGGCATCCTGAAGGTAGTGTTCGAGGCGCTGCGCCGCCGCGCGGACAGCCTCCGCCGGGTGTCCCGAAGCCAGCAAAGACCCGGCGGAAGCGTTGACCGCGTCGTGGAAATGGACTGTCCCAAGCTGGGCGACGTTCATGACTAATCGCGGAAGCGCCACATCTGAAAAGTCGCCAGGAATGGACGCCCGGTTTCGAAGATACGGCTCAGCCTCAGCCATCCTGATATCGCGCACTTCCGTACAGACGGCCTCGAAGTCGCTGGGATCCGCGACTTCGCCGAAGTAGAGGGCATCTGGGCTCACCGAGAACGTCCATTTCTCCGGGTCCGCGCCCCGAGTGCCCCCGGTGGAGAGCACACCACCCCAAGCCTCCAGGGCCCGAGCAACCCGACACGCCTCGCGGTCACTGAGCCCGAGAGACTCCCTCAGGCTCTTGATAGTAACCTGTAATTCGTCAGTGTCAGGCAGGTGTCTAGCCGCTTTCGCGAAGATCCGGACGACCTCAAGAAAGCGATCCACCTCGCCATCGGTGCCGGAGCACGCCGCGAAAACGCTCACCGTCGCAGGGACGACCATTCTCCGGCCTTGCCGGTCACTTACGACGAGAAGGTCAGGCGGCAGATCTCGCAGGACAAACCCGAGCCGTTCGTCCAAGAACTCCATCTCAAGAGATTGGAACGCCGGCCAGTCGTCCTCCTCGAGAAAGCTCGCGCAGACACGCTCGATCAAGCGTCTCCCGACGTCATCAACACCTCCGAGGTCCACTCTACGCTACCTCCGTTAGCCTCTGTCCTATAACGTTTAGAGGTTGCCGGCGCGGCGCTCAACAGGCGCCGTGCTTCACCGAAGCGAACGTAGTGAGCGCAGGCGGCAACCGCACTGTTATGCGACGTGACGCGACAGACCGCACCAGCGAGTGCGACCCGCCTATTGTCGGGTCCGCAGAGCTCCGAGAAGCCGGTCATAGCCGTTTGGCTCGAACAGATCGACCCACTGCAGATTCTGTAGCCGCTCGGGGACGTCGCAGTCATCGAGTCGAGCCGGGATGATGAAGATCACACCCTCTGGTTGCTCGTCCGCGACATCCAGCGCGTGCTTGATCTCTTTCTGGACGTAGCCGCTCCTCGAGACTGACGTCCTGGAGAGACAGACCACGACTGCCGCCGCCCGGCGGACGGCGCGCTTGATCTCGCGATCCCAGTCCTGTCCAGGAAGAAGGTCCTCCTCGTCAAGCCATGGATGGAAGCCGGCCGTTACCAACTGCCGATAAAGTTCTCTGACGGACTGCTTGTCTTCCTTTCCGTGGCAAAGGAAGATCCTCTCGGCGGGTTCGGGGCCCAGGGCGGCATCAGGCGCTTTCGGCTCTGCCAACGTCTCCCGGAAGTGCGCTGCTAGGGCGGGGAGAGGCAGGTAGCCGTGGCGGCCAGTCTGCTCCCAAAGGGCTCCGTTGTTCGGGAAGGCGGCTTGGTGCAGGTCCTCTCGCTCCACGCCGAGTCGTTGGGCCTCCCATTCTCCGAGTTCGGCGATCCGTTGCTTGAACTTCCAGGCCCAGTAGATCCTTCCCTCGACGTACTTGGCGAGAGCAGCGTCGTCGATCGTCTGCGGCCGAAACACATCAAAGAGATAGCTGTCTACAGGGACCCTGAGTGTATACTCGTTTCCGTCGGATGCCGGAGGTATCTCGTTTTCGTCGAGGTGCTGGCCGAGGGCCATTAGCATCAGTTCGGGCAATGCCTCGTCTAAGGTCTTCTTCCACCCGAGGGTCTGTTGGGGATGGTCCCACATTGCCTGGAAGGTGCCGCTCACGAAGAACTGAGCGGTGCAGGGCTCATCTCGGGGGCGGAGTCGAACCTGCGCATTCCGGTAAAAGCCATCCCGATTCTGAGCACGATATCCGTGGTCCTCGACCCGCTGGACCAGGACGGCCCGTTGTCCATCCCAAGAGGTGACCACCGCAGGTAACGACAATGCACTACTCCCTTGTTCGATCGGGGCTGACAGACTCAGGGACCAGGAGTCGCGTCCGATAACGTTTCAGAGGTTGCCGGCGCGGCTCCGTCCGCGCTTCACCGGAGCGAACGTAGTGAGCGGAGGCGGCAACCGCATCGTTATGTGAAGTGCCGCTGTTCCCCGACCCGCACACCTGTTCGTCATCGTCAAGATCGTCGCACGCAATCTCACATCATGCGCGAGCGCGCCAGAACTCCTCACCATTCGAATCGAACATCTCGGCGGTCCGAGCCATCGCGAAGTCCGAGTCGCGAAGAATCGCGGTTAGCAGCCACACCAGTTTTTCCATAGCTGTAACGGCAGTGTCGAGATCACGCCGGCGCACCTCCAAGGTGGTAACGTCCAGTGGCGTGTACGTAGTCCCGTCAAAGCGCACCTCAAGATGGGCAATGTGCTTATCACGCATCGTAATGAAGTGCTGCTTGATGGATGCGCCGTCGAACTGTGACCATGTCGCGTCTAGGTCGTCTAGCTGCCGACGAACCTGTGAGCGACGCACGTCAGCGTTGCTCTCCGCGATCCGAGCGCGATGCCTGAGCTCTCTTTCACTCGCTCCTTCGTCACTCAAGCGTGGCCTCGAATGGAATTCGGTAACCGATTTGATGACATCCTGGTCCTGCAACGCCGTCATCAAACCAGCCACGCTGGGTGTACGATGGTCAGCATCCCATGCAAGCTTGACGAGATCCAGGACACACGAGCGAAAGAGGATGGTGCGAAGGGCCGAAATGCCAGGGTAGTGGACACGCGGAGGAGGGTGAGGAACCCCAGCGCTTGGATCACCAAGAATGGGCTTCAACAGGCCATAGTTCAAACGAAGACCGATGAAGCTGCTCAGCAACTGGTCCGCGTGGCCCTGAAGCTTCTGGAGTCTTGTCATACGAGTCGGTAAGTGCGCTGCGGCATTCGGGCCTCGCGCGCTAAGCATTGCACATAACGTTCAGAGCCCCCGAACCGGCCCACCTTCGTTTCTTACTTTTACTTCGGGTCTTCTACCGCCTCTGCTAACCAACGCCCGCTCCGATGGGCCGGTTGGGTCGAGGGCCGCCCATAGCGGCCCGAGCCGGAGGCCCATTTGTTATACGATGGGTCGACCCGCTGGCTCAAAAAGGAAGCGCTACCTCTGGGACTCCCTGTTCTGGACCAGGGATGGGCTTGCTCCGAGACACCCAACGCAACGTTCGAACGTAGTCCCGAGCCATGAGGTTCAGCGTCCCGTAGTGGAGTCCCAAGATCACGTTCATCGGATACGAATCCTCCAGAGCGCGCACCATGCGGAGGTGCAGCGCCCGCGCAGTACCACCAACGAATAGGCTTGGACATAGATGAGGGCCATCTGGGTCGACCTCGGTGGGCGCTTCGAGCCAGCTGTGCGCCGCGAACAGCATTCCCAAGAAGGACACCATCAGTTCAGGGAAGGGCGCCATGGACTTGCATTCGTGAGCTGCCACCACATCGTCAGCCTCGACGAAGAAGAACCGCCGCTGCCCTCTAGCAAAGTCAATGTCGAGCTCCCCATGGAGCACCGCCTGCGGACCGAGCACCACCAGATCCGGAGTGAATGCGATGTCCGGGTGGATGTGAGACCTAATACGTACTTGTTGACGAATGCTGAACCGTTCTCCCTCGATGTCCGCTATCACATACGAAAAGTTCTCGGGGTTTCCACTTGGGCTGGTGAGGTAGCGGTACTCGCCATCCGACAGGTTCGCCGGATTGACGTTGCCCTTAGTTCGATAGAAATCCACCAGCGCGTGGAAGCACCCAATCTCGAATGATGCGCTCAGTTCCCTCTCGCTTCGGCGGTAGACCGCCCCAAAGTCGGCAGCGAACCGCATGATCCTATCTTCGACGTCCCGTGCCCACTGAGGGTGATGCGGGTCCATTCTATTCCCACTCCTCCGCATCGGGCTCCGCCTGCATAAGCGCTGAGAGGAGGTCATCCGCGTGGTTTGCCCGAAGTGCTGGCAACGGCACGCTCGAATCCAAGAGAAGGCTCCTGAACCTGAACATGGCTGCTCGAATCGGACGGGCCCTCCGCTCGTCGAATCGAAGAGTCCCATAGGTAATGGGTACTTCGCCCACCTCTGATGTCAGGGGGGAACGGGTGGAGGCAGCAAGAGGGGCGAGAACAATCTGGTAGAATGAGTTCAGCACAATGACGATCCGAACGCTTTCAATTGGCCACCGGCTCCTTGGGGCCAGCGAACGTTCCCAGATATAGGAGAGATGCGAGTCCATGGCCCGGACTCGCCAATCAAGTCGCCTCCGGACAGCCGTATCTAAACCCTCTGCCAAGACCTCCATCAGTGGCTCCATACAGCCCTCCTATCGCTTACCGACCCTTCGTATAACGTTCAAAGTTGCCGTCGCGGCTCGCGAACGCGAGGCGTGATCGTCGTAGTGAGCGAAGCGAACGAAGCCGGCAACTGTCTGTTATTCGTCGTCAGTGTTTGGCGGCCCGTCAGTAGAACCTGTGTTGGGATCCTCTGGTTCATCAGTCGCGTGCTTGATTCTCCCGACCAAAGATATCGCCCTCTGATCGGCAAATTGTGCGACCAAGGCCTCAGCGACGTCCCGCACTAGGATAGAGTCTGCTCCGCAATCCAGGGACGTCTCTAGGACATCGACAGCTTCACCTGAGACCCAGCCAGGCAGAGACCGACGGTCTAGTAGGAACCGAACCACACGGGTTGCCGCGGTCGGGTGTCGCCGCACCCACTCGTCATCTCGCTTCCACGCCCACAACACGCTCTCTGCATGGGCCATCTCTACGCGAGGAAAGCGTTCTAGCTCCGCGATCACTTCGTCGGCTAGCTCCGGGAGTTCTGTCACCCACCCTAGCATCGCAGCCAACTCCGTGGCTGTCGCCGCAGACGGGACGTTGGTCTGTCGGTCACGGAGGAGGGGGCAGACCACCGAGTCCCAGAGCACTCTCTGATCCGTCACGGGTGTCTCGACCATCTTCTTGGCTAGGGATTCAGCGAAGGCGACTCTAGCCTTTTCTGACGCTTTGCCGAAGAAGTCGGTCAAATGAACGGCGGTGAACTGGGACTCGGCGGTGTTTACGGTCGCGAACGCCACAAAATGACCCGCGGCCGCCTGCGTGCCTTCGTCTAGCGCGCCCAGATGTCGGAAGAGCCCCTTCAAGTGCTCAAGTAACGAATGGATCGCGGTCCAAGCCCAGCGATTGTTCGAAAGCCGTCCTGCCCACAGCTGCGCGGCCGTAGACTCTGGCCAGGCAAACGCGGGTGTAATGACCTCGCGTGCCCATTGAGCGTTACCAACGTGCAGGCGCCCTAGAGCCATTCCCAGTATGGGGCGCGCCGCCGCCGCCGATGGGTCCTGATCGCGAACAACCCTGGTCCACCGGTCCAACTCCGCCTCGTCGAGGCTTATCTCGTACTTGCCATCGACCCAATCGCGGGCGTCCGCGACACGCCACCACGTAAGTGCGGCATGTCCGCCCGGGTGGTTGTATGCCCCGTGAACCCAACTCAATCCCTCCTGCAGAGGGACTCCGCCACCGCGCTCATAAAGAGCATCGGCCACCGCGTCGAGCTGGTCGAGATACTCAGGCGCAGAATCCTTGCCTAGGTTCTTCGACCATTCGTCCAACACCATTCCTATCGCTTGCGTGGCCCCTTCTGGCCAATCGCCTCCGCCGAGTCCGGACAGCACCGTTAGCCGCTGTTCACCGGTGCAGTCGGCGTCGCGCAGTCCCCAAAGCGCCGCGTCCAGTACCGCACCCGCCTCTGCGTCGCTGACTGCTAGTTCTTGGACAATGTCGATGCCCCAGGCAGGTCGCTCCACGGCAGCGATCCGGACGAGGCCCACTACTTCACGAATCTCGGCTGTTGACCATTCCTCTCTCTTTGCGCTGATCGTCTCCAAGAGTTCGGCGGCGGACCACTCAAACAGCGAATCCGTAGATACGGGTGACGTCTCTCCGCTGCCCCAGCCAACTTCGACTCGGGTGAGGAGCCCGTCCGTGTCTGCCTCGCGCCACTCGGGATGAGCGACCCTTTCGGCTTTGGCAAAGTCTCGAGTGACCGTGCTGTCAGGGGAGATCCTCTCAAGCTTCTGACTCAGGCTGAATCGGGCGTGAGCGTCATGCTCATTCCCGGACTCATAACCCGCCTTGGCAGCGGCTAGGAACACGCCACGCTCGTCTTCCGTTGCGGCCTCATAGTGACGGTCCAATAGGCGGTAGAGCTCAGGGCGGATCCATATGTCCTGGGCCCAACCCTCTGCCGCAGCCTGTTCCAGAATTGAAGATGGCTGACCGGCAGGACAAAGCCCCCAGGAGAATAGCGCGAGGCGCCGCAGGAGTGTCTCCTCTGCTCCGGAGTACTCCGCCGCGAACCGCTCAAGCCGGGCGGGGTGCGATTGAGCCCAGTACTCCAGAGCCGTCCGCACCATGATAACCAAGATGTCTTCCGCCTCTTCGAATTGATCCTGATTGGAAGCAGCGATGGCGGTCCGGCTGTAGCTCACCCAATCGAAAACCTCTGTTACGGCACCCGACAACCTCATTAGGCGATAGGCGTCCCGAAGGCGCTGCAGGCCGAGCTCCAACAACTGAGTTGGGACTTCTGCGGCGAGTGCCGCACCGTGATTCCTGAGGAAACGGACTGTATCGTCGCCACCGGGCATGTCGATGTGCATGGCCAGCGGCCTCAACCCCTCATCATCACCCTCGGCCTCAAAGAAGCGGCTCAGAAGTCGATCTCGTTCCTTGAGTCGCACCTGCGTCATCCACGCCAGAACGCAAAGTGTCTCATGGAATCGGCCGGCCCCGATCAGCTTCTCCATCAACCAGACAAAGGAATCGGAGCGGCGCCCAGCTGGCCACGGCTGTGAAGTGATCACCGCAATCAACTGACGCAGGACCGGCTCAGGCAGATTTACGTCGATCTGCCAAAGGTAGCGAGCCAGTTCCTCCACGAACGAGAAGTTCAGACCTGGGAGGCCTCTTCTCAGCATGGCAAGGAGAGGGGGTGTTTCACCTTCGGTGTAGTTCTCTAGTACCCAGCGGGACCACCTCCCGGCGTCGGGATCACTACTGCGCGGGTCCAGCAAAGGCCCGAGGAGCCCTTCGGTTGTGGTCCAGTCGAGCCAGCCGACATCCTTGGCCGTTGTCCAGAAAGCAAGCTTCCCGTGCTCAGTATCTAGGCGGGCGCGAAGGTAGTCTGAGTCCAAGGGGAGAGACGAGGGTGACACTGAGACAATCCGGCGCACCTCCTCGTCGTGGTCCGTTGGGGAGGCCCGCGCGTACCAACTCCATCGGGCCATTCCGGCCCGAAGATCCTCGAACGGGTCCGCGGCAGTGGGGTCGCCAAAAACAACGGGTTCTATCTCATAGTCGCTCCAGTGGGCGGCATCCCCCGACTGACAGAGCGCAAACCAACCGCCGCTGGGCGACAACGCGCGCATGAGGTAGGTCATCACAGGGTCGGTGAGACTGTACCCGATGAAAAGCACCGAACGTTGATTGAAGACGCCAGCCAGAAAGCGGGCCGCCCAGGCCTCTGCGATATAGGCGTCGGCAAAATCGCCATCCGTGAGCACCAGACGGTTTTGCGGATGCGTGAGTGAGCCGTGAAGCGAGACGATGCCGCGGAAGGCACGACCCGGGGGGAGGGCCGGGCCAACATAGTCGGGGATCTGGTGCTCACCGAACTCCTCTGCGGAAGCCGTCCCAAAGAAGGGGTCAAAGTTGGTGGAGATTAGCCTGACCTTGTCCTCATGGCCGAACAACGCGAGAAGGTGCCGGTGGAGCGGCGTGTGTCTCCCACCTTTCGTAGAGAGGATCCCCCGCGCCCGACTCTGAACAAGGACCTCTGCACGTTCAGCCGCTCCCAAATAGGTGTCGAGGCGTGTCTTGTAACCTTCGTCCCATGGGATCACCGGCTCCGCGATTTGGCGGGCCAGGGCTTCAAATCCTGGGAGATTGGCAGGCTCGCCCATCGAGGTGCCTGCGCCGGCGAAGACGACGAGATCTCCCGCCGCACGTGCCGCCTCAAGGTCCGGCGGGATCGTCAAGAACTTTGTGACCCGCACCTATCTGAGCTCCGTGGAGTGGATTAGATGAATCGCCATCGATCGACCAAATGATCCATGAGCGCTGATGTCGAATAACGCTTCAGAAGTTGCTGAACCGGCCAAAAACACCCCGTCCCCAGGTCCCTCTCCGGTCACGACTGAAATCTAGTTCCCAGGCTCTGTATGGTACTGGCCGGTTGGCTCGGAGGCCGCCGGAGGCGGCCGCAGGCAGCAACTTTTTTGTTATCTGAAGCACGTAGCACTTTGGATCCCGTACCCCTTCACTCTGGATCTGAGTGTACGACGATTCGCATGCGTGGGCCGGCAATGGGCGTGCTCGGCCTCCCCTCCAAGTAGTCATCCAGACTGTTGTAAACGACTTCGGCGTTCTCCTTGGAAATGAGAGGACCGATTTCGACCCCGTCTTCCATCTCTAGGAAATGGACTCGCCCCTCTGTACCGTCCGTACGGACCAAGCCTTGTTCACACATCTCAAGGAATGTGAGTGTGCTGTTTATCTTCAGCTCGGGGCTGGGCGTTGCGTGGACGGCGACGCGCATGAGTAAGAAAGGGTAGATGGGTGTCGCTAGGTAACCGGGTTCGTTGAAGAACAACTCGGCGCCCGCTGATACGACGCCACACACGGCACCTGCTTCGTTCAAAACCGGTCCACCACTCATTCCAGGTGGTACCGCCGCATCGACTAGGAAACAGGGTCCCTTCATGAACCCCCGGCTGAATCTGGGAGGAAAGTACGCCTTCACCGTTCCGCGCACGACATGGAGTCGGTCAGGGAAAAGCGATGAATCTCCCTCAGGAAACCCAAAGCAATGCACCACCGACCCGGCATCCGGAAGGGCAAAGGACAGGGGAAGAGTGACCTGGGGGAGATGGTCCTGAAACATCGTGGTCAAGCAGACCAGATCGGTCGGCTCCGTGCCTGCCACCGTTTGGACGGTCAAACCGGTGAGATTGATTGCCTGATCGTCGGCCGCCCGGAGTACGATCAGAGGGACGACCGGTCGGACACGGGATGCACTTTGACCGATTTCTATTCCGCGATCCCGTGGACGGAGTGCCTCGTCCACGCAATGTCGGGCAGTGAAGAGGTGCCCCAAGCGGCTGTAATGGAATCCTGTCCCAACTCTGCGTGCACTGTCTCCCTCCATTACGGCGATTGGCACCGTCCAGTGGTGGAGGGGCGCAGGGATGGGCATGTCCCAGGCAGCTTCATCGCCTTCCCGACCGGTAAAGATGTGCAGTGCTACGTTCTCGATTCGTGACATGGCCCAGATATGTTCTAGTGTTGGACTGCCTGACCCTCGGGACCGACGAGTGTTTCAGATAACGTTCGGGGCTTCCGAACCGGCCCCCCTCAACTCGTTTCCAGACTCTGCCTTCTTCGACTCAAGAACTCGTGTCTACCTGCTCCACCCGCTCGGGCCGGTTGGGACGGAGGCCGCCAT
>SDBT01020680.1_pt1 | contig 10289 bp, 12 predicted proteins | sample 2277101 | NCBI WGS metagenome assembly SDBT01 (sample SAMN10404973, study PRJNA504765) | marine sediment metagenome | isolation source: marine sediment core GS10_PC15, 103 cmbsf | place: Arctic Ocean: Southern Knipovich Ridge | collected 2010
CTCCTTTGAGCACATTTTTCAAAAGTGTCAATGAAGATGATAAACTCACAGTTGATTGTGATGAGTCTCTCTGGAGTAATACTGAGCATGAAGATGGCTCAGGCTTCCATTTTAAGTATGATGACGAAGCGAACGAGGGAGAGGAATTTGGAGCCGGGACAGCTTGGTTGAAAGAGTAAATGAAAAAGCCCACCCTTAGCATGGAGCTAAGGGTGGGCATAATTTTCATAGGAGGTTAAGATGACTGTTGACTCTAAGTGGCGAAGAACACTCGCTTGGTTGCGTCGGGAATTTCCTTTGGGCTACGCGGTACGTATTCGACAATTGAGCATAGAGGATCAGGGCGAGTGCGATTACATCAATCATCGTTTCGAGATCAAAATCAAGAAACAATGTCTCTGTTTAAGAATGGACACTCTGCTCCATGAATATGCCCATGCACTCACTTGGTTCGGTAATGATGAGGACCCTCACGGATCAGAGTGGGGGATGATGTACGCTAAGCTCTATCGGACTTGGTTAGTCTGGAACTATGGAGAGGGAGACCCTCAGGATACTGAAGAGATTTAAGTGTCTTTTTTATGGGCATTTCTATTTTTGGTATCTCCACCCGATATCCACATTGATCACAGTCAACACATTTGACCACCTGAAAAGTTTTTCCACAGCGTGCAATCACATCAATACATTGGCAACTCGATTTCAGAGACATATTAAAATGCCTCATGGAACAGGATTTCCAAAGTGGCTTGAATAGCCATTGGTTGTCCGGGTCACGTTCATACCCATCAATGACGCTCGGTGGCTCAAAGCCACCGAGCTTTTTTTCGTATTCCAATGTACCATCAGAACCAACTTTGATATTATCTGGTGTGATATGCCTGAGACTACCAAGATGAGCTTCGGGTGGTCCGCCAGTATAGATTATCCAAGGTTTGCTGCAAGTGATCTCGGGATGTTTGGGAGTCTCAAAGTTACCAAAAGGGGGACCTTCGATAACGTCCTCACGACTTGGTATATCCTTTGGAGGGTTAGAATCAGGACAGCCTTGACAATCTGACATGGTAATCTCCTTCAATGACAAGCGAACTCGCCTACAAGTTCTTCTCGTTTGCGTTGAATGACAATTGTGGCTTCTTCAATGGTGTCGAAGCGACCAAGCCTATAGCGTTTACCTTCAACCCTAAGTCTAACCCTGTACCTATTACGCGACCTATCAAAACTGACACCTTTGACACCTGTCTTGCTATTAGAGTTTGCACCATGATTATGCCCATTCTGACTCCTAGTTGCTGGTCGAAGATTTGATCGTTGATTATTAAGTGGATTGTGATCTTTGTGGTCAATCCTCTTTGAATCAATCCCCATCCGTTCAGCAATAATTGTGTACATATAAATGGCTTTCCGCTTGCCATTTACTTGTGGTAAATTCCGTTTTGCTCGGAAGCAATTACGATACCAATTAGCATACCACTTCCACTGCATCAGATATTTGTAGTCGATGTCATCAACCAGAGTGACTTGATTTCGAGTTAGTTCAATCTTTTTCATTACAGCCTCCACATCTCGAAAGGTCATAGAGTCGAATATTCTTGCACGAATACTTGTGCGCCTGTGCGCCACAATAACCAGTTTCAGTCACAACAGTTCGATGTTCACACGGTGGTAGAATTGGTATGAAAGTCCAGGCGTCGGCCGATTTAAGATCGGTTGTTTTCCGAAGGTATCCGGCAGGTACTTTTGGAGGTTCAAACCCTCTCTGAGGATAGGTCAGACTTCCATCCGCCGCTTTGTTTGGTCTACCGCGCATTATTCTCTCCTCAAACATGTCCCACAGGTCTTTGCCCCAATGAAGGAATCGACCAGCTTACACCGCCGTTTGACCCGCTGGTATCCGCAGGCTCCCGCCTCCGCTGAGGTCAATTCAAGATACTTGCATATCGCGTCAATCGGGTCCAGAATCCACGCATCGTTGCTGTTCGGGTCAGATGACCTTCGTTCATAGCCAGGAGGGGTGGGTGGCGGTTCCCAGCCTCCTCGCTGGTAGATGAGTGTTCCCAGAGGGGTAATCTCCACATCGCCCGTATGAGGCTTCTGGGGCATCTCAGGGGGTGCTCCCGGGGAACAATTCCCGCAGATTTCTGGGGTAACGAGTTTCTTGAAGTTCGGACGATCTTTATCCATGCAGATGATCATTACAACGCGGTCGCCGCGTTTCCCTTCAAAGCAGGTTGAACATGGTTTCATTCTTCACCTTCTTCACAGGGTCGATACCCACCAGAAATCCTTACTACTTGAATGAAGTTGGCTCTGTCCAACAAATCCTGGTGGGCAGCTTTCCAATTGGCAACAATCTCTGCCTGCCATTCACTACACCCAGTCCCACAGAAGGTCATACTCACACACCCTTGGGTAACAATTATAGGTAACCCACTAGTGTATACAATTTCACCTGCACAGTTGACTGGTCCGCCGACTTGGAACTCAAAAGTGCCATCAGCTATTGTATGATAGAGCCTCCATTGTCTCCCGTAAACTCCGGGTGGTCCAACTACCATGTCACCGATCAAATCCTTCACTAGAGTGTATGGACGTGGGTCATGAAGATCACAACAAGTTCCACAGAACCTTGGTGCTTCATTGGCGATTTCAAATTCGACAGGCTCACACCCACACCATTGGCCTATCTTCTCTTCAATTTCGTCAATGATACCAGTCTTCCATATTTTCAACTCTTCATTGAATTCGTGATCGGGACATGCTTCCTTCAGCTTCTCCCTAACAACTTCGACATCATCTTCTACAGACCAGATGTGTTCTGAGTCAACTTCTTCAAGTGGTTCAATTTCCTCCTGACATCCAATCGGTGGTGCCACAATAAATTCGTTGATGTCACGGATGAGTTTGTTCCAATTCTCACGTGAGAACGGTTTTTCGATATCATAATATTCACTGGTCATTCAAGTATCCCATGAAGTAAAAGGGAACGATACACTTCAGCCTCGGTGATGCTATCACTGAGAGCATCATGTGGATTCTCATTAACGACACCGAACTGAGCAGCGAGTGAAATCAAACCCACGCGGGCGAAGGGGACAGGCTCCCCAGCGAAAGCCGCACGATCATTCATAGAACTGGCGAGCAACATCCCATCCCTCGCATGGGAATGGAACATCTGATTGAACAGGTCATCTCCGAGCCAAGCCTTGCCAAATGATGACTCAAACGCCCAGTTGTGAGCCAATGGAACCAAGCACTTCAATGCGGGTAAATCAAGGCGTTCCCACCAGTCAACAAGAAGATCGGCGACCTTCTCACTGGAAGGTGCGTTAAGCATTAAATCGTTCAGGTTCAGACCATGGATTGTTCCGGCCCCACCCAGTCCCTGGCGTTCAGGAAACTTCGGAGCGATATTTTGGTAGAAGGGTCGGAGGTCTCTGTTGGGACGGAGATCGGCATTCAGAGGGACAACCGCAATTTGAATAATTTCATGATATCCCGCGATGAGACCAGTCGTCTCATAGTCGAGGGCTGCCATCAACTTTCCATTGATGTGAGCTAAGCCAGAATATGTTTTCATGCTTGCACCTTTGATGTGTCATCCCAGACTTTTTCCGCAAGTTCCTCTGCATGCCGATCTTTGATAATCTCAGCAAACTCAGGATTTCTTTTTAGATAAGCGTCCTTATCAAACGGAAGACTGAAATCATCAAGCCAGTCTTCAAACATCGTGTAACCTTGAGGACGATTGTCGCCCTCCGGATATGCCTTGGTGTAGTGCAAAAGCATCAGCACGTTAGCAAGTACATGCGAAAGGTGATGCTCGCCTGACTCTTTGTCGCATTCCTCCCCCATGAACCACCACTTGAACAAATGGCGGAGCGCACAATCCATGCAGGTACTCCAAATCATGCCTTTTGCCCAATTGAATTCAGCATACTTCAATTTACCCCCCATAAAGACGCGGGATAATCCACCAAGAAGATGGAATGGTATCAGGGATAGTGATATTTTGCCAGCATTGTCGCGAGCGCCCGAACCCTTGGCATCACTGTTTACATCACCTTCATTATAATTCATATCAGTCTTCCTTTAGTTTCAGACGGCTATTAACACAAATAAACGGGGCAGCGGTTGGGTCCTTGGGAGGGTCCCAAGATAGATTTCCAATGTATCGCTGATTCTTCCCACCACTAGCTCCACCAGGTGTATCGGATGGTAGGGCTCTCGACACCTTTGCCTTGCTCCATTCAAACCGTTCAGAGGTATCCATCCATGTGATGAATTTCTCATAGAATTCAGCATACAGAATCTTTTCACCAGGGGCATAGTGGGCAACTTCTTTGGTGAACACTTGCAAACTATCCTGACTCATATCCTTAGAACGCTGACGCTTGTATGTATCCACAACAGGAAGATGTAAACGACCTTGAGCCTGTGGTAATTCCAGATTCATCAAAGTGTGCATGAATGCCGGGGCCTCATCCTCAAGCAACTTGAGAAACACCTCTTTCGGAATATCCTGTTCACTCAAAAGATCAGGGACTTCGATGACCATAATTCGAGTGTCATCAGAAACCACAGGACACGCACTTTGACTATTACTGAACATTACGAAGTGGAGAGTATTAGGTTGTTCATAGGCATCTGTCCGCATTTTACGGATAGACAATGTCTTACTAGTCACCCAATCTTTGATACGATTGTATGCTGTTGTACTCCCTGAAATGTCCTTCTCTTCAATGACGGCCAGTACGCCACCCGCCAATTCCCCATTGAAATTGTTGTTATTGACAAGGGCGCGGTCAGCCCTTACGACACCACCTGTTACCAGGAGACTAAGAGCCTCATGGAAAATTGATTTGCCACAGTCTTGATTCCCAAAAAAGAATAGGAAAGGTAAAGGCTCAAAAGGGTCACGGAAACAACAAGCTACCCACGCAAGACCATACTGGTAGCCATTACGAATGTTGAGTTCCTGGGCCCAATGTAGATTCTTGATATCACTATCAAGATCACAGAAGCAGTGTTGAAAAATCTTGTCCCAATGAGGATGCTCAGCAACTTCATTGGCACCTAGCTTCTGAGGCTTATACTTGAATTGAGGGGCATTAAAATTCCATTGACGCCCACCAGGATACTCAGCTTTGAAAGGCAGGCTCACCAACTCCCATGGTTTGTTGACACACCCACCAAGTACATCCTCTGCCTCAGGCTTTCCCAAACCTTGATTCTGCAACCAGTTTTTACACTCACCCGGCGGGCGACGGTGCCATTTGTCATTACTGGCTTTCACATACCAGCCGGCACTTTCGCACTGAGGGGTTACCAATGTACGGAGACGGTCATCAAACTCATCAACACCTTGTGTGTCCTCGATTGGGTCAGTTTTGACTTCAAACACTTTTTCCCAGAAACCACCACGTATTTTAGCCCAACCACCTTCGGGTCGAGACTCATCCTTTGTCTTCTCGATTCTCACAACAAGACGACCATCCTTGTTGGGTTTGACAATAGCCTCTCGAAGATGGAATTTCTCCTCAATTTCGATAACACTTCCGAGAGCCTTAGCAACTTCGATAGCATCTTTAGCATGCTCGAATTGGAATCCCTTGTTATCAGCAAGTTCTGCTCCATTGAGAGCACGTGCTGCTGTCTTCAGATCGGGTTCATGATTGAAGTAACAGGTTGTCCAACTCTCGCCATCTTGTGCCCAAGTAGATGACTCCGAAACACCCGGACTGAATCGATAGACACGGAAAGCACCATTGGGAACCGGAAACATGAAACAGTTAGGGCTGGCACGGTCGGAACCTTCGGATGTGGTACTGTAGAATCCTTTGAGTTCGAGTTCTTTTCGAGTGTCCTCATCATCCATCAACTTCTGCAAAGCGCACGTATGAGTTTGCAAGAGATGGTGATCTGAGACCCACACCGTTGAATAGCCTGAACGTGCGAGTTCGTCAATAATATCACTGTGCTTAGTATCAAGAGAAGTGATACGACGGGCTGATGCCAATTTATCAAATGGGTCCATGTCGGCATCCTTGATACCAGCAACACGCACCTTCGTCCGTTTCCCCTTGACAACCTCGATGTTGTCCATCCAGTTGGATGGTAGATCGTCGATGCCAAGAATCTTCTCGGAGGGCTTCTTCAGAGCAAGACCCAGATTCTCGGTAGTCAGCTTTCTGTGCCAAATCCACATGACGCCGCCACAGCAATCTATTTGTGAGGCAAAGTCATACCCTGTTTCACTTGACATCATTCCCAGGATACAACGCGCAAGAGCGGCATGTTCGGTGTGATTGTCGGTCGGAATCTCGTCCACATAGACATAAAGGTGGATGCCCTTACCGCCTGTGCTTTTTCGTACCTCTACATAAGGGAGGGCTGAAGCGGCTCGCTGAACCTCAGCAAGTTCCTCATCATCAATTCCCACACCCCTGGCATGACCAGTGAGGGCATCAAAATCGAATCCCAACCATCGGCTACAGCGATTCTTCCAGTCCCACCCAGTGGAACCGATACCTTCAGCATGCCATTCCAATGGCCAGGATAGCTTGTATGGTTTGAATGATGGCTCATCATATGAACCTTTCGGAATCCTCAGATTCCACCATTCGTTGACCCCATCGGTCCAAGTGGCTCTCTTCCCAGCAACGGGTTCCCCTTCGCCAGCAGCGACGTTCACCTGTGTTTCCATGTCGGTTCCATACTCAAGATACCTGTCAAGTAGGTCCTGACCGGGATGTGTCTGGCGTTTAGCCTTGAGAAAATCGACGATGGCTTCAGTGATGAACTTCGACATAATACCTCCAGTGGGTGGGTAGGTGTGGGAGCAAACAGAGTAGCCGCATTCCCTAACTGTTTATAATAGTCGACAGGAAGAAGACCAAAAAGAAAATCATTCTTCGAGAATCTCGAAATTTCCGAATGGGTTGAGCGGAGGGAATAGTGAGATTGACCATTTCGAGTTTCGCGCCGTGACGGAACTCAGTGTGTCACTTCAGTTTACATCCGAAAGTAGACAAATAAGGGAGTATCTATTTTATATGGACTCTATAGAAGACTTTGATGAAAAGTACATATATAGGATGTGGACCAAACTCACTACTACTTCGACTTTTAGGTAAATTCAATTTGGTCTTTCACTTTGGGTCCATCCTGTCGACTATTATAGATAGTTAGGGAGAGATACTATGACCAAACTCGAAACACTACCACTTGACAAACTCACCGACTCTTGGATACTCCTCAGACCCATACTTCGTGATTCAACTGATTTCCTGGAACTCAAGACATCCATTGACGAAATTGGTCTTCTCAATTCAATCGCAGTCCGACCCAGCCCTCGAAAGCCCGGCTTTTACGAAATCATTGATGGAATGTGGCGAACGACAGCCGCCCGCGAATTAGGCATCGAAAGTCTACCATGCATCATCAAACATGGCGTCACTGATGAGCAAGTACTTGCACTCCAGATACAGGCGAACGCAATTCGACCTGAAACAAGACCCGTTGAATTTGCCAAGCAATTGCGGCGGATTCAGAAAATGCACGATGGAATCACGCTGAGACAATTGTCCAGTATGGTCAACAAGAATACCTCGTGGGTCCAACAACAATTGGGTCTGCTACGACTCACACAGGAAATCCAGAAAGCGATCGACCGTGGAGAGATTCCACTGGGGAACGCATACATGCTGGTGAAGATACCTCCGAAGCTGCGTCCCGAGTACATCGACCACGCAAAGACTATGCACGCAACTGCATTCAAAGCTCTAGCCGCTGGTGTCATCAAACACTTCAAGGAAGTCGTTCGTCAAGGCAAGCTCGATACGTTTTTCACGAATGATTTCAAAGCACAACCCTACCTCAAGCCGCTGAAAGAGATTCAAGATGAGGCCAAGACGAAAACGGAAGCCACTCTGATAATTGCATCAGAGTGTTGCAAGACGCCTTTAGACGGGTGGGTAGCAGCCTTACACTGGGCTATGCACATCGACAAGGGCGGACAGGAAGAACAAGAGATCGCGGCCCGTGCAAGAGCCCGCAAGACTTGGAAAGGAACTTAGACAGACACAGAACTCACGGTTCAACACTTTCATTTTCACTTAAAGGTAATTACACATGTCGCAAGAAACGAATTTGGTCCCCGTCGATTTTACCCAGCTTCCCGCCACCACGATGGGTTCGGATGATGGTTTCAATGATCTCGCAAAGGGTGCGGATTTTCTTGGCCGTCTTCAATTGTTCAGCAAGGGTAAGGCAATCAACCAAGGATTGATCACCCCTGGCACCTGGGGAATACCCGAAGGTGATGATGCCATCACTAATCTTGGGAAGTCTGTCGATGTGATTCCGTTCGCCCGAAGACCAAAGGCAATCGATCTGCATGACACCGACGCCATTATCACGAATTATGATATGGAATCGGATGAGTTCAAGCGTATCGCTGCCGCCAGTGGTCAACAGAATAGTGGCTGTATGTACGGTCCCAGCTTCCTCATCTACGAACGAACAACCGGGAGGTTCCTGGAATGGTTCTGTGGTACGAAAAGTACGAGGACTGAAGCCAAGAAAATCTATGCGTTTCTTCGAGTCACCGAAGCTGACATCGCTGCTCGTCCCTCTTTGGAAGGTACGGAACCGCATAATGCGGAGCCATTCACGATGAACATCAAACTGGTCGAGAAGAAGCAATGGTCTTGGCACGCGCCGGTCGTTGTTCGATGCTCGACTCCCTTTGCACGGATTACGCCCATCGAGAAGATCATCTTCGAGATGAATCGATTCACGAACCCATCCGATGCTGGTGTCGAAAAGGTGGACGAGGAAGCGGAAGGTCGCGCCCGATAATCTGAAGATTATCACTGCGCAGCCCTATTTTTGGTGGTATATCTTAATAGGGAAACATCATGTCACTCGGAGATGCTTTCTAGGGGTACTTTCTGACCATAGGAACCGACAACAGGTGTGCTATGGCCTCAACTCCGCATGTGGAGTAAAGGGGATTGTCGGGAGTGACATTCTTTAACAAACAGGAGACCTAAGTGGAGAACTTGAAGAAGTACGCGAAGAACAAATGGGTATGGGTGATGTTGCTTGCGGCTGCCGCATTGGTCGGCGGTGGCACCTACGCGGACCAAGTGACTCAGATTATTCTGATGCTCATGGGACAGGCGTAAGACGTTTACACAGGCTGCAAGAGGAGGCTTCTAATTTGGAGTCACACCCCAGTCTGTTAGGTGGGTTGCAAGGGCTCTCTAACGGGAGTCACTCACAATCTACTACACGAGTTACTGTGATGGCTATAGAGTGCAACCGAATAGTCAAAGATCAGTGGCTCGTTATAGCGGGTTCGAGAAGTCTGGTTATCTCACAGGTCTCATACGCCTGTCACGCTAGTTCAAATCTAGCACCCGCTACTTATTGGAGATACAAATGAAAGAGATTAAACTGACACAAGGTAAGGTTGCTCTTGTTGATGATGTCAACTATGAGTATCTGATGCAGTGGAAGTGGTATGCTAATTGGTATCGTAATTGCTTCCGAGCAGCGAGGACTGGTAGGACTAATGAAAAGAAAACCATCTATATGAGCATAGTCGTTGCTGAGCGAATGGGGATTGATGCCAGTCATATTGACCATAAAGATCGGAACCCTTTGAACAATCAACACTCAAATCTTCGACCTGCAACTGCTGCTCAGAATGGACATAATTGTGTGGTACAGAAGAACAGCACGACAGGTGTTAAGGGTGTTTGGCTTGATAGGAAAGTTGATAAGTATCGAGCCGAAATTGTATTTGAAGGTAAACGCTATGGTTTCGGATACTTTGATACCATCCCTGAAGCCGCTGCCGTTGTACGGAAAAAGAGAGAAGAACTTGTAGGCGATTTCGCTTGCCATTAGAGAACAACTTTAGCAGAGATGGAGATATTGGTTTTCTCTAGGTGGCTCATGACCACTTCCTTTGTGGGTTCAATTCCTACCTCTGCGACTTATGAGAACGGCTTCTGGCGAGGTGGAAGTAGCTACCATGTTGGTTCGATTCCTTCCCGTTCTCACCTTAAAATACACGGAGAAGTATCATGCAAGCCCTAGCAATAATGATCCAAAGTCCCTGCATAGATTTCGCCAAATTCCTTTCGGTGAGTCATGAGATGTTCGGATACAGTCCTTCTGCGGCTGCCGACGCCAGTCACAAGCACCTGAGTGACAGTGAGAGATTCCTTAGTTGCTTGGCCGCCATGAAGGATAGTAATGCGCCAGTGACCTTGCCG
>SDBT01020681.1_pt1 | contig 10289 bp, 5 predicted proteins | sample 2277101 | NCBI WGS metagenome assembly SDBT01 (sample SAMN10404973, study PRJNA504765) | marine sediment metagenome | isolation source: marine sediment core GS10_PC15, 103 cmbsf | place: Arctic Ocean: Southern Knipovich Ridge | collected 2010
GTAGATAAAAAAATTGACAGACGTGAACTTAAAGAAATCGCTGAGTGGGCGATTGCTTATATTGATCAAGAAAGAGAAAAAGGAGGATAAAGTGGGTGATAGCACGGGAATGCCCTATCAAACCGTAATCAAGGAGACCGATACCTCTGAAAGAGTTTCATTTCGAATAAGTGGTTTTAAGGTAATTATTAACAAACAGAAGTTGAGAGAAATTACTGGAAAACAGTTGAAAATTAAAGAAGAGCACGAGTTAAAAGGCTGGCATCATGCTTTAAATAAGTGGTTAGTAGGTGATTATAAAGGTGCTTATGATCCTATTTTAAATCGGATTATTTTAGATTTAAATGCTTGTTTAGTTTCAAGCTATGATGTTTCTTCATTGAAGAAAGTAATCACTAAACTCCTGGCTCATGAAACAGCTCACCGTTTAAGAAGGTTCTATCCTTGGCGAAGGTTAGAAGGGAGAACAGAAAGACTTACCGAGCTCGCATTAAAGAATCCTGCTTGGTCAAATGTGGTGAAGGTAGTAGAAATTTCTTAAATAATGAAATAGAAAAAAGAGGAGGAAAGATGGTTAAGGACAGCGCTTAAAGCTGTCCTTTTTAATTCGGAGCTTGCCCCGAACCAGAACTTCGTTCGGTACGGGACTTGCTTTTTCTTTTTAGGTTTTGTAGAGTGGGGAATAGAACATTAACATAACAGGAGGAGTAAAAGAATGGCTAAAGTAAAAAGAAAAATAATTACCCAAATTGGTTCGCTGCCTTATGATAATGTAAGAGAGGCGGTGAAATATAGTTTAAAGCATGATATTCCATTTTTGCCAGAGCTTCCAAAGCTGGGAGATGCTATGTTGGATTATATTAAGAATCCCGGGAAGTTAAGTTGTTTGGATGAATTTAAGAAACATCACTTTGACACAGTAAAAATTCAGTGTGTGGGGCCGGCCACCTTGATTATGTCTGGTTACAGTGAAGAAGAGGCGTTGGAAAAGATATGTGGGCATATTTCTGTGGTTGTCAAAGACCTGAAGGCTCAAGAAATAATTCTTTTTCTGGATGAGCCGGCCTTGGGTCAAGTAGGTTTTGATTTCCAAGCTCTCTGGACGCCAGTATTTGAAACCTTTAAGGTAACCCCTGGAGTTCACTGTTGCGGGAATATGGACTGGGATATTCTTTTTAACTCACTGCTTATTGAAATTATCAGCTTTGATGCCTCCCAATTTGATATCACCAAATACCCTTGCTACAGAGGGGGCAAAAGAATTGCCTGGGGAGTTGAAAAAGCAAAAGACGTAAAGGATTTTCAGAAAGGAGATTTATTGACTCTGCCTTGTGGAATGAGCCCATTAAAATATGCTATTAGAGATTGCCAAAAAGAGCTTAAAAAATTAAAAAGAATTCATAAGGGATTGAAAAGAAATTAAACAATAAGCGGTTCGACGTAGTATTGGACCGCTTTTTTATTTTTTAGAATTTGATAATTTTGTTTTGTGTGATAAGATGATTAAGATGTCCTTTGATGAAGGAGGATATTAAGAAGGAAGAAGGAGTATGGAGCAAATTCTTAAACTTTTGGGATTTACTGATCTGATTAGTGTTCTCTGGAACTTATCAGCCTATTTTGGAATGACACTAATAATATTAGCCGTAATCTCTGACAAGTGGAGAAATCAATTTTTGGTTTGGGCGCCATTAATTCTCTTGCCTTACGCTTGGTTCTATCTAGGCAATCATATTCTTGCAAGTCTTCAGATTGTTGTTGCTGTCTCGGCGATTTTAAATCTTGTTAATGTCAAAAAGATAGCTCCTTTTATTGTTTTTGTTCTAACTATTATAGTTTATACTGTGCTTTTAATTGCCAAACACATCTCTGGTGTTTGGTTATGGATTGGTTCTTTTGGATTTTTGGGGATTGCTCTTGGTTTGACTCAATTGCCTCACAAAAAAGGATTTATCATTATGTCATTAGGCGCTTTACTGATTGTTGTTTATGCTTTTGCTTTGCAAATCTGGGTTTTCTTTGTTCTCAACCTAATTTTCTTTGTAGTAAATCTTTTAAAGTTGAGAAAGAAATAAAATAATAGTGTGATAGCGATATAATTAGGGACAGCACTTGAAGCTGTTCTTTTTGATTTTCTCCTAATGTGTTAGAATGGATAATAGACATGATAAAAGCCAGAAAAAAACCTCTTTTTAGTGTTTTGTTAATCATAATAATAGCTGTTGTCGGAGGGTTTTTAATTTGGCAGTTCCAATTAAAAGAAAAGGCGACGGATTCTTCTGAAAAGAATTCAAGTGATATAAGGTCCAAAAAAGGGTTTAGTTATCAAAAAATAGACGCCGAGGGGTTTTCTGTTGAAGTAAAAAAAGAAATGGAGAGATTTCTAGAGGTTACAAAAAGGTTGCCGGATTCTTATGTGACACTTTATGCCAACCCGGTGGAAGAGATCTACGACGCCATGATAGGTATTGGCTGGGACACAAAAACCTTTGTCGAGGAAGAAGCAAAAATTACTACAGTTCTTGACTACTTAAACACCAATGTAAAAGGTTTTAAGGTTTTATGGGCTGGTAGTGACTACAGCCAAACTGATGCTGGGACACCAATGGTTAATAAGCATAAAGCTAAATCTACCACCTACACCTATCTCACCCAAACGGGAAATCTCTCAAGGGTAAAATTAATATCTTGGTTTTGCGAATCTAGCCAGCGTTATTACAATATTATATTTACCAGCCCTGAAGGGGTATGGGACAAATACATTCCTATATTTGAGCATACAGAGACGACTATGCAGTGTCATGTTTAGTACACATTTTCTTTGATTTTTGGTAGAATAAGAATATATAATAAAATAATGATATATAATTTGACATAATATTGTAAAGAGCAATTTATTATCTTTATAACATTGTGTCGTTACAAAAGTATGAATTATAAAAAACTATCTTTTATTCTGGTGGCCATTCTGGTTGTCTTTGGGTTGGGGCGGGCTCTGCCCGCAGCTGCAACAATTGCTAGATATGTCCCCTCCGAATATGCCACCATTCAGGCTGCTATTGATGCTGCTCAGCCTGGAGATATTGTTAAGGTGGATGCTGGCACCTATGCCGGCCCGATTACTCTTAAAAGTGGTATTACCCTTTTGGGCACCGGAATTGATTCAACTATAATTGAGGGCGGCAGCCGTGGTATTATTGGTTGGAATGGGGCAGCCACTGATGTAACTATTACGGGCTTTACCATTAGAAACAATGGCACCCCTTATGTAGAGGGCGCTGGAATAGATGTAACCGACAGCAGTAATGTAACAATTGAGAATTGCAAATTCTACAACAATTCAGCCGTTAATGGCGGCGGTGTCAAGTTCTACCACAGTTCAAATGTTCTTGTTAAAAACACAATTTTTGCCTCCAATACAGCTTCTAACATGGGGGGAGCTTTAGTTCTTCACAATACTGTTATTACCTTGGAAAATATCACTATGGCTGACAACACCGGCGGTTATGAGAGCAACGGTGGAATTTCTGCTTCTGGAGAGTCAAATATTACTGTTAAAAACTCCATCATTTACAACAATGGCAAAAATTTACATATCTGGGGTGGTTCAACTCTAACTGCTACTTACTCCGATATTGGCGAGGCTGTTTCAGGGACGGGCAATATTAACCAGAATCCTTTATTTGCTGGCGGCTCAAATTACCATTTGCAAGCCTCCTCTCCTGGTATAGATGCTGGAGACCCCAGCTCTAGCTACAGCAAAGAACCTTCACCTAACGGCTCAAGAATTAATATGGGTGCTTACGGGAATACCTCAGGGGCAGCAAGTAAGACAGAGGCGAGATCCATTACTGTTACTTCTCCTAAAGCAGGAGACGTTTGGAAGCATGAGAGTACCCATAACATTACCTGGGAAGCTACAGGAGCTGACTATATTTACATAGATGTTGTATGTGGAACAAATGCCTGGACTTTATTTAGTTCGGATGTTAATTTTCCTGCTTCTAAAGGAAGCTATTCCTGGACAGTATGGCCCAAACTTGCTGGAGAGTGCTACGTCAGAGTATTTCTATTACCTGGACCTTCTACAGGATCGCCATTACCGGGTGTTGATTTTGACATGAGTGATACTTTCAAAATTGTTGAAGCAGGAGAGGGAAAATTTATTAATGTTACTTCTCCCAACGGAGGAGAAAGTTGGACAAAGGGAAACACTTATAACATCCAGTGGACATCTTCGGGGGTTGAAAATGTTCATATAGATGTTGTATTTTATGGGAGCCCTTCCCAAGCCTACACCTTAGTTTCTAATATCCCTGCTTCTCCGGGAAGCTGGTCATGGACCATAGGTAACAAATGGCCCGATCTTGCTGCTGGAAAGTACAAGGTCAGGGTGTTTACCTATCCTTTGCCCGCCTCAGGAGAATGGCAAGAGGGTGTTAATTATGACCAAAGTGATTATTTCAAAATTTTTGAAGCAGGGCCGGAACCTAAACCAGATTTAATCATATCTGACATTTCCTGGACGCCAGTAAATCCCCAAACAAACGAATCAGTCAGTTTTCAGTTTATTATTAAAAACAATGGTGGGGCTGCGGCTACTCAAGCCACCTGGTATATTTGGTACAACACGGTTAATGGAACAGCCGGTGGTTTAGGTAATTACACTCAAGCCTCAAATGGAGGAATAATTTATACTTTAGCCGCCGGTGAGTCAAAAACCATATCGGCACCTTATCTCGGTGCTCAACAGTATCCTAATCCAGGAAACTACATAGTTCAGGCTAAAGTATATAATGCGAACCCTGCTGAATCAAATCCGGATAATAATATCAGGTCGGAGACAATTACTATTGCTTCTCTACCGGGAGTAGAATCCATTATCATTACTTCTCCCAACCATGGGGAGAAATGGTGGGTGGGAAAAACTTATGATATTACTTGGGGTTCGGAAGGAGTTGATGTGGTAGATATTTGGTTGGTAGATGAAGCTCAAGAAGATGTACAGTGTAGCCTGAGCGGCATCTGTTGTTCTGTTTGTGGTAATTGGAAACCCATTGCTTCTAATATATCTGCCTCATCTGGTAAGTATTCCTGGACGATTCCTACAGATCAACAAATGGCGGGAAGTATGTATAAAATTTTAGTTAGAACAGTGCCCACTAATTGTTTTCAAGATTGCCCCCCTGCTGATATGAGCGATTATTATTTCACTATTGCCGAACCGGGAGAGGGAAAATTTATTAATGTTTCTTCTCCCAACGGAGGGGAGGAGTGGTGGAAAGGAAAGACTCATAACATCCACTGGGCATATTCAGGAATTGAAAACGTTCATATAGATGTTGTCGGTTCTTCTGGAGCCTACACCCTAGTTTCTAATATTCCTGCTTCTAAAGGATACTGGCCCTGGACAATAGGTGACAAATGGCCTGACCTTCCGGCTGGAGTTGATTACAAAACCGAGTACAAAATCAGGATATTTACCTATCCGCTACCCGCTTCAGGAGATTGGCAAGAGGGTGTTAATTATGACCAGAGTGATAATTATTTCAGTATTAGTGAGGGGAGAGAACCCCTACCTCCCGGTGAAGCTTCGGTATCGGGAGTAATTACTGACTATAATAATCAGCCAGTAGCTGAAGCTATGGTGGACATACATACCCCAGACTATACACAGGGTTGGGGAACAATGAGCGATTCCGAGGGCAATTATTCTATTTATGACGTTGCCCCGGGGACCTACATAATAGATGCCTATCCACCCAAAGGGACAACTGGTTTGTTAAGACCCTATTCGATTGATGTTACCTTAGTCGAAGGCGGTTCTATTATCCAAAACTTCCAATTTCCAGAGGCAACTAAAACTATTAAGGGCAGCGTTACTCTGGCCGACGCAACGCCAGTAACTGATGCTGTAATTAAAGCCGTTAGAAATGGTAAGGGCTGGTCTGCAGCTATTTCGGACCCAAACGGCGGTTATCTATTGAAAGTTAGTGGTGGGGATTGGGAGGTTCATGTCTATCCACAAAAGCCAGATACGGCTGATTGGTTTTACGACCAGCCTTATCAACAAGTAAGTTTTGCAGATGATAAGACCCATGAAGAGAAAATTGTAAATGTTGTTGTTTCTTCAAAGACAGTGCTTCCAACTAAATCTGGGGTAGAAGGAATTGTTCTTGATCATACCGGCCAGCCGGTTGAGCGTGTCGGGCTTGTTGTTTTTCCACCCGACCATTCTTTTAAAAGAGTTTCAGTCACTGACTCTCAAGGTAAGTATTTCATCAGTGACTTAGATCCAGGAACTTATGTTTTAGAAGCTTTTTTCCCTCCGGACCTGGGGAATTTTGTTGTGCCAGATTCAAGAGATATATCTCTTCTTAAAGGTGAGGTTTTGACCGAGAACTTCCAGCTTTTAGAGGCAACCAAGACTATTACTGGAAAAGTCAGTTTTATGGATGGAACTCTGGTAACTAATGTTGTAGTTAATGCTTTTAAAGAGAATGCTCCGGGTTGGGCTGAAAGTTTAGTAGATGCTCACGGCAATTACGTTATCAAGGTAGGCGGCGGAGATTGGATGGTTATGCCTCATCCTAAACATCCTGATGAAGCCAACTGGTCTTATAATCAACCGCCAAAGAAAGTGACTTTTACTTTTGACCAAACCCGAGAGGAAGCAATTGTGAACTTTGCAGTGTTTAAAGCTGACGCAAGGGTTGTTGGTAAAGTTTTGAATTCTGATGGTTCTGTTCCCCAAGCCAAGGTTATTATTGGTGGCCCTTATGGTCGTGGAGGCGAGGGAGAGTTGGACTCTACCGGTGCCTTTTCAATTGCCGTGCCGGCTGGGAACTATACTCTTGGCATCCATTCTCCAGACCCAACCTTAGGTGCCCCAGTACTTGACCCATTTTCAGTAACTTCGGGCCAGGTCCTAAATTTGGGAACAATTTATCTTATTCAAAAAGCTGAACATATAAAAGGAAAGGTTATAAATAAAGAAGGAAAGGGTATTGTTAATGTCAGCGTGGAAGCTCATCAGCCCGCCGGCATGGGTTTTAACAGAGTTCAGACTGATACTTTTGGGAATTATGACCTTTATGTTACTCCAGGAGAGTGGGTAGTCGCAGCGGTTCCTGTTTTTACTCCTGGATATGTTTATCCAGAGCCTCCAAAGAGAGTTACTATTAGCTCGGGGGAGACCATCATTCTTAATTTTACCTTGATTTCAGCTGATGCTGCTATCTCTGGGGTGGTTCAGGGCCCGACTGGCAATGTTCTTACTCAAGTTTATGGTTGGGCTTTTGTGGAACATGAAAAAGAGATGATCGGGACGGAACCCAAAGTAGGACCCTCTGGCTTTGGTGGACCAATTGAGAGAGGAACTTTTTCTTTTAATGTTCCGGCCGGGACTTACAAGGTTGGTATTCATCTTCCTCCTGACGCTGATTACAGTCCGGGATCTCTAGTGCCGGTAACTGTTGGTTCGGGTCAGGATGCAAAGATAGTTTTAACCGTACGCTCGAATGATGCGACTATTAAGGGCTATATAAAAGCTAGCAGTGGAAGAGTTATTACCGGGATAAAACTTCATGTTTTTGTCTCAGGCGAGAATGGACTTTGGCAGGAAGCCGACATAAACCTTTCAACCGGAGAATATGTAATAAGAATATCATCTGGTACTTGGTATTTGGGTTACCACGTTGATCCGGCTACCGGTTATATATCTAAACCGCCTATTAAGGATCCGATTGTCGTAGCCAGTGGTCAAACTGTTATAAGGGATATTATTCTTACAAAAGCTGATTCTGTTATTTCTGGAAAAGTAACTGATTCCGAGGGTAATCCTTTGGCTCATGTTTGGATATCAGCTGACAGTCGGAGTTTTGAGGTTAAGGAAGAAATTATCCTTGTTCCAGGGGAGCAACTGCCTGACCATTTCTTTGCTAACGGAGCAGAAACCGACCAAAACGGCAATTTCAAATTTCCAGTACCAGCCGGAACGTATTATATTCACGCCTTTTTACCTCCTGAATTTGGCTATGTTAATCCTGAAGAACAGAAAGTTACTGTCTCGCCAACCGCACCCGGGGTAATAACTTTAATTTTTAGGAAAACAAATAGCGTTATTTCCGGCAAGGTTTATCTGGATGGGATAGGTATCTCTGCTTTTGTCTGGGCTTGGTCAGAAAAAGGAGGTTTTTCAGAAACTAAAGCCGATTCCACCGGGAGCTACAAACTTAAGGTAGCTAATAATGATGTCTGGCACATTGGAGCAATTAAAGGGATAGAGGAAAAACCCTATAAAAGTGACGAGGTGATTATAGATTTAGGAGATGAAGATTTAGTTACCGAAGATTTAATTTTGAGAAAGCTTGTTATTGAGATACCTGAGCCTATTTCAGTTACGGCTGACGCTACCCAACACCAAGTGGTTTCTGTTGAAAAAGGGGCAGAAATTTCTATTCCGGCCAATGCTTTGACTACTTCTGGCAACGTAACAGTATCTATTCAGCCGGAGCTAGAACTTCCTGATCAGGGGCTTTCAAAAGTGGTTGGAGTTGGCTATGAGGTTGAGGCTAGAAACGAAGAAGGAGAAGTTATTGAAACCTTTAATACCAATGTAACCATTAGTCTTCCTTATACAGAGAAAGAGTTGATTGAGGCAAAAGTTAATGTTGATGATTTAACCATTGGTTTTTGGGATGAGACGGCTGGCGTTTGGAGAAGGTTAGAAAATACAGTGATAGACAAAACCAACCGCTTAGTTATCGGTATTGTTAATCACTTCACCCGTTTTGCCATATTGGCTCCAGCTGATATTACTCCACCGAGTCCTCCGACAGCGGCAAGTGTAAACCTGGGCCCTGAAGCGGGCAGTTTAGTGATTACTTGGGTAAATCCCACCGAAGATTTTTATCACTCAAGGATTTATCGCTCGGAGGTTTCTGGAGAACTCGGAAGTCTTGTCCATGATTATCTTACCGAACCGGCTCAGAAAGATACCGGACTTGGGGTGGGAACGACTTATTATTATACTGTTCGAGCTGTTGATTTGGCCGGTAATGAGTCAACCAATACTGACCAAGCAAGTGGAGTTCCTCAAGCAACAGGAGTTGCTCCAGCCGGAATTATTGATGGAGACATTGTTGTAAATCCTGATGCAGTAGATATGGCTCGCTTTGATATTTATATCGTTAAGGTTGTTGGCCAGAAACTGTTTAAGCGGTTAGTCCTTAGTCCTCATGTTTTTGAAAGCTATGGCCATCTGGAGTGGGGCAATATCAAGTCGGTTGATACCGTCACTATGGCTAGTTATACCACTTCCGATATAGTCAGATGCTGGGATCCTGACCAAGGAGTTGATGACCCTAAGGTTTACGAGCTAACTCCTGATGGTGATACTGGCACTAAACAGTGGTTGAATGTGAGCATTGAAGGTTTTGTTTCTTTAGGCCATGATTGGGATTCTATATATACTATCAATCAAGTAGATAGAGACGCCTATACTACCGGGACTCCAATTACACAGTAAAAGTTATTATTTAACACCCGATCGAAGCACATAAAGCGGTTATGTGGTCGGTCGGGCGTTTGCTGAGGTTATGGCCAAAAAACCTTTTTGGTTGAGTTTTTTAGTCGTTGCGGCGACACTTGGTTTTATTTTTTATTGGTTTGCTTCTCAAGAATCCCTGTTTTCCAAGCCACCAGAAATTCACTTTTACAACGACTCAACCGAAGACCTGACAAATATCTCACTTAAGGTTTTTTATTTTGTGCCGGCCAACAGAAAAGATAAGATTTTTGAGGATTGGTTGTCGGTAACTAAAGGAGCTCTAGAAGAAATGGTCAGTTTTCATGGCTCTCAGTTTTCCCAAATTTCAACTTTGAATTTTAAAATTTATCCTCGAATAGTCATCGGGCTTGAGGATAATTTTTTCTATGATACTGCTAAGACTGATGAGGGAAATCCTAGTGCTCTTTTGGGAATTGGAGAAGAAATTGAGGGACGTATTTTGGACGCTCAGGGTGATCTCTACAACAAAGATTTTGCCAGAAAAAAAGCAGGGGAATATAGCGTTTTAGCCATTATTTATGAAGGAGTAGGAGCTATTGGCAGCTCGGAGGGGTCATTGCTTTTAGCTCGAGGATACTTAACCGTAGAAAAAGTGAAAGATTATGGCTCAAGTATCTTTTATCATGAATTGATGCATACTTTTGGTGTGCCGGACTTTTATGAATCCGAAGACATTAATGCTATTATGGGTCAGGGCCGCTTTAAGCCTCTTAAAGAT
>SDBT01020682.1_pt1 | contig 10288 bp, 6 predicted proteins | sample 2277101 | NCBI WGS metagenome assembly SDBT01 (sample SAMN10404973, study PRJNA504765) | marine sediment metagenome | isolation source: marine sediment core GS10_PC15, 103 cmbsf | place: Arctic Ocean: Southern Knipovich Ridge | collected 2010
CGGCAGTAAAGCCGAATAAAGCTTCCATTGTTTGAGCCGTTTGGCGTTCGATTTGGTGACGAGGTAAATTAGTGTCGTCAATGGCTCCGAACCAATCGCGCAACTGTTGGATTTTCATGCCTATCTCCGCCATCGCAACGGTCAGTCCCTCATCATCGAGTTCGGCTTCGAGCACCTTAAGTTCCGTTACTAGTCGCTTCATAACCATTTCCAGATTACCGGCAAAGGTGCTAAAGTGGTTTTCATCATAGCCGCGATTCAGTGTGGCAAGCCGCAGCCAGTTATACAGAAGCCCTAATTCCAGGGTGCGTAAACCCACATTATCGTAAATCAACTCTAATAGGATGCGCTGGGTGCCGTTGAAGATATGTGCCGCCTGGCGTTCCCACTCATCGGCAGGCACGGGCTCCGAATCGTGAATCTGATGATGCAGTTTGGCAATCTCGTCAATGGCGCGTGCGATCGCACGCGCTTAATTCATCAAACATTGATTGTCCCTCCAGTTGTTCCTCGGTCAATCTAAAGGAAGTCAAAAAGGATATTACTTTACAGTTCGGCGATATGCTACTGCGGAAACCCAGTTTTGTAAACGAGGTGCAGGAATAGGTTTATCCATGCAACCAAAAGCACCCAATTTTAGGATTATTCCCGACCATTATGACTTCAGTTTGTGGATGCATACTCTTAACTTCGCTGAGTAATTGAAACCCAGATTGGTCAGAAAGCCGGTTTTCTGTAATAACCAAATCGTAGAATTCTTTCTGGAGAATCTCCACTCTGCCAGCGCTTTTTCAGGAGTATGCAAAGCCGTGCTTTCCCTTTACCCATTCTGGGTTTCCGGCTAATTTACCATGGTTTTCATTGCCAGAAAGATCTTTAACTTCCTTTCCTTTTCCTTCATCAAGAGGGAGATATAATACTAAAGACTCATCTTTAACTGCTTCCACATAAAAAGAAAGCATCAGTACAAAACTTGCCAAGACTAATGCAAACAATACTTTTCTCATTTCTTACTCCCTGTGTGTTTTGTAGGAGAGTAGACACAAGCTGTACCGCTTTACCGAACGTGTTATTTGAATCCCTTTATGCGTCCCCAGATGGTGGTAAGTTTTCCTTTTGGAGAAACGGCTGTGAAGAATCTCTCTAGTCCATTCATCGCTGATTTAATTTCTGACTTGCTCAAAGGTCGATTGAATATTGCCACTTCGTCAATAGCAACGTTAACATATTGAGCATCTGCCCCATGGCGAGCAAGCGCTAGAGGTGATGTGCCTGGGAATATCTTGGCAGTGACGCTCTTACTTTGGCTTAAATCAGAATTGACATAAACCTTCATCGTTTTACCGTCATATGTTCCCGCGGCATGCGTCCATTCCTTTTCTGGGGCAGCAACAGTAGCAACTACGGTATTCCAGGTGTTTGCTGTCCCGTCGGTGGTGAATCCAAATCGGGGGCTATTATTGGACAAAGCAAGTTCGTAGCTCCTATTATTGGTGCCGAAGGTCACTTTGGTGACAAACCCCCTATTCGGATAGCTTCCATATCTCTTCACCCAAGCCATTATTGTCATATCTTTGGTTAAATCTAAACTGTCTGAATCAGGCACTTTAGCGCAACCTGTCACCCCGTCAAATTCTAATGCCTTGCCAAACTTCCCATCAACCCACTTGGCGTTGCCCTCTAAAGTTGCGTTATTCTTATTCAAAGAAAAATCATTAGCTGTCGTTCCTTTCCCTTCGTCAAGCAGCAAGACACAAACAGCGCCCTCCATCTCTTTTGAAGCTGCCAAAACTAGCACGACGAACGAGAAAAGAACTACCAAACTGCTTACCAAAAACAACTTTGCTAATACTTTCATCTCAAATTTTCTCCTTTTTAAGGTGAGTTCGGGCGGAACAGCCCCACCCCAGAAATTTCCTCCTAAACGGATGTTTAAACCCGCTCAAAAAGGGATTCTTTCAGCCAGATAATCAAACTTGGGGTCATAGTAGTCTGATTTTCAAGAACCAGCGCTTTACCAATCGGTCTATCTTCCCATTTGGGGTTGCCTATAATCTGGCCATCGTTGCCGTTAATCTAGCCATCTTTGACGAGATTTCCTTTGCCTTCATCAAAGCTATAGTATACCGCCAAGGTTGCATCTTTGAGGTTGGCGTTGGCTGAGATGGCAACAACAACCATCGGAATTATAGCAATGAAATAGATACCCGGTAATTTGGTAACATTCCTTTGCATCGGAGCCTCCTAAATTTGTTAGATTACATCCGCGGTGTTCGCGGTGACATCGCCGCGCGTGCCGCGTGGAGCACACAGGCTCCGTTGCGAGGAACGAAGCAATCTAACCTCTCGGTTTCACCGTGTGTCTCCAGCGCGAGGAATATCCTCGCGTATCATCGCGTCGCACGCGCCAAGCAGTCCTTCCGCGTGCGTTTGCAAACCTTCGGCGTCAAAATATGCAACTGTAACATATTCATCTTTCGCCAACGGCAATAGTATTGGACTTTGGACAAAATTGGTGCGCTTCGGAATCAAAACCAACTATCACATTTTTCCGGAAACTACGGTGCTTGGGTCGGAAATCCGCTTTAGTGACGGCAAATCCGTTTGCGACCATCATCGCAGCAGTTCCGTAAGTTACTATGGCCTGATGCCAGGCTAATGGGTTAGGTAAACCACAAAAGCCACTAACTTACTTTTTCCTCTTTGGTTAAACAAAGCGAGCCAGAAATCTATGTCCCATCACAACGGGCTTTGGGTGACTTAGGCACCGTCCAGAGCGAAGCGAAGGATCTGGGGCACTGGGGCTTGGGTTGAGTAACGAAGTGTATCGAAACCAATGGGGCATTGGGGCAATGGGGCAAAAACCAATGCTCCAACCAGCCGAAGGCCTTGCTCCAAAGCTCCAAGGCCGTCTCCTTGGGGCAAAAGTAACGAACGTGCATCCAGGTGCAACATGGGATAAAAAAGTTCCGTTTTTACTTCTGGTCTCGGCACTTTGCTGTTTTCTACGGCAAATTTACCCTCAAAATACTCTCTTTGACGCTCAAAATAACGAAAAGTGCCGGAACTATCAATTCTGGGAACTTTGACAAAAAATATCAATAACGTCCTCAAACGCAGATACAGTCAAGGTTTTTAACAATCATGCCTCTCGATGCATCTATGTTACTTTACCCCCTATTGGCCTATTCACCAGCCAGCCTGGAACATAACGCGGGAGACGAGAAAATCCCGCTCAATACACGGTCTACGCGAAGCGCCAGCAACTCCTTGAACCGAGCAATCGTTTCGGCCTACTTCAGCATGGCGGCCTCCGCTTCCGCCTGGGCCTTCGCCAGGTTGGATTCCAGCTTCTTCACCTCCCCGAGCTTGCCCTGCTTGCGCAGCATCTCGGAAGCCGCCCTGGTCGCCTTTACGAGCGTCTCACTGCCGCCCGTTGAAACCGGCTTCTTGGGGTGTCCCCAGGGAGCCCACGTGGTCCGGTTACACACATTGCGGTACGCCTCCAGGGCCCGGGCGTTGTCCTTCAAATGCGTTCGGTAAAAATCGCCCAGGCGCAGCCATGTCAGATCATTAATCGCCTCCCCGCTCCGGTAGCTCAACTGGGTTCGCTTGTCGTTCATAACCCTCAGGTCGGATTCCGCCGCGGTCAGATTGCCCGTATGAATATAGGCGAGGGCGCGGTGGTAGTACAGGTCCGCCATCACGTCTTCCAGTTCTGGATACCTGAAACTCCGGCAAAAATCCCGTCCGCCCATTTTGTCGTTTGAGAACGTATCCAGCAGTTCGGCATACTGCTTCTGTTCCAGCATCAACTGCATCTGACGATGCATCGCGATTACCTCCACCGGAATTTGTTTCGCCAATTCCATCGCCCGGCCGTAATTATTCAGTCGCTGTGCGCAGAGCGACGCCTTTTCGAGAACATCCGCTTTCAGCCGGTCGCTCATCGGCAACTCCTTCGTCATGCTGACATAGGCGGCCAGCGCCTTGGTGTTCTCGCCGGCCTCCGCCAGCGCCGAGGCCGCGTCGTCGGCTTCGGTGAATTTTTCCGCCCACGCACGGTCGTACGGCCAGTCGGTCACCCCCAGCTTGAAATCGCTGAACGCTTCCGGCTGAAGGCCGATGTCGCGCAGAATCAGCTTCGGATTCATCGCGAAGAACACGTCGAAGTCACCATTCTCCGGAACCGCCGGCCAGCCCTGCATCTGCCCCAGCACGCCTGGCATCATGGGGTTGGCGGCGAACGAGTTCGAGCCGGTCTGGACACGGTACTTGGGTAACGGCATATTGTTGACCGCCAGCTTTTCCTCCTCGGGCCAGCGCAAATAGAAACAATTGTCCGACTCCTTCACCTCCGGGGAAAGCTGCAGGAGCGTCTGATGGGTCTTGTTGCGGACGCACTCGCAGAAGATGTTGCGGCGCGCAATGGTCGGCGAATCGCACTCGAGCTGCCGCAGTATCGTCATGATGCACACGTTGTTCTCGACGACCGAATCTGGACAGTTGCTCAACGCTACCGACGACCATCCCCCATGCACCACGCAGTTCTTGACCAGCATCTCCGGGCTCTCTATGGCGTTAACCATGGTGTCGAGGCACCGCGTAATCTGCACCCGCGGGCTTTGGCGCACCACGAACCCCTCACGCCAGAAGCTCTGCCCCCGGAAATACAACCCATCGAAGCGGTTATCCGGCTTCACCACAACCTCGAAGGCCCGGGGCAGGTTCTCACCCCAGTGTACCGCCTTCTCACCCGTGACACAGCGAAACGTGATAGGACGGTCTTTGGTCCCCGCCACGCGGATACGCACCGTTTCGTTGTACTCGCCGGCGGCGATAAGGACCGTGTCGCCGGGACCCACCCGGTCCGCGGCGCGGCACAGCGTCCGAAACGCCTTCTTGCGGTTCAGGCCGTCGTTATCATCATCGCCGTCCGGCGCCACGTAGTACACCCGCGGCTCGGCTGGCTTGGAGGCGGTCTCGAACGTCAGTGGCTCGCCTTCCGGTCGAAGCACGGGCAGGAATACCCCTTCCCGCTTATTCGAGGCATCCGCCGAAACAATCTTGAAATAGTACCTCTGGCCGGGCTTGAGGCCGGTAAGACTATACGTGCTAAAACGGCCGTAACCTCTGAAATAGTCCACGGTGTTCTCCATTGCCGGCGTCTCGCCCCATGATAGCGAAAAGGCCGCCGGGCGCGTAGTCCACCACTCGATATTGGCCGTAGTATCGCTCACCGAATGGAGGAACGGGCCGACCAGAGCCAGGGCCTTCGGAGCGGCATCGTATTCGTGATGAATCCCCAGCGCCGTGCTGGCCGGACCAGCGCTTCTGAATAGAGTGTCGTCTTCGAGGCGCGGCACGCCTTTTTCCATGGCAAGTTCCGGCGTCAGCGTTTGGGAATAGCGGTCATGCCGTTTCTGCAGGTCGTCAAAGGACCATGTGGCGCCCTTGACCTCCCAGCATTGTACCGTGTCCTGGTAGTTGTTGTAGTCCGAATAGCGGATAGCATCGGCTGTATCGAGCCGGACGGCGAACTTGCCGGCATTGGCGTAGATATTCCCGCTCAGCATCACCGCCTCGGTATTCACCAGATGCAGCGGCACGCGCGCAAACACCGAGTGCGTTACCCTCAAATCCTTGACCTTGTCCGCCTTCAGCCCATCCACAGAACCAAAAAACCTGCAATTCTTGAACCTCACGCCTCGGCTGTCGCTCAGGACCGCACCGCCGGCGAAATTCAGGCGTTCAAACACAATCCCCGCGCCACCGGCTACGGTCAGCTTACCCGCAATCACCACCGTCCCGCGGCCGCGGCCAAGAACCCTGATAGGCGTCTTCCCGTCGCCCGCCTCACTCCACCGCGCGGCCTCATATTCGCCCTCGGACAGATAGAGCGTATCTCCCGGCCGCAGGCCCTTGAGCCCGCGCGCCAGCGAGCGCCATGGTGTACGCATGGACAATCCGTCGGCGCGGTCATCGCCCGAAGGCGACACGTAGAAAATGTTCGCCTGGTACTGATACGGACCGCGGTCGCTTCCGTCCGGGGCCGTGCTGCGAAACCGCGAATCGGGCTGTAGACGAAAATCCATGTTGAGATGGTCGGCAAACTCGAAATCCTGGTCCAAATTCTTTTCGCGCAGGAAGAGGATATTGTGTCCGGGCGCGTTGGAGTCTCGGTCATATTCATTGCTGCCGCCTATCAAGTTGTGGAACATCTTGCTGTTTCGGATGAACCCCAGTCCCACGCAGTTTTCCAGTCTTCCCGGCTGGTCGCGATTCGGCTTGATGGAATAGTCGAAATTCTGTCCCCAGGAGATGTTGTCCTTGATTAGGAGCGGTCCCTTCATCGCATGGTAATGCATAACGCCGAAATGTTCATCACCTTCGCGTATATTCTTGTATGTGTAGCAGTTGCGGATGACGTCGTTTTTGGCGACGTAGCGCACTATCCCGCCAAAGTTGTTCCCGTAACACACACAATTTTCGATAACGTTATCCGACCCACAATCGTCCCCGCTGCTACCTTCGGTCGGCGACATCTGAATGCCACCGATGTTCATGAAGCAGACGCAGTTGCGCACCACGCACGCAACGGGAGCCGTCAGCAATATGCCCCAGCCGGGATGGAACCCGGTCGCAGCCAATCCATCGATAGTGACCCGTTTGGGACTGTTGAGCTCAAGGCCGCTGTTTTCATTCACGGACACCGTGTAGCGGCACTGGTCCGGGCTGCCCAGGCCCGGGTTGGAGATGTAGAGCATCTTGGCATCAACGTCATAATGAAAAAAGCCCGGCTCGAACTCGAGCTCGGCGACATTGGCTCTCGAGAGCAATGTATGCATTGTGTTATGCTCGAAGATGGCATTCGGCTTCCGATCGAACGGTGCGGCATAGACGAAGTGGTACCCTTCGACCTTCTTGAATTCGGGCGCGGGAACATCGCCGCGCAGAACGACCGTGCCCGGTATCTCCGCCCGGATAATCGTCTCCTTGCTGAGCTCTCCGAGCCCGGAAACCTTGACGTTCTCGTGATACTCCCCCGGGCCTATCGTGAGTATGTCGCCCGGCTGAAGCGCCTCGACGGCTTCCTGTATGGCTCGAAAGGACGTTACCTTGGTAGAGCCGTCCCGCGTGATAGTCATCCGGCCCGGCTTGCTCGCGTCAGGCCTCCTCCATTTCGGAGCGGAGGCGTCTGTCTCTTTTCCTTCAGGCTCGGCGTCCGACCGACCGAATCCGCACACTGCGACACATACACACAGAACACCGAGAATGTTCAGTCCTTTTCCCATATCACATATTCCGTCCTTTCCCCTTATCTTGCGTTATATACATGAATTAGTCCCTCTCTGCTCTATTAACCTAAATAAACCGCAGAAGCAATCTCTTCTCTATCTATATCACCGAGAATTTCATGAGCAATCGGTTCAATTTTGTTGACAAGGTTTTCATCTTCACGGATAAGAACCTTCAGCACCTCAAGCGCCTGTTCAGGTGAGAGTTGGTCTATTATGTTTGTCTTTTTAGTGAAATCAGTCATTAAACTTCCCCCTTATAGGGGCAATGGAACTGTAGCTGTGATAGGACGCCATAACGTTATTTTAAAACTCTAACATTTCCGCTTTCACCCGGAAATGTTCTTTGAGTAAGATATAAAGCCTTGAAGCTACTCCCCATATAGCTTTGAATGCTTATGGCGTCTCATCACAGCTTCAGTTCTGCTAGCCCAGTAGAATTTCCTTGCAAACAACGATTTTATGTGGTATAAGTAGGTGTTTATAGTGACTACAGTTTTACTATGTACTGAACCGAAGCGATTTTCGCTACATCGGACGCGTTCATGAACAAATAGCGCCTTCGATAGTGGATGCGAAAATCCCTATTTTAACATCGGGAATAAATATTTATCATGATGGTTACGCGGACCCCGAAGAGTTGCGTTTGAAGCGTCTGCGAAATCGCAAAATCACAAGTGATTGGCTCAGGGAAGAACCTGATAATCCCTGGGCGGACTACTGGTATAATTTTATTCGTGAGTACCAATAATTTTTTTTGTTTTTTTTCTCTCCCAGAGAAAATTCTGTGGATTTGGTCAGATTTGTTTGGTTACGTACAAATTTACACAAATGTGTACAAATTCAGCACAAATTCACACAAATCTGGATTTGCACTAATTTTCACAGGTTTGCGCGCCCTTAAAAAGGTGTGAAAATTAGTGCAAATTAGTTACAGTGGGGTTGCTATGCCAAAACGTAAGCATGATTTTACATATTCACCTGGAATATTGGCTAAAAAGATGGGTGTGCATACCCAAACAGTAAAACGTCATCTCAAAAAAACGGGATTGATAAAACAATGCTACCAAGACGATAATAATTGGTTGAGAATCCCCCAAAGTGTTGCGCTCAAATTTGTTTCAGCGGAGATTTTAGCAGTCCCACTACAATGTCGGCAACGAAACGTGCAAAAAAGGGATTCTGTTATTTTTAGAATGTGTCAAACCCTTGTAATATCTGTATTAGTGCAATAACTCTATTGCTCACCAAAAGGTTGCACTCTGGGTTTTTTCATGAGTTTTTGCACTCAAAAATGGGCTGATTTCGATAGATTCATTGTTTATTTTCGTGAGTGCAAAAAGTAGGATTTTTGCATTCATAGTCTGACGTTGGAGGGGTTCGCAAAGTCAATATATTCGCAATAGCTAATTTGCAGCGTCTCTATTTTGTCAATATCGTTGCCGACATTGGGTACGTTAGTAACCGCTCCAATCGTAAAATCAGAAATTACTATAAATTCATTTCTTTCCGTTATCTGTGTTACCCTATTGGGCATCGCTTTTCTACTTTTAGGGATTCTTAGCAAGTGCAAGCGATAACACTTCAAAACAGACTTGTCGGCGCAAACTAAGTAACTTTCACAGATTATTTAGAGACGCAAGTCTGTTTTTTCATTTTCATTTGTTTTATGCGCATCACATTGTCAAATGAATATTGTTGTTTTTTTTGCGTTTTCTACTACCACCCCGTGTTTATCTTTATCTTGTAGATACTTATGAAGAAGCTCAAGTGTTACCTGAGAAATAAGTTCCGAATTACGGTGTCGTGGTAATAAGCTTTCTAATTTTCTTTCAGTAGATAGAATACTCTTGACTCCAGTAGGATCTTGGTAATATCCTCGAGTCGCTTCCGCTTCCCAGTTAAAGTGGTGTTCTAACTCACGGTTAGTGTGCTGTTGATAAATAAAGTCGCGGCATCGTATAATATCGTCATTTTTTCCTTCTGCCTCAATGAGAGCACCGAGATACGCTCGATGCTTAACATATTCATCATATGTATTGACTTTGGATATGTATTTATCAAAATTAGCACTATATAGTGTCTCGCAAGCCTTTTTTGCCACTTTATCGTCGCCTGAGTAAATCAAAGTCGAACAGAGGACTAACCCCCCATACACTTTGTCAGTTGAAAATTTCTCTGGGGTACTGAACATGAAACTTAGTACCTCTAATAAATCAAGAGATTTTTCAAAATTGGATAGGTAATACTCACGTAAAGGATGAATCTCTTGCCACGCATAACTGGGAATTATAAGAGATGTTACCTCTCGTTTAGAGAGGTTCCTATTAAAGTCTTTAATCAACTTAATAGAGTATTCAATCAAATCAGTTAGAAAATTTCCTGTAATACTTCCACCAATATTTATCGCATTTGCCGCAATAATACCTGAAATATTACCAATAAAATTACCCATACCCAAACCGAATAAAAAAATAAACTTTTTTCTCCCAATCTTATCCTTAACCCAGATAGAAATTTCAGAAGGAAAATCATCTTTAATAATAAGAGATTCTTTTTCTAACTGTGCCAATTTTAACATCTCCTTATCAAAGTTATTGAATCTACTTATAATTTTACCAATTTCTTTTTTTTGTTGCAACAAAAATTTTCCCCTCATTTGACATCTCTCCATTATCTGCTATCGTAGGATTATGGATTATTTAAAAGAGCTAAAAATCAAATACGTGCAAAGCAAAATAAAAAATCCCTTGCGTGGGCAGGTTAAAAATACAAAAGAACTTGTCGGGCTTTTCAAAGATTTGTCTGAAGAGGACAGAGAAAAGGTTGTCTCAATCCATTTTAATGCGAGAATGCAAATAAACTGCTTTGAGATATTAAGCATTGGCGGGGTTGACTTGGCTTTTATATCGCCCAGAGATGTTTTCAAAGGTGTGCTACTGACAAATTCAACGGGTTTTATTCTTTTGCACAATCACCCGACTGGTGAT
>SDBT01020683.1_pt1 | contig 10288 bp, 10 predicted proteins | sample 2277101 | NCBI WGS metagenome assembly SDBT01 (sample SAMN10404973, study PRJNA504765) | marine sediment metagenome | isolation source: marine sediment core GS10_PC15, 103 cmbsf | place: Arctic Ocean: Southern Knipovich Ridge | collected 2010
GGTACTACATGTACCATAAGATAGCAAAGTGAGAAGTAGTTAACTAAACGGGGTATATCTGAGTTCTCTCAATAGACTCGAAAATTTCTGATGAATTTCTGTTTCTGATGTGTCGCCTTCTGTATAAAAGTAAGACATTTTCTATCTTCCTCTAACGCAAACCCGCATTTTATCTACCCTCCTATTTACAAATTGAGGACATTTTGTCCTCTTTTTTACTTAATGTTGACAAGTTCTATGGAAGAACTAAATTAAAGTTCAAGCTGAACCCTGGGAGAAAAAGTTCCTTTGCTCCTTAAAAGAGCCGACAAGGAGTAAGCAGTGGTAGAGCAATAAATAGGAATCAAGAGTATCTCGCCCATCCATCCTTGTAGGAGAAACTACGTAAAATCATAAGGGGGTGATGTGATATGGTAATCGAAGATTGGGCGGTAGTGACTGGACTGATAGGAGTGATACTTACATTTATAAGTGCATTAATAGCAGGAGTATTTAGTATTAAAATTTTTTTGCTTAAGAAGAAAGAAAATGAGAAACGGGATAATGCACAGATTGGGCGGGATGCAGCACATATTGCTAATTTAATATATAAAAATGTCAATCAAAATGGGAGGGACAGAATAGGAGAAGAAGTAGGGTTATACGGAGAAATTTTAAAAGAAGTAAAAGCGGAATTGGAAAAGAAAAATAGAGGAATAATTGAGTGATGGAAACGATGATTTTACGAATCTTTCAGCGGGAAGTAGAGCGACAATGTAGGTTTGCCCTCATAGCCGTCCAGGACCTGAACAAAAAGTTACAGACCACCGAGATGGACCGTATTTGGTACTCTGTCCAGGCATTTTTAGTAGCTGCTGGAAACATCTCGAAACTTCTCTGGCCACGTAAGCCGCTCCTGCCTCAAAGGGGAGCCGAGCTAAGGGCAAGTCTTTTTGTTGATGACGATTCTCCTCTTAAGCCACGGACATTCAGGAACCACTTTGAACACTTTGACGAGCGTTTGGAGAAGTGGGCTACATCGTCCGAGCGCCATAACTTCGCCGACTCAAACGTCGGGCCGCTAGGCGCAATCGGAGGCCTCGAACCAGGAGATTTTCTTCGAAATTTTGACATTACGGACTTCGCCGTCACCTTTCGTGGGGACGTATACCACCTTCAACCCCTGACTAACGCTATCCACAACCTTTGGCAGAAGGCAGCAGTCGAAGCTAAAAAACCACACTGGGAATAACTGCCAGCGCCTAACAGCGTGTTTGCACTTTGCTTCCTTCCCCCGGATGCCTTCGACACTTCGCAAATATATAGAACATCACCCAAAACACCCACCAGCCAATAAGTTTAGATAAATCCTAAAACAGGATTGACACCTCATTTTAAATGGCCTATACTGATCTTAACTTCGCATTTCATATATAAATACGAAAGGTTTAAGCGAAAACCTTCAAAATATAGCCTAAAAATCTATCAAAATGATGATAAAGAAACAAAAGCGAAACTCATCTCAAAAACAGTTTCGGGACTCCATTAAATATTCAAGAAAGAGGAGTGGCAAGCCTTAAAAGAAAGCATTGATAACTTTAGAGATAAAATCATTATCAATCTTTTGTACTCTTCAGGAGTAAGAGTAGCCGAACTCTCTTTAATGAAAATAGATGAGGTTGATTTTGGTAATGGATTTATCAGGATTCCGAAAGAAAACAGCAAGATAAAACAATCCCGGACAGTTAGGATAGGAAAAGAAGTTTTATCAGATTTTAAAGCTTTCTTGCGCCTAGAGAAAAGAAAAAAGGGTTATCTTTTTAGATCAAGGCAAGAAAAAAAACTCACGACCAGAAGGATTGAACAAATAATTCACAAGTATGCCGAAATAGCCAGCATCCAAAAAGTCTACGCTTATGACAAAAGAAATCGTCCTCTATACACAGTTAGCCCTCACACTCTAAGACACACCCATATTGTCCACGCTTTGCTCGGTAAGGTCTCCATTACCGCCGTCCAAAAACAGGTCGGGCATAAAAGATTAACTACTACTCAGATTTATTCTGATCTCGCTCCAGAGCAAGTAAAAGAAGCTTATGACAAAGTCGGGTTTCAATAAAATACTGAAATTTGCCTAAATCTTTCCCCAGAGGAGGCTATCAGAGAGTTCCTTAATAAGTGGTAGGTTCGGATAGGAAGTGTATGAGACAATGTCTCTATACACCCCAAAGCTAGAAGAATACCCAGTGTATCGGATATCAAGGACTTATCTGAAATTCTTTCATGGATATCTTAAGAAAACCTTGCAAGAAGGAGAAGACTTTCAATGTCAAAGGCAATCCCCATTGTTTTGTTGGCTCTAGGATGTTTCTTGTTATTTCTTCTTTACGAAAATAGAAATTCACCAAGAATACAAGAAGCGACAGTTGTTGTTGCAATTGTTACGATAGGAGCCTTGTTTTTCGTAGCCAGAGAAGGATTATTGCAAAAAAGTATATACTCAGCGTATTTCATAAGCAAGAAGGATCAAGTCCCGCTCTTTTTTGCCGATAGACCTGTTTTAGGACAGCACTATCTATTTCAAGGTGCGATATTCAGTCATTACCAAAAGAGATTAGCAGATCAGAAGAAGGAGACTTCCTTTGATTCTTCTTCAGATTATAACCCTCTTGTTGATCTCCAGGCGATAGCTATTCTAAATCATCTTTTTACGTTTTATAGTAACCAGTGGTACGCTAAAAGCGAAATCAAAGAACTACCGTTTGGGACCTCTTTTACTTCTCGTCCTATGGGGACAGAAGACGTAGGGAATGATTTAGTCAAATATACCAAAAAGGAATTACCAAGTTCCCTTAAACGCAACATATTTTTTGATGACGTTGGTGGATTTAGTAGTCTTGCCTTACCAAGGGGTACAAGAATCTATTATACTACTGACAAAGAATACCCATCCCGCGAATATAGATTTTATAAACCTTTGAGCTTTGATATTAGAATTAAAATACGTTATTCTCAGGGTGGAATTGGACTGGGAAGTGTTGGATACTATGTAGGCTTAACGAACATAGAAGAGAAATTTATTAACACTGAAGATCCAAATGTAAAGAATTACGAGACTATTGTATTGCGTATAATTTGCGAAGCAAAATTCCATTTTATTAGGTCTTGGAGCCCACCAGTTGTTAGATATAAAGAGTGGGCCCAAAGCTTATTTGATGACTTGTATAATACTTTTGATTGGTCAATTTGCCAAACTAAAATGAAAAATTATCAAGAGGCTTTATCAAATCAGAAGATTATTAACAAATTAAAATAGGCTATAACAGATTAACGACCACTGAAATCTACCTTAATCTATCCCCAGAAGACGCTATTGGAGAATTTCTGAATAAGTGGTAAGTTCGAATTTACTGAATTATCGAAAATTGCATAGCCACTTAAGCGAAACCCAGGAGGAATTGTGACTAATGAAGCTTATTTTGGGAATAACACTTGTAATTATTGGAGGGTTGCTTTTTCTAATACCTCAAACAAGCCATCCTAAAACTTACACTGTCTTTGTAGCTACTCTAATAGCAATTGGTGCTGTTACTACCTTCTTAGGTTGGAAAGAAACAAACAAGTCTTCACAACAGTTGATACGTATCGAGAAGAAAATAGATCAGATACAGGATGGGCAAGAAGTAGTGTATTCAGAGACAAAACGTAAACCCGGTTTTGATGTTTCCATTCAGGAGAAGGGACCCGGAGAAGAACCCAGAAGCAGAGAATTCACAAATCTTTCCTACTATAGGATAAGTATGTCAACAAGCTGGGCCTCCTATGATGATGGTATGTTTGAAATATGGGTTAAACTATTCAGCAAGAAAGCTTTTGTAGGTAAGAAATATATATTTGATTTCATTTCAAGAGATTTAACACTGTTTAAAAATCGGATGTCTCTTTTCTTTGACTCATTCGATGAAACTAATTTTTTGACTCTTCAAATATTTACAGTGAGCGCACTTTCTTTTAGCATTAGAGAAGATGTCTCCAATTGGGAGTTAAATAAATCTCATTATATTGCTATCACGTGGCAACCGACAAAAGGAATCATAAATTTGTTTTTGGATGGCAAACTATGTAAATCATACGAAGCAAAAGACGTTGCATTTGAATTAGATAAGCCATTTCTATTTCTAGGCAGCGATTATGAAGGAAAGCATCCCGGACAATTCAAGGTTATATTTCCAACCCAAACACCCACTAGACAATAAGATTAGATAGAGCTTGACAACTTAAAATCTATCAACAAAGAAAAAAGGGATACTTTCTAATCCATGTTCGGTCTCAACTAATATCTGAACCAAACTACATTGATTGATACAGCTAACTATCCTTCCTTGTATTTTTTCACCTCTTTTGCTTTTTTCGGAAACAATAACTTAGCTTCCGGATTTTTCCTTAGCTGCCCCAATAGAGAAAGTCTGTACTTTATTACTTCCTTCAAACTAACCACAAAACACATCGGGTCATTAGATATTTTTTTTACACATCACTTCCATAAATTTTTATTTTTCAGGGAATTCAGGCTGGTTTAACGGCAGACACCAAGGGTAAGATTCTTAAGGTGCAAATCTCTGTAATGTAGAATTACAAAAGGTTAGAAAGAATTTTGCAGGTAAACATCGCTGAAATATTGACTTCCCTATAAAAATAGTATTAAATACTACTGAATACTGTCAATTAAAGAGACAATATTTCGAGTGGGAGAGGAAAGATTAACAAATCTAAGGCTATTAATGATCTAAAAGACTCTATTAGTATTCTCGAAGAAAACATTAAGTTATTTCATCAAGATAGAGTCGCAGTTTACAGGGTAATTGCGGTCCAACTACGACTATTACTTTGCGATGATAAGCCTTTGATACGCAGACTTTCCGGCAATATGACCTTCCATCCTCTGCGAGGTTATGTTACGAAAGAGGAACAGGAAGAATGCAAAAGAAGGTTCGGATTTTCAATGAGAAATCATCTAGTTTTCCAAATGGCCGCGCGGGTTCATTTTGACGGGAAAGGCGCTTCAAAAATACAAATATTATTTGACGAGCGCAAAGCGCCAATCCCACTTAAGGAATGGCTTGGCCAAGGCTTATTCAACATAAATATCACCATTCGTCAGCTAATAAAGTCAGTGGCAAACAAAGAGGGTGCTCATTCTGACCCAAAGTACGACCCAACCCTTAGATTCACTAAGTCGGTAAAATTAGTTGACCAAGACATCCACATGAAGTTTATCGTGGCTATAGGAGAGTATATCCTAAAATGGTTAAAGAGAGGCTCAGAACAACTTCGCCTTTAATGCCACCTTTGAAAAATACTAGACACTCTCCCCATTTTCGTTTTTGTCTACCACCTCACTTGTCCTCTCCTGTATAAAACTAAGACATTGACCGCTTTCCTTCAAACTAAAATCTTCATTTGGCAGAAAAGGGGATTAGCTATCTCTGTCTAGGATTTCTCCTTTCTTTTCTAAGGTGAGACAGTCTAACCATTTTTTCCTCCCGGATTAATTTTATACAAAAAATCCCTCTCAAAAACCTGCATTTTGTCAAGTCTAAGTTCCTAAACATTTCAAAACTTGACACAAGTGGATTCTGTTAAGTATTATTTCAAGAATATTCCGGTCAATCAACCTGACACAAATGATATTGTGTAAGGTAAGGCTAGAATACTTGTATTGCTTCCTGACAAAGGGCATAGACTTATTCTTCTTACTTTTCTTTTTGACCTTTTTCTCTTCTATGCTAAAATAGCGACAATATGTAAGGTGAAAAGGTGGAAGAATGATCGAGGAGGGTGGGATGAAAGAAAAAGGTATATTTTTAGCCCTACTGCTGATGGTTTTGGTCTCTTTAGTTGTTTCGGGTTGCGTAAAGGCAGAAGATGAGCCCGTAGAAGCTACAAGGCCGGAATGGAAGATTGGAGATCAATGGAAGTCAACCGTTAGGGCACCTGGGGAGGAAGAAAGCTTCCTTTTAAGAAGAGTGACTAAGATAGAGGACTTCGAAGGAGTTCCCTGCTATCTTCAAGAGCTTGTACAGGGAAACATGCCCGACGGGGAAAGAAAAAATTATTGCACACTTGATCTGAACGAGAAGGCCTTTGTATACCACGGAACAATTAAACATAAGTACGATCCTGCACTACGATGGTTTGACTGGCCATTAACAGTTGGAAAGAAGTGGGAGGCGAACTATACAGACATACACTATACTCCAATGGGGAGAGCGGAAGAGACTGTCGTAGAAAGTGAGTTTGAGGTTGTTAAGGTAGAAAAAATAGGCGTTCCTGCCGGGGAATTCGGCACATTTAAAATAATCCAGAAAATAAGACGTCGCACAGTTATGGAACTGTGGTATTCGCCCGAGGTAAAGTGGTTTGTTAAGACAAGATTCTACGTTAGAGACAAGCGTGGCGGACGTTGGTCAGAGAGCGAATTACTGGAATACAAGGTTGGATAAACATAAATAACCACTTAGGTTGACCTGCCCCATCAATAGTACCACTTGTTAAGTTAGAGTCAACGGAATAATAGCTTCCGGATCGCCAGCAAGTGATGTTTCAATAGGACCAGTAGAAGCCCATATACATAGAACCAGAGACAGCATTTTTTATGGAAGGCCTTTTGCCAACGGAGTTCCACTTGACTTTGATAAAACAAAATCTGCAGAAACACGGGAGAGTTAAGCGATGTGGCTCGAATCTGAGGTATACCTCAGATTAAATGGGCATTTAACGTGGATGGCCACCTGGCGACGGCTACAATGATCCTGCATACTTTTTTGGCTTTATTTTGAGTGGATCAAGAGCAACAAACTAAATCTAAGATGAGAGTGGATAATAGGGAACTGGCAGCTAGCAATAGTCTCTCCGCATATTGACTTGACTTCTGGAATAACCACAATAGAATATAATTAAGTTACTAAGCTTAAGTAAAATCATTGTGACCAAATTGTGACCATTTCTTGCCAAAATAGATATAAGTAGATAAAAATAGAAAATCCTTTGCCAAAGCTATTTACAAGCTAAAATACAGGTCAGTTCAGGAAGGCAGAAATGGTCTAATTTAGTCTCGAGGGTTCGAATCCTCTTATTCCTCTGCTCCTAAACTATGCCCCAAAGCCTGTATCTCATCCATACCATTTAAGAGGTTGCTAGGCCCTCGTGCGTCATAGGCTGTTTAAGCAATCTACGGAGAATCGATTCCTGCCTACTAGAATCAAGCAACTGCCATTGCCGTTTAATCTTAGCATATACCCTAAAAGTAAACATATATTTTGGTTATTTCCTCAAACTAGTTTGGAATATCGGGACATATTTGGGATTCTGCCGGGTATTCCATTCTCAGTCAACAAATTCAATATCCATACTACTTCGGAACTTATTAAGTTGGAAATCACGCTTTGACTCTTTGAACTCAAGGCAAGCCCTAAACGAGGAAGTGAATCGTTGCCGTCCTCCTAGAGTTGCGTTGCCTTTCTCGCTACGGAAGTTCAGCTGGACTTTCTTTTATATTCTTGGGTTAGGATAACGGTGTATTTAAAGGAAGAACTTGACAAATATTTTTAGTAATATATACTGTAGATGAGGATAATAACACTATGGCAAAATTGCGTGAGCTGGAAATATTGGGGTACATACTAGAGAAGAACACCGTGACTGCAGCAAAACTAGCCGATGACTTGAACATGACACTAGAACTGGCGGCTCGCTGGCTTGCGTATTTACATGAGAAAGGATGGCTCTCCAAGGAAGTGTTGGCTCCTTACAGTGGCAGGTTTTTCTACAGGCTCTCGCCTGCTGCACAAAATATTTTAAGGGAAGTCAGAGGCAGAGATGACACTTGGAAAAAAGCGGCGTGGTTTGGCCTGGGTGCTCTGCTTGCTATAGCGTTGACCAAGGGCATTAAGCCGAAGAAGCAAGCAAACAAGAAGAAAAAAAAGAAGGAATAAATCAGAATGTTCAATAAAGCACAACTGCTGCGAATCACTAAGGTATCGGAAGGGTCGTTTAATAAGTGCCTAGGCAACCACCTTGTTCCTCGGCCGGATCAGGTTCTCTGGCTTAATCCTGTCTCCAAGGGAGACTGCTTTCCCGATTATGTCCTGAGTGATCTTTTCCATTTCAACTATCTTGCAAAATACGGAATATGCTCTCCGTGGGAGCTTAACGAGTCTATTCTGGGAGGAGAGGGAAAGGTAATGTATGAGGATGAGTTGCAGAAAAGGTGCGGGAATCGATTCTACAGTGAAGTGCATTTGGATCAAAGTAAAGTCAGTAGAAGACTGTGCCACGTAGCCGAGGAGTCTTTCCGGCCTCAGGGAGTTGCCAGCCTCACTTTTCGCACCGAGAAGGTGGGGGAAAGAACATTTCTTGTCCTCTCCCGGGTTCTCCTAAGACCCAAGGAAGGATTCTTTGAGGTAAGGTTCAGGTCTACACATTCAAAGGATTCCTCGAGAAGAATTGCCCAAGCCTACCGAATGATTCTCGAAAGGAGTTTACCATGAACGACAGCTTTGTTGAAAGGGATTACCCCGAAGAAGGTCAATCAAGGAAAAGGAGATCAGCTCCCTACCTCCGGATCTCCAACAAAGAAAAAGCGGGAGGCCAGAGCATTGAGATCCAGCATGAGAGGATTAAAGAAGCCGCAGAAAAAAGGAGATGGGAGCTTCTCGATCCCTATATTGATGATGGCTATAGCGGAGAGTTATCGGCAAGGCCAGGGATTGATCGTCTGCTGGATGAGATTGAACAAGAACGAATCGAGGTCGTTCCTATTACAGAACCTGACCGTCTGGCCCGGGGGGATCTCTACCTCCAGAAATTCCTCGAGGAGCAAATTAAGGAAAGAGGCGCCTCCGTTGAGTATCTTTCGCTGCCCCCTGCTACAAATGAGGACGAACAACTCGGACATGATGTTCGGGGAGTGGTGAGTGGCTGGGAGCGATTGAAGATTAAGCAGCGAACCATGCGGGGGAAACTCAAAAAGGCAAGATCGGGATTCATCGTAGGCGGAAGGGCTCCCTATGGTTTTCACTATCTTGCAAAAACTGAGCAGACACCCGGCGGTTATAAGCCGATGGAAGAAGAGGTCCACTGGGTAAAGGAGATGTTCCGTTGGTATGCGTGGGAAGGCCTCAGTGTGGAGGGTGTTACCGAACGCCTCGCCAAGAAGAAGGTTCCAACTCAATCAGGGAATCGACTCTGGAGTACTAGTACGGTACATCACATCCTCACCAATGAAACCTACGCCGGTGTTGCTTACTACAATCGTCGTCGATCTGTGCCCCCCAAGAATCATCGGCGATCAACAGGCTACCGCAGGCTAAAGAATACCTCTCGGCAGATAAGAGCTCGGAAAGAGTGGATTTCAATTCCGGTGACCCCCATTATTGACCGAGAAATCTGGGACCGTGCTCAACAAAAACTAAAGCGCAATGCTAAGGAATCACCCCGCAACACTCGCCATCCCTACCTTCTGCGAGGAAAAGTGGTGTGCGGAGAGTGTGGCCTACCCTGTTATGGCTCGGTTTCTAGAACAAATCTCTTCTATCAGTGTTCCAACCGGCACCGAATGTTCCCTCTTCCTAAGAGGTGTTCGGCGAGATCGGTGAGTGTCCCTAGCCTGGATTCTACAGTATGGCAGGCTCTTTTGAGTGCGCTCAGTCATCCCGATATCATCCTCAGTCAACTTCAGGAGGTCAAGGACGCGGAGACTACGACACGAGATTATCGTAAGGAGGAGTTCAAAAGGGTGAAAATGGAGCTGAAGAAGAAACAGACAGAGGAGCGTCGGCTGATTGAGCTTTACAAATATGACCAAAAGATGAGTCTGGAGCACTACCGAGAGAGTATGGACAAGACTCGGGCCGAGATAGCCAACAAAGAGAAAGAAAAACAGGATTTAGAAGGACAGACAATGAGAACGGTGAACCTCGAGGAAATCGAAACTAACTTGAAATTTTTCTCTTCAGATATAAGTTCCAGATTGCACATGCTGAGCTTTGAAGACAAAAGGAAGATGGTCGGACTGCTTATAGAGAAAGTTACTGTCACAGGAAAGAAGGTAATGATTGAAGCGATTATCCCTCCAGGCGGAGACGTCACACCCATCCCGCCTAACAGTGTCGCTATTGCATCCCAATCATCTCCATATGAGGGGCAAATTCAGGCAAATTGGTGGGGAAAGGAAATCAGCTAGCAGCTTTGACATTTCCAAATAATTCAAATACAATCTATTCATTATGGTAAGACAATTAAAGATAGA
>SDBT01020684.1_pt1 | contig 10288 bp, 4 predicted proteins | sample 2277101 | NCBI WGS metagenome assembly SDBT01 (sample SAMN10404973, study PRJNA504765) | marine sediment metagenome | isolation source: marine sediment core GS10_PC15, 103 cmbsf | place: Arctic Ocean: Southern Knipovich Ridge | collected 2010
GTCGCAGCTGGGGCGCCAGCGGCTGCTGAGCAGGGCCCGCCGGTGTTCTTCCACAAACCAAACGGACCCTTTGGACGGCTTTCCAACTTCTGGGAATTTCCGCCAGGCAACCTTCTTCCGTTCAACGGGCGGACGTACCGCACAAGTGAACACCTCTACCAGTCCCTCAAGTTCAACTACCCCCGGGCGAATACTGCTTCTCAGGAGCTTGCAGAGGTCATTCGCTCCCAGAACACGCCCTACAAGGCTAAAATTTTGACACTTGCATCGCCGCCCCGTCGCTACACCTGGCAACAACGGCTGGGGGCAGTTGTCGCGGAACATCGCGCACGCGGTGCTCGCGTCCGCACCGATTGGGAGGAGGTCAAGAGGGAGATCATGCTTCGAGTGTTGCGTGCCAAGTTCTGCTTTGACCGGAGTTGCCGAGACGAGTTGTTGAGCACGGGCAGCCGGCCTCTTGCCGAGCACACGACCACCGATTGTTTTTGGGCTGACGGCGGCGGAAACGGAAGAGGTCAGAACGTGCTCGGCGGGTTGCTCGCGATCGTGCGGGAGGAGTTGCGACGCGACGAACACCACCAGCATCAGCAACAGCACCAGCAACAAGAACACCAACAGGAACACCAACAGCACCAGCACCAGCAACAGCAACAGCAACAGCAATTGCAACCGCAACCGCAATCGCAACCGCAACGACCACAACAGCAACAACAGCAACATCAATCTCAACCGGTGAATGTTGCTCGCCAAGGCGCTGGTGCAAGCGTGGTCCTTCTTGGCTCTGCAAATGTGCTGGGCGAACGTGACCAGACACGGAAGCGGCGGCTTGCGCCATCATCAGAAGACATCGGACCATCTGTGCAGGATTTAAGCCGGGTTGGTAAACGACGTGCATGATTGCTGACTCGGCCTCTTGACCCGGCGCTACTGTGAATTAGACACGCAGATGTACACCGGTCCGAATCTGAGCAGTCGTCGTTGTTGTCGTTTTCATTGTCAAGTGAGTTGTGGTGAAATCACTGGACATCGAATACTTTTTGTTTCAGATTTCGAGGTCCAGTGATTTCACCACAACTGATCTATCTAATTTCGATTTTAGATAGAACTGTTGGATCAATGACGAACACGTAGTGAGCCGTGGTTCGTCGTTACGTGCGGCAGACAGTTTGTGTCAATAAGCAGCAAGCGAAGAAAACACTGAGCTGATCCCTTCGATTGATTTGTGGCCAGATCGTATCCGTCCATTTTTGTTGTTTCAATTGTTTCTTGTTTCGGCGATTTCTTGGTTCAACGAAGGGTTGGTGACGCTCTGCATAAAGCATGTTACCAGTGACGAAGACCATTTGGTCGGTGGGCAGCGGTTCGATCACGCTGTATTATATCAAAACGATCATTGAACATTTGGAGCTTCGTAAATATCCTCAAGGAGTCCCTGTGTTGAAACAAGCTGCTTTTTTCGTTGTCAATCGGGGATCACTGCGAATGTTGAGGTTGGGACCGCCAGACCACTGTGGTGTCCCATTTGAACGGTTTCACCGATGAGGGCCGTCGCTGGTTTGTAGCCGTCGAACGCTGGGCAATTCAGGAGGAAATCGTGCGCATTGACTTTCTGAGAAAGCAGTGGCCCAGGTATGCCACCTGTGAAAGGCCTGAACACGTTGTCTTTAGAGGCGAGGTTCCAGCCTTCCTCGATCGAACTGGCTTCCTTAAACTGGCGACGTATTTTGTCGGTGAAGTTACGGTGCTCGCCCTTTTTTCTCTTGCCAAGCGAACCACGCTGTCGGATCAGTTCAAAGAGCATTTCGTTTGCCAAGGCAATTATTTCAGCGACCCTGCGACGGATATTTGTTGCTTTCGATTGATCGGTTTCCATACGAGCCTGCTCCTTGAGTATCACAGTTGCCTCAAAGCAGGTTACCTGTGTGAAGTTTGCGACAAAGTAGGAGATGTCCGCCCCGGGGCGGAAGTTTTTCGATTGCAGCGAGAACTCGGGGATATCCTTGCGCTTCTCGCCAGCGGTGCTGCGCAGCATAACCATAGGGTCACCATAACTGGTTCCGATGCCAAAATCGGAAATTTTCGCCAGCACGCCACTGTTTGGCAGAACGAACGTCGTGCTTCCAACAGTGTACTCGAAAAGGATATCTCTCCGGGAAAGGTCGTGGCCGTTCCATACATATGGTTGACCTTCGACGAGCACCTTTGCCAGTACGTTGTCCACCTTGGCATCGTTTTGCGTCATGCCGTACTGATCACCGAGCATGGCGATTGCAAAGGAGATCTGGAACGCGACGCCGCGTAGCATCTCTGCAGTGAGAGACACGCCTTTGTCAATGAGAGTATAAATGCCACGTCGCTTGAGCGGGTTGGACGAAGAGAAATCGGCATCCAGGGCTTCCATGAGAATATATCCCGTTTTTGCATCGTCCCCCTCTCCGTCTACGTGGTCATCGCTGTCGCCGTCCCCTGTAGTCTCTCCCTCCTCTTCTTTTCCGTCGTCGTCGTCGTCGTCCTGTCCGCAAGTGAAAAAACCAAACACAACAGGAAAGTTTGGACAGGGGTTGTGTCGGCGTGTCACAAGTTTGCTCGCAAGAGACGATAGCAGTAGTTCGTTCATATACGACGAAGTCAGCAGTGCCTGCATGCCCCTCGTGTTAGGTATCTCGAACACCGTAAATTCGGCGGCAATCGAATCGGATTCGAGGTGCAGTGCTTTCACTACAACCGGCACATCCAATTTCGTTTTCAGGTGCTCGTTGTTCACTCGCAGGCGAAACACCGTACCAAAAGATCCTTTTCCAATCAGAAGTCCAATTTGCAGTGGGGCATCTTGGTTCATGCCCAGTGGGCAGAAGGGCTCGCCGTCCTGGTTACGCCCGTAGAATTCTGGTACCAGTTTCTCGATCGCCTGCACCTTGTTGCGAAAGAGTGCCTTGAAAAGCTGTTCTTGGTTGAGGATGACAGCCGGATCGTAACGGACGTCCTCCACCTGTCTTCCAACCAGAGGTAATAACAGGTTTCTCGGGTTGAGAGCTCGCTCCGCACGCAACAGTACGCCAGGTCGGTCCCCAGAGTGGTTGCAATAGGGACAGAGGTTGTCACTGGGCGTCTTGGTCTTCTCCAACCACCAGTCCACAAGGAAAGGTTGGGTGTAGCGATGCCCGCACAAATCCTGGCAACTGGTTGCGTCTTGAAGCTTGCACAGGTGCCGTCGTCTGGCATCTCGCACCACCACGACATTGCGCTTTTCATCCAGAATCAATGACCGATCGAGACGTGCGATAATAGCATCCATAACGATCCTGCTGTCTGATGACATAAAATGGAAAATGGCCAGTCCGAACGCACACGATATGGACGGCATTTTTTTGTTTTTCACAGTTCTGCATTCTATTTACTTCGGCGAATAATTCGAAACGACAACATAACACACTGGGTCGTGTTTGTAGTTACACGTCCATCCATCTGTTGATTGGCTGATCGGAGCAAGCAAGTTTGCAAATTTTGTGGGATCATCGTGCTCAGAGTTGGTTGTTGTGATGGAACTCGGCGACTTGTACCGTCTCCAGTACAGTGTTCATAACTCGTGCGCAGACGATGAAGAACTACTGAAGGCTGGGGTGCAGAAATCGCCCCTTTCTTGGATAACAGCACAGCGGCTGGCATGTGCAATCCGAGCAAAGGAGAGAGGTTTGGGCCGTGACACGGACTATGTCAAACAGGACATGGCATCGTGGATTGATTTTGTGCCTAATGTGAGTTCTTTGCGCAAGTTCAAGGCGCCGAGCGAGATTGAGGCAGCAATCAAGACTGTCTTCGGTACGCGCATGTACCAAAAATCCACCGACGATCCGAATGTTTTCGAATGGACTGGGAACGAGTCGACGCAGGCAGAGCTCCTTGCCACGGCGGGCGTGGGTTGGGGAAAGATACTCTCAGAGCATCACCGCGGGAACCTTGACAGAGAAGACCCTTTTACCCCTCCCGGCACCAGAGTCGATGCAGCGGTTGCCCCTGCACCTTCTGCGATACCTCAAGTGCCTGTGCTGCCACGCAGGAAGCAGGCGGGATTCAAGGAGACCTTTGAAAAATTCAGGGCGGATGTACGCAATCCCCAAGAGACGCCTCCGGTTGCAATTGACGGTCTCAGCGATGCAGTTATCGAAACTGCGTTGCGAGAGGCAAGCAAGAGGCGACCAGAGCTGCAGAGAGTACTGGTACGTCTGTTTGACCTTTCGAGGGTGATCACACGAGAAACCAACCGTACGACGCGAGTACTGTGGCGCCTTTTGAATGAGCATATTGGTGCCTCTCCCGACCAGATGGTGCCATTGAAGGGCATGTTCAACTCGATGATTCATCTCGCTGGTATCAAAGATCTGAACGAGACCATAGGACTGAAGGGCACCGTGAGATTCATGATGCTGAATGATCTCACTCGTGCAATCGAGCGTTCCGTGGCAGACATTGCCGTGGAATACGCCCAGACGCGGGCAAAAGAGGGCACGGAAATCACTGTCGACATCGAAAGCAATACTGTTCTCGTTGCGGGAGGCCTGGTCTCCATGCTCATGCAACCATCGACGCAGCGAAAGCTTGAGCTTTCGATACGCCGCCACTTTGACAACCCCGAAATGAGACAGCAGCTGCGGGAGACCGCAGAAAACTATGGCGAAACAGTGACATGGTACAAGGAACATCTCAGGAACGTGCTTGCCTTTGCCGTGGAAGGCGGCACGCTGAGAGCCGCGGAAAAGCGCTGGCTCTCCGAATTGATGGACGAGGTAGTCGAACAAATCGACCGGGAACTTGCAACAGCATCCTTCAGCACTATCGGTGCCCACGCTGATGGAATCGGGAGCATCCTGATGATGATCCTCAAGAAAGTGTGGATGATACTCACGCTTGTGCTGTGGATGAGTGCTGTTGCCTACGGGGTGGATCGCAGCACGTCGGAAGGTCTGGGCACGTTGCATTCTATGCAAGACTCGGCTTCCTCCGTTGGGTTTGGATATGTCACCAGGAGTGTCGCATCTGAGCACGTGCTCAATGACATTGGAGACGTTGTCGAGGTTATCTCGCACCTCGAGCCTCTAGACCTTCAGACCGTATTCGAGGAGGGCACAATGAACGTGAGCAAGGCTTATCGCGTGCTGGAGGAAAAACACAAGCGCCTGAATGCTGAGCGGGAAAGGACACACGCACAAATCGCCACAAAGATGAAGGACAGCCTTCAAACGTGGAAAGCACTGAACAGGGAGCATGAGACCTTGGAGGAAATTGTCAAGGCTGACGATGATTCGCGGAAGGTGATGAACGATCTCAAGCAGATGTCAGATGAGCTCGAGGGCACAGCATCGGGAGAGAGTGCGCTACAGGACCTGCGTACGGTCGTACATAATCAGGCCCAAATTCAGCGCCTCCTCTTCACACTCGACGACACAATAGCCAGGATCATGCCGGGATACGGAGAGGTACCTCAAATAATATTACCTGGGGAGGAACCGTCGCATGCCTCGGGCACAACCGGGTTGGTACAGCATATGACGAAGGCCAAGCAACTTCTGCTGCAGAGAGCACAGCTCTCTTTTGCTGACAGCGATACCAACATGAACGACTACGTGCAGAATTTGGCCGTCATTAATGAGGAAATTGTCCGCGAGCATCTCCCTGAGGCACTTCGCGACTCGACCTTCAGGCAGTTCCTGGGAGACTTTAACATGGCTATTGGCAGTACGATTGACACGATCGCTGCCGCGGAGCGCATGACAACACGAGTCTACACGGCCGAACTCGGCGGCCTCGAGACCCAGATGCGCTTCATGGAGGAGCGCAGGCGCAACGTGAAGCGCGCCGAGCAGACCGTTGCAGGGCTGTCCTCGCAGCTTGACGATGCTATCAGTGACACCGAGACTCTCATGCGCGAGGCCACGGAGACCGCAATCAGACAGAACATCCTGGCAAACGTTCAGAGAACACTGCGCACGTTTTACGGTGCAAGACCGGGCGAGTTCAACGACCTCACTGGCCCCGCGCTCGAGCAGTTCTACAACGATGCCAGTCTCCGTAACGTCGCCAGGGACATGCTTGCCTATAACATGTCAACGCCGTACGCCCGTGGCGCCGGCGTTCAGCCAATGTACATGCAGGACCCCGCCGATGCCCAACGTACCATGTTCACAGAGCAAATGTACCACTCGTGTTCCACAGTCGGATGGCACGCCCTCGGCGGCGACTATTTGTCTTTCGTGTGGTCGGAGGTCACACAAATGCTGCAGGAGATCCAGTCTTTTCGACAGCAGTCCGGATTTGAGGGTATCTGGGACGCGCTCCGTATCGTGGCTCAGGGCCTTCTCCACGTCTACCAGTTCAACTGTGGCCACCGCTCCTTTGCAGCACTTTTCCGCCTCGTCTCTGTCGGCTTAACAGGGATACAACGTCTGGCGTTGCGAGATCTTGCTGTCGAAGACGAACACGCCAGAGCCGTCATGAGATCCAGGCTGTCAGAAACGTTTGAGACTGGCCTCGATGGGTCAGAGACAGCCAACACTACACGCACCGTGGTTATCGAATTACTAGGCACGTATGCGAACTACGCCAACGGCCTGGCCACCCGTATACGTGACGGTCCTGTCGGAGAGCTCAGACCACTTGGTTTCTCCTTCTATCCAGGGTTTAACTTGATTGCATGGGGACACCTTGGCGTGGCGCTGTTTGGTGTGATGAGAGCACTGTCCGAAGACCAGTTCGTGCAAGGTGTCGGAGCGGTGTTCGCGGCGATGAGCCTTGTCAGCAATTTCAGCGTCTGGGAAGTGTTCACCGCTGTGGCAGACAATATTGTGAATGTGAAAGTCTCTTCGCTCGCATTGGTCGGCATTCTCGGTTTTCTTGCCGCACCGCGGGTTCGATTGCTCCAAGTGGCAGAGCGGTTGACCCTGAGCGCACAACTGCAGAAGGTCTTCCTGGGTTACACGCTTTCTGTCGCTCTGATGTCTCCGTACCTGGTCACACGGAAACTTCTGATGCAGGCGCTCGAGGGAAGAACATCGACGAATTTGAACGAGCGCCAACTGCAGTCCCGCCAGATCACCAAGTGGTCGACATTCTGGGTGGAACTCGGAGCCAATGCAGCAGAGTTGGCTGCCATGCTGTTCCTTTGGAACTGGGCGCTTCCGTGGGTAATTACACACGGGACAGGGCTTTGGTATCACCACGATGATGCCTATGATGCAATCGGCCGTGCGGCTGGGACAGATCCCACATTTCCGCTCATCACGGGCCGAAGACCCAGGGCTAACGAAGTGGCGGGCGTGTTTTTGGACGAAAAACTGATGAGGACGGCAGACAGGCTGCCAGCGGAGCTCTCCATACCACCGAAAGCTTCCGGGTTGCTCTTCACAGCAGAGAACGTGTTCTCAGACGAAGCCGACTTTGCGGACTGGGCCAAGCAGATGCATGGCCTGAGCGACTTTCGAGAGAAGTGGCTCAGTACAGTGGCAAGGGTGAGGCGGGGCGAATTTGAGCCGGCAGAGTTGGATGCGGCAAAGGAACTGGTTCAGAATCTTAGGGTTGCCGCGAGGCACATCAGCGCCGGAGAGTTTGGAAAATTTCTTGCATTGCCGAAATGAGACTGGATCGATTCGACATTGCTCAGCTTTCAGAAACATCGGACAAAAACTGTGTCGGTAACAACTTCTCGACAATGCCAAGCAGCTGTGCGAAATAAAAACTCTCAAGCCATTCAGAATAGTGCTCGCCAAACAGGTCCGGAAGAACGGATATATGGGACGGATTGAGGCCCCTGAGCACGTTCTCAGCGTACCAGACAAGGTACAATAAGCCCTTGTCCTGTTGCACCCAGAAATTCCGACCTATCAGCCCTTTGAAATAACGTGCATCGACCTCTCCGCTGGGCACGTTAAATTTCCTTTTCAGGGCAGCAGTTGTTTCCTCGAGGTGCGCAGGGAACGCGTGCGTGCCTTCGTAGTTGATTAGTTGAATCTGGTAACGCCCACCGTTCCCACGTCTTGTGATAATGTAGGCATTGATGTTGGCAAGCGCAATGTATGGCGCTGGTCGGACAGTGGTGGTTGGCAGAAGAAGCACAACGAACAACGCGCTTGGAAGAGGCTGGTCTCCTAGTTGGTTCACTTGTGTCAACACGTCTGCTTTGGATAAAGAAAAGATGATCTTAAGTTCTCCTTCCATCGTGTCGACGAATTTTTCAGCTATCACAGCTCTCAGCAACAGAACTGATGCCTCATGGGAGGAGATGATGCCCTGAAGATCGCTGCTGTTACCGAGGAACGCTTGATGTTTCCAGTTCTTCAAGTCGGGTTGAAACGTTGCCTCGGGCTTGTAGGAGGCATGAACTGTAGCCCAGGCGAATTCCGTCCCGGTACGGAACCGAGGCCTGAGGTCGAGGGCCTCGATCTCCTTTTCCAAGACTCTCTCGTGTGTTGCATCCCCGCGGAAACCGATTGGTCCAAAGAGGCGCTCCATTTCTGTGATCATTGGAACGGAATTGGTGAAGAGCGTTTTCACCTTTTCAACCTCGGCTCGAACTCCCATAACATAGTAGGGATTGAATTCGAATATTTCCACATCAGTCCTCTTCATGTTCTCATCCAACACACGCCGAACTGTCTCCTGGGACGACGCAGAGATTTTCTCTGTCTCGTCAGAGGGTTCCGAGAACCGAACGGCGATTTGGACAAGCTGCTTCAGATCCTCAGAACGTGCTCGTGATGGTAGCGCAGGCAGGAATTGTGCTATCTTGCGAAGTGCCTCGCGCGGAAATAGACTCGTGTGTTTCGGTTTGAGCGTGCTCAGCTTGACAGAAATGACACCGATCGCATAGGCGTAGTACGGATTCTCGACATTCAGTATGTTCTCGTTGACTTCATGCAGGCGCTTGATTGGGTCAGTGTCTGTGTACGGTACTTGATCCCAGCGAAGGGACCGGTCCAGCAGCACCTCAGACAGTCCTGTGAGTCTGGCGTCGTCGCTGAAGTAGATGCGCACGAGCATGTAGAAAAGTGGTCGCAGGAAAAACAGGCGGCGTGGAATGAATTCCTCTGGCTGCTCGAAGCGGCCCATCAGTCTTCCGAGTATCGACCTGGGACCCGTCTCGGCAAAATTTCTATGGATGGCCCAGTAAAACTCCGTTTTTAGTTCCTCCATGTTGGCTATTTTGAAAGGGTCCCCAGCAGCGAGAAGACCACCCACACCACTCGTAAAGTCCAAAGAAAAGTCATCTCCGATAACACGGAGTAAGAGTTGAAAGTGTTCGGCCTGTGGATCCAGGGAGCGATCACGCAGAAACTGCAAGAACGGCAGCATCATACCGTACGCATCGAACACGCCGATCGGACCAGGTTGACTGGTCACCCTTCGTTGCATCGTGTCCCGCACAGCGTCAGTGTACTGAAAAAGAGTTGCGGGGTCTGCTGGAAGGACGCTTCTAAGCGCAGAATACCGCACTATGCTCTGCATGGCGATTGGCAGTGCCTGAACAACTCGCTGACAGAGACATGATATATGTTTCTTTTTGTCTTGCTTGCTTGGAGAACGGGTACGTGCTGTACAGACAAGAGGAGGAGAATCAAATCCCGACCAAAAGAGGGCGGAAGATGTGCGCGTCGTGGCGCCTCGAGTGAGGATTTAGAATATATATACTTCCTCCCCCCGTCCTAGTCATTTCTCTTGCTCGTCCTTTCCTGCGCCTGTTGTTTGTTGTTTGTTGTTGTGAATAGACACGAAGCGCGGTTGCATCTTGCAGTGGCGAATCATGTGCGTTCCAATAATACCAAGCATACGTTCGCGGTCATCACTGGGCCATCGGCCATCGTTTTGGGGATCAGCGTGAACGATCGCCATGACATCGTACTCGGCACTGCTGAGGGTGTGTACCACCGCATGGACGGTGGCCGGTGAATTCTTGCCTTTCTCCTCAAACGTGGCCCGCACGCGCGCCTTTGATCCAGGATGTCGCAGGATAGGATATGGCATCCTGCTCAACTTGTACAGTGCTTTTAGCACGAACGTGGCTTCGTCGCGGGTCATTGTTTTTCGCATTGCACGCCACCACGCAGCAGTCTGCTCAAGGCTTCTTTGTACCTCGATGCCGTCGCCCGGAGACTTGTACAGGAGTAGATCTCCGTCGATTTGCTTCATGAACGTCTCGTTGTACGTGTCGCCCTTGAAGAGCCACACAAACACGCCACATTCGAACAGCACGCCTGACACGGGGAAACTATTCCCACAGGCACGATTGAACATTTCGCAG
>SDBT01020685.1_pt1 | contig 10288 bp, 8 predicted proteins | sample 2277101 | NCBI WGS metagenome assembly SDBT01 (sample SAMN10404973, study PRJNA504765) | marine sediment metagenome | isolation source: marine sediment core GS10_PC15, 103 cmbsf | place: Arctic Ocean: Southern Knipovich Ridge | collected 2010
CGGAGTGCTGTCGATAATGCCGGTCTGCTGCTCACCTATCTGAAGCCGGTTCTCATCGGCCAGAACCCGCTGGATGTTGGCCGGCTGTGGCACAAATTATGGCGGTGCAATCGGTTCGCCTCTGTTGTGGCCATCAGCGCCCTTGATATTGCCCTCTGGGATATTGCCGGCAAAGTGGCCAACCTGCCGATACACCGCCTGCTCGGCACCTGCCGTGACAGTGTGCCGGCCTATCCCAGTTCCGCCTACATGCCTGCCACTCAGGATTATGCTGAGGAAGCCCTATATTACAAATCTCAAGGATGGAAAGCCTACAAAATTCACCCACATGCCAGGCCTGATGAGGATATTGAGATCAGCCGGGTTGTCCGCAATGCCGTCGGGGATGATATGGTGCTTATGCTGGACTCGTGCTGGGCCTATGGATATGAGGATGCCGTGCGCGTGGGGCGTGCCATCGAGGAGCTTGGCTTCTACTGGTATGAAGACCCGTTACCCGAAGACGATATTTACAATTACGTAAAGCTCAGGCAGAAACTGGACATCCCCATTCTCGCCACGGAGTATGCTCCGGGCGGCCTTTACGGACTCACCCCGTTCATCCTTCAAGGGGCTACCGATATTCTGCGTGGCGATGTCAGGGTTAAGGGCGGCATAACCGCGCTGAACAAGATCTGTCATCTGGCGGAAGCCTTCCGCATGAAGTGTGAAATCCATCACGGTGGCAATTCGCTGAATAATGTGGCCAACCTCCACGTGACCATGGCGGTTGAAAACTGTGAGTACTTTGAGGTTTTGCTGCCCGAGGCCGCCCAGAAATACGGCCTCGTTCATGATATTGAGGTTGACCGCCAGGGCCTGGTCCATGCCCCGGAGAAACCTGGGCTCGGCTACGAAATTGACTGGGAATTGGTGAAGAGCAAGCAGACCCGGGTGCTGAAGTAGACATGTGATATAATGTAGGCAGCTTTTCAGGAGGTATTGCGTGTGATGAAGCTCGTGCTCTTGCGGCACGGTGAGAGTATCTGGAACAAGGAAAACAGGTTTACCGGCTGGACGGACGTTGACCTTTCCCGGAAAGGAATCGAAGAAGCCAAGAAAGCCGGGCAGGTCCTGAAGGAAAAGGGCCATACTTTTGATATTGCCTTTACCTCGGTGCTGAAACGGGCCATACGCACGCTGTGGCTCGTCCTTGACGAGATGGACCTGATGTGGATACCCGTGTATCGCTCCTGGAGGCTGAACGAAAGGCATTACGGTGCGCTCCAGGGGCTGAACAAAGCGGAAACGGCGACCAAATACAGCGAGGAACAGGTTCTGATATGGCGGAGAAGTTATGATATCAGGCCACCGAGTCTGGAGAAAACGGACGAACGTTACCCCGGAAATGACCCGATATATCTGGGTTTGGATAAGAAGAATGTTCCGCTCACCGAGTGTTTGAAGGACACGGTGGAACGTTTTCTCCCCTACTGGCACGAGGTGCTGGCACCGACGATAAAGTCCGGGAAGCGGGTAATTATCTCGGCCCATGGCAATAGCCTGCGGGCGCTGGTCAAATACTTTGACCATATCAGCGATGAGGACATCGTCAAGCTGAATATTCCCACCGGCATACCGCTCGTCTATGAGCTGGATGACGAACTGAAACCCATCAAGAGCTACTACCTTGGTGACCCGGAGGAAGTGGCGAAGGCTATGGCAGCGGTAGCCAGACAAGGAAAAGCCAAAAAGTAGCGTCAAACCTCTGGCTGGCGGAGTACCTACTGACGTTCAGGTTACCTTCTCCACTTTGAGCAGGTTTGTAGACCCCGCCACGCCAATGGGAATTCCCCCCGTAATGATGATCAGGTCGCCGGGTCTGATTATCTTCATTTCTTTGGCAAGCTGTACGCCGGTGGCAAAAAGTTCATCTATGGATTTCTGCTCCGGTATATATATGGGATGAACGCCCCAGTGCAGCAGCAGTCGCCGGCATATGTTACAGTCGGGAGTGATCGCCAGGATGGGCATTTTGGGGCGATATTTGGAAACCCTGCTCGCGGTGCTACCCGACTGGGTAAAGGCCACGATAGCCTTTGCTTCCAGGCTGTAGGCGATGTGGCAGGCGCTGTAGCTGATAAGCTCATCGGTCTTGTGTTCCAGTTGACGACCTCGTTCCATCAGTATCCGGTCATAGGGCAATTTCTTTTCCGTTTCCTGGGCTATTTTGCCCATTATGGTTACCGCCTGCACCGGGTATTTGCCAATGGAAGTCTCGGCGGAAAGCATGGTGGCGTCCGCGCCGTCGAATATGGCGTTGGCGATATCGGTTACTTCGGCCCGAGTGGGACGGGCCGCGTTTATCATTGACTCCAGCATCTGCGTGGCAACGATAACCGGCTTGCCGGCGAGGTTGCATTTATGGATGATTTCCTTTTGCACCAGAGGCACTCTCTCCAGCGGTATATCCACACCTAGGTCACCGCGTGCCACCATAACGCCGTCGCTGGCGGCCAGTATGCTGTCGAATTTACTGACGGCGTCTCCCCGTTCTATCTTGGCGATAATCGGGATATCGGCATTGTTTTTTTGCAGTATATCTTTAACTTTATTCACGTCATCAGCTTGGCTGACAAAGGAAAGGGCAATATATTCCGGCTGTTTGCTGATGGCAAAGAGAAGGGTCTCTTTCAGCGAATCAGTGATGAACGGGCCCGAAATACGCATACCCGGAACCACCACTCCTCTCCTCTCAGTAAGCACGCCACCAGCCATGACCCGGCATCGAACCTCGGTTCCGTTTGTTTCCAGCACCTTGAGCTGCATGACGCCGTCATCAAGGAGCACCAGGTCGCCCGCTTTCACATCCCGGGCAAGATTGGGCAGGTTGACTGGTATCAGCCCCGTATCTCCTATCACCTTTTTTGTGGTCAGCACCACCTGCGATCGATTTTTCAGCAGGAGCTGGCCATCTTTCAGTTTACCAGTTCGGTATTTGGGCCCCGGCAGGTCCATAAGAATGGCGACGTTCATGTCCAGCCTATGACTCACTTCGTTGACGGTCTTAATATATCGACTGTGTTCACGATGTGTGCCATGCGACAGATTGAGTCGGGCGATGTTCATGCCAGCGAGAATGAGTCGCTCAATTGTGGCTGCGGAACCTGTTGCCGGCCCGATGGTGCAGACTATTTTGGTGCGTCGTTTTGACATTGCCGAACGTTTCATTTTAATTTCCCTATTTCCCGGAAGGCATAGGCGGCGGCCCCGATAACCCCCGAATTCCTGCCCAGTTCAGGGCGGGCAAAGCGTACGGAATCGAAAGCCACCTCGTATGTCCTGTCCCTCGCCACTGCATACGCCGGCTTGAGCAGTATGTCGCCGATGTTGGATAAACCGCCGCCGATGACGATCAATTCAGGGTTGAATATATGGATAAGGTTGGCTAAACCTGCACCGATATAGTAGCTGATTTGGGCGATGAGTTCTTTCGCCAGGGCATCTCCCTGCCGGGCTGCTTTATGCACCGTCTCGGCGTCTACTTTATTAACATCGCCCTCGGCATAATCCAAAATCGATGTTTTAGCGCCGCCAGAGATGCTCTTTTTAGCTTCTCTGGCCAGTGCTGTGCCAGAGGCCAGCGTCTCCCAGCAGCCAGTATTGCCGCAGTGGCATTTTGGGCCATTGGTATCTATGGTCATGTGTCCAATTTCACCGGCGGTGCCTAGTGAGCCGGCGTATATCTCACCATCAATCACGATGCCCCCACCGATTCCGGTACTTATGGTGATGTAAATGAAATTATGGGCTCCTTTTGCCGCTCCGAAATACAGTTCGCCCAGGGCAGCCGCATTGGCGTCATTGAGCAGAAACGTTTTCACGCCCATCTTTTTCTCGATAATATTTCTAAGCGGAACATCTATCCACTCTGGTAGATGCGGCGATGTAAAGACAACACCAGTTTTTGGATTGGAAAGACCGGGAGCGCCAATGCAGATAGCTTCGAGTTCAGCACCAGTTGTACCAGTCTGATTGAGGGCGCGTTTTGCCGATTCCAGCATTGCCTGAATTACGGCTTCCGGCCCTTTCGCTGCCGGTGTAGTGCTGCGGTCGCGCGATAGTATTTCACCTTTAACGTTGACCACCGCGGAGAGTATTTTGCTGCCGCCCAGGTCAACGCCGAGCACCACCGGGTTTATAGATATCGATTTATTTGTGTTCATCCTTTGTCTCTTCGATATACGTTGCCGCTGTTCTCGGTGTCTTGCCGCCTTTTATCTCATGGTAATGCTCATATGTCAGGCAGGTCTTTGCGGAGACAATGTCGGCGTCAACCAGCTCACCGATGAAAATAGTGTGCGTGCCCACGTCCATTTCTTTGGTTACCCTGGCTTCCATGAAGGCAACGGCATTATTCAGAACTATCGGAGCGCCCGTCTTGCCTATCCGGTAATCAATTCCCTCGAATTTGTCCGTATCCCTTCCCGAGTGGAAACCAAAACGCCCAATGAATATCATTGGCGTCTCTTCGCAGAGAACCGAAACGGCAAATACTCGGCTCTCTTTGATGAACTCCCAGGTCAGATTATTGTGATTGATGCTCACCGCGATGGTTGGCGGCTCAGAGGTGACCTGAATAACAGTATTGGCAATCTGGCCATTCAAACGTCCGCCCTTAGCTGAGGTTACCACGTAGAGTCCGTAACCTATTTTATGTAAAGCTTGTGTATTCATAATTCCCCTGCTGCTAATCCTTGTTCTTTTCATTTTCAGTCATATTATGAGTTCTGTCAATCTTGGAAAATAGCCAGCAAATTTTAGAGATTCCAAGCTGGCTTACCATTGTAAAATTGGTCAGATTATGCTATTACTATTTGAAATTGAAGGCGCTAAGGAAGGTGCACCATGTCAAGACTGCTGATTATTTCCAACCGTTTACCGCTGAATGTTGAGAGGAGAGATGGCAAACTGCACTTTCAGCCCAGTCTGGGTGGCCTGGCGACGGCACTGGGCGCATTCTACAAGTCTCATCCCAGTCTCTGGATCGGGTGGCCGGGTATAGAGCAAGAGAAGATAGAAAAGGGCGAAGAAAAGGAGATTAAGGATAAACTGGCTGAGGAACGATGCTATCCGGTGTTTCTCTCGGGAAAAGACGTTGACGATTTCTATTTCGGATTCTGTAACCAGACCATCTGGCCGCTCTTTCATTACTTCCCGCAGTACGTGGAGTATGACCCCGTCCTGTGGCAGGCATATCAGCGCGTCAACGAGATTTTTGCCGATGCCATCGTCAACGTGGCCAGAGAGGATGATATTTTCTGGGTGCAGGATTATCATTTTATGCTCCTGCCCAAACTGATACGCGACCGGCTGCCAAAGGCAACCATTGGTTTTTTCCTCCATATACCCTTCCCTGCCTACGAGGTTTACCGTCTGCTGCCCTGGCGCCGGGAAATACTGGAGGGGTTGCTTGGTGCCAATCTGGTCGGCTTTCATACTCATGACTACGTCTGGCACTTTTTGAACAGCACCCGCAATTTGCTGGGCAGCAGTAGTTCCATGGGCTGGATTACGACCCCTGATCGTGTGTCCAGAGCGGATGTTTTCCCCATCGGCATTGACTACGAGCATTATTCCACGACTGCCAAAAGTCCGGAGGTGGATGCCGAGGTGGAAAAGTTCCGGGAGAAACTGGGCGATAGAAAAATAATTGTATCGGTGGATCGCCTCGATTACAGCAAAGGCATTCCAAATCGGCTGGAAGCTTATGGCCTCTTTCTGGAAAAGCATCCCGAGTATCGGGAGAAAGTGGTGTTCATTCTTGTTATTGGCCCCTCCCGTATCAAGGTACAACGATACGCCGAGTTGAAGCAGCAGATAGAAGAGATGGTGGGCACCATAAACGGCAAGTTCGGTACCATCGGCTGGGTGCCCGTCGAGTATCTTTACAGCCAGATACCTTATCATGCGCTGCTTGGTCTTTACAAGATGGCGGATGTATGTCCGATTACCCCGGTGCGTGACGGGATGAATCTGGTAGCGAAAGAATACCTGGCCACCAAAATAGACGGCAGAGGTGTTCTCATCCTCAGCGAGACGACCGGTGCTGCGCGGGAGATGGGTGACGCTATCATCATCAACCCGAATAACATCGAAGAAATCGCCCAGGCTTTCGCTGATGCCCTGGCGATGCCAGAAAAAGAGCAGATTGAACGCAACCGGGCCATGCAGGAACGAATCAAGCGCTATGACATCAGCCGATGGGCCAAGGATTTCATTGATAAGCTGCATGAAACGGTAAAAGTGGAGGTCGGTACGGTGCCGGAGCCAATGCCCGATAAAACGAGGGGTGAACTAACAGACCAGTTCCAGAAGGCCCAGAGGCGTTTGGTGCTGCTGGACTATGACGGCACGCTGGTTCCCTTTGCCGAAACACCCGAAAAAGCCAGTCCGGATGCGGAACTGCTGAAGCTGCTGGGCGAGCTGAATAACAATGCCAGGAATGAGGTCGTACTCATCAGCGGACGTGATAAAAATACGCTTGATAAGTGGTTAGGCGGCCTGAAGACAGCTATGGTGGCGGAACACGGCGTGTGGATGAAAGCCAAAGGCGGCGATTGGGGAATGATAACTGGCCTCTCAGACGACTGGAAGGAGGAGGTGCGCGTCGTTCTGAAGCTGGCAGTGGACCGGATTGAAGGGTCGCTTATAGAAGAGAAAGACTATTCACTCGCCTGGCATTACCGTAAGGCTGATCCGAGAATAAGCGAACGGCACATCAGAGAGATAGTCAACGACCTTCTCAATCTGACGGCCAATTCCAACCTGAAAGTGCTGGAAGGAAGCAAGGTGGTTGAGGTGAAAAGCGCCAATCTGAATAAAGGGTTGACCGCACAGCAGTGGATTTCCAGACAGGACTGGGATTTCATCCTGGCTATTGGTGATGACGTCACTGATGAAGACCTGTTCAAGGCTTTACCGGAAAATGCCTGGTCCATCAAGGTCAGGCCTGGCGTTTCGGCCGCCAAATTCAGCCTCGATTCACCGGATGAGGTGCGTTCCCTGCTGAAAGAATTGATGGTAAAATAAGGGTATGAAAATAGCACTGGTATCCCCTTACGACTTTGCTTACCCCGGGGGTGTCTGTAATCACATCACCAATTTAGAGCAGCAACTGACCGGGATGGGGCATGAAGTGAAAATCATTGCCCCCGCCTCGAAGGCAATTTCGGCTCTGGGTGAGCGTTTGATTCCGGTCGGTAAACCGAGATCGGTTCCGGTCAGTGGTTCGGTGGCTCGAATTACTCTTTCGCCATGGCTTTCATCGCGAATTACCAGAGTGCTCGAAAGAGAGAAATTCGAAATCGCTCACCTCCACGAACCACTGATGCCGATGCTTTGTACGACTGTATTGCGCCTTTCCAATGTCCCGACTATCGGCACCTTCCACGCCTCCGGTGGCAGGCCCTGGTACGACTTCGGCACGCCACTGGGCAAGCTGATTTTGAAGAAGTGGTTCCGTAAACTGGACTATAAAATCGCCGTTTCCAAACCGGCAATGGAATATGTGAACAAGTTCTTCCCCGACGAATACAGCATCATACCTAACGGGGTTGATACGGACCATTTCCGACCCGATGTCGAGCCGCTTGAGGAATATCTTGACGGAAAGCTGAACATCATGTTCATCGGGCGTCTGGAGAAGCGCAAGGGCCTCGATTACCTGCTCGAAGCTTACCAGCAGGTCAAGCGCGTTATCCCTGACTCGCGCCTCATTGTCGTCGGGCCGGGTATAAGGCTCAGGAAAAAGTACGAAAAAAGGGTGGCACGGAATGGCCTGGAGGACGTCATTTTTGCTGGCTATGCTACCTATAGTGACCTGCCCAGATATTACAAGACGGCAGATATCGTCTGCTGCCCGGCTACCGGCTGGGAAAGCTTTGGCATCGTCTTGATTGAAGCAATGGCCGTGGGTACGCCAGTAATTGCTTCGGATATATCAGGGTACGCCAGCGTGCTTACTAACGATGCTGAAGGGTTGCTGGTGCCACCAAAGAATGTTCCCAAGCTGGCTGAGGCGCTGCTATCCCTGGCTGATGATAAAGCCCGGCGGCAGCAAATGGGCCAAAAAGGAATTGTTACCGCCCGGGAATATAGCTGGGAGAACGTAGCCAAGCGAGTTCTGGCCTGCTACCACAAAATACTTGGCTAGCTTGTCAAATCGCAATTCAAGCCGCCGACCGTCATTCTTGATAAAGCGGATGGCGAGTATCTCAGTCTACTTTATCGAACAGGTCTTTACTGGCACCACAGACGGGGCAAACCCAATCATCTGCCAGTTTTTCAAACGGTGTTCCTGGCGGGACGTTATTTTCCGGGTCACCCTGTGCCGGGTCATAGATATAACCGCAAACCGAACACGCGTATCGTGCCATCTGTGATTTTCCTCCTGTTATGAATTATATATTATTGAGGTCGCCCTGTGCAGTGTTACCTCCACTCCACCGATAAGAAATAAAAAAAGCGGGCTCACTTAACGCAAAACCCGCTTTTCTACAAACGCATTCTAGCTGAGGATTTTCATCGCCTCTTCCCGGTAAGCCTCCATCAGGTATGGAATTTTGGTTACCCTGGCACATTCCTCGGTAAGAGACATGATCTCATTGCGAGTGATTGCCGGTATGCTGAAACACCTTGCCCCGGCCATCAACTGCTGCAGTCCGACTCTCAGTTTTTCGCAGTAGCTGTACATACCCACTGCACCCAGCGGTATGCTCTTCATTTCGTCGGCGCCAACGATGCTCATTACATCTTCGTAATTGATGAAAATTTCTTCCGGAGTGGTGCCAAACTGGCTCACGGTGTTGGGTAACTTGCCTTCTTTCATCCAGTTGGCGATATTCTTGCCGACCATGCCCGGGATCATCATTGCCCGCCCTATGCATATCGCCTTCACATACGGTGAGCCCAGGGCAAGCGCCTTGAATATGCCATCTTCGCTGCTGAAGCCACCGGCGAAAGCAATGTCGGGCACGCGCTGTCCTTTGTCCGTCAGTTTCTGGCAGAACTCATACGCGGCGGCATGCAGGTACAGGCTCGGTATGCCCCATTCCTCCATCATACGCCAGGGGCTCATGCCAGTACCGCCGGATGAGCCGTCAATGGTAAGCAGGTCGATCTTTGCGTTAGCACCCCACTTTATCGCCATGGCCAGTTCGCGCAGGCTGTAAGCTCCAGTCTTGAGCGTGATGCGCCTGAAACCCAATTTCCTCAGTCGCTCCACCTCTGCGTAAAAGCCTTCCTCATCAATAAAACCGAGTCGACTGTGGCGTTCGAATTCTCTGAGTGCACCATCCTTGTAAGCTGCCTGTGTAACCGGGCTTGCGGGGTCAGGGGTTACTATATAGCCGCGATTCTGCAGCTCCAGTGCCCGCTCCAGGCTGTCGATCTTAATTTCACCGCCAATGCACTTGGCACCTTGCCCCCATTTCAACTCGATGGTCTCCAGACCATGCTTCTTATTGACGTATTCGGCAACTCCGAGCCTGGTATCTTCCACATTCATCTGGACCAGTATTTCACCATATCCCTGATGGTAGCGGCGGTAAATTTCAATGCGGCGGTCTATATCTGGCGCCGAAACCACTTTGCCTTTTGCGTCTAACTCAAGCTCCGGGTCGATACCACACACGTTTTCGCCGCAGACCAGCGTAACGCCGCTGATGGCGGCACCGATGGCAAAATGTTCCCAGTTCTTGCGCGCAATCTCGGTGGAGCCAAGCGCGCCGGTAAAGGCGGGGAGCTTCATTTTGACTTTGATATCCCAGCCGTATTCCGTCTCTGTGTTTACCGCCGGAAAGATGGCCGTATCCGGATTACCTTCAACACCGGGGGGCAAACCCCTTGCACCCAGTGCATATCCCTGAATATTGAGATGGGAATAATCAATTGGATACTCCTTATCGCTGCCGGCAGTAATGTCACCGAAAGGCCCGGGATAGATCAGTTCCCGGCCCCGGAAGGTTGCCCTGAATACCTCACAGTTTCCGGTGCAGCCGTCAAGACATCGGCTACAGATGCCGCTCGCTGGAGCCACGTTTCGAGAGCGGTTCGCCGACCTTGTGGCGTCGTTTGCATTTGGTCTTTGCAGGTTCATCTTTGGAACTCCTTCTTGAATTTTTAGAGCTTAACCGGTATTCCTTTATCGCGGAGATACTTTTTTGCTTCCGGTATGGTTATCTCGCCGAAGTGAAAGATGGAAGCTGCCAGAACGGCCGCAGCTTTGCCGATGGTTACCGCTTCATAC
>SDBT01020686.1_pt1 | contig 10288 bp, 12 predicted proteins | sample 2277101 | NCBI WGS metagenome assembly SDBT01 (sample SAMN10404973, study PRJNA504765) | marine sediment metagenome | isolation source: marine sediment core GS10_PC15, 103 cmbsf | place: Arctic Ocean: Southern Knipovich Ridge | collected 2010
GAGCGGAATCCCTCTAGCCTTCCCTCCACAAGAAACTCCCCCTGGCCCTGCTCGCCGGGCTCGAATCTGTCCTGATCGTCCCCTGTGCCCGCGATGCCGTCCGGACCTAAACCCAGGACACCAAGCGTGAACGACTGGCCACCGGTTTGTGTCTCGGCCACCGTCAGAGGATCGTCCGCGGTGTCGGGAACCTGATCGTCTCCCGGCGGCAGCTCGATCGTCGCCTCGAGGCCGCTCACCGACAGACCCGAGCCCGAAGGCGCCCCGTTCGACACGAGCAGAATGGCGCTGAAGAACTGATTCAAGAAGCCCACGTCACCTGGGATGACCACCAGGCCCGGGATGCTTACCTCCTGAAGCAGAGTTTGAGTGATGTCGTCCAGTCGTCCGGCGGGAACCACCGGCGTCAGCCTCACCGGGATAAACCGCGTGTTGACCAGAAGAGCCGTTCCCCCCTCCAGGCCGATGCCGGCACCCTGACGGATGGGTATCGGTACGTTGTTGGAGTCGAAGACCACTGGAAACTCGATCGTCACAGGACGGCTGTCCAGCTCCAAGGCCAGGCTGAAGTTGTACCCCGTGAAGTTGTCCTCGCCGAAGAGGATCCCCCTCTGACGGATCTCCTCCAAGGTCAGCGGACGCGTCGTCACCTGAGTGATAAGTACCCGTTCGATGACCTCCACCGTCGCCGAGTCGGGAACGGCCCGGAGAAAGACCTCGCCCTCCCGCTCTAAACGGATGTCTCGTACCAGATAAAGACCTCGCTCGACCAGAGGCGGTATGGAAAGAAGCTCTCCCGGCACTCCACGAAGAGCGATGGGCTCGGCGATGCCCGGTCCCACCAGCTCCGCCGCCACTTCGAGGCCCTGTGGAAGCAAGGACAGAAGACCCGAAGCATCCGCACTCGAGCCCGAAAAGCTCAGCTCTATATGGATGCCCGTGGATATGTTGCGAGGAACCACCTGAACCTCAGGCTCAGGGCGAACCTCCAACCCCAACAACAGAAAGTCGAAGCCGCTCAGACTGTCCGACTGCCCAAAGCCGAGAGCCGGGAAGCTCCCCAGTATCAACATCAGCACCAAGGCCGGGGCCAGACGCCAAAAGAGCAAGGCCTCCGCAAAGCCTCGCCTACCGCCCCGTTTCTCAACATTGCCCAAAACACCTTCGCCTCTTTGTGGAAACGTCATCACAGCCTCTTTATCGCTTGCCTCGACTCCCCAGTCGACTCGGAGTAAACAGAGATACTTTTTCGGACCGACCAATCCATTGGTAATACTATGGCAGGGATAGAACACGCGGCGTTAGACCGTCTGCAGTCACGCCCGGTCAAAAGAGCCAAAAAGCCGGCCCTTGAAAGCAGAGACACGACTCTACCGGTTGAATTGAGTCGGATTTAGTGGAAGACCTTCATTCGAAAGGAAAAACAGACCCGCAGCAGCTAACATTGATAGCCCCCTACCCCTTTATAATCGGAGAAATTAATCGGATGAATTATCTGAAGGAATACATCTCAGGCGTACCCTCGATGTGAGGACCGCCGGAAACGACTCGCTCCCCCCCCCAACCGTCTTTCGATTCTAGTTGGGGCGTGGCTTATCGAGTTTTTCTTCGCCGGCACGCCGCCGGATGGTACTCGGGCACGGTGGAACATGGATCTCCTGCGCGAGCTGCCCGGGCGGGAGGAAGAGCGGTTTTTTCTGCTTCCATCGGCGAGGAGCCTCCCCTATCAGGAGGTGGTGGCGATGGTCGATCTGTCTCTCAGGACGGCAAGTGTATCGACCGCGGAAGACAACGAGGAGCGCTATTGGGAGAGCCGGCCCATCTATCTTCCAGCAGGGCAGTACGCGCTGCATGGAGATCTGAGGGAAGAGTTGTCTCTGTGCAATGGGGAGGGATGCTTCTCCAGCACTGAAATAGGGACGCGGTTCGGTGTCCGCGTGAATCTCGCCCATTTTCACGTGAGGGCAAAGATTGTACCGTCATCGGACATTCGAATCAAGATCCTGAGGTTGGGATCATCGTTCGTCATCGCCAACTGTTCGCTTCAGATTCCTTCAGGCACTCGCCTTCATTCACTGGATGAGAATGCCTTTGCCGAGCCAAAAGGATTCTGGGTGGGAGCACGAAGTGAGGCCCGGTTCGTTCTCGAGGCTGAGCTCGGTTCTCAGGCCGTATCCCTTGCCAACGGAGGCCGGGAAAACTGGGTTGAGGTTTCCTTTGGGGAGAAAAGCGTTCAGTTCTCACTTCGTCCCTGGGAGGTCAAACATCTGGAGGTTCCATTGGAGGACGGCATCGCGTTCGTGGCGGTACGGAGCGCTTCGGGATTCCGTCCTGAGGATCTAGACCCCAGAAAGAGTGACCGGCGGGATCTCGGTGTTTTCCTTACCTCCCGACCTCGTTGAACCACTAAGGGTCCGCGCAGGAATAAGTTCACATTCTCTGGGGCCCCATCTAGTAAAGGGCGCCCGGCTGGCAAGGCGCGAGAAGTGAATAATATCTGCCTCCTCAGCAGAATTTGTGGGTCGCTTTTCGGGCCACAGCGGCTAACTACTAGATAACAAGCACCTTATGTCCGGCAAGCCCTCAAAATATCTGAGCGTGACTTCACGCGAACCTCCCCCCCCCAGTACCCGTATGCCGGGAGCCCCCGTCTGCCCATCGCCCATGGTTGCTCAAACCGCGGAACTCCGCCCGGGTCAAGGGCGGCGAAGCCGCCGAGTCACCGAGGGGACCCTTTACCCGGGTAGTGTTCCGTGGTCCCATGGCGTGGCGATGGGCTGTTGGGCACCCACAAATTCTGCCGAAGACCCTAATATCTTGATATATGACCGACGAGCAACGCAGCCAGACGGGCCAGACAGAATGTTCGGCATCCCAAAATGGGAAGTTTTTTCTGCGCGGGCCCTAAGCGCATCTCGTTGAAAAACATGACGATTCATGAGATAAACTTAGCGTAGAGGGATGGAATTTCTCTGGAAAGGCACGAAGACCCACCTACGAGGTTTTGATTGCACGTAGATATCCTCTCGAGCCGTGGGACGGTAAACGGATTGAACGAGCGCGCCCAGTTCACGAACGGCTTCTTCTGTGGTCCCTTGCCTCGCCTGTTTGCGCATCGCGGGGCCTCTGCTCGGGCACCGGAAAACACGATCGAAGCCTTTCGGATCGCCTGGGAGCAAGGCGCTCCTTACCTCGAGTTGGATGTTCGCCTATCTGCGGACGGGCATGTGGTGGTGATGCACGACAGCTCGGTCCGCCGTACCACGGGAAGTCGCGGCCGTGTGGAGATGATGTCTCTGGACGCCATCCGGAAGCTGGATGCCGGCCGTCGATTCACCCCTGACCGGGGGCTCACCTTTCCCTATCGGGAGCGTGGCATCACGGTGCCCCTATTCGAAGAAATCCTCGAAGCTTTTCCCTTGGGTCGACTGAACATCGAGATAAAACGTTCACGTGAAGGCATTGAAAAAGCCGTTACCGACGCCATTTACCGATGGAATGCTTCGGACCGGATCTTAATCGCGGCTCGGGAGCAAGACATTCTAGAACGGTTCCGGGGTCTCGATAGAACGGTTCTTACTGGTTTCAGTAAAAAAGAGATTCGCCGTTTCATCGCCCGAGTCCGAGCGGGAAACCTGGACGATTACACACCTCAGGGCGGCGCGCTCCAGGTGCCGGAACGACACAGATTCTGGCGGATTGTTTCTCCTCGGTTCGTCGAAGCGGCACACCGTCTCGGGATCGAGGTCCACGTCTGGACCGTGAACGACCCCGCCCGCATCGAGCGTCTTCTTCGTTGGGGAGTCGATGGAATCATGACCGACGATCCCGCCCGGGCACTTGCCTCGGTTGCGGCGTTGTCCACATCTCGTCGGGAGGGAAGATGATCCGACCTCAATTTTCGATTGTCTGGACTTTGATTGCCGCCGCCGGACTCCTGGCTGCTTGCGGTGAGAGAACGAATACTCTGGGCGTAGGTGATCGGTTCCCCGAGGTAGAGCTTCCCGATCTCGAGGGCAAGAGCTACCGTCTGTCTGAGCACCGCGGCAAGGTGGTCGTTCTCAATTTCTGGGCCACTTGGTGCGCTCCCTGTGTGGAGGAGATGCCCTCTCTGGAGAAACTCCATAGGACACTCGGCGAGAAGGGACTCCAAGTGATCGCCGTTTCTGTGGATGAGAGGCGTGAAGACATCGAGTCATTCCGCGAGGAGCACGAGCTCACTTTCGCCATTCTCCACGACGAGGGGGGAAAAGTCTCCCATTCGATTCAAACCTTCATGTATCCAGAAACATACGTGGTGGACAGTGAAGGGAATCTGGCGGAGAAGATCATCGGTCCCCGGGACTGGATCGCACCCCGGCAGATCCACAGCTTCCTTTCTTTGCTCGACGTGGAAACACACACACCGCCAGTACCGAAGGATAGGGGCCGGCAGGAGGAGTAGTCTCAAAATGCATATTAGTCGGCACATCATCCAGGGACTTGTACTCCAGTTTGGCCCGCCGACTATCGAGCGCTGGAGCTTCGCAATGGAGGAGGAAGAGTTCGACCTGTTGAAGGGGCAGCTAAGCTTAGGACGGGCCCATGATGTCATTCCACTCATTGTTCGGGAGGGTCAGCTGGCCGTAGTGCGAGAGCCTCCTCTCCCGTCGACCACGTTCTGCGCTCCATCAGGAGCCGTTCATCCCGAGGAACCGTTTCTGGACGGAACGATACGTGAAGCGTTGGAGAAAACGGGCCTAGAAGTGGAAATCAAGTCTTACCTGCTCTGCGTTGGAGTCGTATTTTCACATCGAGAAGAACAGGTCAAGTGGACAACCCATGTCCTCGAAGCTCGGCCTGTTTCAGGCTTGATCGCTACGTCGGACGGGGCGGCGGATGCGGTCACCGCTCGCTGGATCGGTTGGGACGAGCTTCTGAACGAAGTCAATCCTGTCCTGCGGGACTCCGGTCGTGGAAAGTTGGCCTATCGAGCCAGGCTTCACCAGAAGGTTCACGAGCTGCTGAAAGTGTGAAATGCCCTATGAATTCCAAGATGGTGCATCATGATGCCAAAAGAAGAGGTATTGGCCCGAGCCGAGAAACTTCGGCTGAGCGGCTGTCTGGAGGAGGCCGTCAAGGCCTATCGACAGCACCTGGACAGCTCTGGCCAGGACGTGGAGTCGCGGCTTAGGCTGGCCGGGGTCCTTCTCGAGCTGGGCCACGAGGACGGTGCTATTTCCCAGTATGTAAAGGTGCAAGAGGAGCTTGCCGGCGGCGGCGACTTCCTAGGAGCCATTTCCGCCGGACTCAAGGTGCTGCAGATTGATCCTCACTTCGACAATCCGCTCTCGTTTGCCACGAAGATTCAGATCGAGTCCCTCCAGGAACAGCAGAGACGTCTGGCTGAAACTCTACCTCCCCGGCCCTCCGGGCCACTAGCGAAGGTTCCACTTCTTGCCAATCTGACCCCATCCGAGTTGGGTGCTGTGGCCGAGAACATGAGAGTTCATGAATTGGGGGAAGGGGAAGTCGTTTTCAAGGAAGGTGACGAGGGCGAGTCCATTTTCTTTGTCACTCGAGGGGTGGTGGAGGCAAGAGCCGACGGGGGAAAACTGGGTCAGGTCAAGCGTGGTGGGTGTTTCGGGGCGTTTTCGTTTCTTACCAGGGAACCCCGCACCGCGACCGTGCGGACCATCGAGCCGACCGAGCTGCTCGAGCTTTCGGCGTCAGATGTCAAGCAAGTAGTTGGTTCTCACCCTCGGATCAAGGATGTGCTCTACATGATGTACCGCGAGCGGGCCCTGGCAAATGTGCTGGCTCGCTCGCCCCTGTTCGAGATGATGCGTGCGCAGGATAGAGACAAAGTGGCTGCTGTGGTGGAGCTTGTCAGTTTGGAGCCAGGTGATACGGTGCTGCACCAAGGCGAAGAAGGAGGAGCGCTCTACATCATCAAGAGTGGCAAGTTGACGGTCCGCGCCGAATCTCCGACAGGCGAAGAGATTACTCTGGCTACGTTGAGCCCGCATCAGTTTTTCGGGGAGGTCTCCTTTCTCACCGGCGTTGTGCGCACCGCCACGGTGGTCGCTCTCGAGGAATGCGAACTTCTGAAGCTTGGTGAGAACAAGCTCCGCCGTATCGTAGAACACGACCTGTCGTTGATGGAGGTTCTCAAGAAGTACCACCTGGATCGGGTAATGGCCACGACGGAGACGCTGAAAGAATTCCTCAAGCGGGATCGCATCGAGGGGATTCTGCGCTAGACTGACTACTCGGTGGTTTCTTCCGTCCCAGGGGGCGCATCTTCCGAATCGTCGAGTTCTTCTTCTTCCGGGAGTGGCAGCTCCTCTTCAGGTATAAAAAAGGTCACCAGCCCCTCGTTCACTTCCCTGATGGCTATGGCGGCCGGCTTTCGGGATTCGCTGCGAATGAGTGGCGTGGCCCCTTGCATGAGCTGGCGTGCACGCAGGGCAGCGACATTAACCAGCATAAAAGCACTTTTCTCGGATGGTTCCACTAACTGAGCCTCCTTGCCTGGATTATCACAATCTACAATTATAGCATAGGATATAGGCGGTTTGCTTTGGCGCTTAGAAGTGAAATTGACGCTAAAATGGACACGATATTTAGAATAGAAGAAAGTTCGCCACTTTTCCTGTTCCGAGGCTGAAAGCTGATGGCTGATTGCTGAAAGCTTGCGGCGGAGCCCTAGCTTCTTTGGTTGCGGCTACGCCGCGTTAGGGAGGAATATCAACGGTGACACGTTCTAAGGTTGCAGTGATCCGGACCAGCCCGGAAGCTGCCTTCGAAGATTTTGGGCGCGCCATGCGCATGGCTGGATACAAGGATCATCTTCCGCCGGACAAGGACACAGCTCTCAAGGTCAACATTTCATGGGCGAAGTTCTATCCTGCCTGCTCCACGACTCCCTGGCAGCTCGAAGGGGTAGTCCGCACTCTTTTGGACGATGGCTACAGTCGTGATCTCATTCACGCGTGCAACAATCGTACCGTAGTGGTCAGTGCTCGTTCGGGAGAACGCAAAAACCGTCACAAGGTAGTGGTGGAAAAGTACGGACTCCGAAACATACACCTCTACGAGGAGAGCGAAGAGTGGATCCGCTACGAGCCAAAGGGCAAGACCCAGGTTCTACACGAAGTTTTTCCGGAAGGTATCGTAATCCCCAAGCGCTTCATCGGAGAGAACATCCTTCATATGCCTACTATGAAGACGCATGTTTTTACCGGCATGACTGGTGCGATGAAAAATGCCTTCGGGGGACTGCTTAATGAGAAACGGCACTGGACGCACTCGGTCATCCACGAAACACTAGCGGATCTACTCATGATCCAGAAGGAAATCCACTCCGGTATCTTTGCGGTAATGGATGGAACGGTGGCCGGATCCGGTCCCGGTCCTCGGTGTATGCACTTCCACTTGACCAACCTCATTCTAGCTTCGGCGGACCAGGTGGCAATTGATGCCGTGGCGGCCAAGATCATGGGTTTCGATCCTTTGGATCTGGCTTTTATCGCGAACGCCCACGACAGAGGCTTGGGGGTGGGTGATCTGAAAGAAATAGAAATCTTGGGCGAAGATATCTCAGAGATGAACTGGGGATTCGACTGCGGACAGACCGTCGCTAGCCATGGGCAACATGCCCTCTACCACGGGGTGTTCAAGCCGCTGGAGAACATTCTTCTGCGAACCCCTCTCGTGTTCTGGGCCTATGTGGCCTCATGGGCTTACCACGACTGGTACTGGTACCCGTTCATCGGCCGTCGGCGCGTCGCCCACTTCTTGGAGACCCCCTGGGGGAACATGTTCCGCCGCTATGGAAAAGATGGGGATCTGCCAATCGGTCTCAGGTAGACGGATGGCGCAGGAGGTTGTATGCACGCAGAAGTAGGGCATCTAATACGTGAGATGCGTCAGAAAAAAGGCATGCTGCAGGAAGAGTTGGCGCGCAAGACAGGGCTTTCGGCTTCGGCTCTGTCCAATTTCGAACAGGGTCGTCGACGGACTTCCCTTGATTGGCTGCGCAAGATCAGCAAAGCGCTTGGAGTTGCCACCTCGGATCTGATCCCTGAGAGCCGAACCCGCAAGCCGCTTGCCAGGACGGAGGAGGAAGAGAGACTCCTGACGATTTGGAGAAGAATTGGAGAGCCGAAACTTCAGGATCAGCTGCTGGAAGTCCTGGAAACGGCTGCTGCCATGGGGCATCAACGGAGCTCGAAGCGATCTCGAACCCATCCCCCCCGAGCTGAAAGCACTCGATGAGCCTCGGCTTGTGTACCGACTTCGCCCGTTCTTATTATTCAGCAATACTCAGCCGGCGGTTTTCTCGTCTCGAGGTGCTTTTAGGAAGCCACGCGTGAATAGCGACGTCAACTCGTTGACCAGGTCCTGTTCAGTAAGCGTGCCGTCCACTTTGTACCACTGGTAGATCCAGTTCAGCGCTCCCAGAAGGAAGAAGGTGGCCGCAGTTGCATCGACATCTCGCGCCAATCCTTCTTTTTGAAGCCGAATCAGAATGTCGCGAACGTAGACGATGTAAGCCTTCTTCCGCTGGAGGATTTTTTCCCGATATAGCCCGGTGAGCGCGGTTCGCTCGTGCAATATGATTGTCACTTCTCGGGGCCTATGGATCACCATGTGAACATGCAGGACGATGAGTTGGTGCAGCAACTCGATCGAGTCACGCACTTTCCGTAGGGGCTCGAGCACCGTCTCGCCGAGCAGATCCAGGGCATAGTCCGTGATGAGATAGAGCAGATGCTCCTTGCTTTCGACAAAGTAATAGAGCCCGGCCTTGGTTATGCCAACGGCGTCGGCAATATCGCTCATCGAGGTCGAGTCGTATCCTTTGACACAAAAGAGGTGAGCGGCCTTCTCGAAGATCTGGGACTGTCTCTGGGTCAGATGTGAGGAGCGGGCCTCTTCGGCGTGAGCCGGCGAGCGTTTGGTCAAGGGTGGCTCCGTCTCAGTTTCAAGTCCCTCCTCATCGGTTGTTGGTCCGTGTTGGGACCGAACGCCTGTTGAACGGTATCAGATTCGGGCGACGAGGTGTAGTGTGAAACCGGAGAGTCGTAGAGTAGAGCCGTTGGGCTCGCTGTGGTGTATTCCCCACATCGCCCGGCGTCACAACCGTAGGTCTCCAAGCTAGATCGTAAGTTGTTGGAAACTTTTGGAAAACATGTGGAAAAGCTGTTGCCTTGTTGTGATTTCCCCGCGGCCACTAAATATAGTGGCTCATGTATTATGGACACACAAAGTGTTGTTGACAGGGAATTTCTGTTGTGCGAGAATACGATTTTGAGGGCTAGGACTGGAGAGCTGATTCGCTCACTCTCATCCCTAAAAGACAAACAGATCGTTTTGGGCGCTTGACAAGGCGCGGTGCCAGGATGGCGTATCAGGACTGATCGATGAACCCGATGAACCCGATGAACCCAACAAACCTGGAGCACCAAGCAAAAGATTCTTCCGAGGGACAGGGAACCGTCCTTCTGGTTGACGACGACGACTCAGTGAGAGATGTGATCCGCACGATCTTGCAAGCGATAGGCTACGTTGTGTTGGAGGCGAGCCACGGTGACGGCGCGCTCCATATAGCGAGGCAATACAAGGGCCCGATCCACCTCCTGTTGACCGACGTTGTGATGCCGCTGATGAACGGCTGCGAGCTCGTCGAGCGTTCAGCGCCGATACGGCCGGAGACAAAGGTCCTTTTCATGTCTGGGTACACCGATCCTCGCTCCACTTACAACATGCTGAAGGCAGGTAAAGGCTTCCTTCGGAAGCCATTTACAGCGAGCTCTTTGGCAAGCAAGGTTCGTGAAGCGCTGGAAGGTGGAGAGAGCGTTCAGGAGCTGACAATGGTGGCAAACGGCAATTGACGGGGATCCCGCCCCATTTCCGTGTCACATTAGCAGCGGTTTTCTCTTTTACCGAGGGGTTTTTTCTAATCTCACTCGGATCATATTTATTCGAGCCAGGGGTTTGTCGCCGTCGGTGGGAATCGCCTGGATGGCTTCCGCCACTCTGAGGCCTTCTAGAACTCTGCCGAAAGCCGTGTTTTTACCGTCCAGAGACGAGGATTCGGCCATGCAGATGAAAAACGAAGTGGACACCTCGGCGTCGTCTCCCAGGGCCATGGAGACGGTGCCCTTGATGTGTGCAGTATCGTTCGGCTCCGGTTCCAATTTGCGGACATATCTCATGACGCTCTCCGGTGGAGGCTCGCTTCGGGTGGAGAGCAATCCGGTTTGAATGATAAAGCCGGGCACGATGCGGTGGAAAGCAGTGC
>SDBT01020687.1_pt1 | contig 10287 bp, 7 predicted proteins | sample 2277101 | NCBI WGS metagenome assembly SDBT01 (sample SAMN10404973, study PRJNA504765) | marine sediment metagenome | isolation source: marine sediment core GS10_PC15, 103 cmbsf | place: Arctic Ocean: Southern Knipovich Ridge | collected 2010
CGACGAGAGCACAATAATGACTGTAGGAGTTGACTTCTTTTTTAAACAGGTTGATCTTGATAATTTAGGAACAGTTTCCCTTCAGCTTTGGGATTTAGGGGGTCAAGAAAGATTTAGACATCTAATGGAAAATTACGTTATGGGAGCAAAGGCGGCGATACTTCTTATTGATTTGACGAGACCACCAAATATAAATGGAATATTAGAATGGGTAAACATTGTTAGAATGCATGATCTTAATCTGCCGATAGTACTTGTAGGAACCAAATATGACTTTAAAGAAATTGATGACTCATTAATATTAATCGATGAGGAGGATGCGGAAAACATAAAAAATGCGTTTAATATGATAGATTATGTAATAACCTCCTCAAGATCTGCCCTAAATGTAAATAAAGTTTTTGAGATTTTAGTTAGTGTATTGACGAATAAAAAGAAAAATAAAACTTTGTCCTAGAAAAAGTTTAGAAATCAGATTAATTCTACATCAAAAAGATTAACTTTCTTTTTTAATTATTTTAGTATAGAAAAAAATTAGAGAACATAGTGTTATGGATGATGAATTAGTTTTTTTAGGTACTGGAGGTGGCCGACATCATATCAGAACTCAACATAGAAGCACTGGAGGTATTTTATATAAATTTAATGGAGTTCAAGCGCATATAGATCCAGGTCCCGGTTCTACCATTCGAATAAATCAATTTGGCGAAAATCCAACAGATACAGAATTATTCATTGTTACGCATGTACATATTGACCATTTTAACGACATAAGCGCTATAATTGAATCTTCCCGTGAAAATTTTCGTGATGAAAATTATAACCTATATAAAAAAGGGACATTAATCACAACAGGTGATGCTATTAAATTTATTTCGGATTATCACCTCAGTATGCTTGAAGAGGTTGTTGAATTTAAGCCAGGGGATAAATACGTTTACAATGGTTCTGAAATAGTTGGAACGAAGGTAAAGCATTCTCAAACGGAGGGATTTGGAATAAGATTTAACCTTAAAGATTATTCTCTCGCTTTTACAAGTGATACTATGGTATTTGAGGGTTTTTCAGAACAGTATTCGGGGGTAAATGTGTTAATTTTAAACCTTTTACGACCCGATTCTCAAACATGCAAGCGACATGCTACAACAGATGAAATGATTCCCTATCTGAGAAATATCAATCCCCCTCTTGAGTGCTTGGTAATTACTCACTTTGGATCTAGAATGGACGGACCAAATTCTCTTATAAATCATGTTCCAAGTCAAGTAAAAAAAATTAAGGAAAATTCGCGGATTCACCGTGTTATTGGTGCTGAAGACGGATTGAAAATTAAAATAAATGAAATTTTAAAGAAATAAACGCATATTCTGTTTAAAACATTTGACTTTTCTTTAAAGCTAATTTCAAATTTAATAAATTTAAGTTCAAAGCTAATTTTATATCAATAATTAAGTTTGTTCTAATAGGACAAAAAATGCATAATTTCTTTATTCTTTTTATATCTGAACATCTATTGATATTTATGGAAGGGAACTTTTGAAAAGATAATCTGACAAAACATTGGATTTCGCCCTCTATTAAGCTCTAAACGAGTTTAATTCTCTCCCTATAATTTTATAAAAAGTCGGATTTCTTTGATCCCTTTTTTCTCTTTATTTTTAAAATTTCTAGTTTATTTTAAAATTAAAATGAGTTCAACAGAATAACTGTTTTTTGACGTCTCTTACCAGTTTATTCCATTTCAACCTGAGAATAGTCATCTATTTCTGAAGCTTTTTCAATTATTTTTCTGGCACCTTTTCTTGTTTCAACAATATCAATTATATTTTGGTCTAGTTTTAGGTTTCTAAGAAGTAACACGCTAATAAGATAAAACACACCTATAAAGGCGAAAGTAATCGTAATAATTGTCGAATTTTCCTTATTAGGTCCAGTTAGAATAATCCCTACTATAAGAGTAGCAATAGCTTGAGCAATTGACATAGTGAACGATCTGAGTCCAAAAAAAGAACCTGAAATATTGGAAACACCCTCGTCAAAATCATTTTCATTTTCATTCATCGCTGATTCATAGATTAAAGCACTTACAATTGGATTTGCGAATAAATTTATACCATAAAGAGATCCTAAAATTGTACCAACTATAATCACAAAGAAAACAACTTTGAATTCAAAGGAAAGTATTTCAACTAAATAGATCAATTCTAAAAATGATACACAAGCGGCAACCATTAAACACATCGAGTAAGTTTTCAATAGTTCAAATTTTCCACGCAGTTTTTTCCAGACATAAAACCACGAAAATTTACCTCCTACCGAAACTATGACATATATCATATATTCTGGTCCCCTAAATTTTAAAGAATAAGTCAGAAGAGGTAAAATCAATACTCCAAAAGTTCTGGCGGCCATGGAATTGAAATAAGCTACTGATAGATATTTTCTAAACTTTTTATCTTTAGCAGGGATACTCATTCTTTTGAAAGTTTCTTTAAGTGTTAAATTTTTTTTGGTATTAACAGAGGATCCTTTATGAAAAGACTCATCTACTGAAAAGAAAGTTAAGAGTAATGTGAATAATCCAAATAATGCAAATGAAACTCCTATTAGAGGCATATAAAATAGAATTACTTTCCCGGATGGTTGCCACCATTTAACCTTTTCAGGATCTTCAAGTATGCTTTCAACCATCAAAGGTAACATTAACGCGAGTACTGAGGCGATTATCATAAAAATTGTTCTCCAGACTGCTACTTTATCTCGATTTTTAAAGGTTTGAGATTGTTCTGGTAACATAGATACATGGGCGCTCAATATACAGGAACCAGAAATTGCACTTAAAAAAAGAGTTGTCCAATAAAAGATGGCTACGGGCAAATAAAAAGAATTGTTTTTAGGACAATACCATGGGGGAAACCAAATTAGAATTGAAGAAATAACCCATATCGGAAGCCCATAAAGTATAAAAGGACGTCTTTTTCCATGTTTTCCTGGTTTCTTTCTATCCGCTAAAACACCAAAAATAATCATAGAGGTTGCGTTCAAAATAAAATTTATTGATAATCCGATAGAAGCAAAAATCGAATCTAGATTAATAGTATACACATAAAATTGAAATGTGAAGATTGAAATTAATACTCGTGTTAAGAAAAATCCGAATTGACCAATCGTGTAGCCAAATAAGCGAAATCCATGTAATTCGCGAAGTTGATTAGCTTCATTCATTATTTTAAAAATGAAATATATTAGATTAAGTTTATGGATTGTTAAATTGCGATAATTCAGAAATAATAAAAAAAATTAGAAACTTAAATTTTTCAATTTATTACTTAATAATTTCTTATTTTTAAATCAGTAATAGGATAATAAAAATAATAAAAAAGAATAATTAAAATTTAAATTCTTGACCTTTTCTCAGCATGAATCCTTTGTAGCTCTTCCTTAACTTTTACTAACTTATCACCCTGTAAGGAATATTTATAGATAGTTAAAAAGGAAATTATTAGGGCAATGGTAGGGAATATAAACATTAATGCTCTAAGTCCGAATATTACTTCCGGAGTAACCTTATTTGGTTCATAAACGGCCCAACCTACATTAGTAAATACTAAACCAATCGTGAGAAAAACAAGTACACTTGAAAATTTATAAATAAAAGCTTTCACACCATAATATCCCGCTTCTCGTCGAGTGCCTGTATTGACTTCATCCTCGTCTATAATGTCACCCAGAATCAAATCTATAATATAAATTGGACCACTCATTCCCATTCCAAAAAAGAATAGTACAATCATACCTTGAAATCTATCCTGAATAAACATGAAAGGAACTAAACTTAAAATCCAAATTCCCACGGAAATCATCCATGCCTTTCGTGTCCCAAACTTCCGAACAACTGGTTTCCATAAGATATTCATAAACAATGCAGTTGAGAGAAATGCAATTACAAGCATTAGTGCTATATATATTGTTTCTCCTTCTCCTATTCCAAGGACAAATTTACCATAAAGAACAATAACTGTAGTAACCACACCTATTACATACCACATTCCCATTTCAGCGGGTAAATACCCTATAAAGGTTCTATTTTTCAAGCAAATTTTAAAAGTCTCTTTTAAACTTGGGATATTCTTGTATTCTTCTCTAAATTCGGTTCTCTCCCGTGGGCTGAATTTTAGGAAACATATTCCCGCTATAATTATTAAAATTGCTATAAATATCCCAAAAATTTGATATTGCGTTAAATATTTCGGATTTGAAAAATCAGGGATGAAAATTGTAGGTAGTGCGAAAGTAATAATAAGTGTAATGAGATAGACTGTCATTCTGACGGCATTAGCGTTGGTTCTCTCCTCTTCTGTAATAAAAAGCTCCGGGAATAAAGCAATCGTGTTCACATCGAACATCGTGTAAAAAAACTCGAAAATTATAATTATTATAAGAAAATATATGAAATTTGTCATTTGATCTTTAATTCCCCAAGAGATTGGAGGTGTAAATAAAAAGAACATCACTAACGCTAAAGGAATAATAGAAACCATAATATAAGGATACCGACGTCCCCATTTTGTATGCGTTCTATCAGAAATAGCTCCTAATAATGGATCATTTATACTGTTCCATACAGACCATATAACAAAGGCTATAGTGATTAATATTACATTCAGTCCAACAATAGTGAAATAAAAAGTAAACACTAAGAGGGAGAATGTCTGATAAGAGGCATTATTTACAATCTGCCCGATACTATACGCTGCAGCTTTTTTAGTTGAATAAGTATCAACATCATTTTTTTCTATTGTTGTCATAAAAAAACCTTTTAACTTTCTAGTAAAACTTTGAACTTTACAATTTAAATAATTTACTTTTTCTTAGCTCATAAAATAGAAAAGTATGAAAAAAGCCTAATAGATATTGTTATCCAAGATAAAAAAAAAAAAGTTAATGTTTTATTCTTTTAAGCCGAAATACATGAATAGAGGTCCAGAAATATATCCAATTCTAATAATGATTAACGCATAACCGGGTGCTATCAAAGACTCTAATAATCCAAATATGCAGTATAAAAAGACTCCTAATGACAATAATAAAAACTTTTTTCTTATTTCTCCCGTTGCTTGGAAAGCTTTAATTAAAAATCCTATTCCAAGAAAACCTATCATTGAGAGGATAAAAATTATCATTAATATCCCCGCGGGGGACCCTAAATTTAAATTATAATCAATTAACGCTTCGCCTGATTTATTAGGATAAGTGAAATCAAAAGAGCCAGAGGGATCGAGAAAAAGAAGTATTTCAAAAATAACCATCAATACTAGGTATATCCAAGTTAATAATCTTTTTCTATTTGGAGTCATGAGTTCGGCACCGAGATAGATCCCTACCACAATAAGAGGAGCAATCCACACGTAAGATAAAAGACCAACTATTGCATACGAATTATCTAAATTCTTGCCTGTAATAACAACGTTTAAAAAATCTAGAAATACTCCCAGAAACGCTAGCCCTGCTAAAATTACTAATACACCAACATAAAATAGAAGTTTAGCTTCGACTTTTTTTGAATGGTATATAAAATATAATCCAATTATTATACCAAATATGACAACGCCCGATGCTGTAATCCCATCAAGCCATCCTGTGTTAGATAACATTTTTAAATACTCCAATATCTGTTATATATGGGGACGGGGTTATTTACTACATTTTTCGCCAATGGCGGCACAATTTACATTGGTAAATTTTAACAAGTTTAAATTTTTCTGAATTTTTTAACGCTAACATCCTTTCAATCATAGAACTACCACATTTACTGCAGATCCTCAAAGATTCCAATGATTTACTAGTTTTTGCTTTTGCTGCCACCATATTTTAAACTCACGAGGATACTTTTATAACCCCTCTATTAGAAATAAAGCTTATTATTCTAATATATAGATCATAATAAAAATTAATCCTTAAAAACTTATTCCACACACAATATCATGCAAATATTACAAATTTTTAAAGAAAAAAAGAAAATTTTGCGTTAAAAAATATCGTTAATTAATTCAATTGTATCGCTTCTATTAGGCCCAATAGAAATCATAGCGATTTTTGTTTGCAAGTATTCTTGAATAAATTCAACATATATTTTCATTGTATCTGGTATTGCTTCGTATCCTTTTTTAGATAATTCTGACCATTCACTTCCCGATTTTGGCTCCCATCCTTTAAAGGTTTTATATGTTGGTTTACATCTATCAATAATTTCTGGTTGAATTGGCCAATTTTCTAATGCTTTTCCATCTAATTCATAACCTATACATATTTTTAATTCTTCAATTCCTTCTAAAGCATCTAATAATGTTATAATTATATAATCAATTCCATTAATCATAATTGAGTATTTAATATTAAATAAATCCAGCCAACCTACTCTACGAGGTCTTCCCGTTGTGGTTCCATATTCATGGCCTTGTTCTCTAATTTGATGTGCAAGGTCACCATCTAATTCGGATGGAAATAATCCTCCTCCGACTCTAGATGTATATGCTTTAATAATTCCAATAATTTTACCGATTTTTTTGGGAGGTACACACGCTCCAGACGAAATGCCTAAGGCGCTTGCATTTGATGAGGTTCCAAACGGATACATTCCCTCATCAATTCCTAACAAAGTTGCTTGAGCTCCTTCAAAGATTACTTTCTTACCTGAGTCAATAGCTTTATTTAAATAGTAAGCAGTATCAACAACATAGGGCTTTAATTGTTGGCCATACTCTTTATATTCATTAAAAATTGCTTCGATATCAGCATTCCAATCCGGATCGAATATATTGATAACTTTTTTCTTCAGTACAAATAATCTTTCCAGTTTTTCTTTTAAGACATCTGGGTTTATGAGATCAAATATTCTTATCCCCCAGCGGGCTGCTTTATCAGCATAAGCAGGACCTATTCCTCTTTTGGTGGTACCTGCGGCTAATTTTCCTTTTGATATCTCTTCAAGCCCATCCAATACTCTGTGAAAAGGGAAGATAACATGAGCAGTTGAACTTATCTTAAGATTTAAATTCTTACACTTAGCCATTTCTTCCAACAAAACTTTTGGGTCAATTACGAGACCATTTCCAATTATTAATTCTTTTTCCAAAAGAGCTCCAGAGGGTAAAATGTGAAACTTGAATTTAACATTATCTATGACGACAGAATGGCCCGCGTTGGCCCCTCCTTGGAATCTAACAACGATATCTGCCTTTTGGGCTAAATAATCCACAAACTTTCCTTTTCCCTCGTCGCCCCACGAGAGTCCTACCACCGCAATTGTTTTTACATTCATTTATATTTTTCAAATCATCAATGGTAATTTGTTTTTTTTTATTCCAAAAAGGAGTATTCATAAAAGTTTAATAAATTTTTGCGTCTATCAAGAATTTTCAAATAATGCATATGGAATGATTTTTATAGGTGAATTTTCTTTAAAGTTCTAGACTTTGAGCACTATTTTTTAATCGTTGAAAATGACTTCCCTAAAAAAGACTAATCCTGTGATACTTTTCGATCTAAGCCACAATGAGATGTTAGATATTGAAGATAATGACTTTTCTGACTTTTCAGATTTGTTGCATTCCTTAGGCTTAAAAATAAATAAAAATGAAAACAAGAATTTAACGGATAAAATTCTTGAGAATATAGATATCCTAATTATTGGTAATCCAATTGATAATTATTTTTCCAGTATTGAGATAAAAGAGATTATTAATTTTGTAAGAGAGGGAGGGCGGTTGATACTTATAAGTGAGTATGGTTCAGATTATCTTCAAAAAACAAATCTAAATGATATAGCTGAAAAAAATTTTGGTATTTTTTTCCAAAAAAATATCGTAAAAGAATATAATGAAATTAATCAGAATTGTTCAAGCATTTTATCTATTCAAAATTTTCATAGAAATCAAATAACATCAAATAACATAAGAGAAATAATTATCGGAGGAGCGTGTTCTTTATTTTTAAACAAAAATTCAAAACCTCTTTTATTTTCTAATAAGGCATGGACGGAGGCTTATAGTAATTCCGCGGAGCAATGGATTAAAGAGGGCGTTGAACAACAGCACAGTATTGCCGCTTATACGGAATATGGAAGGGGAAAAGTAATTGCATTTGGAGATATTGATATATTCACCAATGATGATAATATAGGTTTAAATCTCCGAGATAATCGAAAATTTATATTAAATATTTTGAATTGGTTGATGGAACCAGTCGAAAGTAACGACACTATGGCATGGACTTTAAATCAAATAGGAACTTTAACATACGAGATAAAAGAAATGAATAATAAGATCAATAATATCATCGAGACGGTGACAATTTTGGAGCGAAGAATTAGTGCCTTAGAAGAAACAAAATATGACGCGAAAATTAGAAATGAATTAGAAGAAAAAGAAATTTCTAAATTCTGATAAAAATTGAAACCATCTCATTTTAAAAAGCTTCCTCTTATGACTTCTAATAATTAAAAACATAGAACCTAATTAATATTAGAAAAACCTTTAATTAGTAAAAAGATTTTTTTCTTTATAATTTATTATCTCAAATAGGTTAGAAGTATATGCCGTTAAAAACCCCTGAAGAGTACCTTGAAAGTATAAAAAGAGATTTGAATCTCTATATGTTTGGTGAGAAGGTTAATGAATTCTGGAAGCATCCAATAATAAAACCTTCTATTAATACTGTCATGAAAATATATGAATTAGCCCAAATTGAAGAATATAAAGATTTAATGACAGTAAAATCTCATTTAACTGGAGAGATTATTAATAGATTTACTCATATTCATCAATCTGTTGATGATTTGATTAAAAAAGTTAAAATGCAAAGATTACTTGGGCAAAAGGTTGCTTGTTGCTTTCAACGCTGTGTAGGATTCGACGCAGCTAATGCTTTATACTCTGTAACGTATGAAATGGATAAAAAAAATAGTACAAACTATCATGAACGATTCAAAAACTATTGGATAGATGTCCAGAATCAAGATTTGATGGTTGATGGAGCTATGACCGATACTAAAGGTGATCGAGGTAAAAGACCAGCTAACCAAACTGATCCCGATCAATATTTACATATAGTTGATGAAAATGATGATGGTATTTTCATAAAAGGTGCAAAAGTCCATCAGACAGGATGGATTAATTCACATCGCGCAATAGTTATGCCAACACTTGCTTTAAAACCCGGAGAAGAAGAATATGCAGTGAGTTTTGGAGTTGATACTGATGCTAAGGGAATTACAATGATTCTCGGAAGGCAATCTTGTGATACCAGAAAACTTGAACAAAACAAGTTAGAGGTCGGAAATTACAAGTATGGCGGTTCAGAGACTTTTGTTGTGTTTGATGATGTATTTATTCCTAACGATAATATTTTCATGAAGGGGGAGGTTGGATTTTCGGGGGAACTTGTTAATCGTTTTGCTGGATTCCATCGTCAATCGTATGGTGGTTGCAAAGTTGGGGTAGGCGATGTACTTATTGGTGCGACATCTCTACTTACTGAATATCATGGGGTTGATAAAGCCTCTCATGTTAAGGATAAATTAATTGAGATGATACATTTAAACGAAACACTATATTGCTGTGGTATCGCATGTAGTTCACAAGGGTTCCAAAGAGAATCAGGTAATTATGAAATGGATATGCTTTTGGCAAATGTATGCAAACAAAATGTAACCCGATTTCCATATGAGATAAGCAGAATTATTGATGATCTTGTCGGAGGCATTATTTGTACTCTTCCTTCAGAGGCAGACCTCAAATCTGAAGAAGTTGGTCCAATGTTAAAAAAATATTTATCCGTATGTGATGGTGTCTCAGTTGAAGATAGATATAAGTTACTTCGTTTCATTGAAAATATCAGTATGGGAGTAGCCTCAGTAAGCTATAAAGTAGAATCTATGCATGGTGCAGGATCACCACAAGCCCAAAGAATTATGATCGCCCGACAAGCGGATATAGAAAAAAAAAGGCAATTAATTCGAGAGATTCTTGATATAGATTAAATTTTAAATAAATAATTCCTTTAAATGATGTAATTTATCGGATTTTTTATCCTTCTTTTCAAGTAAAAATAAATAAATATTTAATGGCAAATATTACATCATTAAATCAATTTTAATTTTGAAAAATAAAGTAATAAGAGACCTTTGGATTAAAGATTTGTAATGGAATTTATTGTATCATGAATTTCTAAACTTTTTATTAGTTTTTTATTAAATTTCTAATATTAAGAAAAATATGATTTAAATAA
>SDBT01020688.1_pt1 | contig 10286 bp, 9 predicted proteins | sample 2277101 | NCBI WGS metagenome assembly SDBT01 (sample SAMN10404973, study PRJNA504765) | marine sediment metagenome | isolation source: marine sediment core GS10_PC15, 103 cmbsf | place: Arctic Ocean: Southern Knipovich Ridge | collected 2010
CCGGCTGTCCATTCACGCATAAGAACGAGGGACGCCGCAGTAAAGGCAGTGGGACGGGTAATCGCACTTGCCAAAAAAGCGAACGCCACGATACATATTTGCCACGTCAGTACTAAGGAGGAAGTTGAACTCATAAAAAATGCAAAAAGTGAGGGTGTTAACGTAACGTGCGAAGTTTCCCCCCATCATTTATTTCTGAATGAGAACGCGTACAAAAAATTCGGAAACTTCGTCAAGGTGAATCCCCCGCTCCGTACCGCAGAAGATAACCGGGCACTCATGAATGCACTCCGCGATGGAACAATCGACATTGTGGCAACAGACCATGCGCCGCATACGAATGATGAAAAATCAAAGTCGTATAATGAATCACCGGCAGGCATCCCTGAAGTGCAAACTTCGCTTCCGTTGCTGCTTAACGCCGTTCATAACGGTGAGCTGACGCTCAAACAATTAGTCGAGATTACCGCTGAGAAACCGGCACAGCTATTACATATTAAAAATAAAGGAAAAATAAAGGTAGGATACGACGCAGACCTGACAGTCGTTGATCTGAAAAAAATCGAAATGTTGAGCAAAAAAAATGTACTCTCAAAGTGCGGATGGTCACCCTACGTAGGGTGGGAACTAACTGGATGGCCGGTCATGACATTTGTAAACGGCAACCTCGCATATGATACAATGAATAGTGTTGAACAATATAAAGGGAAGGAAATTACTTATGGAAACGTATAAGCAAAAATTTATCGACTTTCTCGCTTCATCCGGGGCTTTACAGTTTGGAGAGTTTACCCTGAAAAGCGGACGGCTCTCGCCGTATTTCGTAAATACCGGCCTGTTCGGTACCGGCGAGCAGATAGCCACGCTCGGAACCTACTACGCTGAAGCGATACAAGAAGCATATGGCGATGATTTCGATTTTATTTACGGGCCTGCCTATAAAGGCGTTCCCCTCTGTGTCACCGCTGCGATCGCGCTTGCAAAAGAATTCGGAATTGATAAGGCATATACCTTCAACCGAAAAGAGATAAAAGATTACGCGGATAAAAAACTGATAATCGGACATCAGCCGATGAATGGTGAAAAAGTTATTATCATTGATGATGTTATTACCGACGGTGGCGCGCTTATTGAATCAATGGACCTCCTGAAACATATTGCAGAACTGAAATATACCGGTGTCATCTTGTCCGTTAACCGGCAGGAAAAAACAAAAGACGGTAAAAACGCAGTGAAAAAATTTACAGAAACCTATGACATGCCAATCAACTTTATCGTAACAATTAAAGAAATTATGGAATACCTGCATAAAAAAGAAATCAACGGCGAGGTTATGCTCGATGACGCCAAGCTGAAACAGATACAAGATTACTTAGCTGAATACGGAGTATAACTATGGGATATCAAAACGAACGAATGGAAAAAACATACAGCGAACGTGCTGCAATGGTCAATAATGATGTTGCGAAAAAACTGTTTGAAATTATGGAATCGAAGCAGACAAACCTATGCCTTGCGAATGACGAAACTGATCCGGACAAAATGCTCCAGCACGCGGATACGATCGGACCGGAAATTGCCGTGCTGAAAACGCATATTGATGTGGTAGAAAACTTTACACCCGCTATTACCAAACAGCTAACCGAACTGAGCACTAAACACAACTTCCTGATATTCGAAGATAGAAAATTCGCTGATATCGGAAACACCGTTAAAATGCAGTATGAAAAAGGTGTTTACAAAATCGCAAGCTGGTCGGATCTCACCAATGCTCATATCGTACCCGGACCGGGAATCATTGAGGGATTACAGGAGGTGGCCCAATCAGTAAATGAGCCGCGCGGCTTAATCCTTCTTGCACAGATGAGTTCAAAGGAAAATTTGGCAACTGAAGAATACACACGAGCTGCTCTGGCAATGGCAAACGCGTACAATGATTTTGTCGTCGGCTTCATCGGGAATGGCGGTGACGTAATTGAATTGAAAAAACTTAGCGAAATGGCAAATCCGTCTTTTATCATATTAACACCGGGGGTAAAACTCGGCGGCGGCAGTGATGGACTGAAACAGCAATACACGACTCCGTCAGATGTCATCGCAGCCGGCTCGGATGTCATCATCGTCGGCCGGGGAATTTACGGCGCTGATGATCCCAAGGCAGCCGCGCGCGAATACCGAACCGCCGGCTGGAACGCATATAAGCAAAGGATTAATAAATAATATACGTACAACCATGAAACATTGTCTCCATCTCAAAGACTGGTCAGCAGATGACATCCGCACGGTTATCGAACGGGCGATTGAAATCAAAGCCGACAAAGACAAATACGGCGATATCCTGAAAAATAAAAACCTGATCATGCTTTTTCAGAAAGGATCTACGCGTACGCGCCTTTCATTTGAGGCGGGAATGACGCAGCTCGGCGGTCACGGTATTTTCCTTGATCAAAAAACTACCCAATTCGCGCTGACTGATTACGGGGACGAAATTCAAGCGGTAATGCGATTCGGCGATATTCTAATGTTCCGTGCAAAAGAGTATAAGGATGTTGCGACAGCAGCATCATTTAATAAGATTCCTGTCATCGATGCATGTTCGGAAAAATACCATCCCTGCCAGGCAATCGGCGACTTACTGACCATGGCAGAACACTCCGGCGGACTTGATAAGATAAAAAAAATCGTATGGCTCGGTATTGAAAATAATGTATCAAACACACTGAAGCTTGCGTGCGCCAAACTTGGAATCGACGTGTACTTAGTGACTCCAAAAATTCATGAAATCAGCGTCGACGAAGAGTTGGATAAAATGGCCGACGACACCGGCCATATTCATAAAACGCTTGATCTTAAAGAAGCGATTCCCGGTGCTGATTACATTCATACTGACACATGGATGGATATGGAATTTTTTGAGAACGGGGAAGTTAAAGATGAATATAAAGATGAATTTGAAAAACGGAAAGAAATGTTCATGCCGTACCAACTCAATGCAAAAATGATCGACGATCATGAACCGAATGCACGGATTATGCATTGCATGCCCTGCCATGTCGGTTATGAAATAACTTCTGATGCGATCCATCACAAAAATTCCGTTATCTTTGACCAGGCAGAAAACCGCATGCACGCCCAAAAAGCGATTATTCTATATTTATTAGGGAAATAAAAACATATGGTATACTTATAGTGTAATTTTTTTAGCGTATGTCCCATATGAAATTAACTATTGTTATTATTTCTGTAGCGATTGCACTCGTTATCGGACTGGTGGTTGGCGTCACTATCGGAGTATCATGGGATCAAGTTTCTATAAATAATGGAAATATCAATTCTGTACCAAATAATACGAATACTGTAGCAGGAAACACAAATTCAGTGATTAATGGTAATACGAATACTTTTCCGGTGGACTATTGTGAATCGGATGACGACTGCTTTACTGACGGATGCAACGGTGAAATATGCCACAGTCAGATAAATTCATCAGGTGGCGTCAGTATCTGCGTTTACCATGAACGGTTTAGCTGTCTCACACTCTCAAGCTGCGGCTGCGTAAATAATAAATGCCAGTGGGACCAAAACGACGAATACCTTTCCTGTCTGGAACAATACAAATAAAAAAATAAGGTAAAAATCACCAATAAAGTTGAAGGTGGGGCTTTATTTATTCCAATAAAAGTGTTAAAATCCACGCTATAAGGGGGTTAACACTCCTCATTTATTTTTTAACTACCGTATGTATCTCCAGAAGCTAGTAATTCAGGGTTTCAAATCATTCGCTAATAAAACATCGCTGGAATTTACACCCGGCGTAACCGCTGTTGTCGGACCGAACGGTTCCGGCAAGTCTAACATCGCCGACGCTGTCAGGTGGGTTTTGGGTGAACAGAGCCTGAAAACACTCCGCGGCAAGAAGTCCGGTGACGTTATTTTTGCCGGCTCAGATAAAAAAACTCGGCTTGGCTACTGTCAGGTAGATCTCCATCTCGACAATGAAGACCGTAAGGCGCCCATCGACTTTTCTGAAGTGATCGTATCCCGGCGCGTCTATCGCGATGGTGAAGGTGAATATTTCATTAATAAAAACAAGGTTCGACTGCAGGATATCCTCATGCTGCTTGCGAAATCGAATTTCGGCCAACGCTCCTATAGCATCATCTCACAGGGCATGATCGACATGTTTCTAGCCGCTTCGCCGTCACAGCGCAAGGAGTATTTTGATGAAGCGGCAGGCGTCAGACAATTCCAGATAAAAAAAGAACAGGCGGAAAATAAGCTCAACCAGACACGGGAAAACCTCCATCAGGCAGAGCTCCTGAAGCAGGAAATCGAACCGCGGCTCCGTTCTCTGACACGGCAGGTCCGCCGGCTCGAACGCCGCGAGGAAGTGCACAAACAGCTCAGGGAAATCCAGCATACATATTACTCTGGTCTATGGCACGACCTAAAAATAAAACACGAAGCCGAAGAGGAGCGCTACAAAGGCGTTGAAACCAAACACCATAAGGAAGAAACAGAGCTAAGCGAAATCCAGCAGGAGATGCAGAAGCTCGCGCTCGGATCATCACGGCAGGACGATTTCCAGCATCTCCAGCGGGAGTACGACCGGATCGTCTCAGAAAAAAATAATCTTCTCCGCGAGCAGGCGGTACTCAAGGGTAAGATCGAGGTCGACAGAGAACAGAAGGGCGATCTTGATCTTGTGTGGCTCGAACGCCGTAAAGAGCAATTGACGGCGGATAGTACCACAGCTAAACACAATCTCGAGGAGAGTACCGCAGAGATCCAAAAATATTCGGAGCAGCTAAAAAGTCACGAGACGCAACTGCAGCACGCGGCCAAAGAACACGGGGATCTGCTCAACAAACTCAATGATGCAAAGGCATCAATGGGTAAAAAGAAAATGCCTGCGCTACCTGAGATTGCAGGGCAGGTAACACATATTTATAACCGGCAAAAAACGCTTGTAGAAAAAATCGAACAGGCGGAATCAGTGGAAGACCTCCGCAGCATCAAGGCCGAGGTCCAGACCGTGACCACCGAACTCGCACAGCTCAATCATAAACTCGGCGATGCGCAGGACAGCGATCCGCACGCGATCATATCTTTGCAAGAAAGTGTTGCCGAACTTCTGGCGGCAAAAGACGAGCATATTACTGCATGTAATGAAACGAATACCGGCCTGCAGGTGGCGAAAGAGCGCCAAACCGTCAATGAAGCGCGATCAACCGAACTGACCGATGAGCTGGAAAAAGTAACAAAAGAACTTGAACGGGCAACCACGCAGAAGTCACGCGAGGAGCTCGCGGCTGACATCGCGGCGGACGAAAAGGCACTTGGTGACAAACTCAAAACTATAGAAACCGAACTGACCGAAACGAGCAATAAAATAGCGGGCTTTAACCAGGAAGAGCAGAAAAAGAAAGAAGCGGTATTCGAGCTCCAGAGAACATTCTCCAAAAAACAGGACGATCTCAATGCGATCCGCAGCGAGCAAAACGGTATCAGGGTAGAACTCGCGAAACTTGAAACAAAACAAGAAGATCTGGAAAAAGAAATGGTGGATGAACTCTCTGACGAAGCACGAAATACGATATATGAAGTAACCGAACCGCCCGAGGCAAATCTCGGCTTGTTTTCTGAAATCCAAAAGTTGAAAAAACAGCTTGAGCTGATTGGTGGTATCGATCCGCAGGTCAGTAAGGAATACGAAGAAACCCAAGAACGGTTTGATTTCCTTAACGATCAAGGTGATGACCTTACCAAAGCCGCGGATGATCTCGAAGAAGGTATCCATAACCTCGAAGAGACAATCAAAAAACAATTCACCAAAGCATTCGAACAAATTAATAAGCACTTCCAGGAATATTTCAAAATCCTGTTCAATGGCGGCAACGCTAGCTTAAGCCTCGTACGCGAAGAAATAAAAGATCCGGAAGATGATGAAAACGATAACGATGAAGAAGGTGAAAAAGATGAGGTAGAAGAAAAGCCGCAGCGTCCTAGCATTAGGCGTGAGAAGGTCGTAACCGGCATTGACGTCCACGCCACTCCTCCGGGCAAGCGTCTGAAAAATATCGGGATGCTCTCAGGCGGAGAACGTGCGCTTACATCGATCGCGCTTATCTGTGCTATCATTTTCAATAATCCATCGCCGTTTGTCGTACTTGATGAGGTAGACGCCGCGCTTGATGAGTCAAACTCCATACGATTTGCATCTATTATCGAAAAACTCTCCAAGAAGACCCAATTCATCCTTATCACCCATAATCGGGCGACCATGGACAAATCTAACATCCTGTATGGAGTCACCATGGGTGATGACGGCGTTTCACGGCTACTGTCGATCAATATGGAAGAGGCTGAGAAAGTGATTAAAAATGAATAATAAATTCATTTTTAATCATCCTGAGGGAATGAAATGACCGAAGGAGCTAAGGCACGAAACAGGGAAACAACTACTAAAAACGCTTGACACAAAACAACAAATAACCTACCATACAGAGACATATGTTAACAATCAGATTATCACGAGTCGGTAAAAAGAAGCACCCAACCTACAGGGTTGTCGTATCAGAAAAATCTAAGGATACGGTCGGTGACTATCTCGAGCTGCTCGGACACTACAATCCACACACCAAGGAAGCTGTACTGAAAGCTGAGCGAATCCAATATTGGATCTCCCAAGGAGCACAGACATCCGGCACGGTTCACAACCTGCTCGTCCATAATAATGTTATCGAAGGCGAGAAGATTAAGGTTGCCAATATAAAAAAGAAGAAAGAAGAAGCAAAGCCAGAGGAGAAACCCGCTGAAACCGCTAAGCCAGTAGACAAACCAGCAGAAGAGGCGAAGAAGGAAGAGTCAAAAGCTGAAGAGAAAAAAGAAGAAAAGGTAGCAGAAGAACCAAAGAAAGAAGAAGCGCCGAAGAAAGAAGAAGCGCCGAAGAAAGAAGAAGCAAAGCCTGAAGAAAAGCCCGCTGAGGATAAACCTGCAGAAGAGGAGAAAAAATAAAAAGCTTCCCTCGCTCCTTACATAGTTGAAGGATATTGCAACGGAGGGCTGAGTTTATCGTAATAACGTAAGTATTCTATTATGGAATCTTAACGGATTTTTTCGTCTACACGTTACCAACTAACATTTTCTACTATGAAAAGTATAAAAACTCAAAAACGGCCTTTACTAATTACCGCGGTTGTTGTTGGCATTGGACTTATCGGCGGCATTTCCGTGGTCAATGCCCTAGCGAGGCCGGGAATAACTATCCTTGAAAAACCGGAAGTACAAGAAGAATCGCCGGTGTTAACGAATACTACGGTTCAGACAGCTCCCGCAGCGCCAAGTCGAACTAATATCCAACTTATTCAACCAACTCCTTTGCGAAGCTTGGATAGATTTGCACAAGAAGATAATGAAAAAACGACTACCTGCCCGACGAATGGCGGTGAATGTACATACGATTCAAATGGAGTCGTAATAAATACACCTGGAACCTATACGTTAAGTGATGACGATTGGTTTTTAAATGTTAACAATAGCTGGGACGCATTGATAACGATTACTAACAGCACAACTGATGAGATAATTCTTGATTGTGAGAGTAAAACCTTGCACGGTACAAACTATAATGGTGGCGGACCTTATATGGGTGCTGGCGTTGATATTTATGGGAACCACGACCACATTACAATAAAAAATTGCATATTTGAATCATTCGATTATGGTATTTATGCAGATAGTAATTCAATAACCAATACTATCGATAATTTAAATATTGAAAATAATATCTTTAACGGAGATTTATTAGTCGGTAGTTTCTACGAAGGAGTCCATTCCGCTGAAATAATGTTCAATAGTAAGCCGCAAGGCAGCGACTCAATCGGATTCCCAACAATATACTTTATGAGCTCAAGTAATAGTATAATTCATGATAACTTCCTATATGAAAACGCAGGCATAATCCTAACACAGTACTCAAACAATAACCTAGTATACAATAATCAACTAGGGCATATTTCTAGTGCTGCGTCAGATAAGGTCGGCATTTCTATCAGCCACGGATCAGAACAAAACTTAGTTTATGATAACGACTTTCTCGATATCGCATCAGATGGCACGGGAATTGGTCTTTGGGGAAATTCATCTGGTCCTGAAGCGGCATATGATAATGAAATTTATGAAAATACTTTTACTGACGTACACTTTGGAATAAAAATGAATCATGATGTTACGCTCAACGACATTCACGACAATATTTTCGATAATGTTGCGTATAACGGCGCTATTATGTTTGGATGGAATGGCACGTACTTTCCTCACGATAATACGTTCGAAAATAACATATTTATGAATTCAGGAGTTGGCTTGTACATTGAAGATGATGTGTATAATAATAAAATTATAGGAAACAATTTTAAAAACAATATAATCCATGCTACTGACGACGGTATAAATAACGTATTCGATTTTAACAACACTGGTAACAATTGGGATGACTTTGATTCACCCGCAGAAAATTGCGATGACACTGACTTCAATGGTATTTGCGATGATCCAGGTGGCGAATATAGTATTCCTGGCGCAGCAAACAACACCGACAACTTCCCTATCTCCGGCGTGCCGATATTACAGCCGCACGATTCGATTGTTATCAACGAACTTGAAAGTGCTTATATCCATCCTGATGCATGGGACCCAAACGGCGATACGCTCACATACAGCGTTGATGATACGCGTTTTAACTCTATGGAAGCGTGCTGGCCGGGTTCAAATGCCTTTGGCATGGGAACGAATAAATATAGTGCCGGGTCATTTTCTACAGTAATTCGGGTCAATGACGGCGAGCATGAAGCAACACAGTCAGTATACGTATCAGTACGAAATACCTGTAAGATCAACAAACAGGGACGTATGGTATGCTCAAGCTGGTATACACCGGCGTGGTGCTACTAAAAGCAGACAAATTTGACAGATAACACCCCCTTTGATACGCTTATTTCAGTACACAGTTAGTTACCAGTTTGTTATCAAGGTCGACACAACTGGCTCATTGATAGACAAGAATATCTTATTTCTGAAAAACGACTATTATGGCAAAATCGGAAATGGATCAGGAGTTTGTCGAGTTTGTGGTGAAAAATCTTGTAGACCGACCGGACGATGTTTCATCGGACCGAACGGTTGACGAGATGGGCGTCCTCATCACCCTCAAAGTTAATCCTGCAGACCTCGGACAGGTGATTGGCCGACAGGGTCAGACCGCCAAGGCGATCAGGACACTTCTACGGGTAGTAGGCGCAAAGAACCACGCTCGAGTAAACTTAAAGATCTATGAACCGGAAGGTTTCCGAAAAGGTGGAGACCGTGAAGGTCCGCGTGAAGGTCCAAAGGAAGAAGCTGATACATCAGCTGTCGATGACCTAAAAATATAAATACAATCGACGAATTTACACAAAAGCCGCAAGGTATCAAAACCGCGCGGTTTTTGTTATGATTACTTTATGAAACAATTCGATATACTCACCCTATTCCCAGATGTTATCAATGCGTACTTTTCTGAAAGTATCATTAAGCGTGCGCGGAAAAAGAAGCTGATCACCACCAATGTACACGACTTCAGAAAATTCACGACTGATAAACACCGAACAGTTGATGACCGTCCGTATGGTGGCGGCCCTGGTATGGTTCTGAAAGTCGAGCCCATTTACAAATGCCTGCAATCTATAAAAAAGAAAAAGAAATCGCGGGTAATCCTGCTGACACCAAAAGGGGAATCATTTACCCAGAAAAAAGCACAGTCGCTCACGAAGTACGATCAGCTGATTCTCATCTCCGGACATTATGAAGGGTTTGATGCGCGCATAAAAAAATATGTTGATGAGGAGTTATCAATTGGTGATTTCGTATTGACTGGAGGGGAAGTTCCGGCAATGGCGGTAGTAGATGCGGTGACGAGATTATTGCCAGGAACGCTTGGTGATGATGAGTCTCCGAAAGACGAGACGTTCACAAAGAGCGAAAAATATATTGAGTACCCCCACTATACGCGGCCGGAATCATTTAAAAGTATAAAGGTACCGAAGGTACTCCTGTCAGGGGATCATAAAAAAATCGCTGAATGGAGACGACAAAATTCCAAAGTACGTAAAGCTTGACATAAGCTTAAAAATCATATACAATTACCTAGCAAATAATGGTGGTCGAAAAATTTGCTAAGTTAACAGTAAAATAAGGAAAATTGCCTAGCGGTAAACACTAAATAACAATTAAAGTGATGTTATATT
>SDBT01020689.1_pt1 | contig 10286 bp, 15 predicted proteins | sample 2277101 | NCBI WGS metagenome assembly SDBT01 (sample SAMN10404973, study PRJNA504765) | marine sediment metagenome | isolation source: marine sediment core GS10_PC15, 103 cmbsf | place: Arctic Ocean: Southern Knipovich Ridge | collected 2010
TTTCCAGAATTATCCGATGAAGACTGTGAGCTCGTATCAGAGTGATTGAACTCTGTGCCTATTAAAGAAATCCCTGAGCCATTCGTGTATGTTGTGTCGGTGTCAACTGTATGCAGCCCTGTTGAAAAATTCAAGGCTTCTATGTTCGAGGTTTTATTTACAGAATTAATCAGATCTGTTTCGTTAGAAATTGTATCTGGATTTGTGCAAAGATCAAAATCAGATCCTGTAACATTGCTACAATGTGGAAGGGTCTCATTCGCCAATGGTAAATCAGTCAATTCCACATATTGATCATCAAGAGCATCATTGTCTAAAACTATATTGCTAGAATTCCCTGAAACCTCTCCGCCAAAACTTGTAGCAGTCGTCAAATAGTTTCCTATTGCTTGATAAATTGTATCGAAGAAAGATTGAACAGAAGTCATGTTTACAGAAAACTCGGTTCCTACCAAACTCAAATTGCTCCCAGCCGTGTAAGTGGTATCAGTATCTCTAACATCTATCGTATCATTCAACCAGGTTAGATTTGCAGAAACATTTACAGTCCCTGAATCCCCCCCTTCTAAAATTAAAGGACCTATCGCCGTCACTCCAGTAATATCTCCAGTTCCAGCCCCGGTTGAGCTACAATTCCAAGCACCATTTGAAGTAATACCCACAATAAATTCTCCAGATGAACAATCAGTCACATTCCAATTTGTGATATTATAAATCCCCCTTAGATTGATATGTCCTTGGGGCGTAAAGTCTATAGCAGACGCTAAAGAAACAAACGCTAAAACTGCTACCAGAAAAAGAAAGATCAGATTAGTTTTCATCTTAATCTTCCAGCTTTCTTAATTTTTTTTCAATGGCTTTAAGGACAGGCTTTCTTCTCTTATCAGATCCTTCTAATTTCAAAAGATCTTCAAGTTGCTTCTTGCTTAAGGCATCATCCTCGATGTTCTTGACAACAACATGAGTGTTTCTGCCAAGGTAGTCATCCAGCATCACATTTTTTGCAGGTTCTTTTTCTGATGCTTCCGGCTTCTTAGCTTCTTCTTTTTCTTCAACAGCTTTCACTAATTCACCTTCTCCAGCTACCTCTTCAACAGGTGACACCTTATACATGTTCTTCCAAATTTCAGCTTTCTCAGCAGGAACTTCTTCTCCTATCTTATATCCGCCAATTTCTTGAGTTGCTTTATACATTTTTTTCCTCCAGTTAATTTAATTTTGTGTTAAAGGGACCAAATAAAAAGTCCACAAAAACAAAATACTTCACAGTTTGTTGAGTTATTATGATTCCTCAAACCAAACTTCGCCATAGGTTGTGCCCGTAGTTCCACCTGAAAAAGTCAACTTAGTTCCAGTGTTAACGTAGGTCATCCCCACAGTACCTTCTTGAAGCCCATCAGTGCTGCTGTCAATCGTACACGCATTCCAGAAGATAGGCGTTCCAGTCTGGAAATGAGTGGCTGTGACAATCCAATCAGCGTCAGTAACTTTCGTAAACTTGAAAGTATACTTCACTAATCTCATTGGCGTTCCAAGTATCGCAGTACTAGGAACATAAGTCTTCTGCACAACTGTTGGGGTTATTGCTGCTGCTACCATGCTTCACCCTGAGAGTTATTTTTTGTTTCCATATTTTCTCCTTGTTTTATTTAGTTACAAACCTTAGGGGCCTTACATCCTATCTAGACGCTGATAAAGCGTGATAATAACCCCAAAAATAAAAGGGGCTAAAATCAAAATTAGCTCAACTACGAGGTAGATGCGCTGTGTATCTGAACCATACGTCTCGGAGCCCGATTATAGATTGCAAAGTAAGTCTTAACGAATGCATCTTCAGCATCCGCACCCTTACCAAGTTTTTCTATTGTCGGCGGAATCCAGATTCCTGCTCTGTGAGTCTCTAAATCAACAAGGAACCAATCGTCAGTGTTACAATCCTTGTCTTCAAAAACAGGGATCCCATCGACGAAAAGATCTGTGCTAAAACCAAAGTCTGTATCTTTTGATGTCAACGCTCTTCGCGTATCGTCAAACTTACCACGCAATAGATCACCTTGGACCGGTGCTGTGATAAATACAAGATTCCTTTTATTGGCATTCTCAAGGACTGCTTGTCTAATCGCAGCTCTCAAATTAAACATTGAGATAAGCGTAGAACTTTGGTCGATATAAGTATCTCCTGCAGAGTCGGGAGCCAACTTATTGGCCGCACTTCTTGTCAAGTTGTAGAGACCTGTGTTTCCCGCACTGTCTGTGATGTATTCCAAACCAATAACAGCTGCAGCGGTTTCCAATCCAACTTCTGCGAACAGAGCTGCATTAAGAACTGCCAGCATATCTACTGTAGAATCCATTACTTCTTGCGCAAACACGTCACTAACAGGACCTCCTCGAGCAGCAGCGATCATGTCTCCATCAACTGAAACACCAACTTGAAGTTTCTTAAACTTCGTCTGATATTTTAGCCTGGTGACATTACCTGTAGCCACTGCATTTCCTATATAGAAAGATGCACTGGCATTTGCCGCAGTCTTAAGGGTGAACTGAACGTGGTTGTTTCCTTTCTTGCTAAAGTCGTCTTTAGCCAAAAGATTCCAAGTCACAGTTCTCTGGTTCAGGGCATTATAGATCACAGGGTCATAGACATCTTGCAATTCTGCTGAACTCTGCAAGTAATCAGTGTCTGTGTTCTGGTTTGTCGTAATCCCCAACCCTTTATACTCTAAGTCTGTGCCATTCACACCAAAGCTTTTGTACTCCCTGTCTTCACAACGTGGGGTAGTTGCAGAACTCCAATTCAAATTAATTGAATCGCAGGCTGCAGCAGCTCTTCGGAATTGTTCTTTCAACTCAAGCTTTCCAGGATTGTCGATCACTTCCCTAAACTCCTTAATCTCGAGAGAAACTTCGTCACTCTTGCCAGACGGTTTATTGTCTTTCAACACTTTTTCTTTCATTTCCATCTTGCTAAGTACACCATCCGCAATCTTCCCAGCAGTCTTATCCAAAAGTTCTTTTTCTTCAAGTTCTTTCTTACTAGACTTCCAGGCTTGGAACTCTTTTTTCTCACTTGCTTCTTCATCCGAGGTACCTTCAGGTTTATTTGAAGGTTGATCAGCGCCACCCTTTTCAGGTGTGGCCTTATCCCCATCAGAGGAAGGTTTGTCTTGAGTGCCGTCTTGCGGAGTTTCGTCCTCCTTAACTTCTTTATTAGGCATTTTTTTAACCTCCATATTATTTAATTGTTGTTTTTTTTCCATACCAACTAACTCCTTGAATTCTTTAAATCCAAATGCAGTAGCTACCGCGTTTGGGTTTTTCGGATTACTCGCTGCAGTATAACCCGCAAGACGAGTGGCCGGCAAAAGAATTCTAACAAGGTTGTTGCCAACCCAGCCGAAGTCAGTTGTCATAAACCCGTCGGTATCGTAGGTTATGGAAAATGAATTCAGCTCGCCACTCTGAAAATCTGCGATAATTTTTGGAGTCTGAGGATCCCCCCCCAATAGTTTTGTGTCTACAAATAGCCCATGCTCTCCATCAGTTAACTCAATAACTCTTGCTGGATGTTTCTCAATATCTGCTTCACCAAAATATTCAGGAACTAAAGGATGTCCCTCGCTATGGTGTACGCCCATCACTCTTGCTTCTTTGATAGAATTCATTTGTTCAGCAAAACTTTCTAAAGTTTCTTTAGTGATCCTGTCAGGGATATCAATCCCTTCTTCTTGATCAACGTTATCAACGTGAGTAGTTGCAATCAGTCCCGCAACATGGAAGACTTCGCCAACCTCTTTAATCTCGGCACCGATCACACGACACATAAATTCTTTTTTCTCTCTACCCTTCGGGAAAGGCTTAGTATCCACATGACCTTTCTTACTCAGCCACGCACGATACAATCTCTCTCCTTTCTCTTCCCCATATTGTTTAATGAATCTTGCATGAATTTTTGTAAAGTCTATATGTTTTGGCATTTTGATCTCAAGGATTTATTTTCTTGCCCCCAGCATTTTGTTGATTTTTATTTTGAGTGTCCTGCTTTTTCTTCGCCTTATTTTTTGCATCTTGATTCTTCATCACGTTATCATTAGTCTCTAAATTTTGACGAAGCATTTCAGTCTTCATCTCTTCTTCTTCCCTTTCTTTCTTTTGCTCCTGGGCTTCTTTTATTATCTCGCGATCAATGCTTAAGTATTTTCCTGCCTCTTCAACAGTCCATAATCCAAGCCTTAATCTCTGCTCAGCAACAGAAGTCATCTGCATAGCGTTTTGAGTTTCTCTAACCTCATCCTGGAGATATCCTCTCCTGAATTTCATTTCTACTCCAAAAAAAGGAACCCAGAGATCACGATTAAAAGGTCCTTCAAGTTTACTTTGCCAAACACTTATCTTTCTCCAGTAGCCTGTGTCTGCTAGACCCCCAGAATCTCCTCCGGATGCAGCCTTTCCAACTAAAAACGGAATTCTATTCACAGGCACTCCGTACATCATTGCAAGAACGCTAGTCAAATATAATCCTAAATCTTTATTCTCCATCTGATGCTCGATCTCCATTAATTTTTCAATAGTTAGATCACCAGTGAAAACCATGTTCCCATGTTTGTTCTGAATCTTTTTATATTTTGTGAGAGTATCGATTAGATATTTGTGGTTCTTACTTCCTGCAAGTTCCTTTGGCAAAATGAAAACGTTATCAGGCTTTCCTCCATTCTCAAAAAACGAAACGTAGTTTTGAGTGATCAACCAGAGCAAGTAAATTTCAGAAAGAATAGCTTCCATCGGAGGAAAAGGATAAACTTTGCCATCAAGAGGCATCAATTTGAACACTATAACTTCATCAGGATCGAACTCTTTTATATTGACGCCAACTCTCTGGATATATTTCTTAACTTCATACTCATCAGTGTGAATCGAAACTGTGCTGGCCGCAATGTGCCTCAGCTTCTTGGCTAACTTTCCTAATTTGTCTTTCTTAATTATCCTAGCCATACGATCTGCTTTGAACTCCAGATCATGCGCCTTAAGTTCTGGCATGGTTTCCCTAACCGCCAACTGACAAAATTCTTTCAACTGGATGTCATCAATCTTTCCAAACCAATTATATCCAATTCCAGAAATAAGCAAGTCGTAAATTGTTTCTTGAGCAACATCCATTCCTCGATTTATGTCCCAGAACGCTTTAGCTTTCATCACCTTGTTTCGCCCAGAAGAATCATCCACTGGTGTAAAATCTATATGATCACTCAGCATATCTGTAGCAATAATATCTAAAAATCCCATCAACTGAGGAGACCTTCTCGCCCATTTCATAAATGTCTTGAAAGTGTTGTCTTGAGAGTATGGGTTAAACTGCGAGAACCTCTCAATAAAAAGCGAATTTAAAAGTGGAAGTTCTTTTGAATTTTGGAAGTCATTTGTCCTTTGTAGGTATTGTTGCATATGAACCATCTTTTCTTAATCTCCAGTAAATACTCAACAACTGTTTCGTCGCGAATCCCCAAGCCAGCATGGTCATCAAATTAAACTTCCATCCAACCAGCGCCCATACGATAAAGTTCATTACAAACCCCTCGACTAAAGCTTCTGTGATCCATAACGCTACATCGTTCTTGATAGCCCTAAAATCAACTTCCCGAGTCCACAATCGTGGTTTCTGGATTATTTTATTGCATACAGTTTTCAAGACGATGAATCTGTCATTGATATACTTACTAACTTTAAACCTTGGATTATATTTAAATCTTTTGATATCGTGAGATTCCAAAGGAACAAAAGAGGCGTTTCTAATCCTTTGATGAATTGACGAACTCTGCTTTGTTTCCTTTCTTATAGCTTGCATCATACTCCTCCCGAATAATTTTTCCATCATAATAGTCTTCTTCAAGATCCTGAATATCTTTTTCTGTCAACTTGAATTCCTTAAATAAGGTTTCTTTAGCAAAATGCGCATTCCTCATGCTCATGATAGCCTGCATCTTCTGCAAAGCATATTCTGATCTCATGTACTCTTCAGATTTCAAACAACCGTCGATAGACTCTTTGATTTTCTTATTCTGGATCTGAACAGCAATCATGTTAGATCTCGCCAAGAAATATCTTCCATTGATGATGTTCCTTATGTAATCACTTTTTTTATTTGCTGTGGCCATTTGGACTCCATAAGCTACCTCTTTCTTTTCAATTTTTTCTCTAATCTTTCTTCTTGCAGATTCATCTCTAGTTTCTTTTGGCACTTTAATTTTTTTATTTTTCATATTTTTTCCTCCCATGATTTAAATTATTGTAGCAGATATTGGAAGATTCTCAGGCTGAATAATCAGACTACAGAAACCTGCAATCGCATCTGGATAATCATCCCGATCATTCTCGTTTTCGTGATGAACTTTTAGATGGCCTCTTGGAGATCTCTGAAATCTTAACATACTTAACTGCTTGTCACACTCTTTAATGTAAGGTATCTTGAGTCTTCTCTGCTCCGCAAGTAATTTGAAAAGTGTGAATATCCTCGATTTGTTTTCCAGGGAGAATTCAACAGGCATGGCCATGATGCCTAGCTGTTCAACTCTCCTAGTAAAATCTTCAAGACCGCGCCCCACACCAGTATTATCCCATCCGACCATTGCAACCATTTGTGGTCCCACTGTAGTGACTAAATTCTTCAGATCTTCATCGATAATCTCTGTGTAAGGGGTCCCGGAAGGATACTCTATCATCTCATAAACATAAGGTTCATCAGCCCAGTCTTCTTTACCAGAGTTAATCGGTATACCGATTATCCTTACTGTTCTATCATTTACCTTCCCCCAATCAAAAAATATGTAAATTGGCTGCGTTAAGACTGATGGCAGCATCGAGCTCCGCTCCTCTTGCATGTCTCTTCTCTCGGAAAGTGTCAGGAAACCACCCTTTGGAGATGTGAAGACAGCGAGAAGTGTTGAATCAATCTGTTCTCGCGTCAAACTCTTACTTAAGCGATCAAACTCTTCCTGGGTGTTTGTCGGACAGTCCAAGAAATTAAATTTGTAGCGATGATAATCTTCGTCGTTCCACAATTCCCATCCAATTCCTTGCTGGCCATTAGGGTTTCCAAAAACCATAATCTGTCCTTTCGTCGCATAAGTTCTAGGTTGAAGGATCTGCTTGAAAAAATATTCTCCATTCTCATAGAAAGGCAATTCATCCGGAAGAAGCAAATCAACAGCATACCCTAATGCAGCTTCGGTTGCAGGCGTACAAATAATTCTGCTCTGCTGGAGCTCCTTCATCTGAGTAAAAGTCTTCTCTAACTTTTCATCATAAACTTCTTCTTCCTCAAAGTGCTTGAAATAAATCTCAGTTTTTGTCTCAGAGTCCCCGACGTCATATTTGTAATCTAATCGAGAGTTCTGCAAAAATTGTTTGATCTGTCTTAGAAGATCCTTTGACTGCGGCAATGTTTTTGAAGTCATCAACACAGTTTTCCCAGGGTTAAGAAGAGCGAAGGTGATTGCTTTTAGACAAAGACCAATAGATTTTCCAATCTGATTAGCAGCATCAAAATAAACTCTTCTATGATTATCGTTGAGGATTACATCTTGATAAGGATAACATCTGAATCTTTTTTTGAGATTTCTAGGATCTCTAAAGAAAGCATAGGCGTATATAGTTGGATCCAACAACAGAGTGTAAACTTCTTTTTGTTTTCCGGGGTCTCCAGACTCTAGCCACTCTTCTTTCAAAACTTGGTCCCAAGACTCAAATTTCGTGGCAGTTGCTTTCTCCATCTCCGGCGTAATACCTTCAATTATTTCATGCATCTTTATGTTCCATCGCCTCACGCATCTTAGTAGCAATCTGACTGTGAGTCACCTTATGCAAATGCAAACTCACACTTTTGTCGCCATGCAAAGCTTTCTGAATTTTCTCCAAAATATTATTGTAGGATTCGACCCATCTCCTCGTGTGATCACTTAAGAAACCTTTCTCCTTCATCTCTAGCTTAATTCTACTATCTAAAAATGTTTTAATCTGAACAGCTAGACGCTGTTGAGCCTGGACAGGATTCTGCATTTCTTCAAGCAATTTATCAAACTCAGTCTCTGAAATCTCAGTACCTTCAATTTCTTTCTTCCCAGGGTACTGCTTAGCTGCTTCATCAAATTCTTCTTGACTTATTTTATCCACTTGTTTCACCTCCTTCTTCTTTTGATACCATAATGATTTTACGCTCCTTAACTTCTAAAGAAATATCATCCCCCTTCTCCCAACCTAGTTCTTCAATCATGTCGAGGGGAAGGTTCACACTATAAACAAAACTACTATTCGATCTTGTGATTTTTTGTAATTTAGGCATTTTCAATTTCTCCCAGCTCTCTAGCAAACCAGACACACATTTTCATTCTTAGATCCTCTCTATCTCGACACCAAACAAATTCAATAGGATAGCGGCTAGTAAAAGTCTTGACAATTTTTGCTAAAACTTCAGGTCTCACTTTCAACCTTCCACCACCCTTAAACCTTTTGGAGATAAAGATTTTCTCAGTACATTCGACAAAAACGGCAAAGGAAAGGTCTTTCTCAATTGCTCTTTGAATTTCTGCAATAAATCTCTTGTGATTCTGAATCAGACTTCCATAAAGATCAATTCCCGACTTCCTCTCGATGTGGGCTTTGTTCAAGAGGTCTTCCGTCGTATAATCCCCCTCATCTAATTTCATCCTTTTTACTTTGAAATACATCGGGTCCCAAAGTGGTTTCTGCTCACGCGTATCCATAATGATCATCTACAACCTCCACTAAATCCTCGACAAAATCGTGGCTCATCTTAGAATGCAAAATAAAATAGATTCCACATTCTTTGCACTTATCCTTATCCCGCATCTTCAGTTTCCTCTCTGATTACATTGATTGAAAATTCTAAACCAGTCGCTTGATGAATTGCCTCTTTAACATTCTCAACAACTTCACAATTCAGAACATCAGGACCTGCAGCTTCTTTTGGAATCTCAATCTTTGCTTCTAGCCTCGGCTTTTTAAAGAGTTCATCCGGTAAGTTAATATCCAAAAGGATTGAGACTTCATCCCATCGAAGATTGGGTTTACTATGCGTAACCCTTGCAGACTTATTAGAATTTATTGTAAGCCATTTTTTAATTTGCACTTTTCTCCCTCCTGTACACCCGGAGATGACTTTCATTATCAATTTCTTTGAAACCAGCACTAATCAAGTTGTCGTGGATTTTTTGCAAACGATGAGCAACCTTCCGCTAATAAAGAATTAGAGTCCCTTCAAAGTTTTTCAGGTGCTCGATTAATTCAGGCTCACCCTTCCCCTCCGGAGGAGTCTTTTCAACACTCCCCAGGAAATAATAGATCACATCGTAAAGTGAAGGATCAACTACTCGGAAGTCACACTTTTTGATCCAGCGTTGCATGCTCGATGCTTGAATGAATTTTCCATCAATCTCAACACCATGATATTTTCTAGCTCCACAGATCATGGCCAAACGAATTATTCGCCCGTCTCCGCAACCGATGTCTAAAAATCTTTTCCCAGCAACATACTTCTTAAATAAATCTCGCGGGACATCACTCACCGTAGAAAACCAATAAGAAATTCCCCTGGAACCTCTGAGGAAGTCCATATCTTTATTCATATCCATATTGGGATCAAGTATAGTTTCTTTTTCTTGCAGAGTCATAAGGCCTCCCGCTAATTTTTATATATTGATTTTGATATTTGATAATCCTGTTAACAATCACTTCCGTCTCGACTGGATTATGCGCGCAGACTTCTTTAGAAGCTTCTAGCGCATCCATCAGTGCTTCAAGAGTGTTGAGGGTTTTTCTTTTGGTCATCTAGCTCTGCTCCATTTCTGTCGTTGAATCAAATTGATTTCTGTAATGAAATCTATTATTCCTTGCATGCAAGCTTTACTCCAAAAAGTTTCTTTATCCGGATAGAAACAATATTGTCTCCAGGCACCACTCCATTTGATAAGTCCTAGAAGTTGACCGCAGCCACCTTTGTGATCTTTTCGCACAGCGTAGAGGCAAGTTTTCTTTCCGGGATTGTGGCATTGATTGATGTAGACTCTCACTTCACCTTTTTCATAAATTGTAATTTCATTTCTAAAAGCCATCGGAATCCTCCATCTTGACTATCTTTCTAATTTTCTTCAAATCATCGCAACCCACGCAAACGCCTTTTGTGTATGACCCTTTGCCATCACAGAATTCGCCTTCTACAATCCGTATCATCTTGCCGCATTTCTCGCAGTATTCGTTTTTTATCATTTCCAACC
>SDBT01020691.1_pt1 | contig 10286 bp, 7 predicted proteins | sample 2277101 | NCBI WGS metagenome assembly SDBT01 (sample SAMN10404973, study PRJNA504765) | marine sediment metagenome | isolation source: marine sediment core GS10_PC15, 103 cmbsf | place: Arctic Ocean: Southern Knipovich Ridge | collected 2010
GAGATACTGATCGAGTCTTCCGATAGATATTGAATGTCCATTTGTTTCAAGTTGCAGTGTCAGCTGAATAAACCAGACAAACTGTAAACCTTCGTGGAAAGACCTTGGAGGATTTTCAGGAACATGACGGCAAATCTCAGCGATTTTATCAAGTTCATTGCTCCTGGATTTTTTATTTTCTTTTTTGGACATGGTTTCGGCAAGGTCGGCAAAACGGTTTGCGAATTTAATGACCGCTTCATTGACTATTATTACAGATTGCCAGAAAAGTCTCTTTTTTATGTATTCAGGGTCCTGCCATACTTCCAGCTCGTCCAGCTTCTTTTTACAAAAGTCTATGTTATGTCTAAGACCAAGATTTATCAGTTTGAAATAATTAACAGACAAATGTCCATCCCCATTTTCAAGAACCCAGTTTGAGTCAATGGCCCCTATGCCCTTCTCTCCGAGTTTCGCTGATCTCATTGTTTCATCTTCACCGGCTGTCATTGTTTCCTCCGGCAGCATCGCCAGATTTCTATCTCTAACAGTCTTGCCTTTCCAGTATGAAATAATTTCTTTCAGTTTCTTTTTTGTTTCTGATGATACTTTAAAAACATCTCCGGGTCTCTTTTCAAATTGTTCAAGTTCATCTTCTATATATTCTACTGTGAATTCCGGGAAAACAGGAGCTGATCTTGGCTTGCTTGACTGATTAGCTACAATTAGCTCATGGTCTTTTATATAAATTGACATTTTAGACAGGATATCATCCAGCGCAACTGCTCTTTTTATTTGATTTGGCAGGTGCTCGTTTTTTTTGTATACATCTGTTATAATTTCCGCCCTCTCGGTACATATTTCAACCTGGCTTGAATAAAAGAACTGAGCTGCTTTTTCTACCCTTTCTGAAAGCGCCATGATCATACCCCTTTCGTTAATAAATTAGTTGATTATAAGGATTAAATTTATTTCATAAATAATATCAGTCAAGAATAATCTTGTGACATAAGATTGATTTTAAAATTTTTCAAATTAAAATAAAAATATTTATATTCATGGGCCATATAAAATATTGTCAAAGGCATTAAGGGTTAAACTGACCATTACAAATCCAATTTTGGATAAATACGACGATAGCTAATTAAACCAATACGAAGCTGATATGTCAAGGACATAAAATCCGGTTTTCTAATTGGATTATTACCGGCAAGGAAGATACTGCGGGGTAATTACATGAAGCGCCGGAATTATTTTTTATTTTAAACAACATATGGTTGACAAATAGAGGGAATACTTTATTATTATAAAACCTGCTGATACTTGTATACATCAAAATGATCACCGGGAGGCCGAGATGGGGTACGAACCGTATGAAGGTAAACCCGACATAAACCGTCTTCTTGACACATTCAAGCACAAAAAGATCGACAGGGTGCCGAACTTCGAGGTACTGATCGAAGACCGGCACGTCGAAAAGATGCTTGGAAGATACGCCGGCAACACACTGGCTATCGGGGGCGACCCCGCAAAAGGCGTGGAAGAGGCCGAAGGCGCCCGCCCGATGCACCCCAAAGACTACATCGAAGTCTGCGAGATCATCGGTCAGGATGCCGTAATAGTCGAAGCGATCTGGACCCCCTTTAAAAAGCGGAATGACGACGGCTCTTTATCGCTGGCTGCCGACAGGAGCATCAAGTCGAGAGATGATTTCAAAGAAAAGATCGTGCTCCCCACCGATGAGGACATCGAAGAAAGGGTGCAGTACGTTCGGGAGTACCGTGAGGTCCTCGATAAATCCGGGACCAATATCGGGTTGTGTGTCCTTCATTCAGCATATTTCCAGACATTTTACGAGTTCATGATCGGCATGGAAGACTGCATGCGTATGGTGTACGAGGACAGGGATTTTATAGAGGAGCTGCTCGAGATAAGTACAACGTACTGGGTCAAGTTTGTCACAAAAGTTTTAGAAGCAGGTGTTGACTTTATATGGCCCGCCGATGATGTCGCGTTCAAGACCGGGCTGTTTCTGCCCCCCGCTATCATGAAAGAGCTGTGGCTTCCCCACCTCAAGAGGATCATAGAGCCTGCCGTGAATGCAGGCAAACCTGTCATGTTCCACTCCGACGGCAAGATCGACGACATATTGCCCTGGCTGATAGATATAGGTGTCGACTGCATACAGCCCATGGACCCGTACGGGGTCGATTACCGGGATTACAAGAAAAAATACGGGAACAGGGTGTGCCTGGCGGGCAACATCGATATCGAGTGGCCGCTCGCGCACGGCACGCCCGAGGATGTGGAAAAGGACGTCAAAGAGCACATGTCTGTGCTGAAACCGGGCGGAGGTTATGTTGCCTGCAGCAGCCACAGCATCGTCAACTACATACCCAACGAGAACCACATGGCCATGATCAACGCTATCCACAAATACGGAAGCTATGCAGGCGAGCAGTGGGCCTTTACAGGTACCGAAGCCGCCGTTTCCGGGCCCGAACCCGGGGAGGAAAAACAGGAGGCCGTTGATTACAGGAGCGGTATCAGCCCCGGATTTCTGCTCGAGATCTTTGATGTGATATACCGGGGGGAGCGCGGGATCATCAAGGGGCTTGTTGAAAAAGCCATGGAACAGCACGATCCCCTCGAAATAATAAACGGCTCAATGACCCCCGCTATAAAATCGGTGGGCGACAGGTTTTCCACAGGAGAGCTGTTCCTCCCCGACCTTATCCTTGCCTCCCAGACAATGCAGGAGGCCATGGATATCCTGGCGCCCCGTCTCGAGGGAAACAAGGATTTCAAGGCCAGGGGGAAAATTGTCCTCGGGACTGTAAAAGGGGACCTTCACGATATCGGAAAGAACATGGTAAAGGCCCTTCTCAAGGGGAACGGGTTTGAAGTGATAGATCTTGGGATTGACAACAGCCCCGAAAAATTTGTCAGCGCGATAAAGGAGCACAACCCCGATGTTGTCGGGTATTCGGGCCTTTTGACGACTACACTCGGTGAGATCCCGGCCCAGATCGAAGCGCTGGAAAAAGCCGGGCTCCGTGAGAAGGTGCTGACAATCGTCGGTGGGGCCCCGGTCACAAAGGATTTTGCCGAGCGCAACGGCGTGGACCTTTTCGGTAAAGACGCGAATGAAGCCGTAAAAGTGATTGAAAAGGCGTTGAAGGAAAAATAATCAGACTGAGTGAGGTCAGGGCGCACGGGTGATGCTTTATCAGTTTGCGCAAATGATCGTTTCAAGGAAGTTGTTATACAAAAAAGAAATACAGCACCAAATAAACCGTAAAAAGTATTAAAAATTAAATTTTTTATAGGAGGTTTCAAGATGAAAAAACTATTTGTTTTGCTTCTGGTTATTGCCTTCATGCTGAGTGCTGCCGCGGTGTTTGCCGGCCAGAAAGAACAGCCCGCTGCCGTGCCGGAGAAAGACATGGTAGAGGAGTCAAAAGAGTTTGTGGCGGAAGAGGGACTGTACGACACTTATGAGAATTACCGAAAAATCGCGAAAAGCGAGCAAACCTATCCCGGCGCACCGGGTCAGGGTCTGAAACTCGGTTTCGCGAACATCTTCGGTACTCTTCCTTTCTGCATCGATGTCGAGAACAACATCATAAAGCAGGCGAAGTTGGCAGGGTTCTACGAAAGTGACATGATCATCATGGACAACCAGTACGATGCGGTCCTCGGCCTGAAAAACGCCGACATAATGCTTTCCAAGCGCCCGGACTTTTTTATCGAGTTCCAGGCAGACGCTAAAGTAAACAGCGTTGTAGGCGCGAAATTCGAAGGAGCCGGTATCCCTATTCTCGCGATAGATGTTCCCGTGCCGGGCGCGCCTTTTATGGGTGTCAACAACTGGCAAGTCGCCCTTCTCGGAGGCAATTACATGGCGAAACTCATCAAAGAGCAGTGGGGCGGATTGGACGCTGCTGATATGATAGTCCTCCTTCAGATGCCCGCGGGCGGCGACGTGACAATGCTCAGGTCTGAAGGTTTTGCCGCGGCCCTGGCCGAAGAGTTCGGGCCCGAAGTCGAAGAGAAGATAGTCCGCGCAGACGGCGGCATGGGGCAGTCGGAGCAGGCAAAAGCCGCTATGGACGATGTCCTGGCAGCTCACCCGAACGCAAAAAAGATCGCCCTTACATCGATCAACGAGCAGACAATGGCAGGAGCCATCGCGTCTTTGCAGACATCAGGAAGATGGGACGCAGATGATATCATCATCATCACGCTCGGTGTCGATGACCTCGGAAAATCACAGATCCGCGAAGGTCTCAGTGACGCCGGCATCGCCTTTTTCCCCGAGAGCTACGGCGAATACATTATCCCCGCTGTTTTGACCATGCTTGAGGGCAAGGCAGTTCCACCGTTTATCTACATTAAGAATGAGGTCATTACAAAGGACAACATCGATGAGTGGTATCCGCAATAGGATTTAAAAAGGCCGGGCTGAAAAGCCCGGTCTTTTGTTAATGCGCCATGCAAGGGGCGCCGCGCCCATGCATGGCGCCGCGCCTTCCCAGGGCGCACCGGGTCAGGGTAATACAGGAGACATCAAAATGAGTAACAAGATAATGGAGATGAATAACATCTCGAAACGATTTCCGGGAGTTCTTGCGCTGGACGGTGTGAGTTTCGACCTGGCTGAAGGTGAAGTGCACGGTCTGCTGGGGGAGAACGGCGCGGGAAAATCGACGCTCATTAAAATACTCGCGGGCGATTATTCAAAGTCTGAAGGCGAGATATTGCTGGACGACGAGAATGTCGAGTTTAACAGTCCGTCGGATTCCCAGGAAAAAGGGATCAGGGTGATTTATCAGGAGCTGAACACCCTGGACGCCCTGACTGTAGCCGAAAACATATTCGTAGGCGCCCTGCCCAAAAAAAAGGGTATCCGCACGGTCGACTGGAAAAACCTCAACAGAAACGCTGAAGTTGTGCTGAAACGGATGCTGGTAAATATCGATCCCAAAAAGATAGTGGGCGATCTCACGGTCCACGAAAAACAGATAATAGAAATAGCAAAAGCGATAAACAAAGAGGCGAAGATCCTCGTAATGGATGAGCCCACTGCGGCGCTCGGCGAAAAAGACACGGAATCATTATTTGATATTATAAATAACCTCCAAAAAGAGGGGGTCGGGATCATCTATATCTCTCACAGGCTCAACGAAATATTTCAGATAACCGACAGGGTAACAGTGCTCCGTGACGGAAAGAAAATAGGGACGGTAAAGACTACTGAGACCGACAGGGGGGAGCTTATTTCCATGATGGTTGGGCGGGAGTTAAAAGAGATGTACCCGAAGCGTGAAGTGCCGATCGGAAAAACAATCATGGAGGTAAAAAACCTCACTATCAGCGGTATAATCGATGATGTGAGCTTCAGCCTGAAATCCGGTGAGATCCTGGGCCTGTTCGGTTTGCTCGGGTCAGGCAGACAGAATATTGTGCGCGCGCTTTACGGAATAGACCAGAAGGATAACGGGGAGATCATAGTGGGTGAGAAACCTGTTCTTATCGACTCACCGTCCACGGCATTGAAGTGGAACATGGGATTTATGCCGATCGACCGGAAACTCGAAGGGCTCGCTCTCACGCTTCCTGTGTTCAGCAATATAACCATGGCAAATATAGATAACCTCGGAAACGGCTTTTTTATCGACAAAAAGCTTGAGATGGAGCAGTCCGCAAAATGGGTAAAGAACGTAAATATCAAAACACCATCACTGGACACAGAAGTGAGCTCTTTGTCGGGCGGGAATCAGCAGAAGATCGTGCTCGCCAAGCTGCTCGAGACAAGGTCGAAGATATTTATCATGAACGAGCCGACAAGAGGGATAGATGTCGGCGCCAAGGTGGACATCTACAAGATGATGGAAAGTCTGTGTGAGGGCGGGGCGGGCATAATCATGATATCGTCTGAGCTGCCCGAGATACTGTCGATGTCCGACAGGATAATAGTGATCTCCGAGGGTAGAATAACAGGGGAGTACAGCAGGGAAGAAGCAACCCAGGAAAAACTGCTGCATTCGGCAACGGTATAGCTTACAAGCAGAGGTGGAAAATGACTAAATCTTTGGTAAACAGTGTTCAGGATGAACTTGGCAAAAAGGTAAAACTGTCGAGCACGGTTATACTTTTCATTTTTCTTGCTGTAATGGTCGCGGTGTTCGCTGTGCTGAGCAAGGATTTTTATTCAATATACAATATCACCTCCATGCTCACAAACATCGCGTTCAGCGGGATCGTCGCCGGAACGCTCACCATGGTCATGATCATGGGAGGGCTTGACATATCGGTAGGCGGCAACATAGCGCTGACCTCAAGCCTCGTAGCGTACCTGTACAACCTGGGAAAAGCCCCGCCCACAGGGGTCATCATACTCATAGGCCTGGTCCTGGGAACGGTTATCGGGAGCTTTAACGGGTTTATCATAACCAGGCTGGACCTCGACCCCATCATCACGACCCTCGGGACCATGGCAATAACAAGGGGGATGGCGTACGTTCTGACAAAGAGCAGGTCCATCCTCATATTTGAAAATGTCGTCGGTTTCATCGGGAGAGGCACGATCGCCAAAGTGCCGTTCCCTCTTATACTGTTCATTCTCATTTTCGCGGTTTTAACACTGATAATGGGCAAATCGAAATACGGAAGAAAGGTCTACTGTATCGGCGCGAACCGTGAGGCAGCGAGGCTTTCCGGCATAAACGTAAATAAAATCAAATTCATCGCTTATCTTGTAAGCGGGGTCGCGGCCTCGCTCAGCGGGCTTATTCTGACAGGGCAGTCCGCGGTCGGTATGCCGCAGCACGCGACCGGGATGGAGCTTGATGTAATCACAGCCGTGCTTCTCGGCGGAACATCTCTTTATGGTGGTAAGGGAAGTATACTGGGCACGCTTGCGGGGGTGCTGATACTCGGTGTTCTCTACAACGGGTTTACCATGATCGGGTTCAGGTTCGTCCACATAAGAGTATTTCAGGGAGTGATACTGATAGTGGTCGTGTCGTTGTACGAGATCAGGGAAAAGAAGAAGTACTAGCGCCAATTTAAAAAGGCTGGAGAACAAAATGGAAATGTCGACTGCGTCAATCGAAGAAAGAAGCACGAATCTCGGCGCAAAGCTGTCGGAGATATTCCTGTACGGGAAAAGCATGGTCCCGGCTCTGCTGGTCCTGCTTGCGATACTACTTGTGTTTTTCGGCCTGATGACCCCGTATTTTATTACATACACGAATTTCAAAGCCATAATAAGCAATTTTCCTATAATAGCGATAATGGCAGTCGGTATGACTTTCGTACTCCTTATAGGGGGGCTTGATATATCCGTAGGCTCGATCCTCGGATTTACCGCGGTCAACGTGGCGGTCTTCCATAATATAGGTTTTCCGGCATGGGCCATTGTCCTGGTGTGCCTCGTCATAGGCACTCTTTTCGGGAGCTTCAACGGTCTGATCGTCACAAAAGTGGGAATAAACCCTGTTATCACAACTCTCGGTACCATGGCGCTGGCAAGAGGCATGGCATCCTGGTTCGCCCTTGACATCGAATCCCTGAAAGTCGGCAGGATCTTTGACCAGAAGTTTCTCCTCATATCCCGGTATTACATCCCGCAGGACAAACAGTACATACCTATCACCCTTATTTATATAATAGTCATTTTTGTCGGGATGTCGCTGGTCCTGAAATACACCGATTACGGGCGGAAGGTGTACGCGGTCGGAAGCAATGAGTACGCTGCAAGGCTTGCCGGGATAAACACATCCCGCATAAAATTCATCAGCTACGTTATGTCCGGTATTATGGCATCTATAGCCGGGATTGTGCTGGTAGCGCAGCTCAGCCTCGGGAGGGATGACGCGGGGATGGGGTCGGAGCTCGAGGTCATCACGGTCGTTGTGCTCGGGGGTGTGAGCCTTGCGGGGGGGAAAGGCAACCTCCTGGGGGTGATCATATCGGTTATTATCCTTGGGGTCATCAGGAACGGCATGGTGCACCTGCAGGAGACGATCGGCCTGTCATATTACTGGCGTGAGGTCGTCAAGGGGGCGATTCTGATCTTCGCGATATCTATTGACTCCGCGCGGTTGATGGCGATAAAAAAACGCCAGGTGGTGCGGCAGTAGCCTGTGAAACCCGATTTTCCATCGTAATGGTCGATTTAATAATAAATATTTCATAAACGTCAGGAGGTGTCATAAATGGCAGGCGCAACACTGGAAGAACTGAAACAGATCGTTCTCGATTTTGACATGGACAACGCGGAAACTGTAGCTAAAAAAGCGATCTGTGAAGGTCTCGACCCTGTGGAGTGCGCGCAGGCGCTAACCGAAGGGATAAGGGAGATCGGCGACAAGTTTGAATCGGGCGAGATGTTCCTTCCGGACCTTGTCTGCGCTTCCGAAGTCGTGAAAAACGCGCTTCCGCCCATTACTGTCGAAATAGAAAAACAGGGTAAAAAAACAGCCTCCCATGGCAAAGTGATAATAGGCACCGTTTTCGGGGACATTCACAGCATAGGCAAAAGCATGGTGGCCACACTATTTTTCGCCTCGGGGTTCGAAGTGGTCGATCTCGGCATAAACGTGAAATCAGAAGCCTTTTTAAAAGCTGTAAAAGAGCACAACCCGGATGTCATTGCCATGTCCGCCCTGCTGACGACAACAATGATGGAGCAGAAAAACGTCATCGAGGGGCTCAAAAAAGAGAACCTCAGGGACAAGATAAAGGTCATCGTCGGCGGGAGCCCTATAAACGCCGAGTTCGCCGAAAATATCGGCGCGGACGGGTACGCAGCCACTGCCCCCGAAGGTGTTAAAGTTGTCAAGAAGATGCTGGGGATAAATTAAAGGGGGGAGCATGCAGGGGAGTATATAAAAAAGGAGGAGGCCGGTTGATGAAAAGATACGCGTTTATTTTTAAAATAAAACCCGGGCTGAAGGAAGAGTACCGGAAAGCCCATGACGAGATATGGCCCGAGCTTGTAAAAGCAATAAAAGACAGCGGTATTCAAAATTACTCGATTTTTTTTCGAAAGGACGGGACCCTGTTCGCCTACCTCGAGTCCGAAGACCCCGAAAAGTCCTTTGAATATATCTTTAAACAGGATGTGAACGAGCGCTGGCAGAACGCGATGAACAAATATTTCGTAAAAGAGGACGAGTCCCTGCTCGGCCCTGAAATGGAAGAGATCGAAGAAGTGTTTCATCTTGATTGACGTTGCTGTGTTTACAGGCCCGTGTAGGGACACCGGTTTACGGGTTTGGGGCCGGGTCTGTCCCGATATTTTAAAAAAGGAAAATCCCTATGAACCTCAGAGAACGGTTTCTTGAAGTGATGGTGAATTTCAACCCCGGTGTGAGCCCCCCTAAGTGGGAGTTCGGCTACTGGGGCGACACGATAAACAACTGGTATGAAGAGGGGCTGAAGAAAAACAAATATCCGAAAATACCGAAAAAAATATCCACCCCGACTTCTTCACTGTACAGCCCGTGCTGGCACTCCGTCCCCGGGGGAAGGCTTTCTGATAAAAACACGCACTCCGTTAAAGGAAAAAGCTCAGCCGGGGCAAGCCGCCCCGATGGGGTCAGGACCGCCGGAAAAACCGGGTCTTCCATCGAACGAAGACTTCCGGCCGGGGTCGCTGTGATCGGCGGCGGCCTCTACTGGCCCACCCAGAGCTTTCCCATCGACAACGACGTCAAGGGCACCCTGGGTATGGACAAAGGGCAGATACTTGTAAATGTCAACCTCCTGTTCCACCCCATGTTCGACCTGGAAATCCTCGAAGAGGATGACCATTACCTCACGTACATAGATATCGACGGTGTAAAAAAGAAGTACATAAAAGAGACCGGTGTTATCCCCCCGGGAATCGAGTGGGTCATAAAAGATAAAAAAACCTGGGAAAAACTCAAAGAGGAGAGGCTGAATTTAAATGACATAAGGGGCAGGTTCCCGGCGAACTGGGATGACCTTCTTAAAAAATACAAAAACCGTGACTATCCCCTTGTGCTCGGCGGTTACCCGCACGGATATTTCGGTACCCTGGCGCAGCTGATGGGGTACGAGCACCTCTTTTACAACTATTTCGACGATCCGGACCTTATCCATGATATCCAGAAAACCTTTACAGACCTGTGGATCGCGGTGTTCTCGGAAGTACTTTCTGATACCGATGTGGACATGGTCATAATATGGGAGGACATCTCGGCAGGCACCGGCTCGATGGTGAACCCCGCGGCCATAAAAGAATTCATGCTCCCCTATTACAAAAGGCTCACCGG
>SDBT01020693.1_pt1 | contig 10285 bp, 19 predicted proteins | sample 2277101 | NCBI WGS metagenome assembly SDBT01 (sample SAMN10404973, study PRJNA504765) | marine sediment metagenome | isolation source: marine sediment core GS10_PC15, 103 cmbsf | place: Arctic Ocean: Southern Knipovich Ridge | collected 2010
CCGACCCCGATATAGCCACGGGCTTGAGGGAGGTCTATCCGGGTAGGGTAATCGAATGTGCCATGAGCGATCAGCCGGGGTGTGCCACACTGTTCTATAAGAATCGGCATAAAGACGGTTCGTCACTGTTCCGCCCTGAAGGGGAAGACAAGCGAAACGAAGTTACGGTCAAGGTTGATACGTTGGACAATTTGTTACCTGAACCGGAAGGGGAGCATGGACTGCTGTGGCTGGACTGCGAAGGGAGCGAGCTAAGGGCTTTGCAGGGTGGGGAGCGGTTCGTCGCAGCGGCGGTGGAGGTGATCAACGTCGAGATGACGGCCAAGCCGCGGGGCGAAGGGTGGGGCAGTCCCGTCGATACCCACCGTTGGTTGCTGGAGCGAGGATTTCTTCGGCAGTGGACCCATACACACCGGTCGTGCCGGGGCCAATATGATGCCGTCTACGTTCGTTCCCACCTGTACCGGCCCGAATACAGTTGTTGCCCATGCAGTCAATCAATTGGAGATTAGATGATGAAATTGGATATATATCCTAGCCAGCGTCATTACGTCAAGGCACAACGACGGTCTAACAGAAGAAAGTCGGGGCGATCCGGTGCCAGTGCGGATGAAGTTGCCAAGATCGCAGACTATATGAAGATAAAGGAAATTGAACCGGGACGGGGCCTTTGTCATGGGGCCGGTCTTGGGGTCGAGGTGAAATTGTTTCAGGTGGAGTTCCCGTTGGCGGAGGTACAGGGGACCGACCTGTTCAAACGCAACCCGGATTTTATGGTACAGTGGGACTTCCACGAGCCGAAGCCTGAATGGATGGGGGCTTTCGACTTCATCTATTCCAACAGCCTTGATCATTCACACTCACCGCAAGAGTGCATTCACATCTGGTTGGACCAACTTAAACCGACAGGGTTACTGTTTGTTATGTGGTGTTTTGCCCAAGTAGGGACCCAGGTCGGCGATTGTTTTGGGGCTAACCTACACGAGTATATTACGATCATGGAACGAAAAGGGACTGTCCGCGATCTGATATACTGCAATGGGGGCAGCTTGAAGACCATCGTCGTGGTGGGGAGGAAAGAGGAATGAACAGACGGATAGTCTACCTGATGTCCGGTGCGGCCCACTGCCCGTATCTCGTTGCCAGTCTCTACACGCTTCGTCGGTGGTGGGACGGGGAGGTGTCGGTATACGCCTGGCCGGAGTCCTATCCGATTGTAAGGCTGATCGACGAAGATAGGCAGTTGTGCATAAAGCCCGTGGAGAGGGAACCCCGCCATCGTGGCCGCAACGCCCAGTTCCTCGACAAGATCAGATTGATGCAGACCCTCGAACCGGGCGTGAACCTTTATCTGGACGCCGACACGACGATCCACAGCCCGCTGGACCCGCTGTTCGAGTTCGGGGAAAGGTTCGGCTTTGCCGCCACGCAGTTCAACAACTGGCTTTCCACCGGCAGCATCACCCGCAACCGGATCAGGCGCCTGCGGAAGTTCCCGGAGATTGACCAGGACCTGGTCGAGGAGGTGCTGACCGAACCGTGGCCGTCGGTAAACGGCGGGGTGTTCTGCTGCAGCCCCGACTCCCCGGTGATCCCGCTGTGGGAGCGTTGGACGGTCGAGGCCCTGTCGATCTTCATAGCCGACGAGGCCGTGCTCCACCTGATGCAGCCCCGGTTCGCCCCGCACAAGAAGATCATCACCGTCCTGGGCGGCCGGTTCAACTGCTCGCCGATGCGGTTCCAGCCCAAGGACCTGCCCGACGAGGACGTTGCGATCCGCCACTACCACGGCGATTCCAACGTCCGGTACAACGAAGCGGAAAAGAAGTTCAAGTCGGAGAAGGGTTGCAAGTTGTGGTGGCCGATATACCAAGAGTGCCTGCAGGAGAACGTCGGCGGGATGGCCGAGTGGCGGGGCGAGGTGGGGAACAAGTACCTGGACCGGTTGGAACAGAGCGGGGTGATGGAGGTAGACCAATGACGACGATCCGCAAGCCGGTCCGGTTCGGGATCTCGTTGACCTACCGCTGCAACGCGGCCTGTCCGGGCTGCAACCGCTACCTGGACGTGGCGCCGTGGGCCGATTCGGACCTGAGTCCGGACGACATCAAGCTGGGATACGCCCGGGTGGTCGATGCGGGAATCAAGATACACAAAACCAGGGTCACCGGAGGGGAGCCCCTTCTTCACCCGAGGTTCCGTCGGTGCTTGGAGATCATCGGCCAGACGTGGAACAAGGATTACGGGGGGCGGACAGCGGTGTTCACCAACGGCAGCATCCCCTTGCCTCCAACCCGTGGGTGGAGGTACAACGTGTCGGGCATGGGGCTTGAAAAGAACAAGCACTTGATATTCCCGATGGTCTCGCCGGAGGACCTGGGCGTGACCTATCACGGCGAGTCCGACAGATTGTGTTATCGCCAGCACGGGTGCGGGCGGCTGTTCGACGCCTTCGGATTCTCGTTCTGCATACTCGCCGGTCCGATCGGGCGTTTGTTGGGCATCGATCCGTACCACGATCGTCCCGTCCTGGACATGAGGGAAGAGATATGCAGGCATTGCATAATTTCCGTTGGGGTCAGGAGGGCCCATCGGTTGTTTGAAAAGGCCAAATCGGGGGCGTTGCCCTATCCCACGCCGACCTGGCGGAGGGCCGTGGAGCGGTGGAGGGACGGCGACAGGATCGAACTGAAGCGGTTTCAAGAGAGGTGATACGATGATCAAAGCTGAACGTATAGACATAGACAGAAGCCGGCACGACTTCCGGTTCGTCAAGAGGTGGTTCGTGAACAGGAACAGCGGTACGTTCCACCAGTTCGTCCGCCCGCGGTACATTGGCAGGCCGGTCACCTATCTGGAGCTGGGCGTGTTTGAGGGGCTGTCGATGGTCTGGATGTTCCAGTACGTCCTGACGCACCCCGACAGCCGCGCCGTTGGGATCGACCCGTGGCTCGTGACCACGAGGCTGTCGGCGGAGGAGATGGAGGAGGTTGGGGAGAGGGCCCGCCACAACCTGTCGCCCTGGACGGATGCCGGCCGCTGCAAGCTGATCCGGGGATGCAGCGGCGAGGTTCTGGAGCGGATGCGGCGGGGACGGGGCTGGATGGGCATCAGGAGGAAGTCGGTCGACGTCTGCATGGTGGACGGGGGGCACAACGAGCTTCAGGTGCTGGACGACGCTCGCAACTGCCTCCCGCTGTTGAGGACCGGCGGATGGCTGCTGTTCGACGACGTAGTGAACGCCATACAGAAGCACCGCCACGTTCGGCAGGGGCTGGACATGTTTCTGGAGGAGTGCGGCGGCAAGGTCCGCCTGGCGTTCAGGCACCGATACGTGGAGGCGTTTGAGAAGCTATGAGTAAAAACCCGGAATATATCTGTGAACTGCATGGAGGATATAAGTGCGGTATACATCAGTGTGGATTCTTCGAGATCAGTATGGGGCGAACCGGAACCAGAAGTGTCTGCATGGCAATGAGGGAGATGGGACTGTACGCCAAGCATGGGTTCAATGGTTGTCCCGAATGTGAAAAGGATGCAGTCAGACGGTACAACTGCGGTCGATGCGACTTTGATTTTTACAGAACGTGTGACTATTCCGGAAACATATCTTCAGCCCACTGGCGATTGCTGGCAGATCATTTCCGAGACGCCAAGTTCATTTTACTCCTCCGCCCCATGGATGAGTGGATTTATTCAATAGAACATGCTCCTGAGAGGATCGTCCGCTCAAGGGGTGGGGTGTGGAATCCTTCGTCTTATGGGGTCCTCTATAGGAAGCATCACTTCGGAACGGTGTATTTCAACAGAGATGTGTGGCTGCGAGGGTATGAGAAGCATCGAGATGAAGTAATCGCGGGGATCGATCCCGATCGCTTGTTGGTGCTTAACATCTTTGAGATCAGCGGGGATAAATCATGGGAAAGATTGGCAGCTTTTGTTGGCGTTCCCGTTCCCACTGGTCCTTTCCCCGTTAGAAGGAGACGAGTTCAGTACTTGAGGCCGGTCAGGTGAAACTACACACCAAGTCGCTGATCCGTTTAATCCGTGAGGTCGTGGGCGAGCCCAGCACGGGTTGTGAAGTGGGTGTATGGACGGGTTGGAACAGCCTCCACCTGCTGAGGACGTTCGACCGGTTGACCCTACTCATGGTGGACCGGTGGATGCAGTACGCGGATATGGCCGCCCTGTCGCAAGAGAAGATGGACGCCGTGATGCTCGAAGCCGTTGCGGTGACGCGGGACCATGAGGACCGGCGGGTGGTGGTGGTGAGCGACTCCGTCCGCGCCGCAGCCATAGTGAAAAGCTCTTCACTGGACTTCTGCTTCATCGACGGCTTCCATTCGTACGAGGCGATGAAAGAGGACCTCCCCGCCTGGTGGGAGAAGGTGCGGCCGGGCGGCCTGTTCTGCGGCCACGACTACGACGGTCGCGGGGACCGGCGGGGGCGGTTCGGGGTGAAGCGGGCGGTGGACGAGTTCGCGAAGGAGCACGGTTGCGAGATCAAGGTGGCCCCCCAGCACGTCTGGTGGACGATCCGGTAGGACGCGAGGTGTCGAATGGACGATCTGGCCGGGGCTTACACGACCCGCTACCAACGGTCCAGGAAGAGGCGGAAGCAGGTCGACCAGTCGCTGCTGTCGGCGATCACGTGCGTCATGCCGCCGGGCTGTACCATCATCGACATCGGCGCGGGAGGTGGCATGTACGTCGCGGCCTTGCGCGAACTGGGTTACACCGCAAGAGGCGTAGACGGGACGCCGGGCGTCGAGAAGCTGTCCGGGGGCCTGGTGGATCAGGTCAACTTGACGGGGGACTGTAAGGATTGGTACGGGGTTTCCGACTGGGGACTGTTCCTGGAGGTGGGGGAGCACGTGCCGAGGGAACTGGAGCGCCGGTTGTTGGATGAAGTGAGCAGGATGCCGGCGTTGGGTTTGATCGTCAGTTGGGGAAGCCCTGGGCAGCGGGGATTTCGGCACGTCAACTGCCGGAAGCCCGAGCACGTGGCGGCCGGGTTCGCCGGACGGGGGTGGTCCTTCGACGGCGCGGCGACCCGGAGGGCCAGAAGGGTCGCCGGGAGGAATTACCGGAAAAGGCTGTTGGTGTTTACTAGATGATCACGGGAGAAGAACAAATGATCGACTACGTCGTCTTCGAGTTCTCAGCCCCGCCCCGCACGGGGACGGAGTGGTTCATCAAGGCCGTCCAACTCGCCGGCCTCGGGCCCGCCTTCAAGCGCCACGCCCATGCACCGTTCCCCTCCCTCCGCCGCCGCTCGGCGCTGCGGGTCTCCCTGGTCCGCCACCCGTGCGACTGGCTTGCGAGCTGCTGGTCCGCCCTCCGGGACGGCTCGCGGGACGTAAACCACGTGGGCATGTTCTCCCGGCTGGCAGGCGGGACGTTCGACGAATGGATCCGCAACTACCTGAACCTGATGCCCGGCGCCGTGGGCGACCTGTACGCCAAGTACCGGGCCGACAGCTACCTGCGGCTGGAGGACATGCCGTGGGCCCTGGTCGAGCTGCTGGAGGCCCTGGGGGTCCCGGAGGTCTTCCGCGGGCTGGTAGCGGGGCTGCCCCGCCGGAACCGGTCCGCGTCGACGCCCCGGTGGGATCCGTCGCTGCGACGGCGGGTGCTGGAGGCGGAGCGGAAGACGCTGGAGGACTTCGACTACTGCTGACGGGTATAATGGGGCTGAGGATAGGATGATAGAAAGTAAACTTCTCAACGAAAGAAGTGCGTTCAAGTGCGGCTATAACGGTGCGATGGGAGTGTTGGGAGCTATTGTAACAGTTGTTCTGTGCATCCTTGCCATCCCGTTTGTTTTCGTGGCATTTGGACTTGTTGCTTGTGCTCTCATGGGGTTGATGGGGCTTGTGGAGAAGGGAGTTAGGCCAGATAAGATGCTAGACCAACTTCCTGCTCAAGTAGTTGTTGTTGAAGAGAAGGTAGTTAAGTTAGAGAAGATAGTTCCGAAACCGGCTCCCCCCATTAACCTAGATTGGTTGGCCGTGAGGCATGTCGGCGCTACAGATTCTACACCGCAACTTAGGCAGTGGGTAAATAGGAACGGCGAACGTATGATTGAAGCTAGATTCGTTTGCTATGGCTTTGGGGAGGTAAAGCTAAGAAAACCTGATCTTATAATAGTGAAGTTGCCGTTCAAGCAGTTGTCTGATGCGGATCAGAAGTATGTCAAAGATAGGAGGTACAGACGATGAGTAAAACGAAAAAGTTGGGTATATGGTTGGTGTCAGTAGTTGCTTTGTCACCATTAGCCTACTCCCTGGCTTACTACATTCCTCTTTGGGTAGGTGAACCACCCATGAAGACTCATCCGATAGTTATGGCAATCGTAGGGGTTGTAACAACTGTCATAGTCGTGTTGCCGTTATACATGCTTGACGCTTTGTGGCAGCGGGAGGCAAAGTCATGACGGGAAAAACGATCATAGTCATCCCGGCGCGGATGGGCGGCGAACGCCTGCCCGGCAAGCCGATGCTCCGGGCCGGCGGCAAGCCGCTGGTCCGCTGGACGTACGAGCGGGCCAAGCGGACGAAGGCCGACCACGTGATGGTCGCCACCCCCGACGAAGAGATCAGCGACTATTGCGTTCGATACCAGATGAACTACGTGATGACCCGCCCCGACCACCCGACCGGCACCGCCCGCTGCCTGGAGGCCGTCTCGAAGATGCGGAAGGACGTGCGGATGGACGTGCTGGTGAACTGGCAGGTGGACGAGCCGCTGGCCGAGCCGCACGACGTGGACCGGCTGATCGACCTGGCCAAGTTCTCGCCGTGCATCGCGACGCTGGTGGCCCCTTTCTGCGACCAGAACATACCACCGGAGAGGGATGATTGGTATGATTCTAATGTGATCAAGGCGGCCGTGGCCGACAACGGGAGGGCGTTCTGGTTCAGCCGGGCGCCGCTGCGGGGGGCTAAGCTGCACTGCGGGATATATGCGTTCAGCGTGCGGATCCTGGGGCTGGTCGAGGCGGCGAAGCCGACGGAGCTGAGCCGGGCGGAGTCGCTGGAGCAGCTCGCGTGGCTCCAGGCGGGGCTGATCGTCCGCACCCTGGCGACGGAGCGGCTGCTGCCGGGCGTAAACACGCCGGAGGACTGGGAGGCGTTCAAGCTAACCATGGAGGAGAAGAGCGATGAAAAAGACGATTGAGATTGTGGCTCATTGCTGGGCCAAGGAACTGCCACATTATGCCAACGCTCTGAACTACATGTTCAGTTCGCTGGTGCTGGACCCGCCGACCACCTGCGACGTGGTGGTGACGGTCTGCCTGGACTCCACCGACGATAAGACAAACAGGATCTATCGTTGGTTTGCGTATCACCAGAGGGGCATCAACGACTATTATGTACGCGCGGGATCGATTCACTTTCCGATCTCCGAACTGGGCCGCCGCGCCATCGGCCGGAACTCTGCGGCCAAATCCAGTTATGCCGACATCGTGTGGTTCGCCGACGTCGACCAGTGCTACCGCGACGGGATATTGGATCGGTTAGCGAACCTGGAGTGGCCGGAGGGGGCGACGATGATATATCCGAAGGAGATAATGATCCACCGCGACCACGCCCTCGGCGACGAGGACCTAGCCAAGGTCGGGGGCGACCCCCGGCTGATCGACGTCGACCCGTCCCGGTTCGTGACGAAACGATACAACCGCGCCATCGGCGGCGTCCAGATCGTCCGCGGCGACTTCGCCCGCGAACACGGCTACCTGGACGGGGACCCGAAGTGGCAGCGGCCCACCGACGGCCGGTTCGCGCGGTGCAGTTGCGACCGGGCGTACCGATCGTTCTGCAAGTCCAGGGGGCGGATCGTCGGGGTGGACCTGCCGGGCGTTTACCGGCTTCGGCACACCGAGGCCGGCCACGGGCGCCCGCCCACCCGCGACCTGAAGAGGGAAGGGGATAGGCAATGCTACGCTGGTTCAAGCGCCTGATCCGCAGGTGGGTGATCGACGACGACCCGACCGATAAGTACCTGGATTGCATAGTGGATGGCGAGCCGGGACGATGGCTGATCATTGGCTCTGAAGGGATGATGCTGAGGGGGCTGCGTCCGAGGGGGCTCAATCGGCTGATCGGCGCCGGGCAGGCCGTGGACCAGCCCCGCTTCTGGCGGCTGTGGGAACGGTACAACGAGGGTGGACTGCGGTGGGAGGACGGGACGGAGTGGGTGCCGCCGGTATAATACTGAAATAGGAAGGAGTAAATCATGAGATGGTTTATAGGTTCGGTCATGGGGGCGTTCTTCATCATGGATATTGTGGTACTGGCCACTGGTAGTGCCGTCCTGACTGTCGGTAATTGGCTTACCATTATCGGTGCGGTCTGTTGTGCCGCTTGCCTCGGTTATATCTCTGCGGGGGTAGGGAATAATTGAAACATCATCGACCCGTCCGCTGGTGGTTCGGCGGGCGGGGTCTCCTGGCCCCCGGCATTCCGAAAGGGACGTCGGGGGTTTTTCTGTTCAATCCCCCGTACGCCGTCGATAAGGGGCCCAGGGCGGCCGTATAGGGCCTCCGGCCCCGGGAACGGGTTGGAACCCGTATCCGGAGAGGGGCGGCAGGGGCGGGGGTTTTCGGGACATATCCCCCTTCTAGGGTTATCGAAGGGCAGTAAAGATCCCCGTGTACCGATCTACCCTATGAATATAGACGTAAAGGTATACCCCCCTTATGCCAAAGGGAGTTTATTACTGAAGCACCCCTCGAAAATCCCAGGAGCCGGAAAAGTTTTTACCCTACGAAACAGGGCCTTTTTGAAATACTTTGGAAAAGCTAACGGATTTCTGCCGTTATACCGATAAGAGACATTATAATAGGGATAGAAGAAACAGAAACAATGAAAAACAAAGGAAACACAAACGAAGGGACGCGACCCGCAGGGGCCAAATGAAGGGTCAATCACCCGGAACCAGCAAGCGGAAATGATCAAGACGGACGACGGGCTTCTGAGGAAGCAGGATCAAACCGGCGGACGCCACGACCCACCAGACCGAAAGCGAGACCGGGAGCCGCGCCCCGGCAGTCCACTTCACCAACCACCTTTCACAAGGAGAAGAACGATGAAACGCAAGGTACATTTAGAGGGCGGCGTGATAGCTGAAATGAAAAACGGCGACACGCACTACATTCTCTGGACACGCGACGGCGATATTTATCATCACGGCCCGGACGCAGCGGGGTTCGATCCCGCGACGATTACCCCGGAAGCCGAATTCAGAAGTTCGATGCGGCGGGTAGTTTCCAGGTCAACTTACGATAAACGGTAGTAATTGCAGACTACCAACCACCACCTTTCACAAGGAGACAAAACGATGAACGAAACCATGACAGCCACACAAAAACGCTACGCCGAAGAGGTTGCCCGCTACGAAACAGCCACCCCGGAAGCACGGGCGAGAATACAGCCCCGCCTTTCTCGCCTCAATCAGATGGTTGCCGCCGAGCGGGAAAAGCGATCACGATACGCAGTTCCTTATCCTTGTTACTGTATCAAATAAACCAATAGCCGGGGTAACCCGGCAGGCAGGAGGGAATGAAAATGAAGATTGAAGCATCGGCGGGACGCCAGCGAAAGAAGGGCCTTTGTGAACACTGTGAGCGGTTAGCATTGAAGGCCGGTAACGAAGGGGACGCTAAATTGTTAGCCGTTCTCTACGGGTGGCTGGTGCATGGCCGCGATAAACCAATGCAAGAACTATTAGGTAGAACCGCCGACGGAGGGAAACGATGAAAACCGTATGGTGTGTCGAACTCATTACGGACGCCGTTCTTTACGTCCGTTATTTCAACACGGAGTGGGAGGCCCGCCGAGACGCCTCCCGCGTCTTCCAACTCTACACTATGCCCCACGTCTTCAAGACGCAAATCTGGGCATAGTACCCAACCGGCCCGACAGCACAACGGGGAGCCTCGACCCCATGGGCCACTGACCAACCAACCACAAAGGAGACGAAACGATGAAGACCAATGAACTGAACCTGGACACGTTGACTAAGGCCGTGCGGCTGTTCATCACCGATTTCCGAACGTCCGCCCGGACCAACTTCTGCCTGGTCGTGGGCGTCCAGCACTGGCGGCTCCAGCACGACGTGCCTCGGCAGCCGGGGGCCCGCATAGCGATAACCTCCGCCGACAACCAATCACCCCCGTGAACCGTGGTCGCCAGGCTGCTTCGGTATCTCGCGGACGAAGGAGGAAAATGATGAAGTTTTGTGCAGACTGCGGAAAGAATAATCCTACCGTACGCAACCGGAC
>SDBT01020694.1_pt1 | contig 10285 bp, 12 predicted proteins | sample 2277101 | NCBI WGS metagenome assembly SDBT01 (sample SAMN10404973, study PRJNA504765) | marine sediment metagenome | isolation source: marine sediment core GS10_PC15, 103 cmbsf | place: Arctic Ocean: Southern Knipovich Ridge | collected 2010
ACGGGGCAAAACAGTTGTCATGGGTGGTATGCATGTGTCTGCTCTTCCGGACGAAGCACTTGAGCATTGCGACGCGGTTGTGATCGGAGAAGGGGAACGCACCTGGCCACAGATGGTAAATGACTTCAAGCGGGGAGAATTGAAGGAAACATACAAGGCTGACCAATTGTTTAACTTATCAACTGCACTGCTGCCCCGATGGGAAATTATAAACAAAAGCCTTTATAGCCCTGTGGACTTCATCGAAACCACACGTGGTTGCCCAATCAACTGTAATTTCTGTGCTGTCACCCAGTACTTCGGTGGTAAATATCGCACCAAACCCGTCAATCTCGTTGAGCAACTGGTGGCAAAGGTGAAACCGGTGGATAAAGTATTCACTCTCAAGAATCTCATATTCTTTGTTGATGACAATATAATCGCTAACAGAAAACACTGTATAGAGCTGTTGACAATGTTGAAGTCTTATAACATACAGTGGCTGGGTCAGGCTTCTATATCGGTTGCGAAGGACGATGAGATCCTGAAGCTGATGTCTGAGACACGGTGTCTTGGACTGCTGATAGGCATGGAAAGTCTTTCCGAAGATACCTTAAAGGAGTGCGGCAAACGAATCAATAACCCTGCTGAATACGAGCAAGTTGTGTCCAAGTTACACCGTTATGGTATTGGTGTAAAAGCTACGTTTGTGCTGGGCTTTGACAACGACGATGTCTCCGTATTTACTCAAATGGAAAGATTCATCCGCAAGTCCAGCCTTGACAGCGTCTATTTTAGTATCCTCACACCCTACCCCGGTACACGGCTTTACAAACAGATGGAGAGCGAGGGTAGGTTAATCCACAAGGATTGGGAAAGGTACGACACCGCTCATGTTGTCTTTCATCCCAAAAAAATGACCACTCAACAGCTCGAACAAGGGTTTTTCTGGCTTTACAAAAAGGCCCTTTCAGCTAAATCCATAGTTTTGCGCCTTGCCCGGTCGAGAACCAGGCCTCAGTTCTTCATTCCCGACAATCTTGCCTTCAAATTCTGCCTTTCAAAAATGTTAAGGGGACAATAGTCCATACGAGTTCTTTCCCTCTCATACCCCCCTTAGCTAACTTTAAGATTTTTCTGTTGGATTAGTTTGAGCTAGCTCATTGACGTTTCGAGTACTTGCGCCTAATTCTCTGATTAATATTTGATCTTTGATCTCCCAGCGTTTTTTCAGCCATCGTTGCATTTTTTTGGGTAAAGCTTTAGGGTTTGGATTATCTTCAAGGGGGACTTCTGAGATAGGAATGAACTCGATTACGACTTTAGCATTGCGGATTTTCCCACTAAAAAGATCTTTAAAAGATGACCGGTCTCCCTGATAAACAATTGTGATATCCAATACACCAGTTAAAACATCCTGCAGTATATTCCTGGCAATGGCCAGGCCTACGCCGTTCGGCTTAAGCAAATTTTTATAGGGTGATTTTTCCATTTCCGGTGTCCTTTTAGAATTTCTACGATGGCCTTCGACAAAATTAAGAAGGGCGGTTGGGTAGGATTTGTATTTTTCACATACTTTTAGCACTCGCTTAAGATCTTCTCCAGCTAATTCAGGACGCTTGCGAAGTTGTTCCCGGGAATATCCTTTAACAAAAGGAAAATCCAACCCCCACAAGCAGATTCCAATAAATGGCAAATACCAAATAAACTTTTGTTTGAGAAAATATTTTACGAAAGGAACGCGGCGGTTCAAAACGAATCCTAAAACGAATATATCTGTGTAAGCCTGGTGGTTACAAATAATCAAATAACTTTTATCCGGGGAAATTTCAGGATTATCCAGACCGTGCACGTCAAATTCTATGCCGTGAATCACACGGGCGATTAAACTATTCCCGGCATTCCACTGATTGCCAATCCAATTGAAAATTTTCTGTGAAAGTTTGTTAAATCTGTTAAACGTCAACAGCTTCAATATTAATACAGGGTAAAACAGAAATGCCCAAAAAACAGCATTGAAAATAGTAAGTATTGATGCAATTAAACCTCTCATAAGTAAACACTCCTGGATATTTTTTCAGTTCATTACAAAAGTCGTGCTAAGTTCAGCACAAATACTGTAATGCAAGCTAGAAATATTTAATGCTTTATTAACTTAGGGGTTTTGATTTAATTTAGGAGATTTTTCAGGAAGAATTTTGGCCACAAAATATTGGTGGTGTGCTAAATAAAAAAATTATTTGGGAAAGACTAATCTCCCCTCATTGCTAAACATTGGAACTTTACATTATCAATCGCCGTAAATAATAAGGGTTTGTCTCCTATAAGTACCAAGCAGGATTTCCTGGGTCTTAAGTTCCGTGTAATAGATCTTTGTAATTCCTGCTTTTTGTGCAGCATCATTAATTCGTTCAGTATCCCACTCTGCTGAAACTCGTGAATTGGCTAAGGGTACTATAGGTACCTGAATCTTGTGAGCACTTAAAGTACACTTTTTTGAACCAATGGGTGTGTTATTAAAATCTCTTGACTGAGGTCTTACTACATTTGTATATAAAAGTCCACAGCCTGGAGAACTTATAATTATTAGTACAAATAAGACAAAATACCAGTGTTTAATCACCGTACACCACCGTTGTAAGACGTGTATAGAGACCTAGTAAAATTGCAAAATACTCTACGTCAGCATGTCGTATGACTTTGATATTTCCATCCTCTGCAGCTGCCCTGGTTCCGGCATCACCCCATGCTGCTATCCAGCATATTGACTGAAGCGATGCTCGTCCTTCCTTTGTTCCCAGCTCCGTTTTATCATAATTCTTATCATGTGGCCTTTGGACTTTCATATACATACAACCAGATAGAAATATCGCAACTAACGCCATTAGTATTAAAGCTTTTTTCATAGCAGCCCCTTCAACTTTTTAAACATTTCATTGAATTAAGATTTTATTTTGGATAAAATCCATTACTGAAGATTAATTTTTATAAAAATGGGATGCTTTGTCAAGAGTTATCTGTAACTTCTTTTCGTAACCAATGCCAAAGCTTTTCAACAGGATTTAATTCTGAAGAATAAGATGGTAAAAATAATCAATGAAATGATTAAACTAATCAAGGAGTATGGCACTACACCGCATGGAATAAGAGAAGTGTCAAATTATCTGACCAAGATCAAAGACAAAGAACACTATGCATAAGACAAAATACAAGTGTTTAATCACCGTACCCGGAATTCAAAGGAGGAAAGTGAATTATAAGAATAACGAATAAATTATGTAACGTTATAGGAATTTGTTATCCTATATCCATAGGCTGTTATATTTTAATAAGCAGAACACAAATAGTCTCCATTTTACTAAATATTTATAATTTTTTGTTGTTTTCACTTGACAAAGATTAATATTATATTATATTGAGAAGTGATTTGTTTGTTAATTTTAGGAAGTGCAAATCTAGAAAGGAGGGGAGGTGATTCTATTGAAGAAATTGTTACTTATCTCGTGTGCTTGTTTGTTACTTGTGGGATGTGCAGCATCTGATAAGGCTATGCTGCCTGATGACATCTGGATGACCAGTGGTGATATTGACACACCATATGAACCAGTAGCTGCGATCTCGGTGGCAAAGATTGGGTTTAGGATCTTTAGTGATATTGAACCAACAGATTTGGACCAGGTAATCTGTCAGATGTTAGCAGATGAAGCTAAAGCAGTAGGTGCTAACGCAGTTATCAACATGGAATTTGATTCTCCTATAGTCCAACCCTGTTATATGGGAGCTGTTCCATATGTATGCGGGTTTGGTGTAAGTACTGCCAAAGGTGTAGCAGTAAAAACAAAGAAGAAATTAAGGTAACAGGTTTTTATTCAAAGTTTACTCGCAATAGCCCTCTCATACAATGGGGGGGCTTTTTTTGTGGTTCTCCTTTGCAACTATTCACCACAGATTTACCCCGTTAGATATTTATCATGTTAATGAACATCTACTTATATAACATCTAATGGGGGATCGCAGAGCAGCCGCAACCAAAAAAATATAACCACGAAGAACACGAAGGCCACGAAGAATGAAACTAAATTTATCTGTTTTGTAAAAAAGTCAAAAACCGAGTCCATAACAACCTGAAATTACTGGATTCCTGCTTAAAATTATCTCTGCGATCTTAGCGTCCCCCCATTAGATTAGTAAACCCTGGGGGGATAAGTAACCTATCAAGCAGGGTAAACTTATGACAAAATCTACCTGAAAGTAAATCTCTAACGGGGTAAATCTGCGGTGAAAATATAGTAAGGCTGAATAGTTATTTCTCCTTCTTAAAATACTTCACGAGGTTAAAAAATAATGTGCAGCAATAATCTTTTGAAAATCACAAGGGTGGGCATAACACTCTTCATTTGTATGCTTTACTTTAAGACGGGCTGTTTAGCTGGTCAGATTTCTGCTCAGGATATCATTTCTAAAGTGGAGCAGAATTTTTCGAAGATAGAAAATTATCAGGTTAATGTGAGCCGAATCTATTACAGGAATGAAATTCTGGAGCTTCAGGAAGAATGGCGATTCTTCTTTAAAAATCCTGGATTTGCAAAGGTCGAATTTGTATTGCCCAAAAAGGTTACCCTGATTATCAACCAGGATGATGTATGGCAGTACTTTTTGGAAGAGAAAAGGGTAATGAGAAGAAAGATAAATGATCTTAAAGAAAAAGAAAAGATGCTTCTGATAGGGAATCTACTCAAACCCTATGAAATTGAGGGATGGGTGCTTCCTGTCAGTTCAAAGTTTGGAGACCGTTTGAAACTGGTGAGAGAAGAAGTGGTTAAAGGTAAAAAATGTTATCTTATTGAGTGCAAACCCAGGGCAGATAATCCCCAGCAGTTAAAGCTTCTGGTTTGGATAGACAGGGAGAGGCTTACGTTGGTTAAAAAAGAGCTTTATAAAGAGCCCAACCGGTTAGTGAGCAGGACAGAAAATGAAAATTTTCTTGAAATTATCCCTGGCCTCTGGTTACCTCGCAAAGTAGAAATCACTGTTCAAACCGAGAAAGGGGAAATCATAAAACAATTAATATTGAGAAATATCAAAGTGAATAAATCCATGCCGGAGAATACCTTTCAATTTAACCCTCCCAAAGGGTGTGAGGTGATGACTTTTAATGAGAAGGGAGAAATGGTAAAGGAACACTAGGTTCTAATGACTTTCTGACAAAGAAGATGTTGTATAAAGGATTTATGTGATAAATTAACTAAGAAGTTTTTCGATTTCCTCATCATTGAATTTCAACTGTCTAAAAATCCGTTTGCAATATATGGGGTCCAAAGTCTTCTTCCCCATTTGAACAGGAGCTGAATATCTTTTACCTTCTGTGATCCTTGAATATATTGCGTGGTCTGTACTTCTTTGCCGCACAAAGATTGCCCCGCCTTTTACAGTAACTTTATCAATTCCTTGCTGGACATTGTGGGTATTTAGGCATACGATGGAACCTCATGTACTTCCAGTGGCCTTAGAATGAGACCTTCTCTAGGCTCTTTATACCATTCAGGCTCAGTATCTCTCAGAAACTCAATAAATTCTTCTATAGAGATAGGGGAAATAGTAGTTTCAGGATGCTCCTTTATATCCTCAAGATACAATTCTATTGCACTCCTGAGATTCTTCTCAACAGCTGCCAAATCTTCACCCCTTGCTGAAATGTTCAGTTCCAAACATATCGCAACATATTCAAGCCTGCATTTGCGAATTATTATTGTATATTGCTTTTGACGAGTAGACATCCTGCGAACCCCCTCTTTAATTGGTTGTTAATGTGCCTCAATCATATAACCGTACTTTTGTGGTTGTCTGATAAACACAAATTTTGGCACTCGGTTTAGGATTTAGGTAATGTTCCCTATGAACGAAGATAGAGTATATATATAACTTAGCTTAAACTAAGTTCATATAATAACAGAGTTTCTTATTATTATCAAACATTTGAATGAAGGTTTCTCTCAACTCCTTCATTCAGATTATTATTCCTTAAGTTATTAATAGCATAGTTAAAGGCATTGATTAGTTTTCTGCGAATATCTGCGAAAATCTGCGTCCCAAATTCTAAAAGTTCAAAGCGAATTCTAATAAAGGCCCCTTTTCCCCTCCTTTTAGATTAATCGATAAATTATATTTTCTTCTAAATCTTTCCAGATAATCTTCCCGTACTGCCTTATTATATTTATGAGCACTGTTTAATGCTCCAAAAATATTACCACTATAGTAGTTTAAGCTGAAAAAAGAAACAAGCCCGCCTGCCACATAAAGTTCCTTGGCGAAAGCCTCATAGGTGCCGAAGAAAAGCAAGGCATTGGTGATGAAAGAAAATATAGCCTGTTTCTTTTTTCCCATATAGAAATGACCGGCTCCTGGGATAACCCCAGCTAAAAGACCAGCCACCCAAGGTGATTTATGAGGAAGATGTGGCAGCTGATCCAAAGCATTTACTAATTCCTGGGAGGGTTTTTGGTAGAGACTGTCTTCTTTAACGAGAAAAAGCTGCTTTTTAGCAGAAGAATAGTTCTCCAGATGAATGTAAATCCAGGCTATCTCCCATTTGGCCTTCTCTGCCAGTGGGTGATTGAGGTTGTCAAAAATGAAGCTTTCAAGTTCAACCAGCGCAAGTTCGTAATCTTCGTTTAGAGAGTAACACTCCCCTACCTGATAGGCAGCCTCTTTTCCCACTTCCTGATCGAGATATTCATCTAAAAGGTTACGAAAGAGTTCAATGGCTTTATCATATTTCTCTCCCATTTTGTAGCAGTAGGCTATCTTAAGTCGTGCCTTGGGAACGGATGGATGTTGAGGATTGAAATAGATAAAACGCTCATATTCGGTAACTGCCTGATAGTAATGCTCCCTCTCAAACAGATAATTGGCAAATCCCATGAGAGATTTCTCTCCTTCCTCCTGCGGGAATGCCATATCGACACAGTGAACGCTAAGCACACAGAGGATCACAAAGTATAATAGTACCCTGGCTTTAAAATTAGGACATTTTAAATGATACATTAATTGAGCCTTCCTCTTTATTCATCTCTGCGTTCTTTGCGATCTTAGCGGTGAATGCTTTTCAATCTTCTCGATGGCACTTTTTGCTTTGTCCGCCAGTTGGTGCTGTGGATAGCGGGATATAAACTCTTCATACTGCTTAAGAGCAAATTGATAATCGTGTATCAGGTATAGAATTTCAGCTTTTTGAAAAGATGCCTCTGTTCCAGGGGGGATACCTTCGTATTCTTTCGCCAGTGAAGTGAAAAGATTAAGAGCAGAAGTATAATCTTTAGCTGATTTCATAGAAAGGGCAATTTTTAGTCGTGCCTTTGGGATATCAGGATGTTTGGGGTAAAAATAGATAAATCTTTCATATTCCATAACTGCTCCGTAGTAATGACCATGACGAAAGAAATTATCCGCAAATGACATGATTGAGGCAGGATTTGTGTATTCACTGGTTTCAAGTGCCCACCCGGGAGTTGCCATAAGGGAAGAATGAAGAGAAAATAAAACGAGTATAAGGGGGATGCTTAAAGGAAAAAGGGTTGATTTCATCTTGAGCGACCCTTCATTTTATCAAACCAGAAATCATTGTTTTCTAAAGGGTCATAGACATAGTACCTGCCGAATTTATAGATGAGGTCATACCCTTCAGGAGAATGGTCACGGATAACCCTCTCGCTTGCCATAGCAAGTCCTAAAGAAAATCCATGCTTCTTTAAGGCCTGTTTGGCATAAGCTGAACAGGTGGGATAAAAATCGCAGGTAGCCCCGTCAACCGGTGAGATTACATTTTGAAATAAGGATATATGCAGTTTGATGGGGAAGGTAGTTACTTTGGAAACATAATTTGGCTTATGCCGATGGGATTGTGAGTTATCAATCTCTGTTTCATAAATACTATCTTTATCCCAGGGACCCCACTCTTTGCTCTCAACATTAGAAGGTGGGATTAAGGAGGCGATGCAAACAGTTGCCATAAAGTATATTAGAAATAATATTTTACCATTTTTTTTAGCCATACAAAGCCAGATCTTTTGTTTATAAATGTTGTTTTAGAGATAACAAGGATAATATTCCCTAAATGACATTATGTTTTATTCTGACCAAAAACACGCTTTTGTCTTTTAGATGTTCTATATACGAAAAAAAATTGAGGAATTGAAGGAATTGCGAATTGAGGAAATTCCTGAATCCCTCAATTCATAAATCCCTAAATTTCTGATGATTTGTTTCTATCTTTTCTCTGTCTCCCCAATCATGGGAACAAACCTGACCCCTGAAATATGTTTAACTTTCAATTCCCCTTTAACTTTGGTTATAAGAGTCAGGGTTTGATGAAACAGAGTGCTTCCCAGGGGAATGATGAGCCTGCCGCCCTCTTTTAATTGTTTAGTGAGAGGAGGAGGTATGTGATTAGCTGCACAGGTTATAATAATAGCATCAAAAGGCGCATAAGATGACCAGCCGAAATATCCATCCCCCTGTTTTACTGTTACCTTCTGATAACCAAGCTCTTTTAGTTTGAGAGGTGCTTCCTTTGCCAGCTTTTCCCTTATTTCAATAGAATATACCTGGTCAACCAATTCTGCCAGGACTGCGGCCTGATAACCTGAGCCTGTTCCAATCTCTAAAACCTTGTCTGTCGGCTTTAGGTTTAAACATTGGGTCATTAATGCTACAATATAAGGTTGAGATATAGTTTGACCCTCTCCTATCGATAGGGGATAGTCATTGTAGGCAACATTCCAGAGACTCTTATCAACGAGGAGATGCCTTTTGACTTTACCCATTACAGATAGTACTTTTTCGTTGCTGATATCTCTTCCCTTCAGGTCATTTGTTACCATTCTTGCCCGGGCATTCTTGAATGGGTCGTCCTGGGCAAGAGCTTGAAGATTTGCAGTTATGACAAGTAAAAAAGAAGAAATCATTAATAATTTTATCTTCATAACCAAGCTCCCTATCTATAATATCGTATTGTCAAAACAAACCACAGAGAATACAGAGAATTATCTAAATATCAATAAGTTAGATGATTTTGCCTTTCCTCCCCTCTGTGCCCCCTTACATTGTTAGTTGCTAACTTGGAATAAAAGCGGAACTCTTTTTGTTTTTGAGAACACAGAGTATTATTTCTCTGTGTGCTCTGTGGTTTCATGTTTTCTCCTTCTTTAATATACGATGTATTGCATATTGTAGCACATAAGTAGTGACATAATATGATAAATTTAGAAAATACGTTTGTTACAAAACATAAGAGATAGATGATGGTTTTAAGTGACAAAACGTCTCATAATTTCTACAACTTATTGAAATTAAAAGTGTTTCTATTGCGAGATGCGAGTTTGGAGCTTTAATGTTTAACACGTAACCCGAAACACGTAACATTTATTAAACCCATTGTTACAATTGCTTAAGCGAATATCACTACATACCACAGTAGAAAAGTCTTGACAACGATAATTATCCTATGGTAATTTTGTACCTTCTTTTTGAAGACAGATCCTTTTTAAGTTTCCTGATTATCCAGTTTATTAATTTAAAAGTCAAAAGTTTATTTTATATCTGGGAAGAATTTCGTTTTAAAACAAGATACAGTTTCTTCTGATTGCCAGATTTCTTTAAATAACTGTTTGGAAATATAATAAGAGAAGGGAAGGCCTTCGACTTTACTGCCATTAAGTCCCTCCTGATCACATACATACTCAAGTGGACAGGTTAGCCTCCCTTCTCTTATTATTTTATGGGGGAACAATAACAACAGGTAATGCTGTAGTCATTGTAAGCCCGGAGGGCGTGGCAATCTCGCGTTAAAAATTTCTTCGGATTTCGCTTGCCCGGTTAAATCAGTTTGTTCCATTCAACTCAGGGTGCTTCGGATTTCGTATTTGGGAAGTTTCACGATGGATATAATAATCGCTACCTCAAATCAGAATAAGTTAAAAGAATTTAAGGCACTTTTGAAAGATCATAAGGTTCGCATCCTCTCACTTAAGGACTTTCCTCAGATACCGGCCGTAGTGGAAGATGGTAAGAACTTTTATGAGAATGCCCTCAAAAAAGCTACTACTGTTGCACGCCTTACTGGAAAGCTAACCATCGCAGATGACTCAGGTATTGAGGTGGAAGCATTAGGAGGAAAGCCGGGTGTCTATTCTTCCCGCTTTGCGGGAGAAGATGCCAGTGATGAGGAGAATAATGCCAGGTTACTGAAAGAACTTCAGGGTATACCTCCTGATAAGAGAGGGTCCTGCTTTAAATGTGTACTGGTTAT
>SDBT01020695.1_pt1 | contig 10285 bp, 6 predicted proteins | sample 2277101 | NCBI WGS metagenome assembly SDBT01 (sample SAMN10404973, study PRJNA504765) | marine sediment metagenome | isolation source: marine sediment core GS10_PC15, 103 cmbsf | place: Arctic Ocean: Southern Knipovich Ridge | collected 2010
AACCGTCGCCGCCATGTGGGGCACGATGCAAAGTGTGCTCGACCGAGTCACCGCAAACGACGTCGAAGGATTCTTCCGGCACTGCGGCTATGCACCACGGATTAATTGAAAATGCTCTAGTCCGAGGTTGGCCGGTCAGCCGGTTGCCGACTCAGAATCTGGCCGTCCGCAATCAGACGTCTGGAGAGTTGCTCGTAGTCAAGCAGCGGCAGATCAGTGTCCGTTTCGAGTGCCTGGACCGCGGCGGTCGCCGCCGACTCGCCCAGCACCATGAACACCGGCTCCATCCGAATCGAGCCAAACGCAATGTGCGACGCCGACAGGCACACCGGAACCAGCAGATTGCTGCACTCCGAGCGCTTCGGCACGATCGCGCGGTACGAGATCGGGTATGGCGGGAACCCGCCGACCTGCACGTCGCCTTCGTTGCGGACCTGCCCGTGCTCATCGACGTATCGTTGCACGTTGTGCGAATCCATCGTGTACGCCGCCAGCGCGACCGGGTCTTCCGCTACCCGCCGGCCTTGGCAGTTGTGCTGCGTCATGACGTAGGCGGAGACCATCCGGCGGGCCTCACGCACGTAGAGCTGCCGGGGCCAGTTGTCGTTGTCGGTGAACTCGTCTCGGGCCAGCCCCCAGGTCTGGAAGTACTGGCGGATCTTCTCCGGCACGCGCGGGTTGTTCGCCAGCGTCCACAGCAATCCCTTCTGGTATGACTCGTGCTCGTGAATGATTCGTTCGCGTTTCGCGTAGCCGCCGTCGGGATACTCGTAGTTCATTCCGATGTAGTCGGTGGAGACGGCGTAGTTGTTATTCGAGTCGGTCTTGCGGTTGGGCATCATCACCGCGTGCCAGGGCACACGCTCGTCGCCGGCCTCGAAGTTGCGCAGCAGCAGCTCATAGCGGAGCGGATCGTAGTCGTCGGGTTTCGGCCACGGTCGGCGATTCTCCGGCACGTCGGTCGCGCAGATCCGGAAGTTGTATGCCTGAATCCGGTGATCGCCGCCGCCTTCCTCACCGGGACCGTGGGGATCGACTCCCGGCAGCAGATCGCTGGACGGGTCGCCGGGGACGACGTGCGGATCGACCGGTTTGACAAATTGATGGTGGACGGCGTTGCGGGTCTGAACGCCGCTGAGCGTCTCGCCGTACACCGCGTTGGCCTCGCGGCCGACGTGATAGCTGACGCCGGCCTTGGCCATCAGGTCGCCTTCGTAAGTTGCGTCGATGAACATCCGGCCGCGAAACCTACGACCGGATTCCATGACGACGTCGCGGATACGCGTACCGTTCTTCTTGACACCGCCCGCCAGATCGAGTCGCTCGCCGAAAACGACGGGTACGTTCGCCTCGCGGAGCATCTCGTTGAAGACCTGCTCCGCCACGTGCGGCTCGAACTTCCAGGCCTCGTCTTTGCCGTAGACCTGGCCGAGCCGGCGGTAGAACTCGCGTGACATGCCGCCGATGGCTTGCTTGTTGCCGATGTCGGTCGCGCCGAGCCCGCCGGAGCTGAGTCCGCCGAGGTGCCTGCTGGGCTCGATCAGCACGACGGACTTGCCCATCCGGGCCACCTTGGCCGCCGCGATCACACCGCCGGACGTCCCGCCGTAGACCACGACGTCGTAGCTGGTCGCCGTGCTGCGGCAACCGCTTCCCGCCAAGAGAACCGCGACGCCGTACAGGATTCTGAGTGTCATGCCAATCCATCCTTGCTCGGGAGGAAACATCATAGGGTACAAACTCAAGAGAATCGCATCGTATCGATATCGCGAGAGCCGCTGAGCAGTGCTCGAATGCGTAACACCGGACGGGCTGAAGCCCGAGGCTCTTCTCTCAGATGCGATGCGCTAATCCTGAGACAGTACAATGGCCCCCCCTGGCCGAATCTACGAGAAACGTGAAATGGGCAGCACGCTCGGTCGACACTGACCGCCCATGCCACTTTCGGGTGTTCGGAAGAAGCCAAGTTCGACCTGTAAGGCAGACAATCGGTCTGGTATAAGAGGTATTGGGAGATTGGCCGCCGGAGTATCCACCATCGCGACCCCAACAACCGCGCGCGATCCCACAGCCGAGCCGGGCCGTCCCCGGCCCGAAAAGCGGTGTGGGGACACACCGGCTCTGCTGCGCAGTCCAGCGTGCGGCGAGCTCTCTCGCGCGGTGGTATGGACGATTCAACTGAGTGACGAGTAGCCGCGTGACCGGGATCATATTCGACATCAAGCGCTACGCGATTCACGACGGGCCGGGCATCCGGACCACCGTGTTCTTCAAGGGCTGTCCGCTCTCGTGCGAGTGGTGCCAAAACCCGGAGAGCCGCGAACCGTCGCCGCAGGTCGCCCTGCGGGCCCAGCGCTGCATCCGCTGCGGGGCTTGTCTGGAAGCCTGCCCCAAAGCGGATCGGGAGTCACCGATCGGTGCTGTTCCGATCGACAGGGCGCGCTGTGTTCGCTGTGGAGCCTGCGTCGAAGCGTGTCCGAGCGGGGCGCGCTCGATGCTGGGAAGGACCGTGTCCGTCGCCCAGCTCATGGCTGAGGTCGACAAAGACCACCTCTTCTTCGATGAGTCGGGCGGCGGCGTGACTTTCTCCGGCGGCGAGCCGTTGATGCAGCCCGAATTCCTGCTGGCCTGCCTCGAGGCCTGCAAGGGCCGCGGCTACCACACCGCCGTCGATACTTGCGGACACGCCCCCGCGGAGACCATGTTGGAGGTCGCGGCGTGCACCGACCTGTTTCTCTACGATCTGAAGCTGATCGATGACGCCCGGCACGCGGAGCTGCTCGGCGTCTCCAACGCGCTGATTCTGGAGAATCTGAGGAACCTGAACGAACACGGCGCCCTGATCTGGATCCGTGTTCCGTTGATTCCGGGCGTCAACGACGACGAGCGGAACCTCGTTGCAACGGCGAATCTCGTGCGGTCGCTCGACGGCCCGCCGCCGGTGCACCTGCTCCCGTACCATCGCATTGGCAGCGACAAGTACGGCCGCCTCGGCATACCATATTCAATGAACGAGACCGAACCGCCGACCAGCCAGCACGTCTCCGACATCGCCAAGCGGTTCTCGGCTCTGGGGCTGGACGTGAAGATCGGAGGATGACGGCGTGACCGAGCGCGTTAAGCGTCTGCGAACGAGAAGCCTGGACGCCTTGCCCAGCATTTCCGCCGAGCGGGCGAAGCTGATGACGCAGTTCTACCGGGACAACGCCGGTAAGCACTCGGTCCCGGTCATGCGCGCCTTGGCGTTCAAGCACCTCTGCGAGCACAAGACCATCTACATCGGCGCGGACGAGCTGATCGTCGGCGAGCGCGGCCCCGAGCCGAAAGCCACGCCGACCTATCCGGAGCTCACCTGCCACAGCCCGCAGGATCTGCGCACGCTCAACGACCGCGAGAGGACCTCTTACGGGGTCAGCCCCGAGACCGTGCGGATATACGACGAGACGGTTATTCCGTATTGGGAGGGCCGGAGCCTGCGCGATCGAATCTTCCAGGAGTTATCGCCGGAGTGGCACGACGCCTATGACGCCGGCATCTACACCGAGTTCATGGAGCAGCGTGCCCCGGGCCACACCGTCGCGGACGGCAAGATGTACCGCAAGGGGATGTGCGATTTCCAACGCGACATCGCCGAGGCGATCGCCAAGCTCAGTTTCCACGACGATCCGCAAGCTTATGACAAGCGCGAACAGCTCAAGGCGATGGACATCGCAGCTGAGGCTGTCGTCATCTTCGCCGAGCGCCACGCGGAATTGGCGTCAAAGCTGGCCGGCGAGGAGTCTAATCCAACTCGCAAAGCGGAGCTGAAACGCATCGCGGAAGTCTGCCGGCGGGTCCCCGCCGAGGCCCCGCGCGATTTCCGGGAAGCGCTCCAGATGTACTGGTTCTGCCACCTCGGCGTGATCACCGAGCTCAACGGCTGGGACGCGTTCAGCCCCGGCCATCTCGACCAGCACCTCACGCCCTTCTACGAGCGGGGCCTGGCCGACGGCTCGCTCACGCGCGAGTCCGCTCGGGAGCTGCTCGGGTGCTGGTGGATCAAGTTCAACAACCATCCGGCCCCGCCCAAGGTCGGCGTTACCGCCGCCGAGAGCGGCACCTACACCGACTTCGCCAACATCAACCTCGGCGGGCTGACGCGGCGAGGCGAGGATGGCACCAGCGAGGTCTCGTACCTGCTGCTCGAGATTATCGACGAGGTGCATACGCTCCAGCCGAGCACCAACGTCCAGATCTCACGCCACACCACCGATCGCTTCCTCAAAGCGGCGTGCCGCGTGATCCGCAAGGGCTACGGCTTTCCTTCCGTATTTAATGCCGACTCGGTCGTCGAGGAGCTGCTCCGCCAGGGCAAGCGCATCGAGGATGCCCGCGCGGGCGGCACCAGCGGGTGCGTCGAGACCGGTGCGTTCGGCAAGGAAGCCTATATCCTCACCGGCTACTTCAACCTGGTGAAGATCCTGGAGCTCACGCTCCACAACGGCGTCGACCCGCGGACCGGCAAGCAAATCGGACTCCAGACCGGCGATGCGCGAGACTTCAACTCGTTCGACGATCTGTTCAACGCCTGGCGGAAACAGGTGCGGCACTTCGTCGACATCAAGATCGCCGGCAACCAGATCATCGACCGCATGTACGCCACCGACATGCCGGCGCCGTTCCTCTCGATCCTGATCGACGACTGCATCGCCAACGGCCGCGACTACAACGCCGGGGGCGCCCGCTACAACACCAGCTATATCCAGGGCGTCGGCATCGGCAGCCTGACCGACTGTTTCGCGGCGATGAAGACCCACGTTTTCGAGCAGAAGACGTTCACGATGGACGCGCTCCTGGCGGCCCTGCAAGTCGACTTCGACGGCCACGAGAAGCTCCGCCAACTCCTGCTCAACAAGTCGCCCAAGTACGGCAACGACGACGACGCGGCGGACGATCTGATGCGGGCGTGCTTCGACGTGTTCTTCGACGCGGTCGACGGCCGGCCGACCGCCAAGGGCGGCAAGCACCACATCGACATGCTCCCGACCACCTGCCACATCTATTTCGGGGCCGTCACCGGCGCGCTGCCGGACGGGCGCAAGGCAACCAGGCCGCTTTCCGAGGGGATCTCGCCAGTGCAGGGCGCCGACCGCCACGGACCGACCGCGGTGTTCAAGTCGGCCGGCAAGATGGACCACGTTAAGACCGGCGGCACGCTGCTGAACCAGAAGTTCACGCCGCAAGTGCTCGCGGGCGACGACGGTATCGACAAGCTCGCGAGCTTAATCCGGACGTACTTCCGGCTCGACGGCCATCACGTCCAGTTCAACGTGATCGACGCCGACACGCTCCGCCGAGCGCAAGACAAGCCGGAGGAACACCGCAACCTGATCGTCCGCGTCGCCGGCTACAGCGACTACTTCGTCGACGTGGGCCGCGCCTTACAGGACGAGATCATCTCGCGCACGGCACACGAAGCCGTCTGACCCGTTGCCCATCGGCGGGTCTGTTGAGGACGCCAGGATGGGTGCCATGGCCAAGCGCAGCGCGGCCATGCGTCTCGGAATCGCAGAAGCATGCCCGCGCTGCGCTTGGGCATGGCACCTGACACCTGGCATGGCACCCCGCGTCTGTCAGAACCATGTGGGATAGGCCTCTGGCCTGTCGTTTGACCGGCCGGAGGCCGGTCCCCCAGTCAGTTCTGACAGGTACTGTTATGAGCTCTTCTCCGCCACGGCGGCTTGCTGGCACAGGAACAACACCGCCATGCGGACGGCCAGGCCGTTGGTGACTTGGCGGAGGATGCTGGAGTTGGGGCCGTCGGCGACGTCGGCGGCCAGTTCCTTGCCGCGGTTCACCGGGCCGGGGTGCATGATCAGGACGTCGTGCTTGCAGCGTTTCATGCGCTCGGCGTTCATTCCGAACAGGCGAACGTATTCGCGAATCGACGGGAATACGCTGCTGGTGATGCGCTCCTGCTGGATGCGGAGCATGTTAATCACGTCCATCTCGGGCAGGATCGCGTCGAAATCGGAGGTGACCCGGGCGCCCAGCTTCTCGAACGAGCGTGGCACGAGCGTCGGCGGGCCGACCAGCGTCACCCGGGCACCCAGCTTGATCAGCCCGCGCAGGTCCGAGCGCGCGACGCGCGAATGGGCGATGTCGCCGGCGATCGCGACGTTCAGCCCCTCGATGCGTCCTTTTCGCTCGCGGATCGTGAACAAATCGAGCAGACCCTGCGTCGGATGGGCGTGCTGGCCGTCGCCGGCGTTGATCACGCAGCACTCCACCGCCTGGGTGAGATCGTAAGCCGACCCGGCGGACGGGTGCCGCACGATCATGAGGTCCACGCCCATCGCCTCGATGTTGCGGGCCGTGTCGCGCAGCGATTCGCCCTTCGAGGCCGACGAGATCTTCGCCGAGAAGTCCAGCACGTCGGCCGACAGCCGCTGGGCGGCCAGCGCGAAGCTCATCCGCGTGCGCGTGCTGTCCTCGAAGAACATCGTGCAGACCACGCGGCCGCGCAAGGCCGGCACCTTCTTGATACTGCGGGTGGAGACCTCCTTGAAGCTCTCGGCCGTGTCCAGGACGTAGACGAGCTCTTCCGAACTGAGCTCGTTCAGCGTCAGCAGGTGCTTGCGGGTCCAGACCGGCTTTTCTGTCACAGCCTCGCTCATTCCATCTCGACCTCGTCCACCCCGTCGAATTCCACGAGCTTGACGTTCACCGCGTTGTCGGGCGCCGATCCCTGCCGCAGCCCCACGAAATCGGGCTGGATCGGCAGCTCGCGCAGCCCGCGGTCGACCAGCACCGCCAGCCGAATCGCCCGCGCCCGGCCGAAATCGGTCAGCGCGGTCAGCGCCGCGCGGATCGACCGGCCGGTATAGAGCACATCGTCCACCAGCACCAGCCAGGTGTCGGTGACGTCGAAATCAATCTCGGTTCCGCGCACGACGGCGGCCGGCCCGATCGTGGTCAGATCGTCGCGGTACAGCGTGATGTCCAGCACGCCACGGTGCGCCGGCTTGACGCCCGCGTCAGTCAGCAACGGCAGCAGACGTTGAGCGAGCGTCTCGCCACGGCGTCGGATACCGACCACCGCAACCGCCGCGTCCTTCGGTGCCGCCGCCGCGATTTCCCGGGCCATACGCTCCAGCGTGGTCTGCAATTCTTTGGCGTCTAGTAGCGTCTTCATTGGCGATAGGCTAACGGCAAACGCCGGAAACAAAAAGCGCGACCAGAGTTGCGCCGGTCGTTGGGTTTTTCGGGGGAAGCTCCTATACTGACAGCGCCCATCAAGATGGGGTGGCACGGGCGTCTCGCCCGTGTCGTCACCGGCGGGACGCCGGTGCCACCCTGGTTGGGTTAGGAACCCTAGGTGATCCCTCTCGCTTGGCACGAATGCAGGGCCGGTTGGGCGACGGCTGGCCGGGAGGGCTGATGAGCGGGAAGGGCTTGATTTAGCCCCGCGCCGGCAACTACCCTGCGTGGGCGACCTTCGACCGGTTATCCGCCCTAGAATCGCGGATAACTGGGCTGTGTCCATGCGAACCCAAGGATGAGTGCCGGCGTGACTGTGACTCCATTGGCCCAAGACGTGCAACTCGAGATCTGCGACGCGATCCGCGCCGCCAACAAGATAGCCCTGATCGCCCACGTGACGCCCGACGCCGACTGCCTCGGCGTGATCGGGGCGCTGCACCTGGCGTTGCCCGAGCTCGGAAAGTACCCGTTCGCTTCGCTGCCGCCGGGCACGGTAGCGCGCCGATTGACGTTTCTGATCGAGCTGGCGGGAGTGCAGGGGGCCTCGAGCGAGGAATTGGTCGCCTGCGACCTGGCAATCGTCTGCGACACCGCCAAGGCCCGGCGGGTCGACGTCGACGGCAAGCTGGAGGCCCTGCCCAACGCGAAGATCGTCAACATCGATCACCACGCGAGCAACACCCGGTTCGGCACGTGGAACTGGGTCGAGGGCGACGCCAGCAGCACCTCCGAGTTGATCTACCTGCTCATCAAGGCGCTCGGCTGCCAGATCACGCCCACGATCGCGACCTTGATTTACGCCGGCATGCACACCGATACGCAGGGCTTCTCACTCACGAATACGACCACGCGCGGCCTCCAGATCGCCGGCGAGCTGGCCGGGGCCGGAGCCGACATCATCGGCACCTGCGAAAAGCTCAATCGCAGCCGCAGCCGCAGCGAGTTCGACCTGCTCAAGCTGGTCTACCAGAACACTCAGGTCAGCGACGACGGCCGGCTGGCGTGGAGCACCGCCAACCACGACGAGATCAACGCCGCCGGCTGCCATGCCAACGACATCGACGACCAGGTCGAGATCGTACGCTCGATCGAGGGCGTCAAGGTCGCGATCCTGTTCAGCGAAGGCAACCGCAACAAGATCCGCATGAACTTCCGCGGCGAGCGCGGCGTCGCGGTGCTCGAGCTGGCCAAGGAGTTCGGCGGCGGCGGACACCTCGCCAGCGCCGGCGCCATCCTCGACGGCACGATCGAGGAAGTCACCGCCCGCGTCATCCCGGCGGCAAGGGAATACATCAGGAAACTCCCCCCGTAGAGCAGAGTCAATCCAATCGTAGCGTCCGACCCCCGCGTCGGACGTAGATGGCTCACTGACTTCCTCGGCCGACAGGGGCGTCGGCCGCTACACTTGAATTCGACAGGCTCCAATCCGCCGCCGCAACTTCCGCCGGCTGGTCAGTTCGAGTCCGCTACGATCACGTGCTCCACGGGCGACTCCACCTCCACGCCTACCGCAACGTCGGCGGCATGAACCGTGGGCCGCGGGAACCGGCACGCCCCCGGCCGAACCGGGACGATCACGTATTCGTGGATGTGCCGATACTCCGTCCCGAGCCGGACGGCGTTGTATTCGAGCCCCTGAAGCCGCAGCCCGCGGCGCTCCCCGATCCGCCGAAAATCGTCCCAATCACCCGTGTGCGTATAACAGTTGCCCGGCAAGCGCTGCTCCCAGCCCACGCGCGACAGCGGCTGGGTCAGCGAGAATTCCTCCTGCACCAGCACCAGCCGCCCCGGCGCGATGCGCTCGCCCGGCGCGATCTCGAACCGCGCCCATTGCACCTCGCGCTCTTTCGGCGCGCCTGCCTCCGTGAGCGCTTCCTCCTCACCGACCGGAACCTCTTCCAACAGGAAGAGCTTCCGGCTGATGGTGATTGCCTCCCGCGCACCGTCTTCTGGTACGGCGGCGTCGGCGTGGACTAAGTACGAACCGGTCACCCGCCGTTGCCCGTGCTTGGTCTCGACGACAAACGCGGCGGTTCCCGGGCCGCAGCCTCCGGCCTCGACGCGGACGCGGACCGTCGCCGTGCCGCCGGGCGGGAGCACGCGTGTCAGAGCAGCGTTGCCCTGCGAACGTTCCCGCCGCGTGTCCTGATCGACGGAGCGCCATTCACCCGCGTGCAGCCCCGACCCGCCGTCAAAGGTCACGCGGGCCTGCAAGGGAGCCTGCTCGGGGTTCGTGATGGTCAGCGTCGCGATCGTGCGATCGCCGAGCATGATCTGCTCCGGCACATCAGCGCGGAGTTGGATGGCGTGCCGGGTGTCCAGATCGAGTGTTTCGCTGGCGAAGGCGCCGTCGGGTGTGTGGGCGGCGCACAGCAGGCGATAGAGGCCGGGCTCGCGCGGTAGCGAGAATGTGAAGGTGGCCGACCCGTCGCCAGCCGGTTGGCTGTCGACCCACAGCGTCGGGCTTCCGAAGTAGGCCTGCGCGAGTTTCGCCGACAGCTCGCGCGTCTCCACAATCACGTCGGAACCGTCGGCTCCCGAGCGCGCCCGCGCGGACGAGACGAACCGAATTCCCCTCGGCAGCCACATCAGGTCGGTACGGCCCTCGCCCGGGGTCCATTGCACGCCCCCGCTCCGCGAAACATCTACGAGCCGGGCCATCAGGATCGCGTCCGTGGCTGGGCGGCCCCCGCGCACGCACCGCGCCTCGATTTCAACCACGTCACCCGCCGCCGGACGATCCGGGCGATCGCATAGCGTAACCGTCAAGGCTTCGTCCTCGCCGGGGCAAACCTCCCCGACGCCGACGATTCGCACGCCGTCCCGCCCGGAGGACGCCAGCACCAGACGCACATCGGCCGGTGCCCGTTCGGGCAGTGGGATGGAGAGTTCGGTTGGCCCGTTGAGGGACGCAATCTGCCGCGCCGCCAGCGGATCGCCCGCCTCGAGCAGCAGCAGCATCGGCTCTGGCCGTTTCCCCTCCAGCCGAACATCCACCTGTCGCCGACCATCGCGCTGAACCCGCCGGGCTTCGTAGAGCAGC
>SDBT01020696.1_pt1 | contig 10285 bp, 7 predicted proteins | sample 2277101 | NCBI WGS metagenome assembly SDBT01 (sample SAMN10404973, study PRJNA504765) | marine sediment metagenome | isolation source: marine sediment core GS10_PC15, 103 cmbsf | place: Arctic Ocean: Southern Knipovich Ridge | collected 2010
GTTATTCCACGACCTGAACGTTCCATTCATCCGCACGCTGCTTGTCGCCTTTGCGGCGATAGAGGTGGCCCAGCATCTCGGCGGCCATGCTTCTGCATATCAGTAGATTGATCGCGCCCGGGCCTGTTTCGGGCATCTTCTCCATGTCCGCAGAGACGCTCAGAAGGACCGCCTCCAGCCCAGCCGGGTTCAACTTTCCGTCTCTGTACATCACTCGCAGGATACTGAAAGCTGCAAAATGAGGAGCGGCCTTAATCGCATGAACTACTGCCTGGCTTTTTTCAGCATCCGATGCACCGACCACCGGCGATTGCAGACACATCATGCGTGACATGGCGGCGATGCCCTCAGACGCGTATTCTAACTCGCCGGTTCTGGCCCGCCGGATGAGTTCCCTGGTCTCATCGTCCAGCGAATCGGCAAGAACCACTGACTGATTGTCGCGGAAAACGTATGCCCATTTGGCATTAGGACCGTTCACCATCACGTCGACCATCTTGGCGTGTTTGTTGTCCTGGGGCACTATCATCAGGTGTATGCCAAGTTTGCTTAACGGCCGGGGATTCGCCGCACTGACGATGCTCCCGTTGTAATACAGAAAATGATCCAGATCGTAAACCTGCTGCGCCCTTCCGCCGATGTACGGTTTGAGGTCGGGGCAGTAATAGCGAAGGAACCCCTCCCATCGCCATTCGTTAAACATCCGCCCTTTGAGACCGTTGGTCTTGGCAAACTCGGCCGCTCCGGGCGGGAATTGTCGCCACCCCACCATTCGCTTGAATATCGAATCGCCCACAATCATCGGATTATTCGGGCTGTACCACTTAAAGAGGTTCCGCACGGGCGTAACCGATGCTAGAAGCAGGACGCATGCCAGCGTCACCAAAGGCAACGCCGGAACGATGCCACAAAACAGCGACTTGACGGTGCCACTAGTCGCCCGGGTTCCGATCCAGTCCAATCCTGCGCCCATAGCCCGGAATATCCACTTGGCCTGAGAAACTACTACAGGCATAAGGAGGATGGCTGCAAGGGGCACGAACCTGCGGGCCTTGATCGCCATTGCGATAACCACGAGCGAGAGAACTATGTAGAAGAACGCCAGCGAAACTTCCGCAGCGCGAACCTTCACCAGGCGGAATTTCCCAGCCGCCGCCATCGCCATCGTCGCCCATGCAAGAACCAGACCGGACAGACTCAGCCCAGCCGAGACTCCTATGACAATTCGCCTCTGCAATTTCAACGTGTCATACTCAGGCTCGTTCGAGAGCTTCCACTCGCCAAACGCCAGCGCCAGCAGCGTCAGGCAAATGCAAACCGATACGATTGTCTGCACGATGTGCGTAACGGTCAGTGGAAGGCGTCTGGTCCGATAGAACAGAAGATGAATTGCCAGATACAACACGGGCAGGCTCAGAAACAGCCCCGTGGTGACGTAGAACTCCCATGTATGCTGCAATGCAGCCAATTGGTATATGGGCACCCATTCGGTCACCCTTCGCCATTCTTCCGAACTGCCGATGAGGAATCCATGGGTCAGATTTTTAAAGAAGAACGGGCTGACCATCGAAAGAAGGATGGCTCCGACAAGCGCCGCGGGCAGCGGCCAGTATTTTCTGAGCACAGCCCTTGCGTCGAAGGTGGCGAAGTAATGGCATATGAACCAACAGACCGTCCAGAGGCCCATCACGGCGATACCGAATATGAACCCCCCGTGAACGGCAGACCAGAGGGCGATTAGAATCATGGCAAACCATGAGCGATGAACGTTCGCCCGGGTCCGCAGCAGGAACCACACCAACACCGGCGATATCATGAGGCTCATCAGGTTCGGGCGTATGTCGATAAATTTCTGCGCCGCGCCCACCGCAAGTCCGCCTGCAAGAATAGCCAGCGGCCAATCGACGCCGCGCTGCTTTGTGCCCATCATTGCTGCCGTCGCAGTGATGAACAGGAACAACGCCTTCATAACCACGATTCCGGTCCCGCCGCCGTTGATGTACGTCAGATAATAAATCAGATGCGTTCCCCAGTTCTGGTTGAACCACATCTTGCCCTCGGTCATGAACGACCAGGTATCGGGGCGAACCAGGCTGGCGAAATTCGTCTCGATCATGTCCCGCCCGGCAGAGAGCGCAACGTAAAAGTCGCCCACCGCCCTGATTTTACCCCAGGCGAGCATAACCATCACCACGGCCGCTATAATCGCCAGCAGCATCTGCACGGAAAACAACTGCCTGACAGGCTGGAGTTCCAGCGCTTCGGGAATATCCTGGCGAAACGTACTGGTTTTACTGGAACGTATCCTCTTGCTCATTTTACTTTAAGAGACCTTTCCGCCGTTTACGGCAGGAACTTATTGATTTGTTTCAGCTTATTCGGCAGATATGTATTGGCTACGAACTCCAGGCCGTGCTTGGCCAGCGCCTGCTGCTCGACGCGCACACCCATATCGAGCATCTTATCGACGGCCTTTTGCCATGTCTTGTGATGCTGGATGAACGGATCGTTCTTCAGCGCGTCCATCGCCCGCTTCTTGTCGACTTCCTTAAGCGGGTGCGTGGGCAGCTTGTACTCGATAATATCGTCGGGCGTGATTCCCAGGAACCTCGCACGCGGTACGCAGAAGTATTCATTCAGGTGGGCTGCGTTGCCCGAGCCTACCTTTAAAGTGCGGTAAATGTTGAAATATCCATACGGATCGCCGTCGGTAAACACGAACACGGGCAGAGATCTGAAATCGCTCAACCGGCGAATAAAACGCCTGCACGCCCTGGACGGGACACCGCCCATCGAGACCAGTATGCAATGATGCTTGTCGAAGAAATCCTCCTCCACCAGCCTCTCGAACATGCCCTTGGTCTCGACGGCGAGAATGAATTTCGCCTTGGTCTTGAACTGCAGATCCTCCACGACGGTCGGAACGCTGTATGCGCCACTACCGAATTTCGTGCAATCGATCTCGATTCGCTTTTTGGTCCGCCGATCGCGGTCGATGACTATCAGTTCACCGGCGACCTCGCCGCCGTGCTCGTCGGCGCGAAAATTCAGGCGTTCCCTGTTAACGCCCAGCAGAGCTTCGGCATCATCCATGACGGTATCGGACTCTTCCTGCGATCCGAACGCCGCCTCGCCCCAGTTGTAGGCCTGGTAATACGCCTCTCGCTTGGTCGAGTGACGCTTGGACTTTATCAGGTCCATGCTCATCGCGAGCATCTTGAGCGTCTGGGCGAAGGTCTTGACGGTGTTGACCGTCAGCGTGCGCACCTTGTTGCGTCCGCGAAGCTGGAAAAACCCCGTACCCGGCCTGTACCGGACATTGGACAGCGCCCGTATGGGGAGCTTCATCTGGGGTTTGAGCTTTCGGCCGATGCGCTTGTAGACCCCCTCGGCTTCCTGTTTGATCTCGTCGATTACGTCTGTCTTCCTGGCGGCCACTTTACGTCCTTGTGTAAGGCGATATTGCGAGAATTATAGTGCCTGGACTTTTTGCCGCATCCGTCCATGTAGGGCAAGCATGCCCGCCCTACAAACCTATTGGCTTACCGGAACGGCGTCTGCCAGACCGTATTGCGACATGAGACTGTTAAGCAGTTCCGTAACGGCCTGACGGGTAACAATGCGTTCATTGCTGCGGAGGAGTTTCATCTCGGCCTTGCCGGCAAGTATTCGGGCGGTGGTCCGCGAAATATGCCAACTCCTGCATGCGAACTCACACAACCACCCTTTGTCCCAGAGAGTGATATTTCGCCCGTCGTGCATTACGCGCAGTTGCTTGCGAAGTGTATTCCTCCAGTTGCGGTACGCCTCGGCTGCCTCCGCTGCGCCGGTCAACTCGACGTATCGCAGCGATCTCAGGACCATCTCGAACACTGCAGAACTATTGACACGCCGCTTCCCGCGACGCCGCAGATATATCTCAATAGCTTCGGCAAGAGATAACGCCTGATCGTAGGAAGCCCCCTCGCCATGCATGGCGCGATACATAGCCACCGTAAGCTTTCGAACGTCAAACGGTTCGACGCTTGCGTCAGCCTTAACTACACGGATCGTCCCTGATCCAGTCATTTGCTCGAATCCCTGTTACACGAATCCTTGATTTATTCCTGCTCGAACAGATCCTTCTGTCCTGGCCCGGGCGTGGGCGTCTTGCTTGCGTCCTGGGCCTCTTCGATCAACTCGCCAACATCGTCGAAGTTTCGATAGACGCTGGCGAACCTGACGTAGGCTATCTTGTCAACGTCGCGAAGATATCCGCTCACAACGTCACCGATGAATCCGGTTGGCACTTCGCGATCAAACTTGCGGAAGATGTCCTCTTCCGCCGCGTCGGCTATCCTGCGTATCTGGTCATCGGAAACCTGACGTTTGAAGCACGCCTTCTGCAAACCGCCGATTACCTTCTGACGGCTGTAGCTTTCACGCGAACCATCCTTCTTGATCACGTTCAGGCGGACGGTCTCTTCAGGCCGTTCGTAAGTCGTGTATCGGCGGGTACACTCCAGGCACTCACGACGACGCCTGACGACGCGCCCTCCTTCGGAGCTGCGCGAATCGACGACCTTGTCGTTGTCCTGTCCACAAAAAGGACACTGCATGATCCACCGCCTCAAAAGTCTGGCCTAGAACCCGGCCGTGCTTACAATGCTCTTCGGGCGCACAGAAGCCTACATGTAGGCCTCGCACAAGTTTAGTATCCAACATCTTGGGTGTCAAGCCATGTAAAGCCACAAAATGCCAAATCCTTTCTCCTTTTTTTGCAGCTCTGGTCTCATCAAGAAACCGCAATTCCTGACATTCTTAGTTGACTCCCAATTCGCCGTGCCTTACATTCACCTAACGTCGGATTATTTAGCTGCAAGTCAGTGCGTCACGAACGTTCGAGCGAAAGGGAGATCGATGGACGAGTCACAGAAAGCGTGCTGCGGGACTTATTGCGGCGCCTGCACGTGGAAAGAGAAGACAGGCTGCAAGGGTTGTCAGGATGCACAGGGCGATATGTTTTGGGGCGAATGCACTGTAGCCAAGTGTGCCATCGAGAAGAAGAACGCTCATTGTGGCGGCTGCCAGGACGTACCCTGCGACAAGCTGCAAGCCGTTTTCGACAACAAAGAACACGGCGACGATGGCGAGAGGCTCGCCAACCTTCGATCCTGGGCAGACGGCAAGGACGAATACAAAAGCATATTCTAGGGAAGCCAAGCATGAGCTAACCAAGAGCTGAGGGACGCAACACAGTTAGCCATAGCCGTTGGAATTGAATCGCAATTCGCGCGCCTGTCGCTAGAATGTCACGCGTCGGAATGGTTAGCATTCCGCTTATGAACACGTCGCGTGAGTTCCTATGAAGCTGGATCGCAAACTTGGATTCTGGGAAGTGTTCTGCATCGCCAGCGGCGCGATGATAAGCAGTGGTCTGTTTGTGCTTCCGGGAATCGCCTTCGCCCAGTCCGGGCCGGCGATGGTCGTCGCCTACGGGCTTGCTGCACTTATGGCCGTACCGGCTGCGATGTCAAAAGCGGAACTCGCCAGTGCAATGCCCCGCAGCGGCGGAAGCTACTTCTTCATCGAACGCTCCATGGGCGCCCTTCCCGGAACTCTGGCTGGGTTCGCAAACTGGTTTTCCATTTCGCTCAAGAGCGCATTCGCGCTGATCGGCATTGGAGCGTTCACCCGATTAATCTGGCCGGGCACGGACATATGGGTCGTCAAAACCGTAGCGGTCGCGTGCTGCGTAGCCTTCGCACTGCTCAACATTTTCAGCGTCAAACACGCCGGCCGGCTGCAGGTCGTCTTCGTCATCGCCCTGCTTGCAATACTGACGTTATTCGTAGGCAAGGGCATTGGGCACGTGCGCCATGCCCCGTGGGCAGGCTTTATGGACGAGGGTTTGGGCGCGGTCCTGGCAACTGCCGGTCTGGTTTTCGTATCGTTCGGAGGCTTGACCAAAGTCGCCTCGGTCGCCGGTGAGGTTCGCAATCCCGGGCGCAATATCCCGGCTGGGATGTTCGCCGCGCTGCTGGTTGTCGGAATACTTTACGTCTCGGCCGTCTTCGTAACCGCGGGCGTACTTGACCCGACGGCCCTGCATGACAAAGCCACCGGATACATTAACTATACACCCCTTTGCACAGCCGCCGAAGCGTTCATGGGACGGCCGGGGCTTATCATACTCGCCGCGGCGGCGATGCTCGCATTCACAACGACGGCCAACAGCGGAATTATGACCGCGTCGCGCAGTCCGATGGCCATGTCCCACGATCGCCTGCTGCCGAAATGGTTCCGCAAACTCTCGCCGCGATTCCACACCCCCCAGTTTTCGATTGTGGTGACCGCACTTTTCATGATCGCCATCATCACAACCCTCTCGATCGTGAATCTCGTCAAAGTCGCCTCCACGATGATGCTCATGCTGTTCCTGCTCAATAACCTCGCCGTGCTGATAATGCGCGGCAGCAAGATTCAAAATTATCGCCCGCTTTATCGCACGCCGCTTTTCCCGTGGTTCCAGCTTGGGGGCGTCGCAATGTATCTGTTGCTGATTGTGAAGATGGGCGCAGTTCCCCTGCTGACGACTGCGGCGTTCGCCGTGTTGGCTGTGGTATGGTACGTCATCTACGTTCGCCCGCGCACGAGCAGGGAAAGCGCGCTGCTGTACATGGTTCGCAACGCACTTTCCATGGACATGCATCGCATCAATCTGGAGGACGAGCTGCGCGATATCGCGCTGGAACGCGACGAAGTGACCGGCGACAGGTTCGATAAACTTATCCAGGATTGCGACATCCTCGACATGCCCGACGCCGCCACCGCCGAAGAATTGTTCGAGCAGGTCTCCGAGAAGCTCTCGCCCAGACTCGGAATTGACAAACCAACGCTGATGCGCCTGTTCCAGAAACGCGAGGACGAATCGAGCACCATAATTCAGCCGGGCCTCGCCATTCCGCACATCATTATCGAAGGCAAAGGCAAATTCGACATCCTGCCGGTTCGTTCGAAAGAAGGCATCCGTTTCCCCGGACACCACAGGCTGATCCGAATCGCATTCGCACTGGTCGGGTCTCCAGACGAGCGGAACTACCATCTGCGGGCGTTGATGGCGCTGGCGAATATCGTCCAGGAAGAAGACTTCACCGAGCGATGGCTAGATGCACCCGACAGCGAAGGGTTGCGGGATATCATCCTGCTGTCCAGGCGCGCACGCGAAGCCTAGAAGTCTGTAACAGGTCTTAATCGATCAGATTCAATTGATGCGGTGCTTGTATGTGCCCACACGCTGCTTTGCACGTCTGGCACGGAACTTGGCACGGGGGTCTTCACGCTGGGGGCAATCTCTAACACATGTGCATCCACGTATTTTGTCCTTTTCGCCGTGGTGCTTCTTGCACCTGCAGCGAAATCTATCCTTGCCCCACTCGCCGGCCTGGACGGCATTTGTGACTCCGCCTGAACCGCCATTGCCACTGACACCTGGCGGCAGGGTAAGACCACCGGGCAAACCGCCCGAACCGCCTGAGCCTCCGGTCATTCGAGCAACGAGGTCCTTGACCCAGTCAGGAGGCTCGGTGCCTCCGCCATCATTCGGATCAGGGTCCGGATCTGGATCTAGAGGCGAGTTTGGATCAGGATCGGGATCGACAGGCGAGTTTGGATCAGGATCGGGATCGACAGGCGAGTTTGGATCAGGATCGGGATCGGATGGAGAGTTAGGATCAGGATCGGATGGAGAGTTAGGATCGGGATCAGGATCGGGATCGGGATCGGATGGTAGAACGAAGAGCATCACACCGTCTTGAATGACGCCTTCGACGAGGAAAGCCCCTTCCATCGAATAGGCAAGCACTGCCCATGCACCGCTTGCGTCGTCCGAAAGAGTGACTCTCGCCATCTCTACAGCCCCAATGTCCGTCGTGCTCAAACCGAACCATGCAATATTCAGAGCAGACTCGTCAAATTGCGAAGTAGCCGGCCCACCAAGGCTCGTCGCCCCACCAAGCGATGACACCGATTTGCCGCCGCCTATATATGTATCGAACTCCACTGAAGGCGTCCATGAGCGAGACGAAGCAGTGAATTGATCTCCACCTGCCGAATCCTGGTAGATGGTTCCTGATTCAAGCCAGAGGAACATCTCAGCCGAGAGCCAGTCAGTATCGGTGTCGAAGACAACATCCTGTGTAACGTAACCGGTCAGTTCGCTGGAATTGTCTACATCCCAGAGTTCGAATTCCCCGCCCTGCGACGATACGCAGATAGCCGTGACGATAACAGCACACGCCAGAGTTCTGATTACTAAAGCTTTCGCACCCATTCGTCCAGTCACGCTGCACCTCCAGTGTAGCAATAGTCTCGCTCAAAGCCATGCACCGCCAGACTCTCACTTATCCATTAATATAACAGTTAAGTGCGCCAGGGGCAACGAGAATCTGACCAGCCGCAAAGCCCGGTTGTCTCGTCAGTCGAATCGCAAGCCCTTCAGTGAGAATATACGATACGCGAGACCGACTTGCCGAAAGTTGCTTGCGTCGAATATAACACCTGACTAACCCCGATGTTGCATAAAGCGACCGCCAACAAAATCATCGCGAAAGTGATTTACCGGGAAGCCCCTTGAGCCCGTCTCATCTCTTCGACAAGCCCGGGAGGCATGGGAAATGCCTTGCGGAAATCGATCTTTTCAAGCTGGCATTGATTGGCAAGTGGCATGGCGATCTTCGGGAAGAGCATTCGCTGCATCCGATCGTCGAGATTCATATACAGAGCGGACCGATCTTCAAGCGGCATCTGGACTCCGATGATTCGCGGCTCGATCAGTATCTTCCGCAATTCTTCGCCGGCAAGTATCGCCAGCGATGGCAGAGCGTTTCGCTTGGGAACGTCCTTCTGATACACGCGGTGTACGCGTTTGGCGTAGGCGAGACTCTTCCTGTATTTCTCCTTGTTCCCGTACGCCAGGTTCAGATATGCCGTCTGAAGCGAAGCCGTGATCTGCCCTCTGGCCAGCGCCTTGCTTGGCGCACCGTCCGGGTTCAGGAAGAAAATCACCAGGTTCTCGACGTCCCCCGACCACTCGTCGCCAGCCGGTGCGTAGTGCAGTTTGATCCACTCCATAAGCTCGGTGGCTTTCTTGATTCGGCCGGAAGCGTAGAGCATGGAAATCGCACGCGAGAGATAATTCACGTGGTTCACGCTTAGCTGGTTGTTTTGAAAGCTCGTGCCCCTGGCCTTGGCCGTGAATTCACCCAAGCGGATGTATTCGGCGTGCACCGAATCGATGAATCGCCAGTCGGAGTTCCACAGAATCCACGGTTCGTCGGGGTTCTTCTCGTTCTCCATGTACGACCAACGCCCTTGGAAAGTCGCCTCCTGAAGCGAGTTCAGTACGATCCGGTCGGTATTGAGCGTATTCATATCGCCGAGTTCAACACTCTCGCAGACTTTGAGTCCGTAAGTTGCCCAATACAGCCCGTGCATCTGCGTGACGCGCCAATCAATCGGCCCGTATCGCTCCATGAGTTGCAGCATCCACTCGGGATCGAGCTTGTAAATATTCCACAACAGCTGCCCGCGAACGAATGCGATCAGTTTGACGCGAGCGGGTCTGTGGGCTTCGCTGTTAATCAGCGCCGAGATTTTCTGCTGGTCTTCTGTGGCAGGTATGGGCGGACCGACGCGAACCGCTTGGGCGAGTTCGTCGAGGCTGTATCGATTGTACGCATCCAGCAATTCCTGCCCGACGGCGATCCCCTGGGCATCAAGCAGGCGGACGTAAGCGACTGTGCCTGCATCTTTGAGCAATAGTTCGAGCTGGTCGGGCTGTATCGCCTGGCGGCCTTGGCGGGAATAGTTTTTATCCAGCGGCGATTCGGCGATCAGGCGAAAAGCGGCTATCGCTTCTTCAGTCGTCCCCGACGGCGGCGCGCCAACGACACGCTGCATTAACGCCGCCCATCGCTGCTTGTAGGACATGTGCATCTCGTCCATGTATCCGCCCATCTTGTTGTAGTAAATCCATCCGAGCTCGCGATACAGGGTCAAAGAGTGCCTGTTGATCGGAATGCCCCTGTCGCGCAAAAGCTTGATAGCGTTGTGAATCCACAGCCATCGTTCCTGCGGAGTATGCGTGCTGACCGAGATATTCCAGGCCATGTTCCATGCGTGAAAACTCCACACTCCGGCGAAGTTCGGCTGAAGCTGGCATATAAAATCGGCAAGCTGCATCGCCTCGTAATTCTGCCCCTTGTCCTTCAGCGCTTCGATGCGTATCCAGAGATAGTTTACCAGC
>SDBT01020697.1_pt1 | contig 10285 bp, 4 predicted proteins | sample 2277101 | NCBI WGS metagenome assembly SDBT01 (sample SAMN10404973, study PRJNA504765) | marine sediment metagenome | isolation source: marine sediment core GS10_PC15, 103 cmbsf | place: Arctic Ocean: Southern Knipovich Ridge | collected 2010
CAGAGGTGGATTTACGACTCGCGTGGCTTGGGGCCAACCCGATGCTTCATTCGAAGCTGTTGCGCGCACTACCGAGGCGCCGACCGGGTCTGAACAAGCGATGCTCCAGGCAATGTTGTCGAGGGACAGTTTGCGCACAGGAGGGGCATTCGGCTCCTTTTCCTCGCTCCACAGCGATGACTTCTTGATAGCTCTGATCTCACTTCCTCGTGTAAATACCAGCATGTCCGGCATCACTGCGGTAGAAGACACGGGGAGTCCGCGCGCCATAAAGCGCCCGTTCGATGTCTGGAATACGTCATCTTCAACAATATAGAGATTCTCGTCGACAAAGGTGACAAAGGGCCCCGCGCCCTTTCGATTTCCCCATCCGGCACCGAACTTCCTGAGGTGGAAATAGCGGAACCGTCCCGATTCTCCGTCGAAAACCGCCGGGCTGGCTCGCCCCGTGGGGACCACCAGTGCATTGCCCGCAATGGCAAGGTATCCCTGTATCGATACTCCGCTGCGGGCTCGGTTTCCACCGTGGGGTTGTTCAAGAACCAGACTGCCGGATGAATTGTTGACCCACAGTGTCCTTCCCGTGGATGTGTCAAGGGCATAGAGGTAGATGCCCTCGGAGGGCCAAATCCCCGCTCCGAAATAAACAACGTCACCCTTGACGACCGGCCCGCCGCGCGCCGGCCATCGTGAAATCAGACGGTCATTGCCCAGGACCATATCCGGGTCCGGTCCGCCGCGTTTTTTCCACAGCAGCTTTCCATCTCTGGCCGCGATGCAGTAAAGGTACCCATCGTCGCTGACAACGAAGAGCCGGTTTTGCCAGATTGCGGGCGCAAAACGCACGGGACCGTCCGTGAAATATTTCCATTTCTCGCGGCCGCTCTTGGCGTCGAGCGCATAAACGGTGCAATCAGACGAACTCCCAAAGAAGACCAGACCATCTGAAACCACCGGCTGAAAAGCCAGATCGAACGGCATTCGCGTATCTCGCCCGGACCACGCCGGCTGCGGAGGGCTGTTCGCTTTTCTGACCCAACTGACTTTCAGCCGGGCCGGCAGATGGTCGCTTGTATAGCCGCTGTGTGCTGCATCGGCCCGGTACATAGGCCAATCCGAAGCTTTGAGATCTCGGACTATCAACACCGACAAAAACAGCAAGAGCCCTATACGGATGGTTTTCCTGCATAGTATTCTCATGGATTCACGTCCTCTCTCATCTGGGAGAAATTCTGCCACCGGGGCCGCGTAAGTTGACCACATCCCGCGGCTGATTGGTCAACTGGAACGTTCGTTCGGTTGTACGTTTCTTGCCGTTATGCTCGACGGCAATTTCGATAGTGGGATTGTCGGCCGCCATGAAATGTGCCTGCAGGAAGTATCCGCTGGAACGGACATTCTTGACAGGCTTGCCGTTGATCGTGACTTTGGCGCCAGGTTGTACTAATCCGCGGACACCAATATTTCGCGGGCCGGCCGGCACAAACGTTCCTTCAGGCGGGGAGGTCTGGACTATCAGCAAAGGCTCGGTTGAAAGCTCCTCGATCTCACGTGCGATGGCATGACGCGTATCGAGCATAATACCGGGATCTCGAGTGTGCTCATAAAACGACCACACAACCCTACGACAGAGTTCCAGAGGCCGCTGACGCGGATTCAACCATGATGCTTCTTTTCCGGTCTTCTGCTTGATCCTGGAAAGTTCACTCTCAAGCACCCACAGGTACTCATAGTCCTGCAGGCCGTTTCGCATCGTGCTAAAACGCAGAGAGCCAAGCAGTTTGTTCGTGCCGGGATATACAATCGCCCGGTCTCCGAGCGGAAGACCTTTGCTGATAGCCTCCTGAGTGTATGGATCGTCTCCTGCAAAGTGATTCAGTCCCCAGTGAAGATATCCGTCCAGGTCGTAGAGATAGTTGATCCAGTGAAGTACCCGTACCTTCAATAGCGATTGGTCAAGGAAACGATTGGGATAGCGCCCGACCGGATGGCAGCAGGTGTAAAACCACAATTCCGCTCCTTCGCGCTGGACCTGCTCGAATCGCTTGTGCCACAAATTAAGGTGGCTCAGCTTGGGGACATATATATCCAGCTTGCCGAGGAACTCAGCTTCGACCGCCTCGATGCATCGAACACTTGGCGCAACGTCGTGCACGCGTTCTACCATAGCGGCGTAGCTCTCTTCGTGGTGTATGAACGGCTCATCAGAAATGCTGACGAGAAATCGGTCTGTCCAATCCCGGCGGCGGACCACTTTCTCCCATGCCGCCAAACGGCGCAGACTGGACTCATTCGGCACGATTCGACTGCTCGGGTCCGTAAGGTTCGCTGTTCGCCTGCCAACCGAATGCAGGTGTATCCCCCTAACGCCGGCCCCAAAAGCCACCTGAGCGTAGCGTTCGAGCCGGTTAGTGTCGTAAGAGTAGCCCCGTTGATCGTCCCCTGTTTCCTGAATCAATCCGATCGAGGTCTGAATGTCTGTTTGGCGGTGTTCCACAAGGAATGCACAAAACCGTCCCAGCAAATCCCAGTATTCTTTGCTGTACGGCTTGACGTTCTCAAAACCAAGGCCGGGGAATCTCCACCAGTTTATGACCGATAGATGCCGTGTACTCGGGACCGCGAAATCCCAGATATGCAGCTCAATGGGTATCTCGAAGGATTCATTCCCCGCCGTTACCTGCAATTTACTGCGATAGTCGCCTGCCCGGGCGTTGCCGGGAACGTGAATCTCTATCCAGACCGGCTGGGCCTGGTTGGCTTTGACGGAAATACTCGCTGCTTCCCAAAATGGATCGGGAATACTCGCAGGCGCTTTGACCACGAGCTCGTCGTCCGGGATACCAGTGGTGTTGCGATTGATGTCAATATATCGTACCCACTGCAGTCTGACCGCTGAGGCAGGAATAATCGCGTTACTTTCTGTATGTTTCAGATCAGTGAGACTTGCTGTCACAGAACTGATGTCCCTGGATGGCCTGAAGACAGCCTGGGAACTTACAATTTCAGCTCGGGCGCTGGAGATCCGCAACAAGTCTTCACTGTCGGCCTGTGGCGTGTCAGAGCGCATTACTTTGCTCAAGGCATCACTCGGTCGGAGCACCGCCTTGCCGACTGCTTTAGTAATCCCCAACATTGAAAAGAGTATGATGCATAGAAGCAGGCGTTCGGCGATATTGTCTGTGGTCTTCATCTTTGACTCCTGTGTCCGAAGTGGTAAAATTTAAATCGCCCCATATTACATCATCGCGCCCGTAAAGACAAGCATGATAATGCTGCCTTGGAGAGGCTTGTTGAGCCGAGCCTATGAGGATATACTGGCAGGGAGAATGGATTAGCCGGCTGAATCCGGTCAAGCGTGCCGTCAGGGATGAGCTTTTCAAGAAGGAGCCGACAATGAGATTTCGAAATATCAAATAACGGCTCAGATTTATATTTCACGCACACTTCACCTTGACTGCACTTCATAAAATGAGTCAGACTTACTCAAAATCCAGCGTCAACAAAATCTCTTTGCCGGCAGTTGTCGAAACAGACTTGTCCAGAACTTCCGCACCCTCCTTTCGCACCGAACGGACGGAATGCTCAAAATGCTCCAAATGCACAATGATCTTCTCAATCCTCTCTCGCTCAGGAGGGATTATCCTGATAAATCCACGCTGCCCATCCTCAGCTACACGCACCGACAAACTCACCGGCCCGAAACTTGTCGGAATATCCTTCAGTTGAATAACACTGCCGGCATGGGTCCAAACATGAGGCATACTCCCCAGCAAGTGCAACTCTCGTCCTCGTTCAAGAACCAGCATGTGCCGTGTCAGTCTTATGAACTCCGCACTCGCCCAGTTATGAGGCATATCTCCTATGTATTTCTCAGGCTCACCGCGAGGATTCTGTTCTTCACGCCAGCACAATAGTGGGCACGCATGATTGGCGAATGCATAGAATGTAGCCGCTGCCTTTCGGCCGTGTCCCAGCCACAAATGCGCATGGCCATAAAAAGAACCGGCATAATTCCAAATTCCAGCCGGGTCCCAGCCCGTCCCGAATATCAAACCCTCACGCTGATTGGCGTCCAGCATCGCCAAAGTACCTTGCATCAGCACATCATCGGACTCAAAGATACCCCCAGGATAAATCGACTGCAAAAACGCCCATGCGCCTCGTTGCGGCAGTTGCTGTTGCTCTGCCTTCATCGTCACCGGCACATATTCATTGCCATGCTCATCACTCAGTTTGTCACGATTTCGCGCCTTTTCGAAATAGTCCCGGTAGTCCTCGAACTCAGCCTTCCACGCAGAGACAATGGGCTGTTCTAATTGCTCAGCTATCGCAATTGCTGCCTTCAATCCTGCCAATGTCCAATACACATTGGTGTATTCCCTATGCTTTCCTCCCAGTCCACCATCTCCAAAGCCGATCGGCATTAGACCGTAGTTTGCCTGAGAAGGGTCCTTCATGGTCATCCGCCGGTACTCAATGATCTTATCTACATTGGACCGCACTTTCGGCCACATTTTTTCCAGCCAGGATTTATCACCAGTCAACTGCCAGTGCCGTAAAATCATCCAGAGCCGCAAGCCACTCTTTTTCGAAAACGCGACTCCACCCGGCCCTTCATCCTTCTCCACCTGTAGTTCCAGACCTGACCGTGCCTCTTGTCCACGACCGAGGTATGTAACCGCTTCCAGAATAAAAGGACCATCTGCCGCCCATGTACCGCGGTAACATGTCGGGCCCACCTGGAATGCCGGCTCGCCGTTGCGAAGTTCGCGAGCCTGATAGATATTGCGAATACAGGAATCCAGCAGACCCTGCACTTCAGGGTCGGGTACCTGAATCCGGTCAAAAGGCAAATCTACCTCCTCTTTCCAGTAGCGGATCGCCTTATCCAACTCCTGCTTGGCAGTCTCAACCGAAACAGACGCCTCGGCCTCTTCGCCTCTGTAAAACGCCACAAGCATCTGCTCTTTCTGGCCAGGCTCGAAATTCTTCTCCGAAAAATACAGTCGTAGTGGATCCTCGATCCGTGAATTCACTTCATAAATTGCCAAAGCCCGGCTGTCGACTTGTCCCAAGAGTATCTGCCGATCCGACGGTGCGTCCTTTGCCTCAAACACCCACAGGGCAGTCAGAATCGTATTTTTGTCTTCTGCATTTGTGACTGGGTAAACACCCATTTCGAGAAGTCCATTCCCATTTTCATCTTCCGCGTTAAAAGTGAGCACCACAGGTTGGTGCCGACCATACTCGGCAATTAGATCCACCGCCCGAACTGACTGTCCTTCGATACGCAGGTCCAACGGGCGCTTGCCCACTTCCTCATGCCAGCTCTCGATCAGTCCAAACGCAACGCAGTATTTCCTTCCGCTCTCAACAGGAAATGTGAACGTTAGTGGCCGACCATAGCCTACGAGAACATCCTGAAACCGTTCATCACACTGTCTATTCGGTTTACCCCAGTTACGGCTTACAGAAGGCAAACGTTGTGGAAGGATCTGTCTTACCAGCTGACCTTTTTCTGACGCCTCTGGAGAATACGAAACGCACTTCGGCGACACAATGCAAAAAGTTCGTTTTTCCGCATCATAAACACGATGCATGTTTTGTTCCACCTGCAGCAGTTTGTCGGAATCAATCTTTAACACAATCCGTCCTCGCTGCGGCGTGCTTCCCCGATTCTCCAACTCCAGCCACAGATAGTCTATTCGCTTCTTGCTCCATTGTTCCACCCCTCGGCCTTCAGGTGCCCCTGCCCAGACCCTCTGGCGAAGAGTCAGCCCGCCGTACTGCTTTTCCGTAGTCACTATAGGTATCTTAGGGTGTAGAAGCTGTTGCTTGATATCGCTTTCATCACCTTTAGTCTCCAAATCTGCCACAATTCTGACATTGAAATCATAGAATCGTCCTCCACCATAATCATAATACAATCCGCCATCTGAGCCTACGATACTCTTGTGAGGATCGTCTGGTAAGCCAATGCATACCTGCCATCGCTTCGGGGGGTATCGGAAATCCAGTTTCTGTTCTTCCAGGTCCTTGACCTGACCTTTTAGCTTGAAAGCTTTTACTTGAATCAGGGTCTCAGGTGACTCGGCTGCAAAAATCTCTGTCGGGTATGACATTAATCCCAGTGAGATCAGACCTACGATTCTAATAAAGTGCATTGTTGACATGTTCGTAACCTCAAGCGATTAAAATTTATTTCCTTCTCAGAAAGCATACTACTCAAATACACATTTAGCAAGTGTATCAATTCCCTCTTTCGTGTGGATACCTCTGGTCATGTACTCCCAAAACCCTCTTTCATCATCGAGACATACTCAAGCTCTCGTCAACGTCTTCTGTCCCTGACTGTTCTTAAGCCATTATAGAGGGCAAACGCGATAAGATCGGTGACAACTTTGGATTCGTTTTTCGGTCGCAATTCATGTCTCCAGCATGTCTCCACAGATGTCAAATTGCATGATTTATGGAATCGCCAAACCTTGAAATTTTCAAATAAAAATCGGATTAAGTATCCTGAGGTCTTTGTTAAGATTTCCATGCTTATTTACAATAAGTTGACGGTGTATTCTGCGATCCTACAGTGGTCCTATGGGCACTTGATAAGTACGGGAGTTCCTTCAAGATAGACTGGATGGAGTTCCGACATACTTGCTCAAAGAGGCCGCCGCTAATTACTATGTTCAACGCTGGGGACTCAGCGACCAGTTGGCATATTCAGGCGGAAAATCTGTTGTGCCGGCTTCATCGTTTGCAAAGCGCCTACCAAAAAGCAATCTCACAGTCCGGAAAGTGAGATGTGGGTCAGTAGCCCTTCATCTTTATTGTGAGGCGAGCCACGCGCTCGCCGAGTCGCCGGGCTCCGTCAAGCTCTCCTTCGCCCACGCCTGGATCGAGCGGTCCCGTGATGGCGGCTGCACCCGACTCTCCCCAGATGCTGCCGGTTACTTCGTTTCGATAGAGCGGTCCGGCCACTACCATCCGGTTGTTCAACATAAATAGAAGCAGGGAGACCACGACGTGTCCCTGACCGCCCATGTGTCCCCCGGCCGTGGTGAAGGCCCCGCCGACTTTGTCGGTGAAATCCACCTTCATTTTCCAGTTCCAATTGTCAATGATCGCTTTCATCTCGCCAGGGAGGTTGGCAAAATAAGTAGGACACCCAAGGACAATCCCATCGGCCGCGTCGAGGTCCTCTTTGGACACCTCGCTGACCTTCTTGAGCATGGTGACTACTCTCGGGACACGCCTGGTTCCTTCAATGACACCACGGGCCATCTGCTCCGTGTTGCCGGTGCGCGAGTAATAGACCACCAGAATGCGCGCCGGTGGTCCCGCCAGAGGATTGTGGGGCAGCGAGGTAGAATTGGAAGTGGCAGGTGTTGAGGCCGATGTCAGCGCATAGAGCAGTAGAACCAGCAGCCACAAACAACAACGTAAGGTATGATGCTTCATCGTTTTCTCCATGAGTGAAATAGGGTTAAAAGTCTGGTACGATCTTCAAAGCGCGTGGGGAAGAGTTTTAAGTTCCGTTACAACAAACTTAACTCGTTCTCTGCCATTCTTATAGCGGACAGAAGAAACAACGCGCAGGAAAAAAGGAGACATAGGCAGTTGTGTAAAACTTATTGTAGGCCTGTCTCCTTATTGCGATATGCCGTTGTACACATTACCGCGGATAGTGTTATGAGACCAACTGATCTCTGTCTGCACTCGCAACAAACATATTTTAGCAGAGATAGCCTTGCGGGTCAAGTAAATTGCAGCAATGTTGAACACCGAGCGAAAAACAGAGTTTTCCAGAGGCTGTAGCATCATTACAGGGTATTTTCAAGGATTTTTGGTCCACTTTCCGACAGTCAGACATAAGGATCTATGCAGGAGACTATCTTTATGGCTGGACTGGGACATTATTATGCGGATATAATGGAAAGAATCATGCGTGTTGAGGATTTGTCCAGGCACAAGATTGTCCGACGTAGCCGGAACTATAAACACCGCCGATGTCCGCGGTGTGAACACAGCGCCAATCGGTTGCGTTGGTATTATGGAGGTCGTAGCGTGAAGGAGCACTATATATGAAGTCATATGGGAAGTTAGTTTTGGTACTTGCAGCACTTATTCCCACTTTCTTAATGCAAAAGAACATTTCCGCAGCGGATCTCGGGAGCAAAACCTGCAAGATGTGGGAAGTGCTGGAATGGGAAATCGCCAATTCTTCCTACCCGGTATCGAATCCCTATGATCTTGTAGCCAGGACGGTCTTTACCCATGAAGGCGGCCAGACGCGGAAGATCGAGATGTTCTATACCGGCAGCGATAAGTGGAAATTCCGCTTCTGCGGCTCGAAAATGGGAAAATGGTCATTTTACACCGTATGCGATGGCTCGGACGGCACAGATAATAATGGCAGCCTCGACAGCCACGTCGGCCGGATCACTGTCAATGCGCAGAACGAACCGCACGTCAAGGGCTTCTTATCACATAAGGGAAACAAGTTTGCGATTATGGACCGTGATGACACGGACTTGAAGCCATATGTGTACCAGGTATACATGAACCAGCAGGACTACGAGCAGCAGTATAACCATTCATCCCGCATTTGGGATGACCCCATAAATAGAAAGCATCTGATCGAGAACTACTGGAATAATACCGTAGATAACGGCTTTCAAATCTATTTTGTCGCCATTTTCTATTCCTGGTTTGAAAAAGGCGCTTTAGACAGGAATATGGTAAGCTCGACTGATGTTGCCGCACCCGATCCGGACGTATTCGATGCCCTCGAATATGCAATCAAATATGCGCACCAGCGGGGCGGACGCACACACATCTGGGCCTGGGGTGATCAAGACCGTAAGCAGACCCCGAATCTCCTGCCCGGTGGCGTGCTGGGCAATGACCATAAGCGATTGATGCGTTATACGGCGGCCAGGCTCGGAGCACTCCCCGGCTGGTGCATGAACTTCGGCTTTGATACTCTGGAACTCCCGAATCCAGAATCGATTACAAGCCAGTGGGCGAGTTACCTGAATGACCGTATGGGCTGGAATCATATGCTTTGCGCCCGGGGCTGGAAAAACAGCGACTTTGCTATCAATTCTTATGCCGGATTCAGCGGCAGCTATGAATTGACCACTACCAGGAATGGTCCTTCGGGATATGAGGAAATAAGAAATGACGTGGACAGCGACAGCTCGAAACCACATCTTTACGAAGAGCGGCATACATATAACAGGTTTAAATATGTTGAGCCAAGCTCGTGCCAGGAGCCAGGTGACGGTCCGGACCAGTACGGTATGAGCGATGGCTATGCCTGCTGGCCGGTGAAATTGAGCGGCACCGAGCAGGCGCGGTTAAATGAAGACGGCAGCAGAAGATTGATTTGGCGGGAACAAATGGCCGGGGGCATGGGCGGGTTTTTCGGGCATTTTTCCGTAAGATTTAACAGCTACGGTCCTTTCAGCCAGAACTGTGGCTGTGGCTATCATCCGGACAGTCTCAAGCACGCCTTCCGCTGCTTCAGGGATTTCTGGGCGAAAGACCGCTTTATGTTCGACATGGTAGTCGATACGGGCCGTGTCCGCAACGGCACCGGGTACTGCATGCGCACAAAGGATTATGAGAATTTTGTATTTTTTGTAGAGAATGACAGCAGGGTCGAGATTAATCTCGGCGGTATGCCCGGCTCCCGGCAGGTAATTGTGGTGGATGCGAGGAATGAATACAGCGAAATCAGTAAGGGCAGCATGTCCGCGGGCTGGCGGACGATTAATTTTGGCTACACCTCGGATTGGGCGATCGCGGTCGGAGATTTCGGCAACGAAACGGTGCCGGCGGGTGGATTATAATCGCTACCGGCCTGTCCTACTTAAAAAGTCGAACTTCTTTAATTTCAACGACTTATGTAAACTCCCTGAATAACGATTTAAGCATTAATTCTATAGGAATATTCGAAAGGAAGCAACCTTGAAAATCCTTGCCAATATCTGTAATAAGAGTGCTCAGTTTACCCCTATTACAGGATACCTACACCTACAGGCAAGGTAGACGAGGTTTTTCGTGGGGGCAGGTAGAGAGGCGGAAAAAATTTAGAAAATAATCATTTTTTTTGTTGACATATACCGATATACTGTTATAGTTACATATAACAGTGATGCTATTTAAGGAGTTTTAGCCATTTTTATACGAATTGAACCATCTTCATCGGTGCCGATATACCGGCAGATTATTGATCAGATAAAGTATCAGGTTACCACCGGTGTGCTAAAAGAAGGTG
>SDBT01020698.1_pt1 | contig 10284 bp, 9 predicted proteins | sample 2277101 | NCBI WGS metagenome assembly SDBT01 (sample SAMN10404973, study PRJNA504765) | marine sediment metagenome | isolation source: marine sediment core GS10_PC15, 103 cmbsf | place: Arctic Ocean: Southern Knipovich Ridge | collected 2010
CAGCCATATATCTTAGAAACTGATGGAACTATGTTTGATATAATTGAAGGAGAAAGACTTAAATTAGAAAATCTCCTTTTTGCAATGATGGTAGTTTCTGGAAATGATGCATCGAATGTAGCAGCAGAAATGGTAGATGGGTCCATTAATAAATTTATGGAAAATTTAAATGTATTTTTAAAAAAGATTGGATGCGCTGATACAAGTTTTTTAAATCCACATGGTCTGCATCATCCAAACCACCTAACTACAGCTTATGATCTTGCTCTATTATTGAGTCAAGCTAATCAAAATGAAAAGTTTATGCAGCTTTATTCTTGCAATTATTTTATTAGAGAACAAACAAACAAACAAAAATATAAGGAGCTTAAAACTAATAATAAGCTTTTAAAGCCAAATAAATTCCAATATAAATATACCCTGGGTTCAAAAACGGGTTATCATGCTAAGGCTAAATATAATTTATCAGCTATAGCAAAAAAAAATGATAGGGAATTGATAGCAGTCGTTTTAAATTGTGACAATAGTGAAAAAAGATATGTTGATGTGATTAATTTGTTTGAAAATGCTTTTAAAGAAGAAAAAATATCTAAAAAATTAATAGATAAATCTCAAACTTTTCAAGCTAAATTAGATGGAGCATCAAAAAATATTAAAGGACATATTAAAGAAGATTTCATTTTAAAGTACTATCTATCAGAAGAGACTAACTATAAAATGTTTATCCAATGGGATGATTTAAAACTTCCAATTAAAGCTAATTCAAGACTCGGATTTATAAAAGTTATATCGGAGGAAAGTGAAGTATTAGATAAATTACCTCTTTATGCAACAGGAGATGTAAATAGATCTTTTTTAAGATTTCTTAAAGATTTGTTTTTGTAAGTAATTAAAAATTATTAATATAAGTATTTATATAAATTGATATAGTTTTCTAAACTTAAATTTTCTGCCCTTGCATTCAAATCTAAATTTAATTCTTTTAAAGCAGATATTAGATTTTGTTTATTAACATGATTCTTTAAAGAGGATGTTATTTTTTTTCTTCTTTGATTAAAAGAGAGCCTTACAAAATTAAAAAAATCATCATCTAAAGGCTTTTTTAAGTTTTTTGGTTCTAAACTTAAAATTGTCGAATCTACTTTGGGAGCGGGGAAAAAGCAGTTTTTGGATACATTATGTATAATTGAAGGTTTAGAAAAGTAATTTACAAAAATAGTAAAAGAACTATAAGTTTTTAAATCTTTTTTAGAACAAATTCTATTTGCTACCTCTTTTTGTAACATTATTACTATTTTTGAAAATAATAAATTGTTTTTCAATAACTTAGAAATTATCGGGGCTGTAATACTGTATGGCAAAGAGGAAATTACTTTAATTTTTTTGTTTTTTTTAATTTTATTAAAATCAAATGTTAAAAAATCATCTTCAAAAACCTTAAGATTTAAAATGTTTTGTTTTTTTAGATTATTTGCATAAAAAGTGTCTTTTTCAATTACTATTACTTCTTTTGCTTTTTTTAGGACTTCAAAGGTTAAAACACCAGGACCAGGACCTATTTCTAAAACAATATCATCTTCATTGATATCCAAAGCATTAACAAATTTTTTAACTATGTTTTGATCAATTAAAAAATTTTGAGAAAGAGCTTTTTTGGGTCTAATATTATTTTCATTTAAAAATTGAATTAGATCTGTTGGTTTATGTAACATTATTGAAACGTAAATGGTTGATAATCTTTAGATGTTAAGAAAGTATTGTCGTTAATTCCATATTGCTTTCTTAATTTTTTAAAATATTTATCACTTTCTTCTTGCATTGATTTAGCAAGGAGTTCGTCTTTTAGTTTGGAAGCCATTTCATTAAATGTTGGAGGTAGTTTCTTTTCATAATTTTTTAAATAAAATATTCGATAGGTTTTATCTTGATTTACTGCTTGAAATACAGGCTTAGAAAAAGAATTTTTTTCTAAATTTGATAGGATTGATTTTCTAAAAGGAACAAGATCTTTATCTTTAACAGTATATAGTTTAGAAAATTGAACATTTATTTTATTAGTTTTCTTATTTATTATTTCATCTTCAAGTTCACTTATGTCTTTTTTAGAAGTTTCTAAAAGAGTATAAATATCATTGGCAATTTCTTTTAAATTACTGCTTTCTTTAGATTTAATAGTTATCATATGATAGGAATAAATCTCTTCTTTGGGGTTTTGTTCACAATATAGTCTATAAGCTCCTCTAATAACTTGAGGAGTTACACTTAAAAGAGCTTTAGATTGAACATAGTACCACATCATTCTTTGTGAAATCATTTCATCTTTTGCGTTTGCAAAAGCTTCTTCAAAGGTTAAATTGTATTTTTCAAGATTAGAAACTACATTAGGGCCATATTTTTTTTCTATTTCTTCTCTAACTTCTAAATCAGTAATTTTTAATTCTTTAGATTTAGCGTCTTGTAAAATTAATTCTTTATTTACTATTTCATTTAAAATCTGTTGCCAACCTGAAGAATAAAACTGATATCTTGCACTATTAGAATTTACTAAATCAGGAAAAGCTTTTTTAAAAGAAGATTCTAAATTATTTACAACATCCATTAAAGAAATGGTTTTATCATTTAAAACACATAGAACTGTATTATTAATGTTTAAATTCGGTTCTTGTTGCATTGGCATAGAATTATATGAACCAAATAAAAGAGAAATACTAAATGTTGATATCAGAAAAAAAGTTTTATAGATTTTCATAATGTTTATGACCTTTTTTATTAAATAATAGCATTGGTATAGGTTTAAAAAAAAGAATCAAATTATTTTTTTATAATTTTTTAAATATAGCAGCAAAAAAACCATCCATTCCATCTTTTGTTACAGGCAGACGTATTATTTCTTGATCTAATTTAATAGGATAGTTTTTTAAAAAATATTTTACCTGATTTTCATTTTCAGTAGAAAAAATAGAGCATGTAAAATAGGCTATAAAACCTCCTTTTTTTACATATGAAAAAGATAAATCAAAAATTTCTTTTTGCAAAGAAACTAAATTATCAAGGTTTTCTTTTTTAAATTTCCATTTCATATCAGGATTTCTTCTAAGTGTTCCAGATCCAGAGCATGGGACATCTAAAACTAACCAATCAATTTTATTTTTTAATAATTTCAAAGTAGAATCATTAAAATTTTTAAATTGTGCATTTTCAATGCTAGCTCTTTTTAATCTTTTTTTTGCTTCTTTTAAAGCAAAAGATCTAACATCATGCAAAAAAAATTGACCTTTGTTTTGGGCTTTGTGAGCAAAAGCTAAAGTTTTACCGCCTGAGCCAGCACAATAATCTAAAACTAAGTCATCTTTTTTTAAGTTTATTAAATCTGATATTATTTGAGATCCTTCATCTTGAATTTCAAAAAGGCCATCTTTAAATTCTTTTAAGGCAAAAAAGTTTATTTTTTCTTCAAAAATTATTCCAAAATTTGAAAATTTGCATTTTTTAACTTTATAATTTTTTTTGAAAACATCAAATAATTTATCCCTTGTTGTTTTTAAAAGATTTACTCTTATGGTTGTAGGAGCTTTTGTGTTTGATGTTAAACAAAAATCTATTGCATTATCTTTATACTCTTCTTTGATTAAAGAATAATATTCCTCCGGGAAACTACATCTTATATGTTCTTTAATGGTTTTATCTTGTGATGCTTGCGATATATTTAAGTTTTCAAAAACTTTAATTTTTTTTTCATTAGTTATAGGTTTTGTGCAAAAATATTCAATTAATCCATTCCATCGGGTCATGTTATAGACCATATTTGAAATGTATTTTCTATCTTTTGAACCAATAGCTTTGTTTTTTCGAAAATAAGTGCTTGAAAAAACATCTAGAGGAGCTTTTTGTTTATTAAACTCATTTAAAATAAGTAATAAATGATATTGTTTAAATGGTAATTTCATAATAAATTATTAATTAATTTATAAAATTCTAGCATTAAATTTACTTAAATTATAGAAAAATAATTTCTCTTATGCCACCCTTAAGTTAAATAAGATAGGTAGAATTATGGGATTAAAAAAAATATTTGCTTTATTTGGAAGGCTTTTTATAAGTACTTTATTTATTCTTTCAGCATTAAATAAAATTTTTCAATGGCAACAAACTCAAAGTGGTCTTATTAATCTTTTTTGTGACTGGCAGGGATATGTTGGGTTTTTTCCAAGTCTTTCAAAAATGTTTTCTCATTTTATAACTTGGGTACCTGAAGTATTAATTTTTGTAACAGCTTTAGAATTAATAGGTGCGGGGATGATTTTTTTTAATATTAAAGTTAGATTTGGAGCTTTTTTGCTAGTTTTATTTATGATACCAGCCACAATTTTATTGCATCCTTTTTGGTTTGTAACACAAAGTAAAATGATTTCTGAAATGGTATTGTTTTTGAAAAATTTAGCAATTATTGGTGGATTGTTTTATATTATTTCATTTGGATCAAAAGAAATAAAACCAATAGAAGAAGAACCAATTCCTGCAGATGAACCTGATCACTTTGATAAAAAAGAATAAATATTTAAGCTATAAAAAAAGTATTTTATACATATTAAGTTTTTGTATTTGTGCTTTTGCTCAACCAGCTTGGGTAGGTTTTTTAGGATATTTCGCTTATTTTTTTGGTTATTCTCTATTTTTTTTAAGTATATTTGATATTGAATCTAAAAAGAAAAAGTTTTTATTAACATTTATTTGGTTCTTTTTAAACCAAGCCATTTGGCTTTCTTGGTTTACTACAACTAAATATCAAGGACCTTTAATACTCCTTGTTTATTTTTTTGTTTTAGTATGGTTTAGTTTGCAATTTGGTGTTTTATCTTTTTTTGTGTCTAGAAGTAAAAATATAAGTTTTTTTAATATTTTATTAATTTCTTCTATTTGGACTATTTTTGAATGGTCCAGACTATTTTTTTTATGTGGATTTTCATTTAATCAATTAGGAGGGTTGATGGGCAATAATTATATTGCGATGCAACTTTCTTCTATTGTTGGAATATATGGACTCAGTTTTTTTGTGATTTTTTTAAATTTAACGGTTTTTAAATCAATTATAGAAAAATCTAAAAAAACTTTTATTTTAGCTATTTTTCTAGCAATGTTTCCTTATGTGTTTGGGTTCATACATATAAAAACCCATGAAGAAAAATTTAAAAATTCAAAAAAAATAAATGCTGTTTTAATGCAAACATCGATTTTACCAGAACAAAAAAATAAATTTTCAAAACATTTAAATGAATTCATCCATCCATTAGAACAATGGAAAAGAATCATGATTTATATTAACCAACATAAGCATAAAAAGATTGATATGATTGTCTTGCCAGAAGCAGCGCTTCCTTATCATGCAAATGATTGTTTTTATCCGATAAGTATTGTGAAGGATTTATTTAAAAGTATGTATGGGAAAAATGTAGTTAACTATTTAGATAATATAGATGAATTTTATACAGAAAAATATAAAGATGAATTGTATGTGTCCAATAATTATTTCTTAAAAGCTTTATCTTTGATTTTTAATGCTGAAATAATTGCAGGACTTGAAGATTTCGAAAATAATAAAAATTATAATGCAGCTTTTTATTTTGATCCAAATGTTAATAGATACCTTAGATATGAAAAACAGATTTTGGTTCCTATGGGCGAATATATACCTTTTGATTTTTTAAAAAAAATAGCTAAAGAAAAATATGGGATTGTAGGTTCATTTATTAATGGAAATGAAACAAAAATCTTTTCTAATAAAAATCCACTATCTATTTCAATTTGTTATGAAGAAACTTTTAATGAAATCATGAGAAAAGCTAGAAATAAAGGAGCCCAAATATTTGTAAATATCACTAATGATGCATGGTTTTATAAATCGAAATTATTTAAACAGCATTTTTACCATTCAAGATTTAGATCTGTTGAAAATGGACTTTCTTTAATAAGAGCAAGTAATAATGGTATTACAGGCGCAATAGATCCATTTGGCAGAATTATTAAATCCTTATCTAATGAAAATGATAGAGACGCTCTTTTTGTAAGTGTACCTATTTTTAAATATTTTACTTTATATAGTTTTTGGGGGAATTCATTTATAATAAGTATCTCTTTTTCAATCATTTCCCTTTTTATTTTTAAGGTATTTTCAAAAAAAATAAAACTTGCTCTAAAAGAAATTGTTAGTTAACTTTTTATAGATTAAATAATAGTAATTTTTAAAATATTTATTAACTAAAAATCATAAAATGAATTTGAAAAACAAAACTTTTCAGCAAACTTTAAATGATATAATTTCTGTTTCTGGCATAGGATTATTTTCAGGGGAAAAAGTAAAAATAAAATTAATTCCTCAAAAAGAAGATTTTGGAATAGCATTTAAAAGAATTGATAAAGATGAAAACATAAAAATTAAAGCTGATTTAAATTTTGTAGTAGATTCTAATAGAAGAACTACTATTGGGGTAGATAATATTACTGTCCAAATGGTTGAACACATTCTATCTGCTTTAAAAGCTTATCAAATTGATAATGTGTTAATAGAAGTTGAAGGTTCAGAAATACCAGTGATTGATGGAAGTTCAAAATTTTTTGCAGAAAAAATTGAAGAGGTTGGAATTAAATTACAAAAGAAAGAGAAAAAAATTTTTAATTTAAAAAAACCGATATACTTTTCAAAAGGATCTGCACATTTAATTGCACTTCCTTGTGAAGAATTTAAAATAAGTTATACTTTTCATCATCCAAGCTCTAAATTATTATCCTCTCAATATTATTCCTATAAAGTAAGTAGTCAAACATATAAAAAAGAAATTGCTCCATCTAGAACATTTTCTATTTACGAAGAGATTAAAACTTTATTAGATAATAATTTAATTAGGGGTGGAGATCTTAATAATGCAGTTCTAATTAAAAATGATAAAGTATTAAATCCGGGCGGCACTAGATTTGATGAAGAAATGGTAAGACATAAAATTTTGGATATAATAGGGGATTTGACTTTAATAGGAAAAGATTTCAATGCACATATAATTGGTATAAAAGCAGGTCATGCATATAATATAGAGTTTGCCAAATTAATTGAACAAAATTTAATTTAGAGGTAATTGTGTCTAAAAAACCAGTGTTAGATCATAGAGACATTAAAAATATCTTGCCACATAGATATCCGTTTCTTTTAGTTGATAAAGTATCACATTTAGATCTTGATAAAAATGAGATTATTGGAATAAAAAATGTAACAATTAATGAACATTTTTTTGAAGGTCATTTCCCAGAGGCTCCAATAATGCCAGGAGTATTAATTATAGAAGCTCTTGCTCAAACAGGTGGAATATTAGTTCATCAAAAAGGATTTGTTGGCAAAATAGCTGTTTTACTCAATATCAAAGATGTCAAATTTAGAAAGCCTGTTTATCCTGGAGATATTTTAGAATTCCATTGTACTGGAGTGCATATAAGCGCAAAAGGCGGGAAAATAAATGCTAAAGCAATAGTTGATAACAATGTTTGTGTAGAAGCTGCAATTAGTTTTGCATTGGTAGAAAAAAATAAGTTATAAATTAAAAAATGGGAATATAAATGTCTAAAATAGATTCGAGAGCTTATATTGAAGAAGGTGCTAAAATAGGAAAAGATGTAACAATTGAACCATTTGCTGTAATTAAAAAAAATGTAGTAATCGAAGATAGAGTAGTTATTAAATCTAATGCATATCTTGATGGAAATACGACAATTAAAGAGGGTTCTACTATTTGGCCAGGGGCAAGTATAGGAACGAAAACTCAAGATTTAAAATTTCAAGGTGAAGAAACTTTTGTAATTATTGGAAAAAATACCGAAATTAGAGAATATGCAACTATAAATTCTTCTTGTAATGAAAATTCAACTGTTAGCATAGGGGATAACTGTCTTATAATGGCATATTGTCATGTAGCACATAACTGCAGAGTGGGTAATAGAGTAATTATGGCAAACGGTGCTATGCTTGCAGGGCATGTTGTTGTTGAAGATAATGCTGTAATAGGCGGGATGACACCTGTTCATCAGTTTGCTAGAATAGGAACTTTTTCTATGGTTGGAGGGTTTTCTAGGGTATCACATGATATACCTCCTTATACAATTGGAGGCGGATACCCATATAGACTAGGGGGACTTAATTTAGTAGGGCTTAAAAGAAATAACTTTTCTCTTGAAACTAGAAATGTTTTAGGCGAAGCCTTTAAAATAGTTTATAGAATGGGGCTTAGATTAGATATAGCACTTGAAAAAATTGAAAAAGAATTAATTTTAACTAAAGAATTAGAGCATTTTTTAAATTTTTGTAAAACCACTAAAAGAGGACTTATTGGACTAGAAGGTATTACAAAATTAAATCAAAAAGAAGCAAATATTGAAGAATTTGAAAAAGTATGAAAATAATATTTTTTGGAACACCTGATTTTGCAGCCAGTATTTTACATTTTTTAGTTCAAAAAAAAATAAATATCACAGCTATTGTTTGTCAACCAGATAGGAAGCTAAATAAAAGGGTGCATATTCCACCTGTAAAAAAAACAGCTAAAAGTTTGCTTTTGAATGCAGACATTCTCCAACCGGAAAAAGCATCTAATTCAATTTTTATTGAAAATCTGAAAAAGTATAAAGCTGATTTATTTGTAGTAGTAGCTTATGGTCAAATTCTAAAACAAGATCTTTTAGATATTCCAAAACTTGGTTGTATTAATGTTCATGCTTCTCTTCTTCCCAAATATAGGGGAGCAAATCCAATTAGACACACACTATTAAACGGAGATGATTTAACTGGGATTACTATACAAAAAATGGCTTTAAAAATGGATGCTGGGGGTATTATTAGCCAAGCTATAATTAATATTGATGATGAAATGGATTTTGGCTCTTTAGAAGATAAGATGCTGCAAGTCTCCAAGCCTCTTTTGTTAGAAGTATTAAAAGGTTTTAAAAAAAACAATTTAACATTTACAGAGCAAGATGAAAGTAAAGTGACTTATGCCTCTAAGCTTAAAAATGATGATTTAATAATTGATTTTAATAAAAAGGCTTTTGAAATTAATAATCAAATAAGAGCGTTAAGCCCTAAACCGGGAGCATATTTCAAAATAAAAATTTTAGATCAAATAAAAAATTTAAAGGTGTATAAAAGTAAAATTTTAAATATCAAATCAACACCGTATCAAATAATAAATCAAAAAGAGAGTTTTATTATAGGAACTAAAGACTTTGCTCTGGAGCTTTTGGAAGTTCAAATGGAAGGGAAAAACAAACTACACACAAATGTTTTTTTAAGGGGATTAAAAGCGAAAATTTCAATTAATAACTAATTAATTTACATTTACTTAAATTAGATAATAATTTATAGTATAGGTGTAAAAAAACAAAACTAATTATGGTTTTAAACACTAAAATAATTACATATAATTTCGCTGAAAAATATGAAAAATATGAAAAAAGAGAAGAAATAGATTATTTTAAAATATTTTCACGATATGTTGATTCTGGAGCTGGAGCTTACAGGTTTTTCAGGCTGTTTAAAAATGGCTGTAAATGGACTGTTATCGGGGCTAAAAAATATGGTTTAAATTATGATTTTATTAAAAATTTTAGTGTTCTCTCTAAAAAATTTGGATTCGTTTCAAGTGCGCTAATTTTAACAAAAGCTCCTATTACTTTTAGATCATTTCAAAAATCTTATAGTTCATATGTTAAAATCCCTGTATCAATGGATAGTAAAGGTGCATTGAAATCACAGGGAAAGCAGATCACATATGAAAAAATTAAAAAAAGAGATAATTTAATTAAAAAAATAACTATGCTTTTTGCAGATTTTAGTTTTATAATGCAATTTTTCGAAAGTTTAAAAGTTTTTTCATTAAATAGTTTAGTTAATAGAGTATCTTTAGGAAGTGTAATAAAAGATTTGAGTAGATCAAATATAATTTTTGCAAATTATCTAATGATTATTTTTCAAGGGATATCGATCAAAAATAGTTTAGAAGATTACTTTGACTATCAAGAATATGAAAAGCAGATTGAAAAAAATAGATCTTTAAAGTTTGTAAAAAAACTTAAAACAATAGTTCAAGAAAATAAAAATTTATCTTTGATTAATATTGCAAAAGCTAGTGCTTCAATTGCGTCTCAAATATTAGTATATAGTGAATTTGCATTAAGTGTTGCGTTAGTGTCTGAAACGGCTCTTTTAACAATTTCAACTGCAAGCATACTGCTTGCAATCTATTCATA
>SDBT01020699.1_pt1 | contig 10284 bp, 7 predicted proteins | sample 2277101 | NCBI WGS metagenome assembly SDBT01 (sample SAMN10404973, study PRJNA504765) | marine sediment metagenome | isolation source: marine sediment core GS10_PC15, 103 cmbsf | place: Arctic Ocean: Southern Knipovich Ridge | collected 2010
AGCAGTTCGCCGACGACTTGATGAAGAAGCTCGAGAGCGGGACGCTCGAGCCGCTTACCATCAAGCTCAACCGCGACCAGTTCCCCTTCCTGCAGGGCAAGTTCGCACACGTAAACGACCGAGACAGGGACACCGGCCTGTCTGGCTTGGAGGACTACGCGGACATTCATCAGGCGTTCACTGATATTACAACGCTGTTTATGGACAACCGATTGACATTTCATCTGGGTCGACAGGAACTGCAGTACGGTGCTCAACGATTGATATCTCCGCTCGACTGGGGCAACACTCGGCGGACGTTCGACGGGATCAAAGTATTTACCGAGCTTGAGGAGTGGCGGCTGGATGCTTTTGCGGCCCGCCCAGTTCTGGGCGACAGACGCAATCTGGATGATGAGGACGAGAACGTCGATTTTTACGGGGTTTACAGCACGTACAAAGGGAGCAAAGAACTGGCGGCGGACTTCTATTGTCTGGTGCTGAAGAACAATAATATCATGCCTAACTCGAACGCCGATATGGGCAGGCGAACGCTTTATACGCCGGGGACGCGATTGTGGGGAACGTGCGACAACTGGGATTACGAGACCGAGCTGGCCGGACAGTTCGGGACGTTTGCAGGCGACCGTGTGCGCGCGTGGATGGCGACGGCCGGAGGCGGATATACGTTTAGTGACTGCACGTGGCAGCCGCGGCTCGGATTGCTCTACGATTACGCAAGCGGCGACAGTAATCCGAATGACGGCACGCACGAGACGTTTAACCAGCACTACCCGTTGGGGCACGCATGGCTGGGTTATCTGGACCTTGTTGGCCGAAGCAATATTCACGCGATCAAGGCCCAGTTGAAGGTCAAGCCTGCCAAAAAGATCACTGCCTGGGCCGATTTCCACACATTCTTTGCGGATCAGGACAATGATGCGCTATATTCAGCCGGGGGGGCGCCGACGAGATCGGCAGGGGCCGGCGGGACGGGCTCACGGACGATTGGGCACGAATTGGACCTGGCGATGAAGGTCGCGCTGGACGTGCATACTACGACGCTTTTAGGTTATTCGTATATGTGGCCGGGCGGATTTATCGACGCAACGGGTGAAAACGACAATCCGAGCTTGTTCTATGCCCAGATCGAGTATAAGTTTTAACGTGAACAGGCCGGTGCGCGCGGTTGGCTGCGCAGAATTGGAGAGCCGAGATATGAGTAAATTCAAGTCTATTGATGATGTTCTGGATTTTGCAATAAGCCGGGAGATTGAAGCTCAGGATTTTTATTTAAAATTGGCGGATATCGTGGAAAGACCGGAGATGGCCAAAGTGGTTTCGGATCTGGCATCGGAAGAGTTAGAGGATAAGGCAAAGCTTCAAGCCGTTAAGGCCGGCCAAATCTCGATAGACGAGGAAAAAGTGGGAAATCTCGGCATAACCGATCATGTCAAGAGCATTGAACCGCACTCCAAAATGAGCTACGTTGACATGCTCGTTGTGGGGATGAAAAAAGAGGAGACCTCGCGAAAGCTTTACAGTGATTTGGCAAAAGTGATTCAAAATCAGGAACTGAGAGAAATTTTTCTGAAGTTAGCTCAGGATGAAGCCGAACACAAATTGCGATTTGAAATTGAGTACGATTTGATGACCTTCTGAAGGAACATCACGTGATTGTCTAAGAAGACTCCAGCACGAGATATATCGCAGAACAACATACCAAACTTTCTCAATAACGTTTTAGCTATACGACGTAGGGCAAGACAATATGTACGAGTATATAGAAGCCAGATTGAACGTGGCCAAGCCAGAAACTCATTTTATTCTCAGAGTTTCTCAGATTCGAGCTATATGGCCCAATAAGATTGATGGGGCATGAGAATACGATTATACTGCTTGTGATAGCTATGTGCCATATAGCTTAAAATACCTTATCTCAATCGGAAAGGCACAGATGTGGGCATGTTTGATACCGTCGGAAAGGATTCCGGACACAAACGTAAAGAAAACACACTTAAGAAACTTGAGCGGATGAGAAAAACGCTTTCCCATCAGGAGCCGGACAGGGTACCGATTAGCGACTTTTTCTGGGGCAGCTTCATTGAACAATGGCGAAAAGATCTTGGCTTGGCCGACGATGCCAATCCGTATTTCTACTACGATCTGGACTGGATCGTTACTGTTCCGAACATGGACCCGTTTATCCGCTCATTCGAGACTCTGAAAGAAAGCAGCGAAGAAGTAATCGTCAAGACCGGCTTCGGTGCGACCATGCGCAAGAAGTTCGACGCTCCGATGCCGGAATTTGTAGACTTTGAGATCGATACGATTGGAAAGCTCGAAGCACTTGAGTTTGATGACCCCTATGACAGGCGACGTTGTTATGAGGCCGGTGACAATCAGATCGCAGGTGTGGGAGACGGTTTTGAGCGGAACTCGCCGGCGTGGACGGAAACGGTCATATCTCTGCATCCGGATTTTCCGGTCTTCGGCAGTATAATCGAAAGCAATGAGTGCCTCACAAGGCTGATTGGCCCGGAAAACAACATGCTGTGGATCGGCATGTACCCGGAACGTATGGGCAAGATCATCAACCGTATCGGTCAGTTCTATCTGGATTGTACAAAGGCCCAGATCGACGCCGCAGATGGTTTGCTGGATGGCTTTGTGATATGGGGCGATGTGGCTTATAAAAAAGACATGTTTTTTTCGCCCGATTATTGGCGCATGTATTTCAAGCCCTGGGCAAAGGCAATGACCGAATATGCCCATTCAAAAAACTTGATGGTGATATACCACGGCTGCGGTAATATTAACCGGATACTCGACGACTACATTGAAATCGGCATCGACGCCATCAATCCACTGGAAGCCAAGGCGGATCTTGACGCCGTGGACTTGCGTCGTAAATACGGCCATAAACTCGGCATCTGTGGAAACAGTAATATCCAGATATGGGAGACCGGCGACGAGAAGAAAATTCGCAAAGAAGTGCTCAGAAAACTCAATGCGGCCAAAGGCGGCGGCTATATTTTCCAGTCTGATCACTCCGTCGCAAGCGATGTATCGGGGCATACTTATGACTATATCGTAAATCTGGTGCGTGAGTATGGGCAATACCCTTTAAATCTTGGCGAATATGATATCTAACTCTGATAATATTGACATCGCTCTGACGATGAAAGGTGTGTCAAAGAAGTATCCCGGCACATTAGCGGTGGACAGCGTTGATTTTGAGGCACATGTGGGCGAAGTTCATGCTCTTATGGGCGAAAATGGCGCCGGCAAGTCCACGCTGATGAAGATACTGGCCGGCTCTTTCAATGACTACACCGGCAGCATTTTCATCGGACAGAAAGAAGTAAAGCTGCACTCTCCAGCCATGGCCAGGGCTTATGGTATCGGCATGATTTATCAGGAACTCAGCCTGGCGCGTCCCATCAGCATCGCCGAAAATCTGCTCATCGGCCGTTTACCTTGCAAATACGGTTTCTGGCTCGACAGAGAAGCGATGGTGCGGCAGGCTTCACTTCTGCTCGACAGAGTAGGTCTGGATTTGGATCCGCTCCAGACAATCGAAGAGATCAGCCATCATCAGTCCCAACTCGTGGAGATAGCAAAGGTTCTGGGAAGTAATCCATGCGTATTGGTGATGGACGAACCGACGTCGGCATTGTCACGAGAGGAAGTGGGACGGCTTTTCAAAATCATTCGACAACTCAAGAATCGCGGAATTACAATCATTTACATCTCGCACCATCTGCCGGAGGTTTTTGAGATCGCCGACCGTGTTACGATCATGCGTGACGGCAAAATTATAGACACGAAACCCATAAATGAAGTCACTCCCCCCATGGTCGTACAAATGATGGTGGGACAGGCCATAGATGAGTTCTACGTCCAGCGCAAACCAAATATCGGTGAGACTGTCCTGGATGTACACAACCTTACACGAAAGGGCTTCTTTCATAATGTGTCATTCCATGCCCGCAAGGGTGAGATACTGGGTGTGGCCGGCCTGACCGGTGCGGGCAGGACTGAAATGGCACGTTCGATGTGCGGCCTGGATCCCCTTGACAACGGAACGGTCGAGGTGGCCGGTAAGCGGCTTGAGCAACATTCATACTCTATAGCAATGGAACACGGCATGCTTTATCTTTCGGAGGACCGCAAGACGGACGGATTGTTCCTGCGACTATCGGTGAAACAGAATATGGTTTCGGCAATAATTAATCGCCACACACGATGCGGTATATATTCCTCGCGCCATGAGAACGCGAAAACCACAGAGTTGATCAGGAAACTTGACATCATTACTTCCTCAGCGTCGACAGACGTCAGCAACCTGTCCGGGGGTAATCAGCAGAAAGTTCTTCTCGGCAAGTGGATCGCCGCCGACCCGACCATCCTGGTCCTCGACGAACCCTCTCGCGGGGTGGATATCAAGGCCAAGATGAAGATTCATAAGGCCATAATTGAATTAGCGGATAACGGCCGGGCCATCGTACTTATCAGTTCCGATCTGCCTGAGTTAGTTGGGCTTTCCGATCGCGTGGTCGTGATCCGGGACGGGCATTTGATTTCTGAGATGCAGAAAGATCGACTTTCCGAGGAATCCGTGCTGTTGGCAATGAATGGAGAACTCGGATGAGACCTGCTGAGAGAGCAACAAACTTATCCCGACTCGCCATGATATACGACAGGGCCGGCATCTACTTTGTCGGCCTGCTGCTGCTTATAACCGGCACATTCATTTCCGATGATTTCCTTACTCCCAAGAACCTGATGAGCATCCTCAACGCCGTCTCGCTGCTTGGTATCGTAGCGGCCGGTATGGCCTTTGTTACTTATTCCGGCAATATGGCTGATTTGTCTATTCCGTCGATAATGGCCTTCTCCGGAATAATCAGTGTGGCGGTACTGCCCCTTGGATTGGCGCCTGCTCTGGTTCTTGGTGTATCGGCGGGAATGCTGATCGGAGCCATGAACGGTTTTGTCGTGGGGCGATTCAATGCAAATCCGATCCTTTGGACGCTGGCTGTAGCGTTCTTCATGGAAGGCTTTATGCGTTTTACATGGAGCAACACTCAGGTCTATCCCAACATTGAGCCCGGTACTGCCGGCGCGGATTTTATAAATATTTTTCGCCTGAGCATCGGTCCGGTACCATTAATTGTTGTCGTCATGGTTCTGATGTTCGTTATCTGTCACCTGGTGCTGACCCGAACACGCTTCGGGATCGAATCCAAACTCACAGGCTCCTCGAAGGCCGCTGCAAGAACGACGGGTATCAATGTTCCTCGGGTGGTGCTGATGGACTTTCTCGCGGCGGCTTTCTGTGCATCAATCGCAGGTATATTTCTAACCTCGATGAACAAACTCGGCGTGTTCTATCTGGGCAAGGGGTATGACTTCAAATCGGTTACGGCGGTTGTGATAGGCGGGATGATGCTGAGCGGCGGGCGAGGGAATATGCTGGGAGTCTTCGGAGGCGTGCTGGTGATCGGGTTGTTGGCCAACATTATGACATTTATCGGAATAAACACGTTTCAGCAAAATATCGTGACCGGGGGAATCTTCATCGCCGTAGTTGGCCTGCACCAGTACCAGCTTCGAAAGCGGGGTAAGGATTATGCGTAAACAGGCCGGCCAAATAGAAAATATCGCCAACAAGCTGTTCGGCAGTCACAGCTTGCCCGGTTTCCTTAACAACAACCGGGCGTTGTTGATGCTGGTGCTGCTCTTTTTGGTACTGTCTGTGTTTGCCCCCAATTTCTTCTCGATACATAACGTAACGACCATTCTGAAAGGCGCCAGTCTTAATGCCATTGTTGCCATCGGCTTTACCGTTATCTTTATCCTGGGGCAGCTTGACTTGTCCATCGGGGCGGTAGTTATGCTTTGCGGAATGCTGACAATCGGCTTGCAGCCGGGATTTGGCTGGGCCGGATCGATCATGCTGGCAGTTCTTGCCGGAGTTTCAGTGGGGCTGATCAACGGGCTGTTGGTTGTGAAGGCCAGGATCAATTCATTTATTGTCACTCTCGGAACGATGACAGTAGTTATGGGCCTGATGCATCTTTACAGCAAGGGCGGTTCAAAAGCGATAGACGATTTTCGTTTTGCCGACTGGCTTGAAACGCCGTTGGTCCCTTTTTTCCCTCCGATTGTTATCGTAACGCTGGTTATGGTTCTTGCGTTCACACTGTTTCTGAGCCGGACTCCACTGGGCCGTGCGTTTTATATAATCGGAGGAAACGCGGAAACTGCCTGGCTGGCCGGTCTTAAGCGGGACAGTTACCTGATCGCCGGTTTTATCATCTGCGGATTGACAGCCGCGATTGGGGGCGTACTTTTTGCCGCCGGCCTTAGTTCGATGACCTCGGCGGCCGTTTTGGGAAACCGTACGCTTATGACTGTTCTGTCGGCAGTGATCATAGGCGGTGCTATTATGAGCGGAGGCAAGGGAAGTGTGCTGAAAAGCTACTTTGCCGTTCTTATGCTGACGACGCTTTTTAACGGCATCGGCTGCTTCGGGCTGGGCTTCGAAGTGCAGATATTTGTCAATGGAGTCATTTTAGCGATGGTGGTTCTTTACGAAGCATTTGTAATATACAAACATGACCTGGTAAAAGGACAACGGCCGGACTTGATCGAAGAAGCCAAAAAAACAGATCGTACAATGATTAAAAAAGACAGGTTTATCCTGGACGGTATCAAAATTGTTGCAATCGTGGTTATCGTGGCGATCTGCGCAATATACTTTATGCGCAACCGTGCACCTGTTCATATCGACGACAATACAATGCCCGGATTAGATGTGTATTCATTAAGGGGCACGGACGGACAACCCTATATTTTGCCGCAAACCGAATCGGCAACTATCCCCGAACGTCCCGCAGATCCGAAAGCACTTGCCGAAACCAACAAAGGACACTGGTGGGATATTGAGTATGCCGGCTGGAATGTCGTGAAGGTCAATATGCCCGTATCCCCCGGCGACGGCCCGCGCCGAAAACGCATCGTACTTCTCAAGGCCGGTGATCACCCGTACTGGACTGCGTATGTCAATGGATTCAAGGTCATGGCCAAAGCCTACCAGATGAAAGTAAAGATCTATAACAGCAACTGGAACATGGATTTGCAGGCCCAGCAGACAGACCAGGCTATCAATGAGCGGCCCGATATGATAATATTCGCCCCTGTCGACGCGACAGCCTGCACGCCGCTGCTGCGCCGTATCAACAAAGCGGGTATCCCCTGCATCACATCCAACACCATTCCACGCGATGAGGCGATGAAATACTGTCTGGCTTGGACGGGGCCTGATGACTGGGGGCAGTTTCGCATGCTGGCACGGAAATTTGCAGACGCATTGGATAAAAAGGGTGGATATGCGATAGTAAGGCACATGCCCGGCAGCTCACCGTTTTTTGCGCGCACCTATGCTCCCATTACCGAACTTACCGAATATGCACCCGGCATGAAACTGCTCGTAATGGACACGGCCAACCTGGAAGCCGAAGGTACGATGCAATTAGTTTCGGCGTGGCTGATCAAGTACGGCGATGAATTGAAGGGCCTGGTACTCGCCGGCGATGGCTTCTCGATGACCGGGGCACTGGAAGCGGTAAAAAAGTCGGGAAGAAAAGATATCGTAATTGTAGCGGCAGGCAACAGTAAAACTGGAATGGATTCGATCAAGGCAGGCGATGCTTTGGCCATCACATATCAGTCGGCTGAAGGTGACGGCGCCATTGCAGTACACGCCGCTGCGGAGTGGTTCAAAGGTAAACAACTGGAACCGGTGCGGTATCTGCCCAAGCATATTATCACACAGGCCGATGTCGATGATTTTATGCCGGCACAATGGTAGTATAGTAAGCATAAGAGAGATTTATATGTTACATGATCCCAGTCATCATACACCGCCGCCTGTGGCCCGTGAGATCAAGCTGTCTCAGAAAGACACAGATATCCTGCGTCGTTTAGCCGGTGAGGTTGCCGGGATTGCCTCTAATGATGTGCATAAAGAAAAAGCCCGGTTATGGACAAAACTGAATGACTTAAAATCAGAAAGACCGATGGTCTGGATCAACGAGATTTGTTGGAACGAGATGAATGTCAATGACGAGTTGACTCTCGAAGCCGAACATCACTGGGCACGGAACCAGGAAGATTTATTGAGAAAAACCATTTACCAGTGGAAACATCTGCCTGCCGATATGGTCATCAGTGATTTTATTCCCTGTCCTCTGGCGATTCATAGTAAGGATTTCGGGATAATCGAAGACGTGGATATTGTCAAAATCGATGAAACGAGCGATGTTGTTTCGAGGCATTTCAATATCCAGATCAAAGAGCCTGAAGATCTCGAAAAGATTAAGATACCGACCATTACCCACAATGAAAAAGCGACTGAATACCGCTATCGGGCGATGTGTGATGTGTTCGACGATATCATGCCGGTTAGAAAGGTCGGCCAGACGCATATATGGTTCACTCCATGGGATTACCTGATTCGCTGGTGGGGCATTGAAGAGGCGATGATGGACATGGTCCTGCGGTCTGATATGGTCAACGCCGCCGTATCGAAAATGGTCGATGCCTGGATGGTCGAGCTGGATCAGTTTCAACAGATGAATCTTCTTTCATTGGATAATGTAAATGAACGCATTGGCTCCGGAGGATATGGATACACCGAGCAGTTACCCGGCGATAACTTTGATCCTGATCATGTCCGGCCGCACAATATGTGGGGATGCTCCAATGCACAGATATTCTCTGAGGTGTCTCCGGCAATGCATTGGGAATTTGCCCTTAAGCACGACATGCGATGGCTTGAGCGTTTTGGCTTGACCTATTACGGCTGTTGCGAACAGCTCGATAAGAAAATGGACATACTGCGCAGGATACCGAACCTTCGAAAGATATCTGTCAGTCCCTGGTGCGATATTGACCGGGCGATTGACGAAATCGGAGCGGATTATGTCATCAGCCATAAGCCAAATCCGGCGATGCTTGCTGAAAGCCAGTGGCGGCCGGAAAAAGCCCGAGCCGATATCCGACAGGTGCTTGAAAAGGCCCGGGGCAAATGTCATATTGAATTTATCATGAAAGATATTTCAACCGTACGCTACGAACCTCAACGGCTTTGGGAATGGGCCGCAATTGTAATGGAAGAAGTTGAGAAATAATAATGCCTTTCACTTCACGGCAAAGAGTCTTAACAGTTTATGACCACCATGAGCCCGATAGAGTTCCATGCTGGTGCGGTGCGTCTGTCGAGTTTTGGGAAAAAGCGAAAAAGGAGCTGAACCTCGATGATGAAGGACTTCGTCTCCGCTTTCGGGATGATTTCAGACGTGTCTTTGCCGAATATGCCGGCCCGGAATTCCCTTTAAAACATGAGCAGGCTACATGCAGAACCATCTTCGGGATAGAACGACAAGGGTATGGGTATGGACAGCCCCTCGTTCATCCCCTGGCCCGGGCAACTGTTAAGCAAGTCGGCGACTATCCGTGGCCTGATCCTGCCTGGATGGATGTTTCAAAGATAAAAACAGCGGCGCAGGTTTATAATAGCCAGTATGCGATCCTCGGCGGTGACTTCTCGCCGTTCTGGCACGATTTGATCGACCTTGTAGGCATGGAAGAACTTTACATAAAGATGTACACTGCCCCGGATTTTGTCGATGCCATTCTTCGGCACTTAGTTGATTACTATTTCCAGGTCAGCAAAAGGATATTCGACGCCGCAGCCGATGTTATCGACATTTTTTTCATTGGCAACGATTTCGGCAGTCAAATTGGTCCATTAATGAGCCCGGAAATGTTCGGCAGGTTCATGGCTCCTCATCTGAAACGATTATGTGATCTCGGACATTCTTACGGCCTAAAAGTCCAGATGCACTGCTGCGGCGGGATATACGAATTGATACCAAACATGATTGATGCCGGCATTGATGGTCTGCACGCCGTCCAGCCGTCATGCAGAGGGATGGATATTAAGAGGCTTAAGGCCGAGTTCGGTGACAGGATGGTCTTTAACGGAGCTATTGATTCTCATCATACGTTAATGGAAAAAGACGCTGCCGGCGTCAAAGAAGATACGCGTACAATCCTCGACGACATGATACCGGGCGGCGGATTTATCGCCGGCGCCAGTCATGATACAATTCTTGAAGAAACATCGGGAGCCAACGTCCTGGCGTTGTTCGATGAGATTTATGAATACGGAGCTAATTACTGTATAGTTGGATAGAACAATGAAGAGATACGGATAGACAATGCGTGTAAGAG
>SDBT01020700.1_pt1 | contig 10284 bp, 9 predicted proteins | sample 2277101 | NCBI WGS metagenome assembly SDBT01 (sample SAMN10404973, study PRJNA504765) | marine sediment metagenome | isolation source: marine sediment core GS10_PC15, 103 cmbsf | place: Arctic Ocean: Southern Knipovich Ridge | collected 2010
GGGCTGTAGTGTACCAAAACTAATCCGTGGCTCCAATGGTCGTTGTCAGGCGATATTGAGACCGCTGGGATTGGCATCAGAAGGAGCGATATCAGCCCACTCAGGCCGGCTTCACGGCCGGTTGACAAGGGCATGGTGCACCTCCCTTCGGTGTATTGATCGGGCTGATTCTATCAGCCTCACCGTCGGGGTGCATCATGCTTTCATGCTAACTCAACACCCGCAGGCAGTATGAAGAGCCATCAGCCTAGCCCCCGCCGCCTCTCGCCCTTGCCCTACGGTTTGACGTCCGGGTTTGCCTTCAGGTACTCGCTCTGGAACTCGTCAAGAAACCCCTCGATGGATCGGAGCACGAAGTCCCCGCCGCTTGAGTCTGCGGGAACAGTGGCGACTCCGCCGGTCCTCCACGTAACGGCCAAGGGAACCGAGATCGGCTTCTGCCCATGCCGACGCTCGAGGTACGCATCCTGTTTCAGCAGGACCTCGACCGCCAGCGCGTAGCCCTTGCCCACACGGACAGGGGGCGTGCTCACGCCTAGAAGAAGGACAGTGTCACTAGCGCCCGCTACGTAGTCCACGACGGTGATGCCCGGCACTTCCCTCAAGTACAGCTCTGCCTTCGTCACCATGCGCGCCTTGGTCAGTCCCGTATATCTGGCGAAGTCTTCGTTCAGGTCTTCCGACCGGACGCATATGCGGCGCATTCCCTCGAGACCGTGCATACTAATCCCCTAACTTTCGCTCCCAGAAGATCTGGTCGAGTGTCGTGCCGGCACATGCTGCCCGTGTCAAGCAGGGATGGGACACCCTCAGACGGCTCCTGAGCTTGCCTGACTCGCCGGTCGATTCTACCATGTGGGACCATTCTGTGGCGCCCGTAGGCACAGCATCCGACTTCGCGGCCCAGCGACGGCGGTTTCACCAACGCCTGACAAGGACCCATGGTCTCATGAGTGCTTGACACACGCAAGCGGCTTCACGCTGGTTGAGATGGCGCTGATGCCGATGCTAACCTGCACCATCTGGAGCTGCCGTGAGCGTGCAACAGAAGGTCAAGCGCTCTGATCGGTCCCCGGTAGTGCTCTGCCATGGCTCGCGCTTGATGCACTTGAAGCCCGAGGACTCATATAGCCTAGTCGCAGGTGCGTTGGACGCGGACGTGTGTACGCCGAACTTCCTTACACAGCCGGAGTTCCTCGCCTCGGCCTTCAGCAACTCCATGATCCGCCTGCCATAGCCTTGGCCTCTCATGCCAGCAGCGACGACTAGGAAGGTCATCCAGAGACACTCCGGCTCGAAGAGTGGATACTCCAAGCGCAGATAGGCAATCACGTCTGCACGGTTCCCTCTCTCTACAAGGAAGTGCCGAAGACCGGACGTCTCGGGCTCTTCATGCCAAAGCCGTCGCAACGTCTCCTCCGCATATTCCGGCGTCTCACCGGTGCCTACCCGTGTGCTCGGATCAAGGACCATCTCCAGAATCCCTGGGAAATCGGCCTCGGTCGCCAGGCGCAGCCTCAGACCGCCCAGTTCAGCGCCATTGAGAGGGATCTCATCCCACGCTGCTTGCACTACGGCAGTCTCCCACTGTGCGAATGGCCTTAGATGTCATGCACATCGTGGCCTCTCGGCGGGCGATGCCACATTGTAGCACGCAGCTAGCTCTGATCAAGTGCGCCTTCGCTACAGGCAGTGTCAGCGTGGTCTCCTGTCCCAGCCCCGAGCAGTCCGTCTAGCTTGTCCACCGCCGACATCCGGACGGTGCAGGAGTTGCTGGGGCCTGCGGACATTCAGACCACGGCGCGCTATCTTCATTCTGACACGCGGACCAAGCAGACCGCGGTTGCGGCACTGCATGCGTTGTTCGGCCCGCCGGCCGTTCCCGGTAAGCCCTCGGTGGAGACCAAGGGCTAGGGGAAAGACTTGACGCTTTGCCGCGGCCCTGAGAGACTACCCCCGTCAGTGGCGCGGGTCCGCAGTTTCTGCTTGACGCCTCGAAGGAGCCTGTCGGTGCTGCTAAGGCCTCACAGTAGTGGCTGGTATGATCGCCTGGCGGAGATGCAGCAGGGGTACTACTACCCGTGGCGATCCACGATCGCCGACGGCAATGGCGAGGACGCGTACGCCAGACTGGTTCGACAGCACCTTTCCCCTGACAAAGACGTGCTCGACGTTGGCTGTGGCCACGGTGAATTCACGCTGATGCTGGCTCCTCTGTGCAGGAGAATCTTCGCTTACGACCGTGTCTTGCCGTACATAGAGCTCGCCAATCGAGCAGCACGCAAGCCAGGCATCGCCAATGTCCTGTTCGTGTGCGCTGATCCCTCGGCCGACACTTCCAGTCCTGCGACCATCCCGGCCCTGGCAGACTCCTTCGACGTGCTGATCTCACGCCGAGGCCCACTCAACTACATCGACGACGCCCGTCGAGTGGCACGCACAGGCGCGGTGATCATCCAGCTCAACCCGATGGAGACGCACGCCATGGCATGGCATGCGGCGCTGCCACGCGAGTTGCCGATTGCGGAGAGCGGCGTTGCCGGACCGGTGGGGTCCATGCGGGAATCGGTCGAGCGCCGATTGTCTGCAGTCGGGCTGCAGCTGCATAGCTGCTGGATCTTTGACGTGCCCGAGTGCCTGCCGGATCCGGAGCAACTCCACATCATGCTAACTTGGGGTCGGGCACCGGATGACGTACCGCCACTTGCTGAGGTGCGTGAGACACTGGAGCGAGTCTTCGCGGATTACGCGGGGAGCGAGGGCCTAGTGTGGCGACATCGGCGCTTCCTGTGGAAGGCTGTGGTGGAGTAGGACATAGGCCCTCTGACCTGGCGTCAGTAGGGCATTGCCGTGCGCTGTGCGCCAGCGCTCGCGGGCCTGTATCGGCACGTCTAAGCCCAGAGATGAGTTCTGGAACACTGCGGTCGGCCCAAGTCTCTCTAGGTCACGCTAGCCTTCCTTCGTTTCGTTATGCTTCGGGTTCCGGCCCCCGTGCGTTGCGCGGTAGCCAGCGAGCTTCTGCTCCTCCCACTTAGCCGCGCTGTCAGACGTGCGCTTGGGTCCTTCGACCCGGAGTTTCCCGAAGCGTTTTCCTTCGTCTCGATGCTGCTGCTCGCGCGTCTCAGGGTCCTTAGTGATCCCGACGTAAACGATCTTGTTACCCTGTCTGAGAGTGTACGGTGAAACGGTGCGGGAGCGTCTGCTTGCTTTAGCCATTCCGTGACTCCTAGTGTGATATTGTAGGCTATCTCTTGATTATACCAAACATCTGCACCCTAGGCAACGTGCGATTGTCACATTGGTTTGGGACGTGTAGTCCGCAAAAAGTCATCGGCGCCCCTGAGGGGTTCCAGAGGGCTAGTTCGGCTTTCCCGTAGCTGACCCCTGTTGCGAGGTCGAGCCTGCCTGAACCAGCTCCGGTGGGCCTCGACCGCTCCTTCTGTCGCGCAGGCTGCCACCGGTCCCGCGTCGAAGATGCTTGGCACGGCAGGATTGTCACCCCGGAGATGCCCACACAATGCAGGGAGAGCAGTCCGAGCAGATGAGCACCGGTCAGCCTGACCTGTTAGCTCGCTATCTGCGCTTCTCCCAGGAGTCGTGCGCGCTGAATGACGCGCTGTCGGCCACAGAGGCCATTGAGACGGCCTTCAGGGACTGTGTTGCCGCTCAGAAGCGCGCCCACCGCCTCAACGACCTCCAGCTGTTCCTCTTGCAGGTTGCCGCGTTCGACGGCTTCGTCACCGCCTATCTTCACAGAAGGCGAATGTCGCTGGAAGGCTCTCTGACGAAGCGAGTACGGTGTCTCGTCAGCGAGGCACTGAAGATGGATAAGGCCTATCAGGTGCTGGAGTCGACGCTCAGTGAGATCAGCATGGTTCGAGATGCGTGGATGCACGGGCAGGGCGACCCATCAATAACAAAGAGGCCCACGTGGCCACCACATCTCGAAGACAAGTTCGGGCTCTATAAGGAAGATGACAGACTGTGGATCTGCCTTTCCCACAGACCTCAGCGCGGTGTCGTTGTCTGGACACTCATCATCAGGACGCTACATGACCTGGCTCGGAAGATCTGGGGCTCAAGATAGCGCAGCAGCATTCAGGAGGCTCGAGCCTGAGAAGGTGCACTGTCCCCATACGTGCCGTTCTGTGCCCACAAACGGCTGTTTTCTACATCGAGTCAGTCGACGGCTTCAGTGCTTCCGATCCCGACAGCGCCTCCCATCTGGCGACGACGATGTCACAATAGCGTGGCTCGATCTCGACCGCATAGCAGGCCCGTCCCGTCCGTTCCGCCGCGATGAGCGTCGGCCCCGACCCGGCAAACGGATCGAGGATGAGCCCTCTACTCGGCGCGGCCGCGCGGATGATCTCCTCTAACAACGGCACTGGTTTCGGAGTGGGATGATCGTCGGACTGCGGGATAGCCTTGGCATAGCGCAGCACGTTGCGCTGATTGGTGCCGCCATGCCAGACTTTGGGCTTGCCATGGGAAGCCTCTATGATCGCCTCCCAGGACCGCCGCCAGCGCCACCCCAAGCCGGGATCGACCTTGTCCCACACTATAGTATTGAGGAGAGTAAACTGCTCTGCGATGGCCAGCAGCGCCTTCGCCAGCACCGGCTCGGCCCCGCCTCCTCCGGCAAACCAGTACATCACCGATCCCCGCTTCATCACGGCTTTGATGGTCGGCAGCGCTCGTTCGAGGAACGCATCGAAGTCGTCCAGCCCATCGTTCGCGATCGCCTTCTTCCTGCGTCCTCGCCTGGCCAGCGCAGACTGATACCCGAGACCATATGGCGGATCGGTTAGCACGAGGTCGATCTTCGTGTCTCCACACAGCCGTTGCAGTGCCCCGGGCGCCAGACTGTCGCCACAGTACAGCCGGTGTCGCCCGAGTTGCCACGTCTCACCTTTACTGGTCCGGGTGGGCGCCGCCTCCCGCTGCGCCTGCAGCATCTCCGCGGCAACGTCGAAGCTCTCCTCGTATGGCCCCGGCGACTGCTCGCGTTCGAGATCCGCCAGCAAGTCATCCATCTCGATCTCGTCGAAGCCCGACAGCGTCTCATCGAGGTCGGGCAAATCGCGGAGCTCTTCCAGCAGCGCTCCCAGCCTCGGCAGATCCCACTCGCCGTGGATGCGATTGAGAGCGAGATTGAGCGCCTTCCCCTCGGTCTCGCTCACATCGACGTAGACGACAGGCACGCGCTCCCATCCCAGCGCCTTCGCCGCTTCCAGCCGCTGATGGCCGCCGATGACGGTGTTGTCTGCCTTCCGCACTACCACCGGCTCCACGAATCCGAACTCGCGGATCGAACGCGTCAGCTTCTCGAGTTCTGCGGCCGGCATGTGGCGGGGGTTGTAGGTGGCTGCTCGCAGCTGCTGGAACCTGACCATCTCGACCTCTGGAGTGACCCGTCTTACTATTGTTCGTTTCTGCTTCGTACTCATGGCTTCACACCTCCGTGGGTGTTCCCCAGAAGAATCATATCTGGGCGTTCTGACGGCTCTCAGACCGGTCTCATTCGCATGTAACACACGCTGCCCATCTCAGCGAACAGCACGGCCTCTTCCTGCGACTCCTCTTGCGCTATATTGGGTAGCGGTTCCGCACTATCTTGATCCCCTTCAGCCGCGCCGACTGCGACCGTACGCTGAAGCGCCTCTCCATCGGCCTGCCGTCACGTCCTTCTGCGTAGGACTGCTTCCGCAGGCCCGAGGAGTGGCCGGGCTTGGGGTATTTGCCCTTGCGGTACTTCCGCTTCGCCGCGACTTCCGTCCAGGCCAGGGCACACGCCATTACGCAGTCGTCGTGAAACCCCGCCGGCGCCCCTAACCGCTCGTGGCCGCCAGCCGTCTCCTCTGCGGTGTATGCCTCCAGCTCATTGATGAGCACCGGATCATCCAGGATCGTGATCTTGCCCCGCTCGAAGCCCACCACCAGGCCCTCGATGAGCTGCCGTTTGCTGGAGGCCGTCACGTCGAAGGGCCTGACCTTGCACCGGATGTCTTGCTCGTGAAGGGCTGTTTCCAGCATCTCCACGAATGGGTCTCCCGGACCATTGGCCTCCACCACGGCTTTCTTCACATCATAGTCCCGGAGTAGACTGCAGAAGGCCTCCGCTTGCTGGCGGTAGGGCACCGCCTGCAGCCTCTGCATCGTCACCATCCGCCCCTCGGCATCGAAGACGACGAAGACGGTGAAGTCGCGCCGCCGCGCCAGGTCAGCTCCGGCGACCAGCGGCGGCTTCGGTGGGCGGGGAGCCGGCCCCACCCGCTCCCGGACATTGCGGAAGACCGCGCCCTCACTGCTGAGAAATCCCGCCAGGAACTCCTGGTCAAACCACCGCGCCGGCATATCGCGGCGCGCCTGCTCCACCTCCTCCAGTGAGATGTAGGGATTGCCATAGGGATGGCGCTCGAGCTTGCCATCGGCACCAGCCACTGCGGCGGTCGGGAAGTTCCAACTTTCCCAGTCCGGCTGCTCGGGGTCCTGACCTCGCAGATAGATCTCGTGGTACCAGTTCCTGCCTTTCGGGGTGCCGTTGAACATCGCCAGGCCCATCCGGTGAGGGGAGGCCAGTCGCGGGCGCAAGGCCATGTCCCACGCCTCGGGGGGGAGTAGTCCTTCCTCCGTGAGCACGACCCAGTCCAGTCCCACCGCCACCAAACTCATCGGGTCGTCGGCGGACTTCACCTCCACCACCGCGCCGGTCCGCCATTCCAGGCGATAGCCCTTCTCCAGCGGGGCCTTGGCGAGCACCTCCGTCGGCGTGAGCGCCTTCAGTTCGCGCCAGAGCTGCTGGGCCAGCGGGTAGTTCGGGGTGACGAACCACCCATGGACCTTCGGGATGAGGCCGGACCTGGGGAGCTGGCCCAACTCGACGTTCAGGCGGATGCTCTCGACGATGCAGGCCCGGTCCTTTCCCCAGCGCGCGCCGCAGGCCAGCACCCGATGACGCGCGCTTGAGTCATGGAAGAGCCGCTGGCCGGGATGAGGGGTATAGTCGACCCTGAGTTTCATGGCGATGGCCCTTCCTGTGCCGGTGATTGCTGATCATCATCTGCTTCCGTCAGGCCTAGCAGCCGCTGCAGGCCGGGATGGCTTATCGGGAGCTTGCTCTGATCGGAACCGTCCACCTCCGGCGCGCCCCACGAGATCTCCAGCGTGCTGTCCCCTTCCTCGTTCCCACCCGGAGTCTGGCGGATCTGGGACAGCAGATCGGCGACGAACTTGAGCAGTGCCAATGCATCCTTCGGGGCGAGCTTCGCGTCGAGCTGCCACTCCCCGGTGGCGGGATCGCGTTGGACGAACCGATAGACCAAGGCCAGCCCCAGGCGCCAGAGCTTCCGGGCTTCCTCCTCCTGGCTCTGGATGAACTCCCGCCGTGCCGTCCTGCGTTCATCCTCCTCGTCGCGGTTCTGGAAATTGTCCCAGGCGCGGGCCCGCTCGCGCCAGTCGAACCGCCGCGCGTATCGGCGGATCAGTGAGTAGGCCTTCCGACGCGCCTGCGCGGTGGCGACATACGTGCGCGCAGGGCCTTGTCGCAGGAACTCCTGGAAGTCCGCGAACGCGTTCGGATTCTCCTCGGGCTGGCGCTCCCAGGGGCGTGGATGCTGGCTCTCGGTTTGAGGCTCTGAAACCACTGTTGCCTCCAGGGTGGGATCCGGATGCCACCCATCTCCGGTGGCGCGGCTTGAAGGCCTCCGGCGCCTCCAATTGCATTCTAGCCAGTATCATGCTAATATGCTATTTATGACAATGTCTCAAATACCGAGATGAAAGGCATCCGAGAAGACAAGGACCAGGAGGCGGCTCGTCGCGCGTACCGCCAGGTCTTCGATTCGATCTGGGAGGAGACCGACCGTAAGGTAAAGGAGGCAGCTGGTTTCCGGTGGGAGACCCCTCTGGAGTCTCGCCGGCAAGTTGAGTCCACCTTCCTGCGCGACCGCGAGCTGCAGCGCCTCGATCCCCGCAGGAAGGCAGACCAGAGAGTGCTGGCGGCGGCATTCCGGCAGCATGCCATGCTCGAGGTCGCCCAGGCGGTGGCGGCGCTCAAGGAGAATCTGCCGTGGATGGATGACCGGGTGCTGCAGGACCTGCGCCACCGGCCACCGGTCAGTGCCTCGAAGGTCGAGGGCGAACGCCACCAGACCCAGAGAGCGCACGACCGGAACCTTGAGCTTCTTTCCTTCGTGGCCGAACGCGCGCTCCCGCGCGACCGGCTGCGCCATGGCGAGTTAAGGCCCGGCCACCGCGGTCCCGCTGTCGCGGTGCCCTGGGAGGAGCTAGCGCAGCAGTGGAACGAAGGGCACCGCCGTCCCTTCTTCGAGTCAGGACCAACGCTGAGCCGCGCCTACTACCGGGCCGTTGACAGAGCGCCCTTGCGGCGCGACTTCCTTACGGAGATGGGACGGCAAGAGTTCAGCGCCTTCTCCCACCTGGCCCGCAGCTTCGGCTTCAGGACGGAACTGGAACCACCCATACGCCGTCGTCCTGAGGCTGTCCGCCGCTGGCGCAGTCTCCAGAGCGCACGCACCTGGCGGCGCTACGTGCGTTCGGCCCTGGTCGTCTGGTTCATGACGCGCGGGGTTGGCGATCGCGTGCCCAGGCTCACTCGCGCTCCGGCGGCGCAGTTCGATCATCTCCAGCCGCCCGGCCCTAAGGCTGTCCGGGAGATGAACCGCTGTCTCAGGGACTGCTGTCAAGACGGCCACCTGCAGAGCTATCTGTCGGCGCACCTGCTCTCCTGGTTCTGCACCCAGAAGCACAGCGGGCAGCCAATCCGGGCTGTGCCGCAGCTGTCGGCCGCTGATCTCGGACACCCGGAGAGAGGATCGTGGTGACGGCCTCGTGAGCGCGGCCGTCTCGATCAGTTCAGCACAATAGCCGGGCCAACCACTCGTCTGACCGGCGCGTTCCCGATGTCAACCGCCACTCAACCGCCACCGGACCGCCACCAAACCGCCACTCTGATGTGGGTCAAACCGCCACCCAAGTGCTACCGATCCGCCACCGAATCGCCACCGCCCGCGGGGTCTCTCTGCGCCCGGCCCGGGAGCCTCAGCTGCCCGTTTCGCCCTATCCTTGTGCGGCACAGGGCAATCCGACAGCAGTCGAATGTCCCTCGCACACGCCCCAAAACAGCGCAGACGCCCCGAAATCCGCCACCCAACCGCTACCGTTCCGCTACCGCTGGACCGACAACTCGGCTTACAGGCCCACTCCACCCTTTCTGTCGATCCTGGGGCAACCTAGGCGGCAAATCGCGTGCGCGCATAACCGTACATACGTGCTTAGGTCCCTAGAATACCGGACTTTGTCCACTGGACTTTCTTCGGCATCCAAGCCATGAATGCGACGCCTGAACTGACCCCAAAGGAGGCGTCACATCATGACTGGCAGCACTGCCGATCCCGTCCCAGCAGCGCCAGCTGCTGAAGCCGAAGAAGCCCCGATCACGTTGGCTGAAGCCGTCCCGAAGTTCGTGGACTACCTGGCTTCGTACCGCAGCTACTCGCCCTCTACTGTGAGAGCCTACACCAGAGACCTGCAGATCTTCGAGGAGTTCCTCAGTGGGGGCAACGGTCACCTGCCGATCCCCGGAGAGATCACCCGCCACCAGGTGATCCAGTTCGCGGTGAGTCTGTCGGGGATGGCCCCGCTCAGCGTGCGGCGCAAGCTGGCCTGCCTCTCCTCCTTCTTCGGGTTCCTGCAGGACATGGGATACGTCCAGGGCAACCCCGCGCGTCGCCTGCCGCTGCCCAAGGTCGAGCAGCTTGTGCCCGTCACCCTCTCCCAGGAGGATGCCCAGCAGTTGGTGGCAGCGGCCCAACGGCCGTGGACGAAGTGTCTCGTGATCTTGCTGCTGACAACCGGCATGAGGAGAAGCGAGGCCGTCGCCATCACACTGGAGGACATCGACCTGGAGAACGGACAGCTCCTGGTGCACGGCAAGGGATCGAAGGAGCGGACGGTGCCGCTCACCCAGGAGGCGATAGGGGCCATCCGCCACTACCTGGAGCACCGGAAGAAGACAGATTGCCAGCGGCTGTTCGTGAGTCAGACCGGGGAGGCGATCCAGGGGCGCGTTGTCAATCAGATGCTGGATCGAGTACTGCAGAAGGCTGAACTGGTTGGCAGAGGCATCACCCCCCACACGCTGCGGCACACCTTCGCTACCCACCTCATCCGCAATGGCACGGACATCCGGACGGTTCAGGAGTTGCTGGGCCATTCCGATATCCAGACGACCGCGCGCTACCTGCACTCGGACACGCGGAC
>SDBT01020701.1_pt1 | contig 10284 bp, 10 predicted proteins | sample 2277101 | NCBI WGS metagenome assembly SDBT01 (sample SAMN10404973, study PRJNA504765) | marine sediment metagenome | isolation source: marine sediment core GS10_PC15, 103 cmbsf | place: Arctic Ocean: Southern Knipovich Ridge | collected 2010
AGTGTCTCCACTTGCGCCAGTTCCAGAGACCCTGAGTCCCTCTCTGGACTCAAGGGTTCCTCGGCGGCGAAGAGAAGGGCCTCACCTATTCTTTTTGCTTCCTTCACTCTCTCTCTCCTCTTCCAGGATAGCCAAGAAAGCGTTCACGACTTCCGGATCTAACTGCGCTCCCTTCACTTTCTTCAATTCTTTGATTGCCTCTTCCATTGGGAAAGCCTTACGATAAGGACGGTCTGAAGTCATCGCGTCGTAGGTATCGGTAACAGCAATAATTCTCGCCCCCAGGGGAATGTCTTCCCCCTTAAGCCCATCGGGATACCCCTTTCCGTCATACCTCTCATGGTGGTAACGAATAGAGGCTTTAGCAATTCCCAAGAACTCCAAAGATTCTACTATCTTCTCCCCGGTGACGGGATGCTCTTTGATCACGTCGAATTCTCTCCTGGTCAGTTTTCCCGGCTTGCCCAAAATTTGCTCTTCTATCCCCAGCTTGCCAATATCATGAAGAACCGCTGCGTATTCCAACTGTTTCATCTCATCCTTGGAAAGCTCTAAGCTCTCGCCAACTTTCAGAGAATACTGAGTAACTCTGTCGGTATGCCCTCGCGTGTACTCATCCTTAGCTTCCAAAGCCTGAGAAAGAGCCCGGATAGTGTTGAAGTAGTCCCTCTGCATTCTTTCGTAGACCCGGGCGTTGTTAATGGTGACTACCATCTGGTTAGCCAGAGTATCTAATAAGTTATAATCATCTCGGCTAAAGAGTTCTTCTTCCTCCTTATTAATCAGGCTTATTATTCCGAACACCTCTCTCTCCAGCTTGAGAGGAACCACCAGCATTGTTTTGATTTCCAAGATCTCGGGTATCGTCTGTTTGATTCGGGAATCAGCAAGGGCATCTGCTATCAAAAATCCTCGCCCGCTTTGCGCTGCCAGACCGATAATAGTGTCTCCGATCCCAATACTCTCAGCCCTTAACCTCTCCAGAAGGAACTTCTCTTTGGTCAGAGCGTAGCTGGGTACCTCGTGAAGGGGAGGAAAGAGTCCTTCCACATACCTTACCTGGAGGAATTTCTTCTCTTTCCCCAGCAAGAATACGGCCCCCGCACTGGCCTTGGTCGTTTTCAGAGCAGACTCCATCACCAGACCGAGAATCTTACTCAAATTGATCGTGGAAAGTGCGGTTGAACCTATCCGGTGCAGAAGAGAAAGGGCGGTTTCACTCTCAGCAAGAAGAGTTTGTACTGTTTTCCTGAAGACGAGAATTCTCCGTTCCCTTTCCCTGTCCTCCAAAAGCGTTAAGCCCAAGAGGGAAATCAGAACCAAGAAACTTTTTCCCATTTCATTCGTTATTAGGCTGGCGGCTAAGAAGAAGATAAAGGCGACCACCGCCAGGCCTCTTTCTTCTTTCCTGAACTTCCAGAGAAAGTATATTATTCCCAGAAGGAGTGCTATCCTCCAGAGCCTGAAAATGAAGCTTCCCGGAAGCCAGAATAGCTGGACTAGGAGAAGAAGCAATCCCAAAGCGAGAACATTGTAGAGAACTAATCTCCTTAATCTGTTCTTATTCTCGACTAAAGGGAAGAGGAAAGCAAAACCAAATAGGGTTATCGAGACTGTCTGCAAACTTGTTCCCAGGGCAGGAAGAAGCCCTTTGAAGAAAAGAGCAAGCCCCAATAGCTCCTGGAGAGCGAAGAAGAAGAAGGCACCCGCTAAATAGCGTTTCTCCTTTATCGCCTCTCTCTTCCATTCCCGGTGAATCTCGTAGGCCATTAAGATGGCCAAACCCAACTTTATGTAGGAGACAACGGTAAGTACCAGATCGCTGACCGCCATCACTCCTCCTGCCCGTTCGGGGCCACCCGGCGGACCTCTTCGTCCCCTGCCCCCCCGTCAGACGGGGAGAGACGGCGATTGCTTGCCCCGGGACCTGGATCTCCCCGCTCACTCTTCGAGCGCATACTCGTTCTCTTAGAAACCAATATCTCTCCGAACAGTCCTCTCTGACGAACCAGTATCTTTTTAAGCTTGACGAGTTCCAGGACAGCCAGAAAAGCTACGATTGCTTCTATCCTGGTCGAATTCCTGGGGAATATATCATTGAAATTTATCTCCTTTGTTGACTTGAACATATTCAGAATTTCTTTTATCTTCGCTTCCTGAGTTATCTCGTAAGGGGAAATCCCCGTATAGGATTCTTCTTTTTCCGCATACTCCACGACCTTGGCAAAGGCCGAAAGGAGCTCAAAGAGGCTTACCTCTAAGAAAGGTCGTTCTTCTGAATCTTCCTCGATAATCCGGGAATAGTAGTCCCTTTCTTTAATCTCTCTTTCCCCCAGTTCTCGGGCTGCCTCTTTATACCTCTTATATTCCAGCAGCTGCTTCACTAATCCTGCCCGGGGATCTTCCTCTTCCTCTTCAGAAACCTCGCTCTCTCGAGGCAGCAACATTTTTGCCTTGATCTGGATGAGGGTAGCCGCCATCACCAGGAATTCTCCGATTCCCTCCAGATCTAACATTTCCATTATTTTGACATACTCAATGTATTGAGCAGTTATCTGGGCAACGGGGATATCGTAAATATCAACCTCTTCTCTCTTGATCAGATAGAGAAGCAGGTCAAGCGGTCCCTCAAACGCCTTTAGTTTCACTTTGTAAGCCATGGCTTATATCTTCATTGCCTCCTTGATTTCCTTCAAGGTCTGGCCGGCTATTTTCCTTGCCTTCTCGCGGCCCTCAGCTAAGATTGTTGCGACCAGCTCCGGCTTTTTCTCTAGCTCCTGCCTTCTGGCCTGAAAGTCTTTCAAGGATTCTGCTATTCGAGAGGATAGGTTATCTTTGCACTCGGTACAGCCGATTACTGCCTTCTGGCATTCCTGGCCTATCTTACTCACCTCAGATTTATTGAAAACTTTATGATAAGAATAGACATTGCAGACTTCCGGATGACCCCGGTCCTGGCGTCTTGCTCTGGCCGGATCGGTAATCATGCTCTGCACTTTTTTTCTTATGATCTCCGGAGGATCGGACAACGCAATATAATTGCCGTAACTCTTGCTCATTTTCCGGTTGTCCGTTCCCAATAATCTGGGAATCTTGGTCAAGATAGGCTGCGGTTCAGGTAAAACTTTTGCAAAAAGAAAATTAAACCGGCGGGCTATCTCCCGGGTCATCTCCAGGTGAGGAACCTGGTCATCTCCCACCGGCACCGCTTCTGCTTTGTAAACCAGGATATCGGCTGCCTGCAAAACGGGATAGCCCAGGAGCCCGTAAGAAACATTACTTCCCAGCTTCATCTCCTCTATTCTTTCCTTGTAGGTCGGGCACCTCTCTAACCAGCTCACCGGGGTAACCATGGATAAAAGAAGGAATAGCTCTGAATGCTCCTCAACTTCTGATTGGCGAAAGATAACTGACTTTTCCGGGCTTATCCCCGAACTTAACCAGTCAATAACTATCTCTCTGACATCCTCTTTTATCTTGCTGGTATCGCTCCGGTCAGTAAGAGCGTGGAGGTCAGCGATCATATAGAAACACTGATACTCGTCCTGCAACTTCACCCAGTTAGTCAGGGCCCCTACGAGGTGACCCAGGTGCAGCCTCCCCGTAGGCCTCATCCCGCTCAAAATCCTCTTCTTCCCCATGAATCGTTCTCCGCGCCTCCGCTAATTTCTCAAGCACAAAAAAAGGGGACAGGCTGCTTTCTTATAATCCCTGATAACCTCTTATATAATAACTCCCGGCAGGAGATTAAATCAAACGGACACCGGTAAGTAAATGAAACAAAGGGTTAACTGTTAGGCCAAGAATAACCCCGAATAAGCCTAAGAAAATAAAAGCCATCACGATAATCATTCCGTAAGGTTCCAGCTTACTATAGGAATAGGCCATTTCCCGGGGTAAAATCCCCATCAAGATCTTTGACCCATCCAGGGGAGGAATGGGAAGGAGGTTAAAGATACCCAAGATTAGATTGATGTAAACTCCCCACAGTAAAAGCGGGCCCAGGCCTGTTCGGAAAATGCCTATTCTAAAAAGTAGGGCAGAGGTTAAAGCAAGAAGAAGATTAGAGGCTGCCCCGGAGAGGGAAACCCAGGCCATATCCCTTTTGGGGCTCCCTAAATTATAAATACTTACCGGAACTGGCTTGGCCCAACCAAAAGGAAATCCCCAAATCAAAACAGAAAGCAAAGGAACAATAACTGTTCCCACAAGATCGACGTGAGGAAGGGGATTCAAGGTGATCCTTCCGGCATCGCGAGCCGTGGGATCCCCTAACTTCTCCGCCGTCCAGCCATGAGCGGACTCATGGATAACAATCGAAAAGATCAGTACCGGTATTTTAATAAGGAAGTCCATATTAATCTTCCAATTCTAGACAATGCAAGTTGTTTTATAGTTTACCATAACTCTCAGAAGTTGTCAATCACATACTGGAGCTCTTCTCTCTTCGTAGAGACCCTTCCTTCCAGCTTGGCTCTTAATATCCCGTCTAATATCTTCTTGAAGCGGGGGGACGGTCTATAGCCCAATCTCTTCAAATCTTCGCCGCTGGTCTTAATTCTTATTTTGCGCAAGACCCTCAAGAATCTAAGAATTCTCCTTTTCGCTTTCATGTTCCTCGCCTTGGCCAGGAAGAATAGAGAGACCTCTAAAGGCAAAGGTTGAAGGTAGTTGTAGATCGTACCGGGTTTCGGACTCTTCTTTCTTCCCAGTTTCTTGACAACATTCTTCGCCCTTCTTCCTTCCTCAACTGCTTTGCAGACTTCCCTGGACAGCTTGAACCTCTCAACCAGAACTTCAAGGTCTTTCTCCCTCAGGCTTTCCAAGAGAGCGAGGAAATAGACCATCCATTTCTCGACATTCTCTTTCTCGAATCCGGGAAGAAGGTCCCTTATCCTTTTGAAAGTGAGCAAACTCTCTTTATTTAAGCTCAACCGCGGATGAATATATTCGATTATTTGAAAACTCCGCAACTTTCTTATAACCTTCAGGGGATCTTCTTCTTTAAGAATCAAGACTATCTCGTTTCTCAAGCGGGTCCCCGAGAGCTCATCCAGCATTCCCAGATTAAGGGCCTCTCTCATAAGGAGAGCAGTCTTTCCTTCTAACCGGAAGCAGAAACGTCCGGCAAAGCGAAGAGCCCGAAAGATTCGGGTGGGGTCATCGATGAAACTCCCTTTATGCAATATTCTCACAATCTTTCTCTTTAAATCACTCTCCCCCCCAAAGAAATCAATCAGTTCCCCAAATCCTCTCCGGTTCAATTTAACCGCTAAAGCATTAATAGTGAAATCCCGGCGGTATAAATCTTCTCTCAAGGAAGCGGGCTCCACCAGGGGCAGAGCCGCCGGCCGGGAATAAGTTTCCTTTCGGGCAGTGGCAACATCAATCTTTACGCCGGAGGTTGAGTAAAGCACCGCCGTTTGAAATTGCTTATGAACCTTTATTCTTTTTCCCAAGGCTGCGGACAGTTTCCGGGCAAATCTCAGGCCTTCTCCCTCTACTGCCAGATCAACATCCAGATTTTCTACCTTGAGAAGAAGGTCTCGGACAAATCCTCCCACCGCAAAGACCTGATAGCCTGACTTATCGCCTGCTTTCCCTGCTCTTAGCAGTATATCTTGCGCTTCTCGGGGAAGGCTCTTCTTTATTAAGTTTTTAACATTGCCTCTCATCTCTTCCTCAAAAAAATGACTCTGACCCCTTTTTTGCTACCCCCGGGGATGATACTTCCGGTGAACCTCTTTTAATCTCTCTCTATCTAAATGGGTATAAATCTGAGTAGTGGAAATATCCCGGTGGCCCAACATTTCCTGAATAGCCCGCAGGTTTGCTCCTCTCTGCAGAAGATGAGTAGCAAAAGAATGGCGCAAAGTGTGGGGAGTGATTTTCTTTATTCCCGCCTTTTTGCCATATTTTTTTATTATTTTCCAGAGACCCTGCCGGGAGAGTCTCCCTCCAAATCTATTGGAGAACAGATAGGTGAAACCTTCTTTCTTAACCAGGGAAGGTCTTGCCTCCTTGATGTATCTCTTTGAGATTCTTACAGCCGGTAAGCCGAGAGGAACAACTCTTTCCTTGGACGCCTTGCCCAGGCAGCGCAGGTAGGTTTCCTCTAAGTGGAGGTCGGAAATCTTCAGAGAAATCAATTCCGAAGCCCGCATCCCCGTAGCATATAATAATTCCAGGATTGCTTTATCCCTCATCCCCAAATCAGAGCCTAGAGAAGGTTCCTTGAGCAGTTTTTCCACTTCCAAAGTCGTAAGCACCCGGGGTAACTTGGACTCTATCTTAGGGGATTCTAAATTACTTAAGGGATCTTCTTTCAAGTATCCTTCTTGAACCAGAAACTTGTAAAAAACCCTTATCGCTACCAGATTCCTTGCTATCGAACGAGAAGAGAGTTTCCTCTCCCGTAGACTCAGCAGGTACTTGAGAATTCTTTGAGAAGTTATCTCCTTCCAGGCCCCCGCTTTTTCTTTCTTCAAGAATTCCCTGTACTTCGCCAGATCCCTTCCGTAGGCCTCGAGGGTATTCTTGGCTAATCCCCTTTCTACCGAAAGATAATTCAGGAATTCCTCAATAAACTTTTCCATCATTCCTTACCCCCCCCGCCTGAGGACGAACGGTTATTCTCAGTAGAGGCGGATAGCCAGGGATTGTTTTTCTTTTCCCGGCCCAGGGTAGAGCTGGGCCCGTGCCCGGGATAAATCTTAATCCTCTCATCAAGGACTAATAATTTCTTCCTTATAGAACTGAGCAGAGTTTCCAGGCTCCCTCCGGGTAAATCGGTCCGCCCGATTCCTCCGGCAAAGAGGGTATCGCCGGTAAATATTTTGTCCCCGCTCTTGAGGCAAATCCCTCCTTCCGTATGACCGGGAGCGTGAATAACCTCCAGGAGAAGCGTCCCTGCCTCCACCCTATCCCCCTCTTTCAGTAAAACGTCCGGGGGAGGAGAATTCCCCGTCTGGCCGACAAAGAGGGAGAGGTTTTTCTGAGCGTCGTTAAGCATCTTGGCATCTTCCTGATGGATACAGATCAAAGGCTCATTTTCCTGAAATTCTTTTACTTCCCGATTAGCGGCAATATGGTCAATATGCCCGTGCGTATTGACAATATACTTAACCTTCAGTTTCCATTCGTCTATTTTCTCTTTGATCTTCCCGGCCTCCCCTCCGGGATCGATCACTATCCCTTTCCCTGTCTCTTCACAAGCGAGAAGATAGCAGTTAGTTTCTATCTCGTTTAACACCAAAGATTCTATTTTCACTTCTTTGTCCTGGCCACTCTGCGGGCAGCGCTCAGCCTCTTCCGCCAGTAAGCGGAAAAATTACTGATTGTTACCCCTTTGGAGGAACTGGCGTGAGCAAACCTCCCTCCGCTTAAATAGATTCCCAAATGTGAAGACTTGCGCAAGAAAAACCTCCTTTTGGAGAAGAAGACTAAATCCCCCGGCCGTAGTTTAGAGAAACTCCGTATTTGTTTTCCCGCTCCCTTCAATCCTTTCACTGTACGGGGAAGATGGATTCCCTGCTCCTTGAAGACTTCTCTCACCAAGCCCGAACAATCCATTCCCCGACGGGAATCGCCTCCCCACTGGTAGGGTGTACCCAGATAACTCTTGATCGAAGCTTCCAGTTTCTGGGGATCAAAGAATGGCGGTCTTGCCCCGGGGAGCGGTCTTGCCCCGGCACAGCCGCTCAAGAGGTAGGCAAGCAGGAGAATTCCCAATACTCTTCTCATCTTGCCCTAATTATAGCACAGGATACTCTAAAAGAAAAGGCCCGTCGCAAAACGGGCCCGGTCCTGTTTGAATTATGATCAAGAACTTGTTCAGCGTGTGAAAGTGGCTATTCCGTAGTTCGAACTGTCTGTCTCGGTATAATCCCAGTCTTCCTTGAACACCGCTACCGAATATCTCTGTCCACTCTGCAAATCTTCATACGCCCCGTAAACTGTGGTTAAATCTACGGCTCCGCCGGGACTTGTCCCGTAGGTTACCGGAGAGAATATCGTATCCTGGCCCAGGTCAATATCCCCTGTCCAACTTGCACCGGGGTTGCTGATCGCCCAGATAAGCTCTCTCATTCCGGCAAGAATATCCTGCAAATTTCCCTTGGCCACCACGAGGGCGGCAACTCCTCCTCCGGTCCAGGAAATTTCCGGCCGGGAACCGCTTCCTACACTTATAATCAGGCTCCCTCTTTGGTCACTTATCGTTGCTGGTCCCAGAGGGTTATCGTCATCGTCATCCGTACTGCAACCGGAAAAAACTCCTGCCGTAAGAACCAGCGCTAATATCAGCAAAAGGCTCTTTCTTCTCATTCCCTTCACCTCCCCCGGGAATTCAGCGAAAAAGAATCTGCGCTTGAAAAGCGAAGACGGGTTAGAATCCATAAGCAAATCCCAGGCTTAGACTCCAGAAATCGGCGTCATCAAGAGGCATTCCGAACCAGCCTCCTAATTCCCGATCTTTTCCAAATTTATAACCCCAGCCGGCAGTCAACATCTGGCTGTCTTCCATACCCAGATTATATAATCCTCCTCGAACATCCCAGAGCCGGTTGACTTTATATTCCGCTCCCAGGGAGAAACCGGGGTCCTCATCAAGGTTGCCCAGCATGTTATAGATGCCCGCGTTAATAAGCCATTTCTCGTTCGGCCTATAGGCTACCCCCGGGCGGACATTGGGCTCCTCCATGACAGATTCGGATTCGCTTTCTTCCCCGCCAATACCTACTATTCCCCTAACAGTGCTGTCAATAAGCCAGAATCTCTCAATGTGAACCCCTGCGGACCACTTCGCGTTAATCCTCCAGAGAGCGTCAAGGTTCATCTGCCAGATATGAGAATCTAGCCAGACCAAGTCTCCGTTCGACTCCAGGGGAACCAAAGACTTGTACCAGGAATCCAGCGATACCCCCAAGCCCAACCTGTCTCTTACTAACTCGATTCCGAACCCCGGCCGGATTATGGAGGAATCATTGTTGCTGGCGAAGGCCAGGCTCACCCCCATCTTCCTCCTTCTACCGAATTTCAGGGCGAAGTTCATCGTATCATAGTAAGGGTTGGAAGAGGTAGCCTGACGGTTAAGGAGCCCTTCCTCATCGAGAACACGGGAGGTCCAGACCATCTGTCCTTCCTCTACCTTCTCCATAAAAGGAAGCCCTCCCACATTCCAGTATGCACAATTAGCATCATCGGCCACCGCCACGAATGCTCCTCCCATACCCATGGGCCGGAACCCCCAGCAGGCCTGAGCCGGAGGGGCCAAAATCACCATTAAAACCAAGCTCACGGACAGAACAATTGGAGTTTTCATATCATTCGCTCTCCTTTCTTTAACTCATTCTCTTCCCTGGCGCGCTCAAAGGAGGAAACCCAGCATCCAGCTGAAGAGAGTCTGGTTGCTCTTAATCTCGTCATCAATATCTTCAAAAGTCACGCCCTCATCCTCCCCGGCATAAAAACGCTGGTCCTGCTCCCCGGAAGTATTGATGTCGGCCATTTCCACCGACAGCTTAGTAAACATCCTTGAGGAAAAATTATACCTTCCCTCAAGAGAGAAAAACAGGGCCGAGCCTGAAGTGGATCCTTTACTTAGTTTGTATCTCAGAATATGGTCATCCTCATCCTTAGCGGAAACCATCCCCAAAAGTAGTCCGCCCTTCAGGTGCAGTTTTTCCGAAGGTTGGCCCTCAACGACTACTCCCAGGTAAGGTATATTGTAAGTAGCTTTATAATCTATGACGGTCCCCGCAACCACATCATGCGGCTTTTCAGGCTCCAGAGGATACCACTGGTCAAGGTCCTTGGCCGAGAAGGAAAAATTCTGATACTTGTACCCCCCTTTTACCGCCAGATCCCATTTTGGCCCCCGGATAAGATTGTAGGTAGCCCCTGCATCTATAAATAGAGCCTCCATACTTGTATCGGATTCAGAGTAAATTTCTTTTGTCCCGAAAAACCAATCGGAATCCTTCATCTCCCCCGTGTCCTTACTGAGGTTCTTCCCTAAACTGACCTCAAAAGACCAGGGAGAACCCCGCCAGGCCAGGTTAGCCTCAGCCAGGGCGGCGTTTACCGGCCACTCCAGTTCACTGGCCCACTCAATGCCCGAGGCCACTCCGGAAATGTGGTAAAGGGTGCTTCCCCTTAAGATACCCAGGCCCAGAGAACCCTCCAGGTCAAATACCTCCGCCCAAGCATAAGAACCGGAAATCAAACTTGCCCCCAGAATCAGACTTACCAACATCACACTCAAAATCTTCATCGTCTTATTCC
>SDBT01020703.1_pt1 | contig 10283 bp, 11 predicted proteins | sample 2277101 | NCBI WGS metagenome assembly SDBT01 (sample SAMN10404973, study PRJNA504765) | marine sediment metagenome | isolation source: marine sediment core GS10_PC15, 103 cmbsf | place: Arctic Ocean: Southern Knipovich Ridge | collected 2010
TGATAGAGAAGGACAAGCTCACGGCAGAAAAAATAGAAAGTTTGATTGAAACCTTTGCCGCAAAAGATGCCGGAGGGAAACTTATAAACGTAGCTGACGTTAAAGAATTTCTTGATAAGGGCAAAATGAAAAATCTTATTGCTGTTGCTCAAACCAGGGTCAGGATTGGTATTGAAAGGGCCGAAAGAGTAGGTGAGGAAATTGAGAAGGCATTCAAGAAGATGAATGACGATCAAATCTTAGAAATGATGAGTGTCCCCGGTTTCGATATCAATCAGCACGTTACTGATGAATCTGGCAACAAGCACCCTGTTATTCGGCACGCTTTTAATAAAGTTCTCGGCGCTAATCCGAAACGATTGGAAAATCTTGCAAATAAAGCGTCAGGAGAAGCGCAAAAAACACTTGACCACACCGCTAAAGCGGCAAGAAGGGTTCAAATGGGAAAACAAGTCGCCCTTCTCAGTGACAAAAGAGAAAGGATAGAAAATCGACTTGCCCAAGCTCAACAAGACAACGAGAAAAAAGCGCTACAAAGCCAAATTAATAAACTTGATGAACGAATAGTGAATATAAGAATTGATATGCCAACAACACAATGATCACTTATCATCAATACCTACAATTCAGCCCTTATTTTGCTCAGCAGGATATTGAAAAGAATGAAGAACGAGCCGAGTTTTTCAAATTATTCAATAGCTTGCCGCAAACAGTTAAAAACCTACTGACATCAATGAATACCGTCGAAAAAATAATCAATGCCGGCGGGACTTTCGGACTTGATGAATTTGATATTGAAGCTGTTTCACTTACAATAAGAAGGATCGCTACCGGCGAAATATTTGTCGGCAGCGGAGCAGATTTTATTGCCAACGAGACGGAACTACCGCCTGAAAGAGCCAGGAACTTGTTTAGTTTGATAGTTAAAGAAGTGCTTGCGCCGGCACTGGAAGACATCAAAAAAATCCAGGCCACGAGATTCCCTGAAAGGTTTGGGCCTCCTCCGGTTCCAACACAATCTCCCCTCCAAACTCCCACTAAAGAGGAGCCGGCAGGGCAAGCCCCCAATCCTAACGTTATAAATCTAAGAAATAATAAATAAAAAATCTGTTATACTTAAGAATGCGATTTCAATTACCACAGTTTATAGAAACGGAGACGAAATTGGTCGGCCCTTTGACTTTGAGACAGTTTTTATGGGTCGCCGGCGGAGCAGCAGTATTGTTCCTTTTGTTCATGACCACAGGATTAAATTTTCTGTTCTTCGTCGTCGGCATACCAATAGTAGCAATATTTCTGGCACTTGCTTTCCTGAAAATAGAGGGGATGCCTCTTATTAATTACGTCGCTTTCCTGCTATCATACTTGCTAAATCCCAAGAGATATCTATTTAGAAAAGACAAGGGAGATGATTTAAAATTCAAAAATTAAGTTAATATAGAAAAGAGTGTCCGTGAGAACAAAATTAAGGCGGGAAGCTCAATTTTGTTCTCAATCGCTCCGTTCTTGAATAAAATTGGCAAATCAGTCAACTGAACAATTGGTCCCGATCGCGGATATTAAAGACGGTGTAGTTATTTTAAGGAATGGCTCTCTTAGGATGGTTCTTGGAGTTTCTGCCATAAATTTTGAGTTACGATCTGGCAACGAACAGGTTGCGATACTTCAAGGTTTCCAGAGATTCCTTAACTCCGTTGACTTCGCGCTTCAAATAGTGATCAGTTCAAGAGAAATGGACATTGCTAACTACCTGAAAACCATAGGCGAAGTAACTGATTCGGCCCCAAACGAACTTTTAAGAATCCAAGCCCTGGAATACTCACGATTTATAAAAGAACTGTCCAGTTTATCAAACATCATGTCAAAGAAATTCTATGTGGTGGTTCCCTTCTATATTTACGAAAAACCCAAAGCAACCGGACTGGCCCAAAGCCTAAAAGGTATGTTTAGCTCCAAAGTCGTACCCAAAGAATTAACTGAGGATCAGTTCAATACCTATAGAAGCCAGTTAGTCCAGAGAGCGGAGCTTGTTTACGGCGGTCTTGTTGGTTTAGGCCTTAGAGTGAACCAGCTTGAAGACGAAGAGCTCAAAAATTTATATTATAAACTCTTTAATCCCGGTAAAATGTAATATGCCTGACCAAGAACAAAAAAACAAGTTATCTGAACTTATCGCTCCGGCGGCGTTCAACATTTCTCCGTCTTATATCCAAGTAGGGGATAAGTTTGCCAGAACCATTTTTCTTGCAACATACCCAAGATATTTGCAAACCAATTGGTTCTCTCCCATTATCAACTTGGACCAGGTTTTTGACGTTTCAATGTTTATATTGCCAAAAAATACGGCGACAGTTCTGAAACAGCTTAGAGATCAACTTACGCGTCTTGAAGCGCAGACAATGGAAGAATCGTCCCAGGGTAAGATACGGGACCCTATTCTGGAAACAGCCATAAATGACATAGAAGCCCTTAGAGACCGGCTTCAGCAGGGTACGGATAAATTTTTTGAATTGGGCATATACATAACAATATACGAAAACAGTTTAAAAGAACTTGATGAAACAGAAAATAAATTGCGAGGCATGATGGAGTATCAGCTTATTTTCCCAAAAGTATCTACTTTCAGGATGCTTGAGGGATTTACATCAACACTTCCCATAAATGACGACCAACTTAATATTCACACTTCTCTCAATACCGAGCCGTTGTCTTCTGTTTTTCCATTTGTCTCTTTTGACCTAACTTCCAACGACGGAATACTTTACGGCATTAACACTCACAACAATTCGCTAGTTCTGTTTGATAGATTCCAACTGGAGAACTACAACGCGGTTGTATTCGGCAAAAGCGGCGGGGGCAAATCGTACGCTATCAAAGTTGAGATATTAAGAAATTTAATATTTAAAACTCAAGTTCTTATTATTGACCCAGAGGACGAATACAAATACCTTGCCGAGACAGTCGGTGGTACAAACGTAAAAATATCAATTACTTCCGACCAGCATATAAATCCTCTTGACCTTCCTATACCTAACCCCGACGAATCGCCAGCCGATATTTTCAAGTCGCATATTCTTGACTTGACAGGATTACTGAAATTAATGCTCGGCGATCTTACGCCGGAAGAAAGCTCCATACTTGATGAAGCACTGATACAGACATACGCAATTAAAGATATAACTCCCGATTCCAACTTTGCTAACGCCATGCCCCCTGTCTTATCCGACCTTCAGAGTATACTTGAGGGCCTTACGGGGGCAGAATCAATGGCAACGAGACTAAAAAAATACACCCAGGGGACTTTTGCCGGATTTCTTAATATGCCAACCAATGTATCTTTGGACAATAATCCGGTCGTGTTCAGTATTAGAGACATGGAGGAAGAACTTAGACCCATCGCGATGTACTCCATACTTAATCATATATGGACATCTGTGCGGAGAGAACAAAAGAAGCGGCTCCTCGTAGTGGACGAAGCGTGGTGGCTAATGAAGTACGAGATTGGAGCAGCATTCCTTTCTAACATCTCTAAACGAGCAAGGAAATATTACCTTGGCCTGACCACTATATCGCAAGACATCGCGGACATGCTTTCCACTGACAGAGGGAAAAGTATCGTCACCAACTCCTCAATGCAGATCCTCATGAAACAATCGCCGGCAGCGATAGAAATTGTTCAAAAAACATTCAATCTTACCGACGCAGAAAAGTATTATCTACTGGAGGCACGTGTTGGTTTTGGTTTATTCTTCGTAGGCCAGGACCATATCGGTATCAGGGTTGTGGCATCTTACGCTGAAGATCAGATAATTACGTCCGACCCAAAACAGATACTTGAAATAGAAAAAGCTAAAGAGGAGTGGGCAAAACTACAACAATAAATTGACCTAATTGTTTAGAACAATTAGGTCAATTTATATCTGTATGCCTGAATCAAACTACAATCAAACCACTGACAGTGTGGCGGAAGAAGCGCTTGTTGCAGAGGAGCGGTACGCCGCCGAACTTGCCGCAGAACAAGAACTTTATGGCATTGAACGGCAAATTCAGCAACTTGCTGAAGAGGGTCGGTCGTTCGGCCGTCCCTCTCTTTTTAAGTACGGCTTGTTACTGCTGTTGGCGATACTGGTAGATATTGTAATTATCGTATCATATCTTTTATACGGCGTAGGGATTGTTTTGAGTACATTTTTTGCATCACCGTTCATAATTTCGATCATTCTTATATCATGGTTTACCGACGCTAAAATTAAGAATACCCAAGCTTATCCAGAAAAAGTAGAGCAAGTAGTTGTTTCGGTTCAGCGACGTATTGCCACGGCAACAAGAACGGGGTTAATAGCGGCCAAGGTCCTCCGTAGGATTCCCGGCATGAAAGGCGTGGCCAGGGCAATTCCCAGAAAATTAGTGCAAATAAGAAGGGTGGCGAGGAGAAGTCCCATCGGAAGGATATTGATCGGAAGCGGAGGCAATATTCTTCCGTTTATAAATCTCGTTCCTTGGCAAATTGTTTCAGTTTTAATGGCTTATTCGGCTGAAAAAAAGATGCTTGAAGAGGCCCGCCAGGCCACCAATGATGCCATAGAACAATTACAATCTCAGGCGGCATCAATATAGGAGAAGCAGGCCATTCGGCTCTGAGAGCCTCAGTCTCGATGAGATTAGAACTATAATCAACATGAGAAGCTCAAAAATGAAATAATTTCAAGTTTTGAGCTTCCCTTGCTCACAGATAATTATGGCGGAAAGAAAAATACTGTTAGTTTCAATATTTATAACCCTTGGTGCTATTGCCTTTTTGTCGGGATATCTTTTGATGCCCGAGGTCACCGAACACCAAACCGGCTTATTCATACAAAGATTCAATAAAAAAGAACCTGCCATTGTTAATAATGATACTCTCTCAACAACCCCGGTCAGCAATCGAAAAATTTTATCTTTCACCGGCCCATCTTTGGCCGGAAAAATAACAGCTATAGACAAAGACGGAAATATTTTTGAAATTGACACCCATACCTTAAGGGAAGCGGCTGTGTCTGCTCTTAAACATAAGGAAATATCAGAAGTATTCTTGTCTCCCGGAGGCAATTCAATTGTTTACTCTTTTTATGAAGCCGGCAACAGCAAAAAACATCTTTATTTAGACATTAAAACAAGTGAGTCCATCGAAATAAATGGCGAGGTTCGTTCAGTCGCCTTCTCTCCAGACAGCAGCCAGGCAGCATACCTCATAAATAACGACCGTGGAGGAGAGATATTAATATACAAGGGGATCGGCACCATCAGTCAAACACTAAAAACACGCATAGGTGCCGCAACAATCAACTGGCCCTCGGAAGATTTTCTATCCATAATATCCTACAATAAAAGTGGTTATGGCGACCTTTTTGTTCTAAAAAGTGGCGGCATTCTTAATAAGATCATCTCGTACCAGTACGACCTCAATGCAAAGTGGTCTTCTTCAGCTGAAAAGATACTATTTTCCACTAAAGACATTGGCGGTTTAGATCATTTGTTTTATAAAGACATTGAAAACAACGAACCGGTTGCGGCCTTAAACGTAAACGCTAACGCTTCCAAATGCATTTGGGTAGACGATGAGAATGTCATCTGCGGAATAACAGATCAAATCCAACTCAAAGATGAATTTTACCAAATAAACACTACCGATGGTTCAAAAATACTGGTTTCAAGACCAAGCATTAACTTACTTACTAAAAAATTATCTCTCTTTCCTTCAAAAAATATTCTATTCGTCCTCAATGATATAGACGACAAGCTGTATGCTTTAACTATGGATAAGGTTTTATGATGACTCGTCTCTGTTGATCTGACCCGACACTTTCCGTCGCTATGTCGGGATAAGCCGCAAGCTCCATATGGACTATTCTTCTCTCGTATGAAGACATCGGAGGCAATGCTTCGGCTTTTTGAGAGTTTCTCACCCTTGTAACAGCTTGTTTAGCAACACCTACTAAGTAGTCCGCCCTGGATTTTTTATAGTCATTAATATCTAAGACGATGGTTCCATCTTTACCCTCTCCGTCTCCCGGACGGACGGGTTTTATCATCATTACACGAAGAACGTGCTCCAGGGCTCTCAAATTCTGGCCATTCTTACCAATCAAAAATCTCGCATCGTCGGGCGTCTGAATAGACACTACCACAGCACCTTCGCCATGGCTGTTGACGGTTTCTTCCCTGGCTTCTATTTGACAATCCATGTTGAAAAAACCGACTATTTTTTTGACAGTCTTTATAACCTCATCTTTATCCAGTTTTTGAGACACGGTTTCCATTTTTATTTTTTCGTTTTATATAGTACTGCTCAAACATTGAAAATGCCGTGGTCGCTATCCAATAGAGGATCAGCCCAGCAGGCAGATTCCAACCAATAATTATAATCATAATGGGGAAAAAATACAACATTTGCTTACTAATTGCCGCTATCTCTTTGTTTGGTCCTCCACCCGCCTGTAAAGACATGCTTTGTTTGGATTGTATAAACTGAAACCCCCCAGCAAGAACAGCAAGAAGTGGGTTGTTCTTAGTAATGTCAAATAAACCGATAAAGTCTGTATTAATGATCCCGGGAGTAGAAACAAACCCATATAGAAGTGGCAGGGTTTTTTCAGTTATCCCTTTGATAAAAACCTGATACAAGGCTATAAGTATCGGTATTTGTACTAAAAGAGGCAGACATCCTGCCAAAGGGTTAACATTATTCTCTTTATAAAGCTTAAGGATAGCGGCTGATTGGCCGGGTTTATCATTCTTGAATTTGGCTTTTATCTCCTCAATTTTGGGGGACAGCTCTTTCATTGACCTTTGTGACTCCAATGCTTTCATAGATAACGGCGAAAATAGAGCTCTTATGATCACCGTGAGAACAATTATCGTCAGACCTAAATCACCACCAGGAATTATGCCCTGGAGGTAGACCATAGTGTTAAAAAGCGGACGATACAGAATTTCGTTAAAAAGATTCAGCATATTAAGGATTATCTACGCCCCCACTTGATAAAGGGGAACATTTTAAAATACGCAATAATGATTTCGCTGAACCCTTGGCAGTGCCATACTTATTTATTGCCTCAACGGTATAATCAGAACATGAGGGATAAAATTTACAGTCCGTGTATATAAACAATGGGGGCCTAATTGCCTTTAGAGCAGCTGATATTTTTTTATACGAAAATATAAATCTTAAAATTATGTTCATCCCTGTATTTTTGTTAAAAGCTCTCTTAATTCTTCTGTTAAATACTTTTGTCGATCTTTTTCTGTCTTTTTGCATACTAACACTATTATATCGTAGCTTTTTTTTAACAGAGAGGTCTCTCTTGATAGTTCTTCGAAAAACATTCTTCTTATTTTATTTCTATTTACAGCAAGAGAAACATATTTTGTCGGTATCATGAAAGCAATCCTAAAATATCCTTTTTCGTTATTCACAAACCGAATAAATAAAAAACTGCCTCTAACAGTTCTTCCCTCTTTGAATACTCTGTCTATGTCTTTCTTATTACTAATCCTATTCTTCTTAGGTAAGGCCATGCGATAATAGACTGTGAGTCCAGCGAGCAGGTGCTATTATCAGCACCCCGCCCTCTATGCCCGTCATCCTTTGAGTCATATCTTGAATCACAAGCTTAGAGGACGGGGTAACTTTTTGTTACCAATCGCCTCACTCCTGGACAAAAACTTAAACAGACAGTCGTTTTCTGCCCTTTTTTCTTCTTTTTGCTAAAACACTTTTACCGGACCTTGATCTGGATCTTGCAAGAAAACCGTGTTTTTTCTTTCTTTTTTTCTTTTTAGGTCTGTAAAGGGTTGACTTCATCCATTTAATTATACATTTTTAACTATTCCGAGGTCAACCCCATCACTTAAGGGGAGTATTTTTAGTTCGTTTTTATACCACACTGTTTTTTAAGTGCTCGGTCAATATTGTTTTTATTTTTCCACTTGTTATACACAACATATAAACTTTCTAACTACTTTTGTTGACGTTCGGATTAGTTATAATTGATCCGTGGTGGTTATTTGAGTCCTGAACAAAGTAAGAAGCTTTCAGTTTCTGCCGAAATAACATTTCGGACTTCGTGTGGGATGAGCCCTGGAATTAAATCTAAATTTATAACTTGCAATCAATGACTAACGATGAACTTTGGAAAGCGGTACTCGGCGAAATGGAACTTTCCCTTTCTGTGGCTAATTTTACTACTTGGTTTAAAAACACCTCTGTTTTGTCCAAGGACAAGAACACTGTGGTAGTAAGCGTTCCTAACGGTTTCATAAAAGAGTGGTTAGAAAATAAGTTCAACAAGAAAATTCTTTTGTCCATCAGGAATCTTGCACCGGAAGTGAGAGAAATTCGCTATGCCGTAGGCCGTCCTAAATTAGAATTGGCCAAGCACGACTTTTCTAATATTATTTTAGAAAGAGAGTTGGAGGACAGATCTGATAGTGAGGTCGGCAAAGACGTAGATAGAAATACTAATTTGAATAAAAAATATGCCTTCGAATCATTTATCGTCGGATCTAATAATGAGCTGGCTCACGCAGCATGTCTGGCGATAACTAAAAATTTAGGCAAGCTTTATAATCCCTTGTTTATATATGGGGGAGTGGGGTTGGGCAAAACTCACCTTCTCCAAGCCATAGGAAACAAAATACTAAATGAAAGCAACTCAAGAAAATTACTTTACTTATCAGCCGAAAGATTCACCGCCAGTATTCTGGAAGCCCTTGTTAATAGAAGCATAGAGGACCTGAAGTCAAAATACTCACAATTAGACCTTTTAATGATAGACGACATACAATTTATCGCCGGTAAAGAAAAAACCCAGGATATATTCTTTTCTACGTTTAACGAATTATACGGACAGAACAAGCAGATAATACTTTCTTCGGATAGACCACCTAAAGCAATTCCGGCCCTTGAGGAAAGACTCAGATCTCGGTTTGAGGGAGGCATGATAGCGGATGTAGGGATTCCCGATTTTGAAACACGTTTGGCGATATTGAAGCAGAAAAGCCATGAAAAGAGTTATGACTTTGAAGAGGAAACGCTGGTATATATCGCTACACACATCCAAAAAAACGTGAGAGAGCTTGAGGGAGCATTAAATAGGATCGGCGCTTTCAGCCAAATATACAACAGGACACCTGACATAAAAGAAGTAAAGAATATTCTAAATACTTATTTAAGTAGTCCTTACAGGAAGACCTCCCCTCAATTAATACTTAAGACGGTAGCTGATTTTTACAGCATTTCCTCTAATGATCTAACTAAAAGGAGTCGTAAAAAAGAGGTTGTAAAACCACGCCAGGTCGCAATGTTTTTATTAAGGGAAGAAACTAAACTATCTTTTCCGGAGATAGGTCAGAAGTTGGGAGGACGAGATCATTCAACCGTTATCCATGCATGTGAAAAAATTAAATCAGAAGTGTCAGTGGATGAGCCGTTAAAACAAGAGTTGGTTCTTATTAGAGAGCGCGTTTATAATTCTTTTGATAAATAAGCTTAAAAATAACTTGTTGTTATCCGGTGCAAGAATAGTTGATATAGAGTTGATTAAATAATTGAAAATCTGAAAGTTATAATTTTATCCATTTTAATCAATAGCTATTCCCTAAATAGTTAATAGCTTATTAACATTTTTAACTAAATAACGTCAATGTAATAATGGTCTTAATAGCTTGTTTTTAGAACCATACTTATATATTATCAACAGAATTAGTACTGTATAATAATAGTGATAATATTTTATATAAACTAATATAATAACTACGAATCCCGTTAGGGGTCTCGCTCGCGACAAAGTCGCGAGTCCAAATGACCTTGGCGGGGATACCTCTAACAGGATGAAAGTAACTGTACACCAGAAAAATTTTAAAAGAGCAGTTGGTTTAGTTGAAAAGATTATATCAAGAAATCCTTCTTTACCTATCCTGAATAATATCTTGATAAAGACCGACAATGGAAGATTGAAAGTATCCTCAACAAATTTAGAAGTAGGTATTAATTGTATGATAGGGGCGAAGATAGACGAGGTCGGAGAAATAGCCATACCAGCTAGGGTTTCTTCAGATTTTATAAACAGCGTATCGGATGAAAAAGTGACCCTACACACTAAGAATAATATACTAGCTATAAATTCTGAAAAATACAAAACTCAAATACTGGGATTTGATCCCAAAGACTTTCCGATCATACCCAAAGTAAAAGAAAAACCAACCACGGCTTTATCTGCTAAGATTCTAAGGAATTTATTGTA
>SDBT01020704.1_pt1 | contig 10283 bp, 10 predicted proteins | sample 2277101 | NCBI WGS metagenome assembly SDBT01 (sample SAMN10404973, study PRJNA504765) | marine sediment metagenome | isolation source: marine sediment core GS10_PC15, 103 cmbsf | place: Arctic Ocean: Southern Knipovich Ridge | collected 2010
GCGAAGCCCACTCCAAGATTAGGTATCGTTTCCCATTTATGGGAGTGAGATTCCTGGAAGATGACCAGGTTGATAGGCTCTAGGTGGAAGTCCAGTAATGGATTAAGCCGAGGAGTACTAATTATCAAAGCAACTTTCCTATCTTTAGCGAAAAGAAGAAAAAGACGTTTTTTTATATATATAAATTCCGCTGGTGTTTTACTTAATTATGACCCACCTCTTTCCATTCCGAACAGAGAAGTGAAAGTAATTAAGCCCGATGATACTCTTTTGGGGAAAGTAGGGCATGCCAGCGGTTTTTTTAACAATATTTCCTCGCCTTTTTTAATTTTTATGCTATAATTTGAACAATGGACAAACGATTAAGAAAACAAATTGTTATTGCTTTTGTATTTTTAGGCATTTTTTCGCTTATTGGCGGGGGAATTTATTTAACTTATCGTTCAGCTCCAACTTGTTTTGATAATAAGCGTAATCAAGGGGAAGAAGGTATAGATTGCGGAGACCCTTGTATTTTGTGTGAATTAAAATATAATCCTCCGCTTTCTTTAGCCGACTCTCCTATTTTATTAATTAATCAAAAAAATAAAGTAGACATCCTTTTTAAAATTACTAATTTAAGCCAGGAATGGGGAGCTCAAGGATTTTCTTATAAAGTAATCCTTATAGGATCTAATCAAGAGAAACAAGAATTTATTAAATCTGGATTTATTTTTCCTCATGAGATTAGATATTTCATAATTCCTAATGTTGCGGTAGCATTTGAACCTTCAGAAGCTGATATAGAAATTTTGACAGAAACAATCGTATGGAATAAGCCATTACCAGGCATAGACCTTAATTTAGGGGACCCTTTTATTGTTACAAATACTAAAATGATAAAGCCTCAGCCTATTCCCGGGGTTGATTATAATGTTTATACTTTCACAAAAACTCTTGTATTGGGAATGAAAGACGCGGAAGTTTTTAACCTTCAGAAAGTTCTTAGTCTTGATCCTGCTATTTATCCTGAAGGTGAAGTAACTGGATATTTTGGAAAATTAACAGAAGCTGCGGTAAAAAGATTTCAGAAGAAATATGGCATTAGAACTACTGGTCAAGTTGGCCCTCAGACAAGAGCAAAACTTCATGAACTCTATGGACCTAGTGATATTGGGCCATTTAGCTATATTTTTACTTTGACTTTAAAAAAGGGGAATCAAGGCAATGAAGTACTTAATTTACAAAGGGCGTTGATGTTGGATTCAACAGTTAGTCCTTTAGGCTCTATTACAGGTTATTTTGGAGAAATCACTGAAAAAGCAGTAAAAGATTTTCAAAAAAAATACGGCATTAGAATTACTGGCCAAGTTGGTCCCTTAACAAGGGATAAATTAAATGAACTTTTTAGCGAACCTCCTGAGACAATAACTGGTTTACCAGGAGAACAATTAGAACCTTTTGAAGCCACTTTGGAAGTTAAAGGTGATGTTTATAACAGCACTTCATATAATTGGCGAAATGGAAATATAGCTATAATTCTTTGTGATGATAAAAGAAAGCCTGTTTCTGTAGGGACGACAGTTTTAGAAGATATTTATTCTGGCAAATCTTCTCAATTTGTTATTCAATGGCACCAGAAATTACCTGATGATATTACTATTTGTGAGAAAATTACAAATATTAATATTTTAGATGCGGAAAATGTTTTCTTAGCTCCTTAGTTAGTATAAAGAAATTATGTTTAAGACTGACTCTCTTTTGTTTTTCTCTCTCTTTATTTTGATTGCCCTAGGTTTATTAGTGTTATGGAGCATATCTTCTCAAGATGCTGCTCCTTTTTTTTCTTTTAAAAAACAACTGGTTTTTTTAGCAATAAGCATTTGCGCGTTTTTTGTTTTTTCCTTTTTGGATTGGCGAATTTTTAATTCTTCCCAATTAATTCTGATTTTATATCTTTTGTCCTTAGTTTTATTAGTTGTTGTATTGTTTTTTGGAGATAAGAGCAGTGGGGTGGCTGGTTGGTTTAATTTTGGATCATTTAGTTTTCAACCAATAGAAATAGCAAAACTTTCTTTGATTATAATATTGGCTAAATATTTATCATCGCGGCATTTGGAAATTTGGCGGTTTCGCCATCTATTAACCTCTGGGTTTTTTACTTTTATTCCAATGGCTTTAATTGCCGCCCAGCCTGATTTAGGCGGCGCAATGATATTTGGAGCAATTTGGCTTGGTTTGGTATTTATAAGTGGAATCAGATTTAAACAAATTATTCTTTTGTTGATTATTTTCGCTTTAATAGCGGGTTTGTCCTGGAGTTTTCTTTTAAAACCTTATCAGCAATCCCGAATCATTAGCTTTATATACCCGCAAGAGGATCCTTTAGGGGTTGGATATAATAGAGAGCAGGCATTAATCGCTATTGGCTCTGGTAGAATTTTTGGTAGAGGTTTAGGTTGGGGTTCTCAAACAAATTTGCGTTTTTTGCCGTTAGCCAAGACTGATTTTATTTTTGCCTCTTTAGCTGAATCATTAGGTCTGTTTGGCGTCTCTGCTTTATTAATTTGTTTTTTATTTATTTTTTATCGGTTAGTTATTTGGGCCAATACATTTTCTTATAATTTTTGTAAACTTTTTGCGATTGGATTTGCCATTAAATTATTAATTGGGGTTTTTGTTAATATTGGAATGAATTTGGGATTACTTCCTATTGTGGGGATAGCCTTACCTTTTATTTCCGCAGGTGGATCTCATCTTTTAATAGATTTTATCGGTCTGGGGATAATAAACAGTATGATAATCCACCGCGCCTAATCGTTCTGTCATTCTGAATGAAGTGAATGATCCCTCGCGAATGAGAGGGGAAATTGTTTCGAAAACACGCTAATCACTATAGTTTTCTCAACAATATCTCCCTCGCCTTCTGTTTTTCCGTCATTGCGAGCGAAGCGTGGCAATCTCACTACACTTTTAAACAAATAACGACGAACAACTAACAATGAATAAAAAACAATTTATCAGAACTTCATTATTTATCATCGTCTGTATTTCGGTATTACTTTTTTATTTTCTCATTAATGTAGGGACTTTACCTTTGCATTGCCAGGATCAATGCAATTTTTCAATAACTAAAGGGGAAAATTTAAAAAGCATTTCCCAAAGATTAAAAAGTAAAAATTATATTTTTTCCTCTTTTTTATTCCAGTTTTATGTAAAGGCAAAAGGATTAGAAAAGAATATTAAAGCAGGAGATTATCAATTTATTTCACCTTTAACAATTACTAACATAACCGAGATTATAACTGATGGAAAATTAGCTCAGAATAATAATAGTTTTCTCATAGCAGAAGGGGAGACAATGTTAGAAATAGAGGAAAACCTGAAAGAGAAAGGCTTAATTGATTCATCCTCATCATTAAAAGAATGGAAAGCAGAGGATTTTCTTGAGAAAAAATATCTTGATATTTTTTCTGAGATTCCTTTAGATGTCTCGCTAGAAGGATATTTATTTCCTGATTCTTATCATTTACCTCGGGGGCTAGAAGAAGAAGAGATTCTTTCAATATTTATAGATAATTTTGTTACCAAAACTGAAAATGATTTATTCTTTGAGATAAAGGAACAAAAAAGAAGCTTTTATGAAATTTTAATAATGGCTTCTTTGTTGGAAAAAGAGGTTCGCGAAGAAACAGATAAAAGGATGGTAGCAGATATTCTTTGGAGAAGATTGGATACAAATTTTCCTCTTCAAGTTGATGCAACAATTTGTTATGCTAAATTTCAATCATTTAAAAAGTGTTCTCTTGCCCGTGAATTATTTGAATTAGATTCTCCTTATAATACTTATCTTTATAAAGGATTGCCTCCTACACCCATTAATAATCCTGGAATAGAATCAATTCAAGCGGCTTTAAACCCATTAATAAATGATTATTGGTATTATATGACTGACAGAGAAACAGGAAGAACTATCTTTTCTGAAACATTTGAAAAACACTTAGAATCCCGCGGGAAATATTTGTAATTAATTATTATACTTGACAAGAAAATTTAGTAGATATACAATGATAGTATACAGATTCGTATACTATCACTCGGAATCATATGAATAATGCAGAGCGTTTAGCCATACTAAACAAGCTAAACAAAACAACTTTTTCAGCTAAGTGCTTAATTAACCTTTGGGGTGTTAAAAAGGAATCTTTTAATATTGTTATAAAAAGAATGGTAGACAAGGGTTTATTATCCAGGATAGCAAGGGGGTATTATAGTTTAAAGAAGGATTTTAATATTTATGAATTGGCAAATACGGTTATTACTCCTTCTTACGTTTCTTTTAATTGCGCTCTTTTTTATCATGGCATAGCCTTTCAAGCCAGCCAGGAAATAGAATCAGCGGCTTTAATTAATTACAAAAGGAAAATAGCTGATTATACTTTAAAGTATTTTGCACTTAAAAAAGAATTATTGTTGAATTTAGAAGGTATTCAATTTTTAGAAAATCTTAGTATCGCTACTCCCGAGCGCGCTATTTTAGATTGTTTATATTTGGGCATGCATCCTAATATTGATAATTTAGAGAAAGTAAACAAATTACGATTACAAAATTTATTAAAATATTATCCGCAATCAGTTAAAAACAAAATCAAAGACTTTCTTAATTCTTTTTAATTTATGATTAAGAATAGAGCTAATGTTGATAAACATAAAAGAATTCTGACAGAACTTTTGTTGGATATTTTAAAATCTTTAAACGGTAAAATTGCTTTTAAAGGAGGTACTGCCGCTATGTTATTTTATGGATTACCTCGACTTTCATTAGATTTGGATTTTGATATCATAAAAGACTTAAATTCAGAGGATATTGATAGGATCAAAATAATCATTCAAAAATACGGTCGCATTAAAGATTTTTATAACAAAAGATATACTGTGTTTTTTATGCTGGATTATGAACAAAACACTCCAAATATTAAGATAGAATTTAATAAAAGAAAATGGGAAAATAATAATTATGAAACTCGTCGGCTTTTAGGCGTTGAGTTAAAAATTGTTGATATCCCAACGATGGTAACTCATAAAGCGATAGCCATAACAGAAAGGGGATTGCCTGTTGCCCGTGATTTATTTGATATTTATTATTTTTTGAAAAAAGGATATTTTATTAACCCCGGATTATTAAAGGAAAGAACCAATAAATCCCCAGAAGAATATTTTAGTCTTTTAATCAAGTTTATTAAGAAGAATTATAATTCAAAAAATGTTTTGCAAGGCGTAGGGGGATTAGTTGATGAAAAACAAAAAGATTGGTTAAGAAAAAATTTAGTTTCAGAGAGTATCAAGGAAATAAAGAAATGCCTATGATTTTTTAATTTAGGCTTATATAAGGTATTTATTTAAATAAAAAATGGATATTAAAAATACAATAAAAAATATTATTTTAAACCCAAGTGCTTTTTTTCTTAAAAACTCAGGAACTAAGCAGACTATTGTTAAAAATACTTTTTGGTTAGCTGTGGCAGAGGGTGTAACCCGATTTTTAAAACTTTTTTTAATTATTTATATTGCCCGGATTTTAGGGGCTACAGAATACGGAAAATTCACTTTTGCTTTGGCTTTCGTTTCTTTATTTGCTATTTTTTCTGATTTTGGCATTTCTCAAATTACTACTCGTGAACTTGCCCGCGAAAAAGAAAAAGAAAGAGAATTTTCCAATATTCTTTCTTTAAAACTTATTTTAAGTATAGGAGCCTTGATTTTAATTTGTCTTGGTTCTTTTTTTATTACTCCTGACCCAGTAATCCGGGGAGTAATCTGGATTTTAGGAATTTATATTATAGTTAGTAGTTTTTCAGAGATTATTTATGCTTTTCTAAGGGCCCGTCAGCAAATGGAGTATGAGGCCTGGACTAAAATTCTACAAGCAATAGTTATAACTGGGGCTGGCTTTTTTGTCCTTTTTAATTTTCCTTCGGTTCAAAATTTAAGTTTAGTTTATTTATTTGCTGTCTCAATAACCTTTATTTCTATATTAGTTTTTTTCCACTTCAAAATTTATAGATTAAAATTAAGCTTTAATAAAAATATCTGGCGGAGTGTTTTATTAATGTCTTGGCCATTAGCTTTAGCTGGAGCTTTCGCCACAATTCATAGCCAAACCGACTCGATAATGATGGGTTATTTTGGCCAAATTATCCAAGTTGGCTGGTATAATGCTGCTTATAAAATTATCGGAGCAACTTTTGTTCCAGTAAGTCTTATCTCCATAACTTTTTTTCCAGTTCTTAGTAAATTATTTAAAGAATCAAAAGAAAAACTTCAGAAATCTTGGGATTATTATATGCAACTGATGATTTTTTTATCTGTACCTTTGGTGGCAGGGGGAATAATTTTAGCTCCAAAAATTATTGATTTTATTTATGATCCAAGTTATTTTCCTTCAATTTTAGCTTTTCAAATTTTACTAATAATGGCAGCACTTTCTTATATTGGTAATCCTTTTGGTCAGGCATTAATCATTTCAAATCAGCAAAAAAGACTTTTTTGGATAGCTTTATCAGGAGCAATCGTTAATATAGGGCTAAACTTAATTTTAATTCCAAAATATAGCCTTTATGGAGCAGCTTTTACTACAGTTATCACTCTGTTTTTAATTCTCTTTTTGCTTTATAAATTTACATTAAAATTTACTCCAATCAAACCATTTAATTTAAAATTTCTTTTTACTTTTTTGAGTGCTGGTCTTTCCAGCATTGTAATGTATTTTGTAATTTCTCAACAAATAGTTTATAATCTTAATGTTATCTTTTCTGTTCTTGTAGGGGCTTTAGTTTATTTATTCTTTTTCTGGAGTTTTAAAAAACTTGTTGATTTATTCCGTAATTGGTCAACACAATAAAACAATATCAAAATCTTTGTCATAAAAGAGCATAATTAATAAAAAATCCTTTTTACAAAAAAATATAAATATATGAAGGGTATAGTTTTAGCAGGTGGCACGGGTTCAAGATTAAAGCCCCTAACAAATGTTACAAATAAACATCTTTTGCCGGTTGGGAAGTACCCAATGATTTTTTATCCGATTTATCGATTGAAACAGGCAGGAATTACAGAAATACTTATTATAACTGGCAGGGAGCATATGGGAGATGTTATTGAACTTCTTGGAAGTGGGCGTGAATTTGGTGTTCAGTTTACTTTTAAAGTTCAAGATCAAGCAGGAGGAATTGCTCAGGCATTAGGTTTAGCAGAGTATTTTGTTGACGGGGATAGTTGCGTTGTTATTCTTGGAGATAATATTTTTGAAAATGATATTACTCCTTTTGTTAAATCATTTGAAAAACAAGAAAAAGGAGCAAAAATACTTCTAAAAGAAGTCCAGGATCCTCAGAGATTTGGCGTTGCGGAGATTAGAGATAGAAAAATTATTTCGATTGAAGAAAAGCCAAAACAACCAAAAAGCAATTTTGCCGTTACTGGTATTTATATGTATGACTCCAAAGTATTTGATATTATTAAAACCATGAAACCTTCGGAAAGAGAGGAACTTGAAATAACTGATGTAAATAATAATTATATTCAACGAGGCACGTTAACTCATGATATTTTAAAAGGTTGGTGGACTGATGCAGGAACTTCCGAATCTTTATTTCGAGCAAATGAATTTTGTAAAGATATAATGTTGAATTTTAAAAATGGAAAAGTTTAAAGTAATCAAAACTCCAATTAAAGATCTTGTAATAATAGAAACGAAAATATTCAAAGATGATAGGGGGTTTTTTATAGAAGGTTATAATTCAAAAGATTTTACTGATATTGGAATTAATGGTCACTTTGTGCAAGATAATCATTCGATGTCAAAAAAAGGAGTTTTGAGAGGATTACATTTTCAGCTTAAGCATCCTCAAGGGAAACTTGTTCAAGTAATTTCAGGGAAAGTATTTGATGTTGCGGTTGATCTCAGATTAAACTCGCCAACTTTTGGCAAGTGGTATGGTATAGAACTTTCTTGTGATAGTGGGCTTCAATTTTATATACCTTCTGGATTTGCTCATGGTTTTCTTACTATTGAAGAAAATACACATTTCTTTTATAAGTGTACTGATTTTTATTATCCAGATGACGAATTTGGAATTATATGGAATGATAAAGATATAGGTATTCAATGGCCGCTATCTCAAGTTGAGAAGGTTATAGTTTCTGATAAAGATAACAAGTTGCTCTCTTTTAATGAAGTGAGGAGGACATTAGAAAAAGAAAATTTTTGAAGACAATTATGAAAGTTTTAATACTTGGTGCAAGTGGTCAATTAGGGAGTGAGTTTACGGCTTTTTTGAAAGATAAAGCAGAAGTTTTTGCTTTTAATCATAATGAGCTTGATATACTTGATTTTAAAGGACTTACAAATAAATTTTTTGAATTATCTCCAGATGTTGTCATAAATTGTGCAGCTTATACTAAAGTTGACCAAGCAGAGGAAGAAGAAAATTTTGCCTATCAAGTAAATTCTGTAGGGGCAAAGAATGTTTCATCCACTTCCTTTAAGGTAAAAGCAAAAGTTGTGTATTTCAGCACCGATTATGTTTTTGACGGAACCAAAAATTCACCTTATAATGAATTTGATAAGCCAAATCCGTTATCTATATATGGTAAATCAAAACTTTTTGGGGAAGAGTTTACAAAACAGTTTAATCCAAATCACTTAATTTTAAGAACTTCCTGGCTTTATGGAATAAACGGATCGAATTTTGTAAAAACTATTGCAAAACTTGCAAAAGAAAAAGGTGAATTAAAAGTTGTGAATGATCAAATTGGAACACCTACCTATACCCTTGATGTAGTGAAGCAAACTTGGCAACTTATTCAAGATGATAGCGTTGGTTTATATCATTCTTCAAATACTGGACAAACAAACTGGTTTGGGTTTGCGAAAAAAATTGTTGGGCAACTTAATCTTAATGCAAAAATCTTACCAATAAAAACTGATGAGTTTCCAGCATTAGCAAAAAGACCAAGTTTTTCTGTGCTAGAAAACTATTTACTTGAAATTGAAAATAAAAATATAATGCGTCTTTGGGAAGAAGCGTTTAACGATTTCATAAACAAATATAAAAAGAAACTTATAAATGAATAAAACAATTTTAATAACAGGTGGAGCAGGTTTTATTGGCTCAAACTTCATCCATTATTTTATAAAAGAACATCCTGATTACAGAATCGTAAACCTTGATAAATTAACTTATGCAGGAAACCTTGAAAATCTAAAAGGAGTTGATAATAATCCGAATTATCATTTTGTAAAAGGTGATATTGCAAACAGAGAGCTTGTTGAGTATATATTTGAAAAGTTTAGTCCTTACTATGTGGTAAATTTCGCTGCGGAATCACATGTTGATAGAAGCATTGAAGGACCAGAGATATTTATAAAATCAAATGTTTATGGGGTACAGATTTTACTTGATGTGGCAAAAGAGTTTTGGTTGAAGAATAATATGTTTGATTTTGCAAGATTTTTTCAAATAAGCACCGACGAAGTTTATGGCTCTTTACCTTTGGAAAGTTCGGAGAAGTTTACTGAAGGTTTTCCTCTTAAACCAAACAGTCCTTACTCTGCATCTAAAACCTCAGCTGATCTACTTATGAGAGCATATTTTATAACCTATGGTATGCCTGTATTGATTACCCGTTCCTCAAATAATTTTGGTCCAAGGCAACATCCAGAAAAATTTATTTCCTTGATGATTACCAATGCCTTGCAAGGAAAATCTTTGCCAGTTTATGGAGATGGTTTAAACGTGAGAGATTGGATATATGTTGAAGATAACTGCAGAGGTATTGATTTAGTGCTTCATAAAGGAAAAATTGGAGAAATTTATAATATTGGAGGTGATAACGAGTGGAAAAATATTGACCTTGTAAACTTGATTTGCGAAATTCTTGGTGAATTAACAAAAAAACCAGTTAAAGATTATAAAAAATTGATAACTTTCGTGAAAGATAGACCTGGGCATGATAGGAGGTATGCATTGAGTATTGAGAAAATTGAAAAAGAACTTGGATGGAGCCCTACTGCAGATTTTAGAGAAGGATTAAAAGAAACGATGGAATGGCTTGAATCAACTGATAACCCTTATTTAGTTTGTAAATAATACAATTTTACCAGATTCTTTCGACAACCTCTGAATCAAGAAGAGGAAGATAAAATCAAATTTAATAATATTTTTATGCAGGTAGTTATTTTAGCCGGAGGGTTAGGAACCAGACTGAGGCCTCTAACCAACAAAATTCCGAAAGTTATGATT
>SDBT01020705.1_pt1 | contig 10282 bp, 7 predicted proteins | sample 2277101 | NCBI WGS metagenome assembly SDBT01 (sample SAMN10404973, study PRJNA504765) | marine sediment metagenome | isolation source: marine sediment core GS10_PC15, 103 cmbsf | place: Arctic Ocean: Southern Knipovich Ridge | collected 2010
CCTCAGGGCAACCTCCCCATAAAGAACTACCGGTTGGCAGACTTCCCTGCCGGCGTAAAGACCCATCATGCTTCAAACTGGGTTAAAGAGCTTAACGCCAAACCCTGGCCCTGTCAGTACTGTGTTATTCAGTGCCATAACCTTTGCGAGATTAAAGAAGGGCCATATGCCTACAAAGGCAAAGGGCCGGAGTACGAGTCTTTTGCAATGGTGGGTTTTAATACCATGGTTGATGACGTAAAGGCAGTGGCCTATGCCTGCGAACTGGCAAACCTTTACTCGCTGGATACCATTTCGCTGGGCGTGGTGATTGCATGGGCCATGGAGTCTTATGAAAAAGGCGTTATCACAAAGGACGACACCTATGGACTCGATCTGACCTGGGGTAATGCCGAGGCTATGGTAGAGATGGTCAGAAAGATCGGCCTGCGCGCTGACGGTCTCGGGTATCTGCTTGGTGAGGGGTGTAAGATTGCCTCCGAGCGTCTCGGCATGGGGTCGGAGGATTGGGCCGTACAAATGAAGGGACAGGAGATCGCTGCCCACAACTGGCGGGCCCAGTATATATCTGCACTCAATTATTGCACCGGCGTGGCCTCCGGTCCCAACCATGAACGGGGAAACTCGCAGCATATCTGGGTGGGACATATCAAGTTGCCCGAGTGGGGTATTGACGAAGTTGAAAACGAGGAGCGATGGTCGTGGGAAAATGCGGCCGATCGTAATGCCAAATTCCATGATTACTGTAATGTTATCAACTCCGCGTGTCACTGCAAATTTATGGAGTTTCGTGGTTACACCCTGACTGATCTTTGTAACACCATCAACGCCGCCACAGGGATGGACTGGAGCCTTGAAGACCTTCGTCTTTGTGGGGACCGGATCACACAGCTTCAGAAACTCCTAAACATCCGTTACGGATGGAAAAAGGCTGATGACTTTAATTTTCCCAAACGTTTTATGGAGCCTGTGGATTCCGGGCCGGCTGCCAATAGGATCCCGGTTGGGCTTGAAGACGCCATAATGGACTATTACAAGGAACGGGGCTGGGATGAAGAAGGCAAGCCGACAATGGCCAAGCTCAAGGAAGTCGGCTTGGAGGATTTTGCTGAATAACAACACGGAGAGGACGGCGGCCTCAGATGAAGGCGTTCATCAACTGTAAGGCAAAGGAGTTTAAGGAAGGGACCCGGTTTATTGAGGTGGTCAAACTCATCCGGGAGGCAAAAAAGGATGAACCCATGATCCGGACCATTGTCAAAAAGACGGGTAAGGATAACATTGTCTTTGTCCTGAACGGCCGGGTCGTCAAGACCCACGAATACGAGTCGTTTGAGATAAAGGAGGGGGACGATATCAGATGGGTTCACCCGTATTTTGGCGGCTAGGGGCTTGCGAAGGTGTTGACCGTTTATTTACGTTTTGCAAACCCAAATTTATTTCAAGGATAGAATGAAAAAACCGGATATAGGACTTGACTTCTGGGTGTTCAAAAAGTAAAAGATAACCTCTTATAAATAAGGGATAGTTATAGATGGTTTGTATTGCCTATTATCACAATGGGTAGTTTTAGTTAACTTTTTTAAAAAAGGCACAATCCGGGAGGATGAATAGTAATTATGCCTACAGAGAGCAGTGTAAGAAAAGGAATATTCGGAAGGACCATGCAAAACCCATTTTTTCCCATGTGTTTCTTGACAATTGTCCTGGTCGTCATGCCTTTTGTCAATCCTTCAATATACCTTTCAATAGATATCCTTATCTTTGGCATTCTTGCCATGGGCTTCAATTTTATCTTTGGTCACATGGGGCTCATATCCTTTGGCCACGCGATGTTCTTTGGGTTTGGGGCGTATACAACAGGGTTGCTTCTTCTTAATTGGTATGAAGGTCTGAGTGTCATATTTTTTGGTGTAGCCGCTGCCACGATTGTCGCGATTGTGATTGGCTATGTTTGCCTCAAAAAATTCGCCAGGGGTTCAAACCCAGCCTATCTTGCATTGACGACCCTCGCTTTTTGTCAGATGTTTTATTTTCTTGTGTGGTCTCCTCTCCAAAGGTTTACCGGTGGCTCGGACGGGCTCTTGGCAATCCCAACACCCCCGCTGGAGATCCCCGGCCTTTTCTCCATTTCTCTGGATCCACCGCTCACCCTTTATTTTTTCGTCATGGTAGTTTTTATCATTTGTGGTTTTCTCATAAAAAGGATCATCCATTCGCCGTTTGGCAGGGTGATCCACGGCATTCGGGAAAACGAACTACGGGTGTCCTTTCTGGGCTACGATCCGTTTAAATTCAAGTTGATATCCTTTGCCCTGTCGGGGTTATTTGGGGGCGTGGCAGGCTCCCTCCTTACGATTCGCATGAACTATGTGGGCCTTGATACGTTTCACTGGCTCTTGAGCGGAGAGATTGTCATAATGTGCTTGATCGGCGGGATGAGGACCATATGGGGTCCCCTCGTGGGATCGATGATCTTCTGGAGCTTTAAGGATACGATTGCTGCGTATACCCAGGAGTGGATGGGGTTTATTGCAATAATCATTATCGCTTTGGTGCTATTTTTGCCCAAGGGAGTCTGGGATAAGATTGCAACAACCTCTCTGCGGGTTTTCAAGTGATGAGGAGATACAGATGACAGACTTTTTGGCTTTATTGGCTGGACAACTTATGAACGGTTTTGTGTTTGGGATGATCTTGGCACTGATCGCCATGGGTTTGTCCATCATCTTTGGCTTAATGGATATAATCAATTTTGCCCACGGGGCCTATTATTCGCTTGGGGCCTATGTGGCACTCACAGCAATGGGGTTTATCGACAATTTTTATCTTGCCTTGTTAGTGGTGCCGGCGACCGTGATGTTGGTGGGATTTTTTGTGGAATTCGTGCTCCTTCGTCCTTTATATGGAAAGAACCCGGTTTTTTCCCTTCTTCTTAATTTTGGGGTGATGCTGGCCATCATCCAGGCCATTAGGCTCATCTGGGGAGTTGACTACAAGCCTTTCTCCCCGCCTGAGGGGCTAAGCGGGTCGGTGTATTTGGGATTTATGCATTTTTCAATCTATCGTTTGTTTGTAGTTTCCGTCTGCATAGGCCTGGCCATCCTGGTATGGCTCCTTTTGAAAAAGACATCCCTTGGAATGACTGTTCGGGCAGCCGTTGACAAACGTGACATGGTAAGGGCGCTGGGAATCAACGTATCGGCCGTATTTACCCTTGTCTTTGGTATTGGGGTTGCATTGGCCGGTCTCGGTGGGGCGCTGGCCGCACCGCTATTTTCCGTCTATCCGGAGATGGGGCTTCAGATTCTGATAGAGTCTTTTGTGGTCGTGGTGATCGGCGGAATGGGCAGTTTTAAGGGATCAATCGTTGCCGGCATCATCGTTGGAGAGATCATGGCATTGACTACGCTGTGGTATCCGGAGATGTCACAGGTTGCCGTCTATGTTTTTATGGCCGTCTTCCTTTTGACACGACCACAGGGTCTGTTTGGAAGCAGAATATAGATAATAATAATGGTAAAGTGAATTGGATAAAGAGCAAAAGCGTATGATCCATACGATCCATACACGTCTGAACCGGGTGCAGGAGAACTTAGAATCATGATGATAAAGACAGAAAATGCGACCATAGCATTTGGGGGTCTGAAGGCCGTTAATAAGGTCAATTTTGAACTGGAGGAAGGGATGCTGGCATCCGTTATCGGCCCAAACGGGGCCGGAAAAACCACCTTTTTTAATCTGTTGTCAGGCCATTACCTACCCACGGAAGGCCGGGTATTTTATCAAGGGGAAGATATTACGGAATTGCCGCCCCATGACAGGGTAATGAAAGGAATGGGGCGGACCTTTCAGATTACAAATATCTTTCCCGAGTTGACCGTCTTTGATAACATCATGATAGCGGCGCAGCGGCTCAACATCCCTTTTCAGATGAGCAAACTCATGACATTTATGTTTTTGGGAAAAGACAAGAAATCCGAAGAAGTTGCCAATAACATTTTGGAAGAGATCGGTCTGGACGATCAAAAAGAAGTAATGGCGGGGACCCTGTCACACGGGCTTAAACAACGGCTGGAGATAGGCATGGTCCTTACACTAAAGCCCAAGCTCCTGCTCTTGGATGAAACCTTTGCCGGGTTGTCAGCGGGTGAGACCAAACAGCAGATTGAATATGTCAGAAAGATATCGGAGAAATACACCATACTCATTGTGGAGCACAAGATGGACGTGGTGATGGACCTGTCAGATCGGGTTTCGGTGATGCACCAGGGAGAGGTTATTGCCGAGGGAACCCCCGAAGAGGTAAGGGCAGATGCTTTTGTCCAAAAAGTCTATTTGAGGGAGGAAATCTAAGTGCTACAGGTAGAAGATATACACGCATCCTATGGCGCGGGCGCTGTTCTTTTTGGCGTGTCACTGGAGGTCAAAGAAGATGAGGTCGTCTGTGTACTGGGCCGAAACGGCGTAGGAAAATCAACAATCCTAAAGGCCATAATGAATCTGGTTACACCAACTTCCGGTCATGTAAGATTTAAAGGCGAGGAAATAACAGGGAAACGGACAGACAAGATCGCCAAAAGGGGCATAGGGTATGTTCCGGAGGACAGGGATATATTTTCGACTCTGACCGTTCTTGAAAACCTCAAGATGGCGGAAGTTGCCTCCAAAAAGCCCCACAGAGAGAAGGCCCTGGAATATTTCCCCAAGTTGAGGACTCTTCTTGATCAAGAGGGGGGGAACCTGAGCGGAGGGGAACAGCAGATGCTGGCCATTGCCAGGGCAGTGACAGCAGGGTCGGATCTGATGATGTTGGACGAACCCTCCGAAGGGTTGGCACCGGTGATCAGGGAGGAGTTAAAGGAGATCATATCCGAGCTGGCAAAGGAGGTGCCGATCTTGCTTGTGGAGCAAAATCTCCAGATGACGCTGGATCTCGCCGACAGGATTTATATAATCGTAAATGGCGGTGTTGCCTTTGTAGGAACTCCCCAGGAGATGGAAGAAAGCAAGGCAGTTGAAAAATACCTGATGGTGTAAACTACGGGAAATCGCTGGTCACATCAGGATATAGGGCGGACATCAGACCCGGATTTCTGCATCCAAAAATCATAAGAGAAAGGGGGGATGAAAGAGTATTTTTTTTTGGAAGATGCAATGCATCCAAACCGAAAACCTTACGATTGGGAGGTTAATGAGATGAAGAAAAGAAATATATTTTGGATTTTTCTGGTGCCTATCATCGTCACAATGATAATCGGAGGACTTGGCGGATTTTTTTATCCACCTCAAGCCTCTGCAGTAGAACCCGTCAAGGTTGGAAGTGTTATCCCCTTGACCGGACCTTTTGCTAAGATCGCATCGGCTCAAAAAGACGGTATTAAGCTGGCCGCAAAACAGATAAATGCAAATGGCGGCGTCCTCGGCAGACCGATCAAGCTCTTTTTGAGGGACTCTGAGCTGAATGCCACTGTTGCCATGAGAAGACTCCAGAACCTGGTCACAAAAGATAAGATCGACTGGCACGTGGGTACCCTGAGCGGTGGCATCACTTTCGCCGCAAACCAGATATTAAAAAAGGCCAAAATACCGTACATGTCCTCCTGTCAGACGGTGGAAAAGTTCCACAAGAAAGGCGTAACCGGTCCATACACCTTTACGGTTGCGAGTGTGACATACACGGTGGGCTATGCAGCTGCACAGTACATCATCACAAAGATGGGGGCGAAAAAGCTCTATATCCTTTACGCCGACTATGCATGGGGCCAGGGAGCCCGCGACGGGATTATAGCCGGGGCAAAGAAGTTTGGCGGAGAGGTCATTGGTATGGATGCTGCCCCCCTTGGCGGAGCCTCCGATTTTTCCGCCTTTCTGACCAAGGCGAGGGCCCTCAAACCTGACGGCTTTGTTCTTGCCGTTCCCGGTGGAATGGCACTCACCGGTATCAAACAGATTCACGAGCTCGGTTTGAGTAAAGAGATGAAGGTATTTTCGGCATGGACGGCCCTGCCCATCGGAATGGGAGTCGTCAAGGAATTTCAAGGGATGTACGCCGGCATCGATTTCTTGTGGAATCGCGATGATCCCATCACAAAGAAATTCACCAAGTTGGCTTGGGATGAATACGGATACCCACCTGACTCTTACACCTACGCCACCTACACTGGCTTGCAGGAATTTGCATGGGCGGCAAACAAGGTAAAGTCGCTTGATCCGGCCAAAATGGCCAAGGTGTTGACCAGTCCCGACCATAAGTTTAATTATGGTAAGGGGGAGGCCTACTGGAGAAATTGCGACCGGAGGGCAATCCAAAACTGGTTTATCGTAAAAGGAAAGAAACTTGAGGATATCAAGGAAAAGTATGATATCTTTGAGCACATAGACACCGTGGGAACAACCCCAGAGTACAATGAGTCGTGTAAGCAATTGGGTTACAACTAGAATCAGGGAACCACTGAGATAACAAAAACACCCGCAACAATGCTGCGGGTGTTTTTTTTTGCAAGCGTACCACCAGACGATGTTCGCTCAGTACATACGCTTTATCCTGCCAGGGCCTGACCATTTTCCCCATCAACTTAAATTAAAGCTTCCTTAAAGCCACAGATCATGTTCTATCATAATCAAGGGCACAAACTTGCACAGAGCTCAAAGTATTTTGACTATTTAACCGGGGTAACGGTATTGCCTCCGGCTCCCCTTCCAGCCCGGAGAGTAGAGCCCACGCCACGCGAATCTCTCAACGACCCAGATTTACCTTGGAAAGGTTCCTGACACCCAAGCCATGAAATGGATTGAAGACCTGTACGCTTAATCCAATCAACTCGAGGTGGAGGCCAAAAAGACCTTCATTCCGGCGACCGGGCATTGGTTCATCTGTCTGATATCAAAGGAGTTGATTGTTCAGAAAACCTGAGCGAAATAGCAGATAGCGCGGGTTTCCCATTGCCAAAATTTGGGCGAAAACCGTGACATTTTAGTATAGAAGTTGTATTCTCTTCCCTCCACAAATCATCAAGCACAGATCATTTTTTTCAAAAAAAGTTCTCCGCTTGTGACCTTATCTGTCAAACAGCTGCATCATAATAAGCCGGCATCTTTTATGTTGGAAGGCATTTTAATTGACTTCCGATGTATTTCTCGGTAAACGATATTAGGCAATATCGCTAGGGAATTTTTCTTCTTTTAACCCCCGAGTGGAAAAGAGAATTTAAAATGGTTTGTGAGTGTCCAAGGCCCCGTTACTCCTCAGCAAGAGAAAGAGGGATATTTTTCCCGGGGATGCTGGGAACTTGGGCCCTTTAATCATGTGGATGTTCCAAAAACCCTTTTTAGCCAATAGGTTGGGCAACGTAGCCTGAACTATTTGGCCGCGCCTGTCTGCCCAATGAAATGCTTTTTTTCGATTTCATCGGGGCGGTTCAATGAGGAGCCGTCATATGCTGTCCGCCACCTGTCACCTGTCATCTGCTACATCCTGGTATCATGCCTTATGTTCTGAGCTACTGCCAAACGCCACTTCAGCATTGGAGCCCAAAATGGTTCATAACGATCCGCAACCCCGTTACTCCGGAAAGATAGTGATTGGGGTTTTGTATTTTGTGGCCCCGGCTAAAGCTCATGGGAAAAGATATGGTATTTAAAGTGGGAATAAGTCAACACAGTCAACAATAAAGTTGTAAAAACTCTTCAATATCAGCTACTTACATGAGTTACTTACTTATTGATGGACGTCCCTGAAATCAGTCCTGTCGAGAGTACCCCCGGTCCAGGAAGCATGTTGAGGAGACAGGGTGCAGGGGATTCAAAGAGCTTTCTTAGGTTTCTGATGAGTTAGGAAAATAGGCAAGTCTCTACACAATCGCTATATGACCAGGAAATGAAATGAAGAAAACTATGATGATCAAGAGGATATTGCTTGCTGCTATCATCTTTTCAGGATTATGTACGTTTTACTCCAAGGTACATTCTGCAGAAACCATCAGGGTCCTAACATGGGAAGGTTATGTCTTGCCGGAGGAGGTAAAAGCAGTTAACAATATTCTGAAAAAGAAAGGCTATCCTTACAAGGTTGAAGTGATTTCCCCTTTTGCAGCAGGGGCAGAACAAATGTTCAAGTTAATCAGAGAAGATAAATGCGATATCATGTTTCTGACGATTTTCTTTATAAAGATGCAAGGGCAAAAAACTTCAAGACTTCTCCAGCCGATCAATCTGAATTCTCCGAGGTTAACAAACTATAAGTACCTCCTGCCAGGGCTAAAAGACATCCCGATGGGGCTTGATAGAAACCATAAGCCCCTATACATCCCCTGGGGCGGTGGGACATATGGCTTTTACGTTGATACTAAGAGAGTGAAGCCATCGGAAATCCCTAGATCGATAAGTGATCTTTGGGATCGGAAATGGAAAGGGAAGATCTCCTTAAATATTGCCCAGCCCTGGTACAATATTGGCTTGGTCTTGATGTCTTTGGGAAAAAAGCCTTTCTATATAAATAGGTTGATCCTCTCAGGAAAGAGAAAGGAAGCAATAAGTCTATGTGATTCCGAGGGTGAACTTCAAAGGAAAACCAATGAACTTTATAGGCAAGCAGGACATTTCTGGAAAGACGCCCCGGAATTCAGAGAGGAGTTGATGATAGTCTCCAGTTGGGGACCGGAAATCATCGGGGAAAATGCTGGAGGGGCTGGATGGAAGTTTATAGAATTCGAGGAAGGGAACCTGCTCTGGTTGGATACCATTACCTTCCGGAAAGGTTTGCCAGAGAGAAAGCTTGAAGCTGCCGAAATATTTTCCAATTACTTTATTGGGAGGAAAGTCCAGACCAGGGTAGCCAAGGATTTGGCAATGGTGGCAGCTTCCTCCCTTGCGGAATCAAACCCGATGATTGAGGTAAATCCGAAGTTCTTTCTCCAAGACATGTTTGTCCCTCCTTACAGCAAGATTGCCGATAATCTGATGAAAAGGGTCTCAGATATGGCTTTGGAAGCAGCCGGGGCAAGATGAACGAATAATGATCAACTGATTTGACCTCTGCCGCATTCTTTCGAGTTAAAGCCACCCATAAGGAAGAAATCTCAGACCCTCTCATAAGAAAATGATGAATCATCCCAACTCCATAATTTGACCAAATTGCCTTCCGTCCTCCGACCTCTGATACCTGTCTTCCGTCCTCTGACTTCCGATCTCCGTCCTCTGACCTCTGTCTTCCCTCTTCCTCCAATATTCAATCCCAAATCTGCAATCCTCAATCCACAATCAAATTGTCCTCTGTCCCTTATGGGCATTTCCATTGACTTTTTGATTGGTTCGTAGTTTAAGAATTTCAGGAAAATTATTTGCGCAAGCCCTTAACCCTAAACAAGGTGCAAAAATGGTCTAAGGTCGCCCAAAACCCCGTTACTCCCTAGCGAGAGTCGGGGTTTTTGTTTTTTGTCGGAGTTGTACGGAGTTAGGGTCTTCAATCCCTTCTTTGCCCTTAACCTTGAACCTTGAATCTCTGTCGAAGATCCCCGCCACAGGCGGGGGAACCTGTGAACGGTTACAATTCTGTGGATGTTCCGAAAACCCTTAATCGGCAATAGTCCCGGCAATGCCGCCGGAACTATTTGCCTGTCTGCCGAACCACGGTTCAATGAGGAGCCGTCATATGTTGTCCGCCACCTGTCACCAGTTACATTTCGGCATTGTGCCTTGTGCTCCGAGGCTATTGCTGCCCAACGCCACTTCAGCATTGGAATCCAAAATGGTTTATACCGACCCAAACCCCGTTACTCCAGACAGATGGGGAACGGGGTTTTGTGTTTTGTGGCCCAGCTTAGTAGTTAAAGATAAGTCAATCAAAGATTTGACCCTCTAACAAATGAACCGGGCTATGCATTGCTTGATCGTTTCAAAAAAACACTGAAGCATGTTAACTATTTTGATGTATTGGTCGGATATTTCCGCACCAGTGGATTCATCAATTATGCGAATCTTTCGAATCTATCCCAGCGAAGACAGCAACATTGCAGAGGTTGAAATGCCGGAGACAATAACCTTCAGTCTTTTTCGACTTTTTCCACCCAGACCTAGAACTTGGCAGTAGTTAGTGACAATCAACCACAACAACCGGCCCCGTACCAGAAAAATCGAAGTAACCATTACGGGGACTAAAGCTTAAAGTAGCCGAATACATGACCGAACTGCCCAAACGCAAATCACTTAAACAAAAACTCTATAAAGCAGAACAGGACGGAAAAAGCGGGCTAAGATATTGGCAAAGGCTTTGAATGTCGGG